>Ga0114918_10004153_pt1 | contig 12623 bp, 11 predicted proteins | sample LantaG_FD_87015 | JGI IMG/M metagenome (GOLD analysis project Ga0114918, IMG submission 87015) | Deep subsurface microbial communities from Baltic Sea to uncover new lineages of life (NeLLi) - Landsort_02402 metaG | ecosystem: Environmental > Aquatic > Marine > Oceanic > Sediment | place...
CCCCGGAATCTTTGTGCCCCGGCTGCCCGGCTCCTATACACCAGCGCCTCATTATTGTATATGACCTATACACCTGGCTGCCTAGTATTTAACTACCCATAACCCGCACCCATGCACCCATGCACCCATACTTTGCGATACTTATTGCGATACTTCTCTAGATCCTGCTATACATGTCTATATGCACCCCTGTTGCAATAGCTAAGCTGGCATGGGGTATAGGTAGCCTCATGGTGTGTCCCAAGGGTACAGGGGTACAGGGATAACTAGGTGATATCATTAGAGTTTTCATATTTGCCCGGGGGTGGGGGGTCAATGCTACACAGAAACTGTGTGTCCCGGCACCCCTCAAATTTTGAAAAACCAAAAAAATAACAAAGGAAACAGCATGACTCAAAAAGCATCAATTAAAAGAATCGTTCATTACATGAAATACGGAACCCCGGGGGGCGAGCATCCGATGGAGGCTTCTCCAGCGATGATCACGAAGGTTTTAGATGACTCGACGCAGGAATGTGCTCTGTTTGTCATGAACCCGAATGGTTGTTATTTCAACCCGACTAAATTTTCTGAAGATCCAAAGCCTGGCCACTGGAGCTGGCCCCCGAGGGTGTGATATCAAGGACTTACAACCCTTAAACTCATAAAAAACCATGCAAGTTATTGACAAAGGAACCTATGGAAATAACGATCAATGACACAGAATTGTATGACCCCGGCATCTTGGATCGCGAGAATCCTCGGTCGTTGGTGAACATATGCCCTGAGGTTTTGAAGGAGTTTGTTACAGCGATACCGCGGGACACTTTTCTGTGGACTGAGAATAAGCTCACATCGCGGGCGAAGCCTGATTTCACATCGAAGTGCCTCAGGATCCAGTTCTGGCAGGAGTATGTCAGGGCTCAGGATAAGTTAGCGAACATGGTTTTCAGCAATATCATACGTGGAATTACCCATAAGGATTACTTCCTCCATCTGGCCAAAACGAGGCCAATCGAGTTCGCATGGATCTGTATACCCCCGAAATCGTATGACATTGTCCAAAAACAGATCCTTGAGGAGTCTCTGGAGAAAATGAGGGAAATCACCCAGAAGGATCTGGTGGATATTGTCATTGAGGAGAAAACGGACAAGGACGGGATTGTCACCAAGAAGACGACTCGCAAGATGAATACTGCAGCGATTGCTGAATTGCGGAAGACGACGGAGATGCTCCAGACTCGGGTATTGGGTAGTCTTACCCAGAAGATGCAACACGAGCATAGCGTAGCGCCGAAGGCGCTCGCGGAAAAAGGACCTGGCTTGGTATCAATAAATGCGATGAAGGACCTTGACGAGGCGATTGAGGCTGACGTGCTCGATGCTTCACCACCAGAGAAGGGGGCTGTAACTCACGTCGACCCAACCGTTGCCGCTAATGCGTATAAATCCCCATACAAGATAGAAGTACCTGACATTAAAAAGGATTCCGATGACGACTGCGAGTGAGATATCGGCGGCAAATCGAGATAGAGATCCTGCGAGTTTGAGGAAGGCGGCGAAGGCTCGGCTCAAGAGGGAGTTGCCGCACCTGTTTGGGTGGAACTGGTATCGCTGGAATAGAGCGTTCTTCGAGAGCATTTGCCGGATGAACCTATTGGTCGCTGCAAACCAGATTGGTAAGAGCACGATTCAGATACGTAAGTGTATTCACTGGGCCACGGATACGTCGATATGGGCTAAGCTGTGGCCCCTGAACCCCACGCCCCGGCAGTTTTGGTACTTATACCCCACGTCAGATATCGCGACGACAGAGTTCCAGAACAAATGGGTCCCCGAGATCATGCCCAAGCGAGGAAATTTTATAAGTGAGAGGTTCAAAGAGAGATGCGACGACCCTGTCTATGGGTGGAAAGCTGTATACGAGAAAAAGAAAATATACGCGATTGCTTGGAACTCAGGCGTGATGACGTATTTCAAAACATATAGCCAGAATGTGCACTCATTACAGGCAGGCTCATGCCACGCTATCTTTACGGATGAGGAATTGCCAGAGGATCTGTATGACGAGCTGGTGTTTCGTATTAAGGCGACCCACGGGTACTTCTCGATGGTCTTCACGGCCACCCGGAACCAGATGTTGTGGATGCTGGCAATGGAGGGCGAGGGGGAGATGGAGAAATTCCCTAACGCCTTCAAGCAGCAAATCGAGATGTATGATTGTATGGAGTATGAGGACGGGACACCGGGGCATTACACCGAGGAGATGATCAAGGAGGCGATCGAGGATTGCAAAAATGAGACGGAAGTTGACCGACGAGTTCGAGGCAGGTTCGTCACTGAAATTGGCCGGAAGTATGGTGCTTTTGTTCCTTCCAAGCATTTCATTAAGCCTTTTGACATTCCGAGAGACTGGAAGTTCTACGGTGGTGTCGATCCTGGTTCTGGGGGCGCAGGTGGTCACCCTACTGGGATGGGAATTATTGCTGTCCGCCCGGACTACAGATACGGAGTAGTCTGCAAAGGTTGGCGAGGCGATGGGATCGAGACTACGGCAGGTGATGCCCTCGATCACTACATAATCATGAGGGGTGGTATCAAGTGCACTTTTCAGGTCTATGACCACGCTTGTAAGGATTTTCACACTATCGCGACTCGAGTAGGGGAGCCTTTCAACAAAGCAGAAAAGTCCCATGAAGTCGGGGAGCAGGTAGTAAATACCCTGTTCAAAAACACGATGCTCCAAGTTTTCGACACTCCTGAGTTGCGGAAATTGGGTGCAGAGCTTATGACTCTAAATAGAGATACCCACAAAAAACACGCAAAAGACGACCTGATAGACGGAGCTCTACGATATCCTGCGACTTATATTCCGTGGGACTGGACTGCGATCAGAGACGAGCTGAGTGAAGAGGCTCAAGAGGCCAAAAAGAAATCTGAGGCAGATCGAGAGTGGACTAAAGAGGAATTTGAAGCAGAACAAATTCGGCTACGCCGAGGCGAGGAGCGCAAAAGTGACGAAAAAGGCGGTTGGGAAGAAACCACGCAAGAAATTAACTTCTGGAACGACCAATACGGATAGCCAAGCCCCTGAGGAGAAGGGTTTGGGATATAAAGCTGTTTGCGCTATCATTACCTCATGTCACAATGCGGGTGTACGGAGGCTAGCCTTCGGTGATCTTGAGGTAGAGTTTGGGGTTTCTAGCCAGGTCTCAGGCTCTACCGACCTGACTCCTGAGGTGTTTCCAGCGTCAGAGTTCTCGACAGATATGGCGCGGGAGCATGAGAAAATTGGCGGAACCGCCGCAGGCGGCGCTATGCTTATGACCGATGCCCAGAAGGCTGTACTCGACGACTTGGAGATGGATCGTCTCATGAACGAGGACCCTCTCGCCTACGAAGAGATCATGATAAATAACGAACTTGAGGCTGGTTTATGAAGAAACATACCGTTGGTGATTTAAACAGGCTTTATCAGGATGCAGAGGCGGCAGACAAGTCGTTATTTGCGGAGCAGAGAAGCCATGTTCTCCTAATTGCGGGAGACCATTACAACCGACGCGGCGACACTAAATTCTCGCAAATTCGCGATAACAGAGATGTTTCCGACACCAGCAAGCTACGCCTGACTAAAAACCATACACACAAAGTCCACAAGTTTTACACACAATCCGTCATGGCTAACGCCAATGGCGTAACCCCTGTGCCCCAGCTTGATGGGGAGATGCAGGACGTAAAAGCAGCAGAGTTGAACAAGGCTGTGTGGACAGATTTTCAGACCAGATACAAGCTCAAAAGAAAACGCAGATCTTGGGCATCTGACTACTGCGGTATCGGAGAGGTTCACCTGAAGGTCTTCTGGGACCCAGATGCGGGTGACTTCGAGGGCTATCACCAGAAAATAGACGAGTACGGCGAGCCAGAATTTGACATGCAAGGGGAGCCAGTTCCAGACAAAGAGAATCCAAAATTCGAGGGAGCTCTGACTTACGAGCGTATCTACGGGTTTAACTTAATGCGGGATCCCGGGGCTCAGTCCTTAGACGAGTCCCCCTACCTTATCACTAGAAAAATGGTCGCTACCCCTACCCTGCGAAGCAGGTACAAGGACGACGACGAGAAGACAAAAGCTATATCAGATGGAAGCAATGAAACGTATGTGGTTTTCGACTCAAACAAAGGTGGCTACGAACGGGCCAAGGGTTTTACCCCCGTCAGGGAGTATTTTTTCCGCCCATGTGTCGAGTACCCGGAAGGCTATTTTTACATTGCTACCAAAGGTGTCATCCTCGAAGAGGGTGAGTTACCCGAGGGACTTTTTCCTATCTTATCCGCAGGATTCGACGTTCATCCGACGAGCCCCCGGGGGCGCTCTATTATCAAACAGGCTCGTCCTTACCAAGCGGAGATAAATCGTGCAGCAAGTTCCCAAGCTCTTCACCAGATTACGATCGGTGATGACAAGATTCTTTATCAGTCAGGAACTAAGTTGGCGCCGGGAGCGTTATTACCTGGTGTCCGAGGTATTACCTTTCAGGGTATGGAGCCCAAAATCCTTCAAGGACGTGATGGCGGTCAATATCAAAACTACATAGATGGCCAGATCCGAGAGATGTACGACGTTTTGGACGTCAACAACATCATGGCTCAAGCTAATGATGTAAAAGGAGGCAACGACCTCTACGCCTTGCTCTTCAGAAGTTCCGCACAAAAACAGCAACTATCAGGTTACTCAGAGCAATTCGAGGACTTCCTAACGGACGTTTGCTCTCTGAGCCTCGAGCTAGGTAAAGCCTATCTATCTGAAGAACTTCTCATTCCTGCGATTGGTATGAAAGAATATGTGAATATGGCTGAGTACAAATCCAGCACTAAACTAAGATATCAGATTAAGGTAGTTCCTCAGGATGACACGCTGGAGACACAATTCGGAAAGCAGCTCAGCTTCCAGCACCTTCTCCAATATGGCGGACAGCAGTTGGGGCGTGAGGATATTGGTATGCTCATGCGTAATATGCCTTTTGCTAATAACGAGGAAATGTTTAAGAAGTACACAATTGACAATGACACCACGAAAAACCTTATGCTTGCAATTGAGCGTGGTGAGTACCCACAATCAATCGAAGAAGACAATCACGAATACATCATATCTGAGCTGTCGCTCAGAGTAAAACAAGCTGATTTCGGGTACTTAGAGCCTCAGATACAGAAGGCTTACCTGCAAAAACGACAGGAGCACTCTCAGCTTGCGGCCCAGAAAGAGCAGAAAATTTTGGCAATGCAGTCGAAATATATTCCTGCGGATGGCCCTATGATCGCCGTGGAAATGTATGTCGACAATCCAGATCCGAAAAAAGCACCTAAAAGGGCGCGAATACCTCAAAGAGCTCTCGACTGGTTGTTGAAGCAACTTCAAGCCCAGAACGGCTCGATGGAGAGACTCGAGCAGATGAACGGCGGAGAGGCCTCGATGATGCAGAATGCAATGGGGCCAGACGGAAGACAGGGAGCACAAGGCGGTCAGGGTATGCCACCCGGTATGCCGCCACAACAAATAGGACCAGGACAGGGACCTAATATGGGAGCAATGAGATGATAGTGGATGGACAAGAGACTAGTATGATTGACAACTTACGTGCAAAAGCAGACGCCTCAGAAGAGGGGACTCTCGAGACTAGTCAGGCGGAGCCTGACCCAGAGCCAGAACCCGAGCCATATGAGGAGCCTCTTCAGGCGCTACCATCCGCATCGGAACCAGAGCCAGAAGTAATTCCAGCTGAGCCACGTGAAGGAGCGACGGTATCCGCAGAGGAGTACGTCCCAAACAGAGTTTTCAAGGTTCACGATCAAGAGCTGGAGTTCGACGAATTTCTGAACCCACTCTTAACAAATCCAGAAAACGAGAAAAAGGTCAGAGACCTTCTCGAGCGAGCTCATGGGTTAGATCATGTAAAGCAGGATCGCCAAGCTCTCCGCGAAGACAATCAGAGGCTTATGGCCGCGACCAAAGAATTTGACGAGGTAAAAGGTGACCTTCAAAAACTGGGTCATTACCTTCAGAATGGAGACTTAGAGTCATTTTTGGAGTCACACGAGATTACTGAGGATCAGGTTCTCAGGTACGCGATGCTGAAATTGCAGCAAAGAGAAGATCCGAATCTAAAGGCTCAGTACGATCATGCACGCCATACGCAGAATGAGCAATACACGCTAAGCCAAGAGAACCGCCGGCTACAGGAGCAAGTGAATCAATCGGCTTACGCGCAAAAGCAGAATGAGTTAAGTTATGCTCTGAACGATCCGAATGTACAGACAGCAGAACAACAGTATAATCAGAGAATGGGTGCGGACGCCTTTAGACAAGAGGTAATAGCTCGAGGGAGCCGGCACTACCAGACTACACGACAAGATCTATCAGCACGAGACGCTGTTAATCAGGTTTTACAGGTAATGGGGTACGCGCCAAGCCAGGCGACTAACCAGCCTACGAACCAACCATACAATGCTCCGCAGCCAAACGGCGCAAATGCACAGGCTCCTATGCCAGGCCAGCAAACAGGACAGCCAAGGGTAATACCGAATATTCGAGGGAGAGCAGCTACCCCGGTTCGGAAAATACCAAAGTCAATCCAAGAATTGCGTGACCTAAGTAATCAGATGAACAGCTAGCATAGGGGCTTAGCAAATGGGAACTACACGATCGTTTCAGGATATGCTCAACGAGTATCTCCCTAATGAGTTATTGAAAGAAGAATTAATCATGCGTGATTACATTCTTCAAAACGTCCAGAAGGACAACAACTGGAAAGGTGGCAACTTAGTTGTACCTTTCAAAGGAGCCGGCGCATCGTCAGTTCGTTTCGGTCAGCTTACAGCGAGTAATGACATTTCTCAGTCAAAGCACGTTCGTGGTAACATCGCTGATTACAGAGAAGTTTGGTCTTCTCTGATTTTCAACCAGCGTGACCTTCAAGAGCACGACGGAAAAATTCCAGAAACAACTTTCCTAAGATTGCTTCCTGACGAATTAGAAGACTTGATGGACTACAAAAAAGAAGTAGTTTCTATCCAGTTAGGTTCTGGTCCTCAGTTCGCAACAATTCAGGATAACTCCGGTATCGGAGGTGCAGCTGCACCGACTGCTGGTGGTTTGATGCCTGTCGACAAAATCGACCGTTTCCAGATCAATCAAAAATTGGTTCTTGACGACAATGACTCTGCTGCATTGACAGTTTACGTCATAGCCGTAAACGTCAACACAAAGACAGTTACAGTTTCCGCTACTCGCGGTGGTGCGGTTGTCGACATTTCAGCTTACTCTGTTGCTCAAGCGGCTAAGTGTTACCACGATGGTGTCTTCGACGCTGGTGGAAACCACGAGACTTTCGTCTCAATGAGACAAGCTCTTTTGTCTTCAGTAAACGGCGGAACAGCAAACATTCACGGGCAGCTTAAAACAGCTTATCCAATCCTTCAGTCTGTCAACATCGACGGTTCTGCTATGACAGCAGCGACTATCCTTAACGACTTGTTCAACGCTTACACTGAAGCGCGTGAAAGAGGAAAGGGTCTTGCAAGCGAGTACCTAATGTCTCTTAAAAACTTCGGTTCCGTTATGAAGCAACTAGAGCTTCAAAAAGGATCTTACCGAGTTGTTGAGGAGCCAAAAGAGTCGCTTTACGGTTGGATGGAGATGAAAATCGCCAACGTAACCGGAAGAATCACAAGAATTGTCGGAATCCAAGAGATGGACGACGATATCATCCCATTAGTCGACTGGCGGTCTATCACTTTCCGTTCAAACGGCTACTTCAAGAAGCGTATCTCTCCTGACGGAAGAGAATACTTCGAAATTCGTGCAGAAAGCGGATACCAGTACATTGTTGACTGTTGCCTCTTCGGAGAGATGGAATACAAGAAGCCTGGTCACTCGGCTATCATCCACGGAATCTCTTACTAAACATCTGGGAGGGCGTAAGCCCTCCCTTTAACCGAGGTTTGTTATGACACAGGCAGAACTAGACGTTTTAAAAAACAAGTATTTCGTTCGAGCTGACACTACGGATTGGCCTACGGCTACCGTAAGTACAGACGCGGCAAACTTGGCTGTTGGCGGCGTAAAACCCCGAATAGCTACGCTTAACGCGCAGCTTCAAACGGACTTGTTGCTCATGATCGACGCTCTCGATCCTTTGGTAGTCTAATTTATCCGGGAGGGCGTAAGCCCTCCCTTTGCTTTGAGGGCCTTATGGCTACTAAAATCGACAATACTGTACACCTGAAGGGTCAGGCTGTAACCCTCGTAAAACAGTTTATAGTTTATGACGGTGTTGGCAGACCCTCAGAGGTTTACACAGCAGAGACAGGAGCAGGTAACGGCAAGACCTGTACAAAAACGACGTATCAATACATCAATGCGACCTCCTCTAACGTCGAGAGAATGAAAGAGGAAAATTCGGTCTGGGACTCTACTTGGGACGTCGTCTAAAGGATTAGATAAATGATTTTTAATCATTCACGGTTCCAAATTTGGAGCAAATCGCAGCACCCTTACTCTCACTCTCCGAGTGAGTTTTTCTATACAAATCCAGCTTTGCCTTTAGGCGAAGTTACCAATATGGGGTCTGCTTTAGACTGGCTTTTTGCTGTTCTTTACCCGCAGACAAAACCATCTGTTGCCAATCAAGCGGCTTTGCCGCTTGCTGGAAACACTCTCAACGACTATCGCGTCGTAGATGATGACGGGGACGGGAAAAGTGCAGCCTACAGATGGGAGCAACGCGAGGGCGAAGTTGCTGCCTCATGGCACAAAGTAGCCGATATGGACTGGGGTGAGGAGTCAGTCCTCTCTGGGTTCATCGACAAAACATTAGATGTTTATGTAAAGAGGGCAGGCTATGACGACTTGGATGCCGCCGGAAGTCCTTATACAGGGGATCTTGCAGGGCAGCGCATTTATGGTGGCGCTACTAATAATACTCATCTCACACTATACGCTAATTCCGGTGATGGGGTTGGCGCGGGTACTGGTTATGTACAGCTCGGCGATAATGCTCGTCCTCTTATTGATTCACAATTCGACTTGGGCACAGCAACATATCGCTGGGCCAATATATTCACTGATTCAATCCTTAGCGGAACACTTACAGCCGCTGCTGGGTCTATAACTGATTCATCCGGGGCGATTAGTTTTGACGATGAAAACTTATCTACTTCTGGCAATATCACTGCTGGTACTCTTTTACTCGCGGGTGGCTCTATAACCGACTCGTCTGGAGCGATTAGCTTCGGTGACGATAACATTATCACTACTGGAAATGTCGGAGGTACCGAAGGTAACTTCACCACTGGTAATTTCACAAATGTAGTTTCTACAAACATTACGATGACGGGTGCAAACGGGGTCGTTAAAGCGGTAGCCGGAGTCTTAAGTGCCTCCCTAATAGCTGACGCAGATGTTTCTGCGACGGCGGCAATCGCTTTAACGAAACTGGAAGCCTTGACTTTTGACAGAGCGGTAGTATCCGGAGCAGCCGGATTCTTAGAAGTCTCTGCCACAACCAAGGCTGAGATAGGGTATGTATCTGGCGTAACTTCCTCAATACAAACCCAGCTAAACGGCAAAGCGAATACGAGTCTAAGTAACCTTAGCTCTGTAGCCGTGAACTCCCAATTGCTGCCATCATCAAATAACGGGCAAAACTTCGGGGGGGCTTCGACCCGGTGGTCAACTGCCTATGTGAGTAATATCTCCGACGGCACAAACTCAATGACGACCTCCGACCTAATGAAACTCAGGGACGCGAGTATTGGGGCGCCTGACGGCGCGAGTCTTTTCTGGGACAACGCATCATCTAGGTGGCTGCCGAGTATCCCTAACAATGAGATATCTCACAACGACATATCTAATCTAACCAATCAAGACGACCACACTCAGTATTTACTTCTCGCTGGGCGAACGATAGGCCAGACTGTTTATGGCGGCATAGCCGCTTCGGCGACTCTTACCCTGCGCGGATCTTCTCACGGCACCTCTGGTGGTGTGGTAATAAGCGACACTCTTTTATCAAACGCCACCAATACAAGAGACCTTGGGACGACGGGGAATCGTTGGAAAGACCTATATCTACAAGGGCAGGCCTACGGCCTGCGGCTCGAGAACGTAGCTGGTTTACCCGGGGCGTCCGCAGGAACTATCGGACGGATCGCCTACGACACAGTAACCAAAGACGTCTCAGTAGACGAGGGCGGAGCCTGGCGCCGGATCGGCGTCGAGCGATACGTAGGGAACGTAGTTCTCAGTGGCGCTGAGGCTTCTAAAATAGTGACGACGTCCGCGAGCATCGACGACGCGCGCGAGGCTATCTGGCAGTTCAGAGACGTATCTGGCAATAACTTCGAGATTATGTACCCTGATATCACAACAACCCAGATAGCTGTTACGCTCACCTTTGCGGTAGCGCCTCCTGCTGGCACTTACAGACTTATCGGAGTTAGATAGTGAATGTATTTTCTAGGCTAAAAAACTTTTTCCTTGAATCCGTAGCAGCCGACCCCGTGACCAATTTGGGGGAGGGTAGGCTTTTCTGGGACAGTGTTTTAAAAAAAGCGCGCGTCCACAACGGATCCTCTTTCGAGGATCTAGGAGGCGGCGTGGACTTAACTGGAGACGGGGAGATCTCAGAGACTTACGGTACTTTCGCTGGCGGAAGTACATCCCTCACAATTACTTCCAGTACATCTTACGGTGAGACTTTTCTAGCGACGGCTACGGGCGATGCTAATGTACTTGCCATGTACGCTAGGATACTTGCTGGGTCAACGGGTGAGATGTCATTCAGTCTTTACGCGACTTTGGCGGGTGTCCCCACTGGCCCTGCCTTGGGTGTTACCAAAAAACTCGACATTACTGCTCTGTCATCTATCGACTTTGAGTTTCATGAGCTTGCCTTGGAAGAACCGGTCCCTATCGTGTCCGGCACAACATATTGCATCCTCCTAGACGGCTCGCTTGTCACTAGTGGGCAAGTCCGCGCTGGGGGGGCGTTAGGCGGTTATGCAGACGGGACACGATATCGTCTTACCGGCGGAGTTTGGTCAGTACAGTCAGATTACGACTTAGGGTTTAAGGTGATGGACAAAGCGTTAAGTGGGGCGGCTTTAGTCGCGGTCGATAAGACTGTTTCCTACAACGTGCTGAGCCCTGTATCCAGTCTACAAAAGAACTTGGAAATATTGGACACCGAAGTGGGTGTGCTGGTGGTGCCTCAATCATTCCCGACTGCCCCCACGATAGGGGCGTACAATCTGTACACAGGGACAGGAGACACCGCGCTATACCTCCCAAGTCTTAGCGCAGGTACTAATGTTATTTTTAGGCTCAAGGATGCTGGTGGAAATGCAGGTTTCAGGAAGTGGTCTGTTGATGGCGGCGTACCTAACATTGACGGGCAGAACTTTGTGTACATGCTATCCGACTACTCCTACCTAGAGATATTGTGGGACGGAACCGCGCTGTCCGTTTTGTCCAGAGTGAATCCTGAGTATGTTGTAGATACCGCAATACCAGTCAACCTGAGGTCACACACACATTATAGAGTGAATCAGGGAGCTCCTATCGCTTTTACTCTGCCGTATTTGGTACCGGGTCGTAAGATAACAATCCAGGACGTGTCAGGAAATGCCAGCACGAATAACATTACAGTGAATAGCAGGCAGTCAGAGACCATTGACGGTGTAGCGTCTCCTAAAGTTCTAACGACAAACAATGGTGTTTGGCACTTTCGGGTTGACAGCTTCGGAACAAACTGGGTCACACTCTAAATTTCGAGGACGAAGTTGAAAGAATTTAGAAACGACAAATTCACAGGAGGGTTGACAGACAATGTCCTAAACCCGGATCCATCTCAAGCTGAGCAGCTGGTAAATTTTTTACCGGACGAGCATGGGAAACTTGTGCGTCGTTCTGGAATTGAGTTTTTCTCTACTGCAAATATGCAGCTCCCTTCGGGAGCAGATCCGATAAAGCATATTTGGCATTACCAAAACAATGCCAACACTGCGACTTTCTTCGCGACAAGGCACCAACTATTCGTCACTGAAGACGAAGGTGCCACGTTCACCGAAGTTCTCGGACCGTATTTGAATCAGTTAGCCGAGGACGCAGCGGGATTCGACACAGACAACATGACCATAAGCGCGTATAGAGACATCTTCTTCCTGACGGCGCCTGGACTACCCTCGACAATTTTGTACAAGGGGAAGCCTGTAGACCAATTCGGTACGCCTGTAGACAAGTGGCAACTCGTTGCAGCCACTCTCATACCTCCCTATCAGGTAGCGGTAGGAAACTACTTGACCATGACGGGGGCTACAGGAGGAACCGAGTCTAGGACTTGGGCGGCTATCGAGATATACACCTTTACCACGGTTACTGGCGTCACTTATAGAATAGCTTCCACACCTTCCTACAGCATTACTTATGCTACTACCAATACGGGACCTGTTCAGCTCACAGGGCTACAAATAAATGGGGAGGCTGTGCATCCACATTACCCGAGCAATGCTATTGTGGGTGGACGCGGCCAAAGGGAACTTTACCGGACAGCAGCTAACTCCAGCGTTTTTCGGTTAGCTAACACGGA
>Ga0114918_10004154_pt1 | contig 12622 bp, 7 predicted proteins | sample LantaG_FD_87015 | JGI IMG/M metagenome (GOLD analysis project Ga0114918, IMG submission 87015) | Deep subsurface microbial communities from Baltic Sea to uncover new lineages of life (NeLLi) - Landsort_02402 metaG | ecosystem: Environmental > Aquatic > Marine > Oceanic > Sediment | place: Baltic...
CGTGCGCCGGCGGGGGCGGGTGCGGGGAGGGGCGGGTGGGGGCGCGGGCCGGGGGGGGGCACTGGGGGGGGCGGGGGGGGCGAAGGGGGGCGGCCGGGGGGGGGGGGGGGGGAGGGAGGATGGGGGGGGGGGGGGGGGGGAAAGGGGGGGGGCCCCCAGGGGGGCAAAAAAAAAAAAAAAAAAAAAGATTAACGGGCGACGCACGCGCGCGCCCCTCTGCCCTACAGCCCGGCGCCCACACGCGCTGGAGAGGCGAGGGGATGTGAGTGGACGCGCCACGCGAGAGAGAGAGAGACAGAGGCTGTTGGGACGGGCGCACGCGAGCGGGAGCCCTTATGAATCTTGTGTGAGCGGGCGCGCTTTCCTTTTTTCGTCGCGTTCTCGCGGTTTGCCCGCGCCTCCTTGCACACACTCTCCTTCCTCTTCATCCACTCATGCCGCCCTCCCTCCTCGCCCGCACCACCCGCCGGGCGGGCGCCAGCCTGCTCCTGACAGCACGGGCCCTGTCTGCCTCCGCGCCGCCGCTGTCGTCCGCCTCCCCCTCCCCGGCCGCCCAGCTGGCCGCCATCAAGGCCCTGCGCGAGGCCAGCGGCGCGCCAATGAGCGACGTCAAGGCGGCCCTGGTGGAGGCCGGCTGGGACGCGGACGGCGCGTTCGGGGCGCTGCGGACGAAAGGGCTGGCGGCCGCGCAGAAGAAGGTGTGGATGTGTGGGAGAGAGAGAGAGAGGACACGGGCGCGGGCGGGAGAGATAGGCGAGCGTCGATCGAGCGCGCGCAGGCTAGCCGTCGGACGGGAGGGGGCCCTAACCCTCTCTCTCTCCATTCCTTTTTCCTTCTCCCCTTCCCCGCAGGCCTCCCGCCACGCCGCTGAGGGCCTGGTCGGCGTCTCCATCTCCGGCTCGTCCGGCGCGCTGGTTGAGGTGAGTCTTGGTGGCGGTGGTGCCGCGGGCCCGGGCTTCCTCGCTCCCGCCGTGCGTTCTCTCTCTCTCTCTCTCCATGTCCATGCATCCATCCTTGCCATCCAAACCGCGCACGCGCACTTTTTACCCCCCACTCCTTCCTTCTCGTCAGATCAACTCGGAAACAGACTTTGCCGCCCGCAACGAGGCCTTCACCTCCTTGGTCTCAGCCGCCGCGGTGGCTGCCCTGGCCGCGCCGTCCCCCTGCCCGGCGGGCGGCGAGGTGGCCAGCGAGACCCTGGGCGCCCTGCCCACGCCCTCTTCCTCCACCCTCGCAGCCGCGGTCGCGGCCGTCGCAGGCGGCGTCCGGGAGAACATCGTCCTCCGCCGGGGCGCCCGCCTGGACGCGCCGCCGGGGGGGGTCCTGGGCTCCTACATCCATAGCGCGGCCGGCCCTGGCGGCGCGGGCCGCATGGCCGCCCTGGTCGCCCTGGGGCCGGCGGCCGGCAGCCCCTCCTCGGCTCCTCTCCCTGCGAGCGCAGCCGACCTGGCGGCCCGCCTGGCCATGCACGTCGTCGCGGCCCGCCCGCTGGCCCTGGACCGGGCGTCCGTGCCGGTCGCCCTGGTGGAGGCGGAGCGGGCGGTGCTGGCCGCCCAGGCGGCCGCGTCGGGCAAGCCGGCGGGCGTGGCGGCCAAGATGGTGGAGGGCCGCCTGGGCAAGTGGTTTGAGGGCGCGGCCCTGTCCGACCAGGCTTTCGTCATGGATGACTCGCAGAGGGTGGGGGCGGTCGTGGCGGAGGCAGGCCTGGTGCTGACGGGCTTTGTGCGGCTGCAGGTGGGGGAGGGGCTGGAGGCGAAGGCGGGCGGCGACTTTGCGGCGGAGGTCGCGGAAACGCTCAAGGCGGCCGGGTGAGAGTGAGATGGTGTGAGACGAGACGGCCTTGTTGACAAGGCCGACCTCTCTCTCTTCTCTCTTCTCTCTCTCTATGTCTCATCACACCTCCTCCGGCACGGTGACGCCCATGACGATGGGCGCGTACCCGGCCACAAACTGGGCCGTGCCCACGCCCAGCTTGAGGTCGACCTCGCCCCCGCCCATCCAAAAAATGGGCGGGCGGAGAGCCGTGATGGCGGCCGCGAGGATGAGGGGGACGCTGCCGTCCGCCACCCCCGGCACGCCGACCGGCGTGACCGCGTTGTGCTGGTACCCCGTCAGACCGATCGCGTCGTCCTCGCACGCCAGCCGCATGTTGAAGGCCTTCCCGGGCGCGGCGCCGCCGGCCAGGGCGCGCAGGCCCTTGGCCAGGGCCTCCGTGTCCAGGCGGGCCGAGTACTGGACGACCACCAGGAAAAAACGGGCCAGGGCGGCGCGCTGAGGGGGGGGGAGGGCCGCTAGTGCCTCGGGCGCAAAGGGGCCGACGGGCTCGCGGGCCCGCGTGTTTTCCAGGCACAGGGTCTTGCACTGAGAGAGAGAGAGGGGAAGAGATAAATGGGTGAGCAAAAGGTTGAGGGGGGGGGCCCGCGCACGCTTCTCTCTTCCTCTCTTTCTCTCTCCCCTCTCTCACCAGGTGGTGGACGCTGGGTGCAGGCCCTAGAACGCCAGCCCTCCAAGCCAGGGGGTGGTCGTAGTAGTCACCCGCGACGCGGAGGAAGGAGCGGGCCGTGACGCCCCGGGAGACCAGGTCCGCGTCCAGCCGAGCCTGGATGGGCGAGGCCGGGTCGGTGGAGGGCGGGAGGGACACACATGCGCTGCTCGTGCCACCGGGCGCGCGGTCCGCACTCTGTACACGCGCTTCGAGGGCAGAGATGCGCGCCAACAGGGCGTCCAGCCTGGCCGCCAAGGCGCCGTCCGGCCCGGCCATCGTGGCGTGTGGTGGGGAGCGCGCGCGGTGTGTGTGCCCGTTCTCACGTTTCTCGCTTTTGATCGTAAACCGTCCCTCTCTCTCCCCCACCCCATTCATTCAGTCCTCCTCCAGCCGCACCGCCGGCCGCCACTCCGTCCCTGCCGGCCCGTCCAGCAGGGCCAGCCCCGCCGCCTCCAGCTTCAGCCTTTCCGCGTCCGCGGTCGCCCAGTCCTTGGCCGCCCGGGCAGCCGCCCGGGACGCGATGGCGGCCTCCACGTCGGCCGGCGTCAGGCCCGCCCGCACCAGGGCCCGCCCTTTCAACTCCTCCAGGGCGGCCCCCAGGTCGGGCGGGTCCAGGCCCAGCCAGGACAGCACACACCGCACCCCGCCCGCGATGAAGGCCAGGTCGGCCAGGCGGCCAGGGGCCGCCCGCCCTTTTTTCGTGTGCACAAGGTCGTTCGCCACCTTGAGCGGGGCGGACAGGGCCGCGACCGCGGCGGGCGTGTTGAGGTCGTCGGCCAGGGCGGCGGCGGCGGCCGACGCCGCCTCCCCGCCCAGGCCCGTGCCGGCGCGCAAGGCGTCGGCCACGCCGTCCCGCGCGGCCTCGCCCGCCCCGCCCGCGGCCCCGGCCAGCGCCGCCTCCACGTCCGCCAGGGTCTGATACATGTAAAACAGGCGCCCGGACGCGGCCTCCAGGGCGTCGCCGCTGTAAGCGATGGGCGACCGGTAGTGGGTGGAGACCAGGAACAGGCGCAAGGCGGACGGGGCGTAGGACGCGGCCGCGTCCCGGATGGTGAAGAAGTTGCCCAGCGACTTGGACATCTTGTCGCCGCCCGCCGCGGTGACGAAGCCCGCGTGCACCCACCACCGCACAAAGTCGACGCCGCCCGGCATGGCGGCCCGGTCGCACTCGCACGCCGCGGCCTGGCACTGGACAGCCTCATTGTCGTGATGCGGGTGGATCAGGTCGCGCCCGCCCGCGTGGATGTCGACGACGGGGCCCAGCAGGTCGCGGGCCATGGCGGAGCATTCAATGTGCCACCCCGGCCGGCCCTCACCCCAGGGCGACGGCCAGGTCGGCTCGCCCGGCTTGGCCGCCTTCCACAGCACGAAGTCGAAGGGCGACTTTTTAGAGGCGTCCACCGCCACCCGCTCGCCCGCCCGGTTGTCGGCCGCCGCGTCCCGCCCGGACAGGCGGCCGTAGCCGGGGAGGGAGGCCACATCAAACATGACGTCACCGGCCGGCGTGGCGTAGCCGTGCCCGGCCTCCAGGATGCGGCCGATCATGGCCACCATGGACGGCACGTACGCGGTCGCGCGCGGCTCGGCGGAGGGGGGCAGGCAGCCCAGGGCGGCCATGTCGGTGTGGAACTCGGCGATCATGCGGCGAGTGAGGCCCGCCGGGTCTGGCGGGGCCCCTTTTTCCACGCCCTCCGCCGCCGCACGCGCAATGATCTTGTCGTCCACGTCCGTGAAGTTGCGGATGTAGGTCACGTCATACCCGGCCGCCGCCAGGGTCCGCACCAGGACGTCGACGGCGACGTAGACGCGGGCGTGGCCGACGTGGGACAGGTCGTAGACGGTGACGCCGCAACAGTACAGGGAGACCGCGTTTTGGGCGCCTTCCCGGGGTGTGAAGGGCGCTTTGGCGCGGGCAGCCGTGTTGTACAGGGTCAGGGGGGGTAGGGGTGGGCCCGGGCGGGTAGGGGGCGGGGTGATGGGCGCCACAGCCGCGGGCGCGGCCGCGCCAGCGCTCGTGGCGGCCGAGGTGAGGAGAGGCCGCCGCTGCGTCGCCGGGCGGGCGCAGCTAAACAGGGCGGCGGGCGGCGCGGCCAGGGCCACGCCCGCCACCCGCTTTGTCCGGCCGGCCAGGCAGGCAGGCGGCTTCTGCCCAGCCCAGGAGTGTGATGTGGCGCGCATCATCAGTGTGTGGGCAGCGCGGGCGGCAGAGCGCATGCGTTGGCTGGCTTTGTTTGGTCCCCGACACACCCGCACTTTCCTAGTGACCGAGGAAAAGCGGCCACAAGGACGGGCTTTTGTAAAGCGGACCACGGTCAGGCCTGGGCGAGGAGACTGGCCGGCCAGTGTGGGTAAAGGACAGGGATGGGACGAGCGGGAACCCGGCAGGCGCGTCCCGTCTCCAAAACGACGTGTGTGTGTGTTCGCGTTTTTCTGCGGCTAGGCTAGGGGCGCGCTCTCTCTTCCCTCGTTCATTTCATTTCCGGTTTCTCTCCAGCACGCGCGCTGGGATTGCCCTGCGCCTCCCCGTTGACACACGCACTCAGGCTTCACGAGGCACACACATCGATAAGCTTTGCACGCCGCAGCTCGAGTGCCTGCGCGCGGTCGCTCTGAAAGAACGCAAGCTTTGCCGATTGAAACCGTCCCCCCCCCCTCCGGGCCGCCGCCGCTCGCTCCGCTCTCCAAAAAAAGACAATGATGGAGGCCGCCACCCAGGTCACCGTACGCTTCGTCACCAAGCTGCCGCCCCAGTACCGGGTGCCGGATGACCCAGTGGTGAGCAGGGATAGGGAAAGAGAGAGCGCGCGTGCGTGAGAAGAGAGGGGAATGCACCACAAGAGTCGGCGCCACGCCGCCGACGGCTCGGGCGCTGAAAACCTTTCCCCTCTATCTCTATCTCCTCCCTCTCTCTTTCCACACACAAACAGACGATCCCAACCAACCTGGCCCGGTACGGCCTGTCCCAGGTCGTCAACCACCTGCTGGGCAGCGAGGCCGAGCCGACGCCCTTTGACTTCCTGGTGGGCGGCACCCTCGTCCGCGGGCCCCTGGACGCCACGCTGCGCGCGCTGCGCGCGTCGGCCGAGGCGGCCGTCGACGTCGAGTACACGCTGGCCCTGGCGCCGCCCGTGCCGGCCGAGGGCGACGCCCCGCGGGCGGCGGGTGACTGGGTGACGGCCCTGGATGGGCGCCTCGGCCCGGCCTGCGTCGTCAGCGGCGGTGCGGACGGGCGGGTGCTGTTGTGGGTTGGGGCGGTGGGCAAGAAGGGCGCCGCCGCCCCGCCGCTGCCGTCCAGCCCCATCACCGCGGCCGTCTCCCACAGAGGCGGCGTGGACGCGGTGGCGACAGTGGTCCACCCGTCCGGCGCGGGACCGGCCGGCCTTCTCCTGTCCGCGGGCAAGGACGGGCGGGTGGTGCTCAGCCTGGAGCCGCGCCTTGCCGCTGCCGCGTCGTCATCCTTCTCCTCCTCCTCGCTCGCCCCTCAGGCCGCCGGCTGCATCCTGACCCGGTACATCGGCCACAGTGCCGCCGTGACCGCCCTGGCGGTGGCGCCCGCCGCGGCCGACCGGTTCGCCAGCGCCGGGTGGGATGGCCTGGTGCGCCTGTGGCGGTGCGACGCGGGCGCCGCCACGGACGCCCTGGCGGCCGCCGCGGACGGCCCGCCGGCCAAGAAAGTGCGGCGGGGAGGCGGTGAGACAGGCTCTGGCGCTGGCACGACGGCGGCGGCGACGGAGGAGGAAGCCCGGCCGGCCTTGGAGCTGGACGGCCATTCCCAGGCGGTCTCTGCCCTGGCCTGGGGCGGGGCGGGCGACGCCTCGCTCGTGTCCGGGTCCTGGGACCACACCCTGCGCCGGTGGGACGCGGAGGCGGGGCGGGTGGCGGCCACCCTGCACACGGGGGCCGCCGTCTTCTGCGTGGCCGTCCCGCCCGGCCCCAGTGGGGCGACCCTGGCCGCCTTTGGCGGCGCGGGCGGGGCCGTGCGGCTGTGGGACGAGCGGTCGCCCGGCGCGTCCGCCCGGGTCCTGGCCTCGCACGGCGGGTGGGTCGCGTCCGCGGCCTGGCACCCGACATCGGCCCATCTGTTTGCGACGGCCGGGCACGACGGGGCAGTGAAGCTGTGGGACGTGCGGGCGGGTGAGAACGGGTATGAGGCGGGCGGTGATGACGCAGCAGCCCTGCCCTCGCCCGCCTTGCACACGCTGGGCGGCTGTGAGGGCAAGGTGATGGCCGTCGCATGGGTGGGCCCGGGGCGGCTGGTGGCGGGTGGGGAGGACGGGCGTGTGCGGGCGTGGGATGTGGCGGGCGCCGTGTAAACAAAGAGAGAGAGCAGGTTGAGAGGAAGCGCCGTCGCACGCAGCCTTGCCCGCCGTCGCCTTTTCATTTTTAGTTTCGCTGCTGCCCACGGCCGTGCGTGCAGTCCCGCACTCCGCACGGTTCACCACTAGGGGCTCCCTGGGCACACACACACACACACACACACGCACACACGGGCCCGTGCCTTAGCGAGCACACGCCCTGCACCCACCAGTGCACAGGCACACACACACACAAACTAGACGCAATGGACGGGCCGCCGGCGGCTTGGCTTGCCGGCCTGCGCCTGCTCGCCTCCCGCCTGCCTGCCGTCGCGGCGGACGCGGACGCGGCAGTCATTCTGGCGTGCCAGGTGAGTGAAAGTTGGCGCAGCGCCTGAGACGCGGGGCGTGGATACGGGCGGCGGCGGCGCGCCGTCACAGAGAGAGAGGGTTGCATCGGCGAGCGAGGGCTGGACGCCCCTGCCGCACCTAGCCACTCTCGAGGGGCGCTCTCTCTCTGCGACGCTGCGCGCGCCCTGACAAACCCTCCTCCACCCTCTCCCTTTCTCTCTCCGCACCAGGACCCGGCCGCCGCAGAAGCCTCCGCCCGCGCGTACGCGGCCCGGTGCGCCGTCACGCCGGCCCTGACCGCGGCCGCCGCCGCGGCCTGGCGCCCGCTCGCGCCTGCGCTGGCTGCGAGCCTGGCGTCCCGCCCGCCGCCGGGGGCGGGCGGCGTGGACGTGGCGGCCGCCCTGGCCCGCCTCGTCGAGGTCTGCCCCCACGTGCACAGGTGAGAGAGAGACAGTGAGATGGAGGAGGGCGTTGGACGCCTCTCGCACCGCCGTTGCATCAAAACATTTTCTCCCATCCCATCCCACCATCCCATCCCATCCCATCCCATCCCATCCCATCCCATCCTATCCCATCACCCTCCCCCCTCTTCCCAACCACCACCCAGCCTCGTTGCCGACCACTTCCAGCACGCGTCTCCGCCCGTCGCCGCCCTGCTCGCGGGCGGCGGGGATGTGCCCTCCTCCTCCCGCCTGCCCGCCGCGGAGCGGGCCCGGGCCGCCCTGCGCGCCCTGCGGGCCTGCCCTGGCCTGGTCGCCGCGTGGGACGCGTCCCCTCTCGCGGCCCTGCTGTCCCACCCGGACGGGGACGCCCGGTGGGCGGCCGTTGAGGTGAGCGCCCTGAGCCTGGGCCTGGACGATGGCGCGCACGCGGCCCTGCGGGCTGCCGCCTTTGCGGGCGAGACCGACCCGGCCGGTGCGGCGCTGGCCGCGGAACTGGCGTGGGACGAGGCGGCCGCGGCCGCGACTGCTGCCCAGGCCCTTGCCTGGGTCGAGCCGCTGCCCGGGACCGCCGAGCCGCCGCCGCCCGCTTCCGCCTCCTCCTCCGAGCCCCCACCCCCGGGGTTTGTGGGCGTGGAGGGCATCTGGCTGCGGCGGGCGGACGCGGCGCAGCGGGCGGCCAGCGGGGCGGGCGCCTCCACCTCAGCCCCGACCTTGCCCGCCAGCGCTTGTGCGCCTGCTGCTGCCTTTTCTTCTTCCACCCACCCGCTCGTCCTCACCGCGTCCGCCCGGCGCGCCCTGCGGTCCGCCGCCCTGGCCCTGGCCGACGGCCGGCCCTTGCTCATCGAGGGCCCGCCCGGCTGCGGGAAGTCCGCGCTGGTCGCCCACCTGGCGGCCACGCTCGGTGCGGCGCCCACCGCCGTCACCCTGCACGCGGGCGACCAGGCGGACGCGCGGGCCCTGCTGGGCAGCTACGTGGCGGCGGGTGCACCCGGCGAGTTCACCTGGGCGCCCGGGCCCCTGGCTCTGGCCGCCGCGGGCGGGCGGTGGCTGGTGGTGGAGGGCGCGGACGGAGCGCCGCCCGACGTGCTCGCCGCCCTGGCCCCGCTCCTGGACGGCGGGGCCCTGCCCATTCCGCAGCGGGCGGCGGCCATCGTGCCCGCGCCCGGCTTCCAGATCATTGCGACGGCGACGTCGTCCACGACGGCGGTTGGTGCGGCCGGCAGCGGTGGCCGCCGGGCGCGCCCGCCGCCGCCCGCCCTCGAGTCGGGCGCCTGGGCGCGCGTGCGCCTGGCGCCGCCCTCGCCGTCCGAGGCGGCCCGGATCCTGGCCGCCCGCCTGCACCCGTCCTGTGCGGCCGCCCTGGCGGCGGGCGGGCTGGAGTGCTTAGCCATCTCCCGGGCGGCGGCCGGCATTGGCGAGGATGACGGCGGCGCGGAGCCGGGTGGCCGGGCGGCCGTGGCCGCAGCGCTCGCTGCCGCCGGCCTCACCCCTGGCTCCGCCCGCACGGGGCGCCACTACTCCCTGCGCGACGCGGCCCGGTGGGCGGCCCGCCTGGCGCCCGCGGCTGCCGCGTTCGCGTCGACGGTCGGCACGGTGCCGGCCGCCAGCGCGGGCGCGGCCTGGTTGTTGAGCGAGGGCGGAGCGGGCGAGGCCGCCGCTGCGGCCGCTGCCGCCACGCGCGCGACCCTCCCCACCCTGCCCGCCGCCCTGCGCGAGGCCGCCGCGTCGGAAGCCATCGATACTTTTTCGGGCGCCCTGCCCGACCCGGCCCGCCGGGAGGGACTGGCGGTCGCCCTGGCGGCCGTGTGGGCCCTGCCCCCCGCCTGGGCGGCCGCCCGGGTCGGGGCCGACCGCCCGGCCATCGAGGTCAGCGACACGTCCGTCCGGGTGGGGCGGGCGTCCCTGCCCGTCGCGGCCCGCAGCCCGGCCGCCCTGCGCGCCGCCCGGGCGGCGGTGTCCCGCGCCTCCGGCGGCGGGTCCGCCTTTGCCCGCACGGGCACGGCCTGCCGGTCCCTAGAAGCCCTGGCGGCCGCCCTCGCGGCCGCCGAGCCCGTCCTGCTGGTGGGCGAGACGGGCGTCGGCAAGACCACGCTCGTCCAGTGGCTGGCCGCCCAGGCGGGCGCCCGCCTGGAGGTCGTCAACCTGTCAGCCTCCTCCGACGCGGCCGACCTGCTGGGCGGCTTCCGCCCCTCGGACGCGGCCGCCGCGGCGGCGCCCTTGCTGGCCGACCTGGCCGACTTGGTCGGCCGCACCTGGGTCTCGGGGCGGAATGACGCCTTTCTGGCCGCGGCCGCGGCGGCCGCGGACCGGGGCCGGTGGGGCCAGCTGGTAGCGGCGGTGCGGGCAGCTTTGAAAAAGGTACGTGGTGAGGTGTGCGCGTCCGCGTGCACGCGGGGAAACAAAGAACGAGCCGGCTTTGCCTCCTGCGAATGACGACACGATTTTCGACCGAGGGGTGTGCGCACAACAAAGCTTCCTGGCTTTTTGTTCGCCCCCCGCCTTCGTGACGATTATCCAACCTTTTTTTAGACTACAATTCTCGGACGCATATGGGAAGCACAGAGCCCCCCGCTCGCCCGTTGAGAGAGGTCGCGGGAGACGCGCGCGACTCTCGCGCACTCTCATCAACCTCTCTACCCCAATCCCTTCACAGGTCGCACCAGCACTGGAAGACCCCGCCCCATCCGACCCGGCCACCACCCCACGCAAGCAGGTCAAGCCCCTGAACCCCGACCTGCGGGCGGCCTGGCTGCGCCTGGGCCGGGCGGCCGACGCCGCCGACCGCGCGCTGAGCGGGGCCGGCGGGTCGGGCGTCGCGTTCGCGTTCGCCGAGGGCGCGCTCGTGACCTCCCTGCGCTCTGGCGCATGGCTGCTGCTGGACGAGGCCAACCTAGCCCCGCCCGACGTCCTGGAGCGCATCGCGGGCTTGCTGGAAAGCCCCTCCGGCTCCGTTCTGCTGGCGGAGCGGGGCGACACGGCCCCCATCCCCCGCCACCCGGGCTTCCGCCTCATCTGTGCCATGAACCCAGCGACCGACGCGGGTAAAAAAGACATGCCCCCCGCCCTACGCGACCGGTTCGCGGAGCTGTGGGTGGGCGAACCCGCGCCCGAGTCGGCGGACATGCGGGCCCTGGTGGGCGCCTACCTGGGCGGCGCGGTCCCGGGCGGGCCGGACGCGGCGGGCGGCCTGGCCGAGGCAGTCTGCCGCTTCTACGCGGCCGCGCGCGGGCTGGCCGCGTCGGGCGGCGCGGTCGACGGCGGCGGGTCCCCGCCCGCCTACACGCTGCGCACCCTGTGTCGGGCTCTGGGGTATGCCGCCTCCGCGGCCGCGGACGGCGGCGGGGGGGCGGCCTCCCTGGCCCGGTCCCTGCGGGACGGCGTGGCGGCCTGCTTCGAGGCCCCGCTCTGCCCGCGCGGCGCGGCCACGCTGCGGTCGCTGGCGGACACTCACCTGCCGCCCGCGGCCGGCGGCGGCGCCCACCGCCGCCCGGCCGAGGCGGCCGTCAAGGTCGGCGACTTTTGGCTGCCGGCGGGGCCCCTGCACGACCCGGCGGCCGAGGCGGCCGCCCTGCTGCCCGGCGGCAAGGGGGGCGGGCCGCCCCCCACCCCGCTCCCGCCGCCCTTTGTCGTCACCCCATCAGTCGCGCGCTCGCTCAACGCGCTCGCCCGGGCCGCCTCCATGCGGCGGTACCCCATCCTGCTCCAGGGCCCGACGTCCGCCGGGAAGACCTCCCTGGTCGCCCACCTGGCCGCCAGCACGGGCCACCCCTGCGTCCGCATCAACAACCACGACCAAACGGACTTGGCAGACTACCTGGGCACGTACCGGTCCGGTCCCTCCGGCCGCCTCGAGTTTTGCGAGGGGCCGCTCCTGACCGCCGCGCGGGCCGGCTCCTGGGTCCTGCTAGACGAGCTCAACCTGGCCCCCTCCGACGTGCTGGAGGCCCTCAACCGGCTGCTGGACGGCAACCGGGAGCTGTACGTGCCCGAATTGCGGGCCACGGTCCGCCCTGCGCCCGGGTTCATGCTGTTTGCGACGCAAAACCCAGCGGGCGGGTACGGCGGGCGGAAACCCCTGTCCCGCGCCCTGCGCACCCGCTTCCTGGAGCTGGACGTGGGCGACCTCCCCGACGACGAGCTCGCGACCGTCGTGTCCACACGGTGCGGCGTGCCGCCCTCCCACGCGGGGCGGCTGGTCGGCGCGCTGCGCGCGCTGGAGCGCGCGCGCGGCGGCGCGGCCGCGGGCGCGGACGTCTTTGCGGGGCGGCGCGCCCTGGTCACCCCGCGCGACCTGTTTCGGTGGGCGGAGCGGCGGGCGCCCACGTACGCCGACCTGGCCACGGCCGGCTACATGCTGCTGGCGGAGCGGCTGCGGGAGGGCGGCGAGCGGGAGGCGGTGGCCCGTACGCTGGCGAAAGTGATGAAGGCCGACCCGGCGCCGGGCCCCGCGTACGAGGCCGCGGCGGCGGGCGCCGCGGCCCGCCTGGCCGACCTCCTGGCGGCTGATGACGGCGATGTCGGCGACGGCACGGCCGCCTCTTCTACCCTGGCCGCCCTGCGGGGCCTGGCGTGGACGCCCTCCCTGCGCCGGGTGGCGGCCCTGGCGCTGGCCGCCCTGGAGGCGGCCGAACCCGTCCTGCTAGTGGGCGACACGGGGTCGGGCAAGACGACGGCCGCCCAGCTGGCGGCTGCCCTGCGGGGCGTCCCTCTCATCGCTATCAACTGCTCCCGCCACACGGAGGCCGCCGACTTTGTGGGCGGCTTCCGGCCTGTCAGGTAAAAGAGGATGGAGAGGGACGGACTTTCTTGGTTTTTGTTTTCATGTCCTTCCGGCGCTGGAAAAACTATCCACCCCCCTCCGTCCCGTAGCGGGAGCGTGGCTGATGTGCGCCGCAGAGAAGAGCCCCCGAGTTTATCAGCCCCTGGTCCTCCTTTTTGCCCTAGGGGCCACGGGGTTAAATGCCTCGGCGACAACAAAACCCAGGCATCCTCACGCTCCCCCCCCCCCCCCCCCCCCCCCCCCCCCCCCCCCCCCCCCCCCCCCCCCC
>Ga0114918_10004156_pt1 | contig 12621 bp, 12 predicted proteins | sample LantaG_FD_87015 | JGI IMG/M metagenome (GOLD analysis project Ga0114918, IMG submission 87015) | Deep subsurface microbial communities from Baltic Sea to uncover new lineages of life (NeLLi) - Landsort_02402 metaG | ecosystem: Environmental > Aquatic > Marine > Oceanic > Sediment | place...
GCTGCCGGCTCGAAGACTCAGAATCAGACCAAAAAGCCCGATGAAGACCAGACCGACCAGGAGTCCCACTTTGGTTTCGCGCGACACGGTACGTCTCCCACTGTTGTTGCGTCCGTTTTCCAACGTCTCCCGACACCCGGCGAAGGCCGCCCGCCTGTCGGTGCAGGCACGGGCGGCGATGTCCCGCTCTATAGCGAACCGGTGGACGGGCCGACCCGCTCCGCCACGCGGAGCCTGGCACTTCGGCTCCGCGGGTTGGCGCGGATTTCGGCCTCGGTGGGCGTGATCGGCTTGCGGACCGGCAACGACGCCACGCCGGCCCCAGCCGCCTCGCGGAATCGCTGCTTCACGATCCGGTCTTCCCCACTGTGATACGCGAGGACGACCACGCGGCCACCGGGTTTCAAAAAGTCAAAGATCCTCCCGCAGAACTTCTCCAGGCTGCCGTACTCCTCGTTGACGGCGATCCGGAGCGACTGAAACACCCGCGTCGCCGGGTGAATCCTTTTGCGGCGCCGGTACGACGCCGGCTGGGCGGCGGCGACGATGTCGGCCAACGCGTCCGTCCGATGAATCGGGCGACGCTTCCGCGCCGCGACGATGGCCCGCGCAATCCGCCGCGCGTAAGGCTGATCCCCGTACTTGCTAAAGAGCGCCGCCAGCCGACCTTCGTCCCAGCGGTTGACGATCTCGTCCGCCGTCAGCCCTTCGCTCCGGTCGAACCGCATGTCCAGCGGACCCGGACGCTGAAGGCTGAAACCCCGCTCCGCATCGGCCAGTTGCAGGCTCGAAAGGCCCAGGTCCACAAACGCCCCGTCGAGCCGATCCACAGCCGCCTGATTCAGGGCTTGGTCGAAATCGCAGAAGTTGGCGTGAAAGTACGACACGTCTCCCCGGCGTCCGAATCGGGCGATCAGACGCTCGAGGGCCTCGCGGTCCCGGTCCAGCAGGATCATCCGGCCGCCGGGCCGAATCCGCTCTCTAAGGGCTTCCGCGTGGCCGCCACCGCCGGCCGTACCGTCCAGAATCGTCGCCCCGGGCCTCGGCGAGAGGTACTCGAGCACCTCGTCGAGCATCACCGGGACGTGCACGGGCGTCTCATCCACCCGGAGCCCCGCCTTCCCCACCTAGTGGACCAGCGCGCTCAGGGCCGCCCCCGCATCCAGCCGGGCCAGCAGCGAGCGGACGTCGGGCGACAGGCTCACCTCCCCGTACGCCCCGCCGCGCGATTGCACGCGCGCCAGACGCGTCTGAAGGCGATCCAGTTCCCGCCGAAGCCGATCCGGCGACATCGACGCCTCCGCTTCGGGTTGCCGAAGCGCCCGACGCACCAGACTCCATCCCTGTGCATCCGCTTGTCGGTCCATGGTTTGCTTGCCTCCCTCTCCCTGCGTTACCCCGTTGTCCAACCTGCTCTCGCGACTTACCCACGAACGGGCAAGGCCGCCCAGGTGGGCTGCGCCCACCTGGACGACCTCCCAAGGGGGCTTTATGTCGGCTGCTCGTCCATTTCGTCCGGTTCCTCGGCCGCCCGGCTCTCGGCCAATTCCATCGCCCGCACCGCCAGCGTGTCGTGCTCCGGCAGGCGAATCTTCACGAACGCGTCCCACCGCTCCCGGTCCCAGATCTCCAGATGGTCCTGGCACCCGACGATGGCACACTCCTTCTGGATGCCGCCGCGCTTCAACAGTTTCTCCGGCACCAGCACGCGGCCGAGCCGGTCCACTTCCAGATGTTCCGCCAGTCCGTACCGCAGACGCTTGTAATCCCGCACTTCCTTCGACGCCCTCAGTTCCGTATCCACGAGCATCGGCGCCAGCCTCTCGTACGCGACCGGCGTGTACAGACACAGCACACCGTCGAAATCGATGAACGCGAAGAAGCCCTCGCCTTCCTTCTCGGTGTCGATGGTCTCGCGCAACTTGGCTGGAACCGTGAGGCGCGACTTGGCGTCCACCGCATGGAGATATTCGCCACTCAGGACGAGCGTCGGCGACTCTAGCGAACCTGCTTTCTGCCCACTTCGGCCCACTTGTATTTCCCTACTTGGGCCAAGGCGTGATTTGAACTGCGCCTTGCTAGGATTGACTATCGCCCATCACCCACCGGACCGTCAAGAAAATTTTCCAAGAATTTTTTCGCCTTACCTAACAGAATCCGAACACCCGCCCACGTCCCACAAAACGCCTCCCGTGAGCCTCCAGCGCGGGGACACCACATAGCGTGGAACCACGAGCAACGCGACTCCAGCGGTGGGAAGACGGTCGAGCCTGGACGCGGCCGACCGCGCGGATGAAAAAGGCGGACGGCGAGAGAAGAATTTTTTCGGCGAAACGCTTTCTCGCGACGAATTGACCCGCCGCGCGATCCGCCTAGAACTGGTTTCATAACTAAAGGGTGGCGGGTCTTCTGACCCGCCACCCTCCAAATCCCGGCGCGCCGGGATGGAAATCGCGGCGGTTCAGGAGAACCGCCGCGCAAAAAAGGTTAGGAAACCCGTTCTAACGAACGCGCCGGACGACGAGCGTCCGCGCGAAGCGGTCGCCCACACGCTGCCGGCGCGGACCGATCAGGATGGAAGCCAGGCCCAGCAGGTAGAAGATCGGCATCTCATCGACGAGCCGCGTCACGTTGCGCACCACCGATTGCTTCCACGTGATGGCGCCGCCGTTCTCGCCGCGCACCTCGATGCCGAGGATCGCCTTGCCGAGCGTGCGCCCCGTCGCGCCTTCCGCCACGGTGAAGTAGAGGACCACGAGGCCGAGGCGGGCGAGTTCCAGCATCGCCATTTTCTGCCAGGGCACCGGCTCGCTGCGCAGGAACCGCGCGGGAAGGTCGGGAGCGACGGCCAAAACGAAGGGCGCAAGGAAAAGCGCGATGAGAAAGTAGTCGATGGCCAGAGCGGCCCCTCGGCGGACAAGCGACGCGCCGATCTGCGGCGGGGCTTCCGCGGCGCCACCGACCGCGCGGCGCTCGCGCTCCCTGCGCGACCGCCAGACGAGGAGCAGGACGACGCCGGTGAACATCGCCGCCATCACCGCCAAGCGGATCGTCCGCTCGTTGCCGGCCGGTTCGCCCGAAGGTTCGCCCATCGGAACGGGAAGAAAGTCGCCGACCTTGACCGCGCGGACGTCGAGCGTCGCGATTTTCGGTCCCTCGGCGGGAGCGGCGAGGACGACCAGTTGCCCCCCCTGGCGCGCGATCGCGACGGGTCCCGGCGGGATGGCATCGCCCAGTTCGCCCGCTTCGTGGAAGTCCTCATCAGCCGTCGCGTACGTCGCGAGCGTCCAGGGGCCCTCGTTCGCGCCCGCCGGTTTTCGGTAGAGGCAGACGAGGTCGTCGCCCGCCGCCGCCACGAGCAGCGCCGACGCGACCCGAAGGCGAGAGAGGACCCGGTGCCAGCGGTCTTCCTTCTTATAAACGAAAGCGACGCGCTGATCCGCCGACGGACCGCTGAACGTCGGCACCTCCTCGCGCCAGACAAGGTAAAGGCGATCCCGAAAACGTACGGCACAGGGATCGCGGACCTTGGCGGTTTCGATGACGACCTGCATTCGCCGCCCTTCCCACTGGCCGTTCTCGAACCGCGCGTGGATCGGGTCGCCCGCCTTGTCCCACCCGAAAGCGTCGGCGGCCAGGCCGTCTTCGCAGGCCGCGACGGGCGTCCAGGCGGGCACGGGCGAGGGAGCGATGACGGGATCTGCGGGTCCGAAGAGGCCGTAGCGGCCCGTGGGAAAGAAGACGAGCAACTGTTCGCGCCAGGCGGCCAGGGCCGCGGGCGTGCCGCGCAATTCGCCGCTCAGCGCGCGGGGCCAGGCGCCGGCCGCATCACGCTGGGCGTAGCGAAAGCCCGGCTCGTCGCCGACCGCCGCCGCCACGACGTACAGATTGTTCTCATTCCCGGCCGCCAGCAGCGGCGCCGCGGGCACGGCCTCTTCGGTCGGAGGCATGCACCCCGGCAAGGTGATTACCCGGGCAAACGCCAGCACCGCTACAATGGCCGCACTCCACCTTACCATCGCGCACTCCCTTCGCGGCAAGACGTACGGCGGGGGTGCCATGCTTTCGCTTGCGAAAGCATGTTTCCGGACCAGGGACGAGCATGCTTTCGCAATCCCGGCGCGCCGGGACGAAAGCCTGGCACCCGCAAGAACAACTTTGACGCTCCACTAAAACCCCTTGACGAACATCACGCCGCCCGCGTTACGATCGGCGTAGGGCAACACGGTGAAGCCGCCGATCTGCGGCAGTTCGCCTTTGACGACACTGTGGCCCGCGACGTAGCCGAGCGCGGCCCCGAAGACCAGGTCCGAGAGGTCGTGCTCGCGGTCCTCGAGCCGCGTCGCCGCCGTGTAGCCGGCCAGCAGGTAGAGCGGCACGCCGGCCTTCCAGCCGTAGTACTCGTGCAGAACGGCGGCGACGCAGACGCTGGACGACGTGTGGCCGGAGGGCCAGCCCCATTTCTCGCCGTTCGGGCTTCGGTCGTCCATCGCCAGTTTGAACGCCATGGTGGAGGCGTTGGTGACGATGAGCGCTTCGAGGAGCACCTTGCTCAGTTCGTGGTGGCGGGCGTCGCGCTGCTGGACCGCCGCGAGGTACCACGTGCCGCCTATCAGAAAGTGCAGGCCCGGGTTGCCGATGATGCTGCCGAAATCGTCGGTTTCGGCGAGGCTCGAATCGTTGTCCTCGAAATAGTGGCGGACGTCCTCGTCCCAGTTGTGGCGGACGATGCGGTCCACGCCGAACGCCGCCCCCAGAATCAGGAGGTTCTCCGGCTTGCCGAACGTGTGGACGAAGCCTCGCCCGACCGACGCCGGGCCCTCGCGAATGTCCGCCTTGAGGATCTCGCCGAACGTCTTGCCCTCGATCGATTCGAAGGCGGGCGTCGCGGCCTCGGGGGCCTTTTCTTCTCCGCCGGTCGCCTCGGGCGACTCGACGTGGCGAGCGGGTGCGCCGGCCTCTTCCTCCCGTGGAGCGAAAAAGAGGATGGGCCCGAACCCGCCGTCGGCAGGCGTTCGCGCTCCCGCCGCCAGCCGGTCGGCCGCCGGCCGCACTTCGGTCTCCGCCGCGGCCAGGAGGCGCGCGCGCGTGACCTCGGCCTGACGCACGAGCGCGGTATCCCGCCCGCAGCCGACGGCAGCCACCAAGACGGCCCCGAGCGCACCAGCGACGCGAAAAGGCGCCGTTCGCATGAAGCCCTCCCCTCCCTCGAACTGCGGATCACTTGTTAGAGCGTCTAACAAAATGATCGTGGCCGGGTGGCACTGGCGGCTTGTCCGCCAGTGCACGGGCAGACAAGCTGCCCGTGCCACCCATTTTGCTAGAGGCTCTTAGCAACTTTCAACCGATTGAGGACCTCGCGGCGATATTCTTCATCGGCCACCCGGCCGCCGCGGTTCGGATATTTTGCGCGGATCATTTCCTCGACCGCGCCGACCCGGGTCTCCGGATTCGGATGCGTGCTCAGGATCTCGGGCGGCCTGGAGCCGGCCATCGAAACGAAGACGTTGAGCAGGTTCACCATCTCCCTCGGATCGTATCCCGAGGCCGCCAGATAATCCAGGCCGAAGCGGTCCGCCTCGCTCTCCATGCCGCGGCTGTACTTCATGTTGATGAGGCCGACGACGACCTTGGCGAGGTCCTCCGCCTGCGTCGCCATCTTGGCGCCACTTTCGGTGCGTCCGGCCGCGGCCGCTGCGGCGGCCAGGAGGATCTGGATGCCCATCTGGCGGCTGATCTGCTGGCTCCCGTGGCGGGAGTTGATGTGGGTGATTTCGTGGGCGAGGACGGCGGCCAACTGGCCCTCGGTCTTGAGGTTCCCGAGCAGGCCCCGCGTCACGTACACCGGCCCGCCGGGCAGCGCGAACGCGTTGACGACGTCGCTGTCAAGCACGGTGAACTGGTAGGGAAGTTTAGGCAGGTCGGCGTGCCGAACCGCCCCGGCCACGCGCTGGCCGACCGCTCGCACGTAGGCCTGGACCGGCAGGTTGTCGAGCGGGTTGCCGAATTCCTTTTCGAGTTCCGGGCCGGCCTCACGCCCCAGCGCGGTTTCCTGGTCCCACGAGAGCACGATGAAGGCCCGCTGGCCCGTCGTCGGGACGCGCTGGCACGCCAGCGGCGCCGCCGCCACCGCCCCGAGCGCCGCTGCCAGCAGGCACGCAAGCACCATGCGTTTCATCGCTGTTCCCTCCGCGTCTTAGAGCGTCAAATAAAACGATTATAGGGGGGTGGCACTGGCGGCTTGTCCGCCAGTGCACGGGCAGACAAGCTGCCCGTGCCACCCATTTTGTTAGAGGCTCTTACGACGTCGCCGACACGTACGCCACCCGCAACTCGTACAGAATCGTGTCGAGCAGCCGCTTCTCTTCGTCCGCAAGGTTCCCCTTCGTCTTCTCTTCCAGGACGGCCAGCAGGTCAATGTGGTGCTTCGCCAGGTCCAGGTTCTGGATGCTCCGGCCGGAGCGCGGGTCGCGCTCGTCAGACATGAAGAAGGCGGCCTGGGTCGCCAGCGTCTGGACGAGCGTCGAGAAACTGGCCTCGGGCATCCGATCCGCGCGCCCCGCGCGGGCGGCCCCCGGGGCGGCCGGGCCCCCGCCCTCGACCTCGCGGGCGAGGCGCTCCTTCTCGGCCTGGGCCTGCTTTTTCCAGTCGGAGTCCACGTGGATTCTGGACTCGCCGGCCGGCGGACTATTCGGTTCGGGCTTCCCCTCGGGTTTCTGCTTTTCGTCAGCCATGGTTTTCCTCACTTCCACCTTGGTCTGTGCGCTTAAAGCGCACGATCGTGCGCACTATGAGAACCCCTTGGCCGGCTCCGCGGGGCCGACGGCCTCGTGGCCCAGCGCCGCCGCCAGGAGGCCCAGAAAGAACGGCGAGGGGCGCAGGGGCCGGCTCGTGAATTCCGAATGCGCCTGCGTCGCCACGAAGTACGGATGGTCCGGCAACTCGAGGATCTGCATGATGGGCCGGCCCGGGGCCTTCCCCGAGAATACCATCCCTCCCCGCTCGAGCCGCTCGACGTACTCCGGGTTGACCTCGAACCGGTGGCGGAACCGGAGGTGCGCCGTCGCTGCGCCCCCGAACATTTTGGCGGCGAGCGTCCCCGGGCGGATCTCGACGTCCTTGCCGCCCAGCCGCATCGTCGCCCCGAGATCCTTCACCTTCTTCTGCTCCGGCAAAAGGTCGATGACGGGGTGCGGCGTGCCGGCCTCGACTTCGGTCGAGTGGGCGCCCGCCAGGCCGCACACGTTCCGCGCGAACTCGACGACCGCCAGTTGAAGGCCGTAGCACAGGCCGAGATAGGGGATGAAGTGCTCGCGGGCGTAGCGGATGCAGGCGATTTTTCCCTCGGCCCCGCGCGTGCCGAACCCGCCGGGGACGATCATGGCGTCCACGTCGGCCAGGGCCTTCGCCGCCCCCGCCTCCGTCAGGTCCGTCACGTCGATCCAGCGGATGTCGGCCCGGGCGCAGTGGGCGGCGGCGGCGTGCTCGACGGCCTTGATGAGGCTCGCGTAACTGTCGCGGACGGCGGTGTACTTGCCCGTGATGGCGATCGAGACCTCGTGCTTCGGCTCGCGGATGCGGCGGCAGAAGTCGTCCCACACGGCGGCGGCCTTCTGCTCGGCCCGCGGATTCACCCGGTCCATGAGGTCCAGCAGGTGGACCACCTGGGAGTCGAGGTGCTCGCGCTGCATGCGGGACGGAATGAGATAAATCGAAGATTCATCATGCATCGAAAACACACGCGACATCGGCACGTTCGTATACATGGAAATCTTTTCGCGCACCTTGTCGGTCACGGGGGCCGACGCCCGGCAGGCGATGAGGGCCGGCTGGATGCCCATCTCGATCAGGCGCTTGATCCCCAGTTGGGCGGCCTTGGACTTCTGCTCGCCGAGGATCCGCGGCTCGAGCACCAGCGTCAGGGCGACGAAGCAGACGTTCCCCGGCCCTTCCTCGTACGCCAGTTGTCGCATCGCCTCGATGTAATAGACGTTCTCGAAGTCGCCGGCCGTCCCGCCGATCTCGACGAACACGACGTCGGCCCGCGACTCGATCGCCAGACGCCTCAGTTTCGCCTTCACCTCGCCCGTGACGTGGGGAATGATCTGGACGTCGCGTCCCAGGTACTCGCCGTGCCGCTCGCGCTCCAGCACCGCCCGCAGAAACTGGCCGTTCGTCCCGAAATGGTCGCGCGTCAGATCCTGGTCGAGCATCCGTTCATATGTCCCCAGGTCCATGTCGCATTCCATCCCGTCGTCCAGGACGAATACCTCGCCGTGGCGGTAGGGGTTCAGCGTGCCCGAATCGACGTTCAGGTACCCTTCTAGTTTGATGGGGGCGACCCGCAGGCCCTTGTCCTGGAGCAACTTGGCGAGGCTGGCCGCGAAGATGCCCTTCCCCAGGCCGCTCATCACGGTCCCGAAGACGGCGACGTACTTGGTGCGCCCGACCTGGTATCCTTCCGGCATCGGGCTGAAAAACTCCGTCTCCGCCGTCTGCCCCGCAATCTCCTGGAACAGCCGCTCGCCTTCCATTGTGGTCCCCTACTGCTCTATTGAAAACGTGCTTTTGTTCTCCCTCTCCCCTCAGAGGGTGGTGCGCCAAGAGTTTCTGGCACGGGGGGGTTCGCCGCCCAGTTTACTGGGCGCTGGCCGTTTGCAGCGCCCCGCAAGCGGGGCGGCGAACCCCACTGCCACAAAATGCTGGCGCACCCCCAAAGGGTGAAGAGGGATGTTTTCAACAGCGCACTCCCCTACCTCTTGCGGCGCTTGCCGCAGCGCAAAACGAACGCGGCATAGTCCTCGGGCGTGTCCACGCCCACCGGCCGATGGTCCGTCACGAGGACGCGAATCCGCCGCCCGTGCTCCAGCCACCGCAGTTGCTCCAGCCGTTCGGTGAGTTCGAGCGGCTTCTGCGGCATGAGGGCGAAGGCCCGGAGCGCCTCGGCCCGGAAGCCGTAGATGCCGAAATGCAAAAGCACCGGCGCCCGGCGCGACGCCTCGCCGTCGCGCGCGGCCGGAATCGGGGCGCGCGAAAAATAGAGCGCGTCGCCGTCGGCCGCCAGGACCACCTTGACGGCGTTCGGGTCGGCCGCCTCCTCGGCGGCGAGCGGCCCGGCCAGCGTCGCAAGTTCAATCCCAGGATCCTTCTGCATCTCGTCCACGAGGCGGTCCAGGAGTGCGGGGTCGAGTTCCGGCTCGTCGCCCTGGAGGTTGATGACGATGTCAGAATCGGGGAACGCTTCAGCCGCCTCCGCCACGCGGTTGGTGCCGCACGGATGGTCCGGGCGGGTCATCACGGCCTTCCCGCCGAACGCTTCGACGGCCGCGCAGATCCGCTCGTCGTCCGTCGCCACGACCACGGCATCGACGCGCTTGGCGCGGGCCGCCGACTCGTAAACGTGCTGGATGAGGGGTTGGCCGGTCTGGGAGGCGAGAGCTTTCCCGGGGAATCGCTTCGACCCGTATCGGGCAGGTATCACACACAAAACGCTCATTCGCATGCGCCGAAACAAAGACCGGGAAACCGCGGGGGGAATGCTGCCCGACCCAAAGCCTAATCGCCCGGCGGCCACGTGTCAAGCCGAAACGCGGATTGAAACGGGGACAGGTGCGACTAGATTTTCTGGCCGGCTCACCGGGAACTTCCAATAGGTCGCGTGAACCACCAGCCGGGGGTGGCACTGGTGGCTTGTCCACCAGTGCGCGACCCCGTGGCAATGCACTGGCGGGCAAGCCGCCAGTGCCACCCGGCGCTTGGCGGAAGCCGTGGGCACTTGCCAGAAAAAACAGTCTCACCCCACGGGGACGGGCCTGGTTGCCTACTCCGGAGCGTCGAGGTTCTTTTCCTTCGCGCCGGTCGGCGGGCGGTACTCAAAGACGCGCGGGTTCGGCCGCTTCTCCAAGCTCACGTCCTTGAGGCGCAGCACCAGGTCCACTTCCTCGTCGCCGTAGAAGCGGGCACGGTAAATCGTGCAGACCTCCGCAGCGCCCACGCACTCGTACTTCAGAAGTTCCGCCATCAGGGTGCGCCGGCCGGAATCGTCGAACAAATCGACACGTCTCGGGCGGAGCGAAACCGCGTCGAACCATATCCGCCGGACAGGCACGCGCTTACCGCCGACCGCGCGCCAGACGCTCAAAACATAATGCTCCGGGTACGCGACGAACTCGGCCCGGGCGGCCGGCTCAAGGTCGATCCGAAAGACGCCGAGCGCCTCGGCAAGGGCCGACGGCGAAATGATGAGCCTCGCCTCGCCCGGCCCGCCGCGCTGCCCCGTCCAGACGGTGTTGACGTTCGGCTTGATCCAGAGCCAGAACCTCTCGGCGCCCGCGCCGAGCGTGAAGACGTCCTGGCCCAGCACCTCGCCGTGGATGAACAGGTTCGAGGGCTTCTCGAGGAACAGGTGGCCGGTGACGTCGTGGCGCTCGCGTTTGCCCTCGCCGACGGGGAAGTCAAGCATCAGGTCCGCCCGGGCCCAGAGGTGCCGGATGGAATCGGCCCAGGCGTTGTGTGCCGCGAGGACTTCCTGCGGCCCTCGGACGGGCGTCTGGTCGGGGGCGGCTCGCTGCGAAGCCGGGGCACAGCACCCCGCCGCCAGCGCCGCAAGAAACAGCGCCCCGAAAAAGGGTCCAGGACCCTTTTTTCGTCGTGACCCGCTAATACTACTACGCTGTGTTCTTAACGCAGAGACCGCCGAGTACGCAGAGAAAGGCCGCCCAGGGGTCAAAAGGAAAATGAGGCCGCGTTGAAGTTGCGGTTGTGGAACAGCGCCCGGGCCGGGCCGGAACCTGCCGCGCAAGTTGTTGTAAAGAAAGGCTTTATCTCTGCGCTCTCGGCGATCTCTGCGTTGAGATAGCGTTGTTGAATTAGGACGCATCGGAGCCGCCTTCCCCGGCATCTTCCTCTTCCCACCGCTCGGGCATGTCGAGGATTTCGCGGAGGCGGTCGGCGACGCCTTGGACCTCCTCGTCCGAGAGGCCGGGGTTCTGGACGGTGTGCTGGCGGTCGCCGCCCACCTCGCGGAGCGTGAGCACTTCGGCCCGCCCGCCGAGACGCCGCAACGAAATCATCCGAAGCCGGCGCTTCCGCATCAGCACCAGCGCCAGCACGTAGCGGAACCGGCGGTTCTCCTCGTCCTCGCTCTCCCCGAGCCGCTCGAACAGCCGCAGCAGACGCGTGAAATCGATCAGCCGCGGCCCGCGCGTCGGCTCAGGCGCCGGCACGCTCGTCTTCCAGAAACTGAAGAAGGTTTGCGTGTCCGGCTGCCAGCACGCGGGGCAGAAATCCCGCCGCGCCAGACGACCCTCCTCCTCCGTCTCGACGACGGCCGAATAGTATTCATCCCCCACGCCGAACGCGCGATCGCACGCCGAGCATTGACGGGCCGACGACTCGATCTTGTATTCCCGCTCCAGGGCCACGCTATTTCCTCAAGGATGCAAGGACCGCCGACCGGATTTCCTTCGCCACCTGCTCGACCATCCGCATCGTCTCCTCGACGCGTCCGCGCACCGCCGACGCGTCCTCCTTGTCCTTATACCCCGCCAGGTTGACCTCGACGTTGATGAGGGCGGCCCGAGCGGCTCCGTGCGCGAGTTCCCCCGCCACGCCCACGTCGCTGATGAGGTTCGGATTCGCAATCCCCGCCAACCGAAGCGCGATAACCAGAATGTCGCGGCAACCACCGAGAACGCCCTCCACCACGCCGAGCGAATGCTTCGTCGCCTGGCGGACCGCCTCGTCGCGCGCCGCCTTTTCCGCGTCGCTCGTCTTCGGCAGGCGGTAGGCGGCCATGATGGCCTCATACGCCTTCATGTCCTCGTCCGCCAGGTCCAGGAGGCGGCTGCGCGTCTCGGCGAGTCGCGCCAGCGCCTCGTCAATCTCGGCCTGGACGGCCTTGAACTTTTCGCGGCCGCTCGTAAACCCCGCGGCCATGGAGGCCATGGTCGAGGCCAGGGCCGCCGCCACGGCGGCAACGCTCCCGCCGCCCGGCGTCGGCTGCGCCGCGGCCGCGTGATTCAGATATTCCTTCAGCGGTCTCGAACGATAGGTCATCCTGGTCTCCTTCCCGTCTCTCCGCCTCCCGCGCGCCGCTTGTCCCTGTTCTTGTTGGACCCCTTCGGGGCGGCTTAGCGTCCGTCACGTTTAGCCGCGAGCCGAAGGCGAGCGCGTTTCCCCGCAACCGCGAGGCGTCGCCCTGAGCGCCCGCCGCCGTTCAACCCGCCCGTCGATCCCGGCGCATCGCCGCAGGCGACTCGACGTGGCGCGCCGGGATCGACGGGCGGGCCGAACACCACCTTACGCCGCCTCCTGGCGACTGTCAACCACCGAAACACCGAAGGAAGTGCCGGAGGCACGTTTGACGTTAGCCACGGGCGCAAGCCCGTGGTCGGCGTGGCGGAAGCGACCTCACCTTTTTCTTTTTTCAAGCCCCGGCAGGGGCGTCCGCCCAGGCGGACGCCCCTGCCGGGGGATTAAAGGAAGGGGCCGTAGGGCGACCGGGGTCCACGAGCTTGCCAACTTTTTGCATCATCAACCACAACCGACTATCAGAGCCTTACTTGTAATCCCATGAAAGGCTGCCTCCCAGTCGGTAAGGTGATGCAGGGACAACCGAAA
>Ga0114918_10004157_pt1 | contig 12621 bp, 21 predicted proteins | sample LantaG_FD_87015 | JGI IMG/M metagenome (GOLD analysis project Ga0114918, IMG submission 87015) | Deep subsurface microbial communities from Baltic Sea to uncover new lineages of life (NeLLi) - Landsort_02402 metaG | ecosystem: Environmental > Aquatic > Marine > Oceanic > Sediment | place...
AGCCAGTCTTTTTGCTTTAATTTCTTTATGCCCTCGTTTATTGCCTTTCCCTTATTTAACTTATCATTCTTGTTTTCATACATTCTATTAGTAATGACACATTCTACATTGTTTTCTTCACATACCGTTCCTTTAAACTTACAAAAATCCACTAGTGGATAATTTTTGTATATTTTCTGGTTTGTAACAGGAACCGTACTTTCCTGTGAGAAATCTGTTCAAAATGTTTCTAGACGCATTTATATCTGCATTATCAGTGTAGCCACAACTCTGACACTGAAACATTTCTCCTGAACGATTCCTCCTGTCGGTATGACTACACGATGGACAGGTCTGACTGGTATAATAAGGCGTTACTTGACGAAAACTAACACGATTAGTCTCGCAAGCCATTTCTAGCCTTGTCAACCAATATTTCCAATTCCAACTACCAATAGAACGTCTAATATTTTTAGTCAATAAACGTTTGACTTTTGAGTTCTTACCCAAATTCTTTAAAGATTCTACTACAATCAAATCAACATCTTTCTTGATAACCTCTTTCGCTACTTCATCAATTCTTTGCTTCAATGCTCTTCTAGCTCTTAATTTACCATTAGAACCTTGTTTACATCTTTTAACTCGTTCAATCCCCTGTTTGATATCTAATCCTAATTGTTCGCCTGTTGACAGAGAAGCTAAAGCGTTTATTCCTGTATCAATTCCAATACATTTCTTACCTTCTTTCTTAGCTCCTGTTTCTATCTCAAATACAAACTGAACATATCTATCTGTGATGATATAAGAGTTGAGTCTTTTTCCTTTAATGCAGAGTTTATTGTAGTGCTTATGAAAACGAATCGGAATATTCATCGTTATCTTGTTGCCTATTGAAGCCAAATGTAACCAAGCATCAAATTCTTCTGTTTTCTTAGCATCTTGGAGTTCTGCAATAGTACATGAAACATACATTCTCTTCCCTTTATGAACGGGCTTGACTAACTTGGATGGCTCGTCTTTCCATCTTTCTTTAGCGGCAGAAATCATATCAAGTGCTTCTCTAGCTGCTACTTTTCTTAAACGAGCAGACAACCAAGTGTCTTTAGGGATGTCAACAATAGGTTTTAGTAATTCAGTCTTTTTAACTTCCTTATCCCAAAAATAATCAATAAAGACATTAACTACTTTACCATACTCTTCCAATATGGTTTGAAGTTCTGTCTTTTTTTTATTCGTAGTAAATTTAGTACTACATTTTGTTGACCTGATTATTTTCATGATTTATATTTGACATCTCCCATATAAATATCTTCTTCTGAAAAATCATCATCTGTAGTTAAGATGCTAAAATAGGAGATAGGATTGTTGTGATTATCATATACAAAATACCTATTACCATTGTCGAAGTCATTCTCAAATTTAAAATAAAAAATATTATTATTCCATTGTATTAGTCCATCATAAATCTCTTCATTGCCTTTAGGATTAATCTTAATAAATGATATTTGTTTACTCGGAATCTTTTCCATTTTTCTTTCTCCTTTGAGCACTTCTTCTTCCATAAAGCTTACCTGAAAAACTAGCCATAAGCATCATAATGTCTTCAACAAGTTCTTCATTTCCATCAGAATTCTTTTTCTCTACTACTTCAATCTCGACTCCATAACTATCAAAAAAGAACTCGAAAAAGTTATACTGAAAACGAGTTAGCCTATCTCTATGCTCTATTATAACTTTAGAAATTTTCTTTTCAACCACTAAATTAAATAATTTTAGTAATCCTTTTCTAGAATCGGATAGTCCTGAACCAACATCTTTTAGAATGTAATCAACTGGATATTTATTTTTAGCGGAATATTCAGACAATCTTTGAAGTTGGCGATCTAAGTCCCCTTTCTGCTTTTGGTCATGACTGCTTACCCTACCATAAATACAAACAGGCTTTTCAGAATCATCTTCTTTAGGTGTTCCCATGAAATTGTCAACATCCGATTTTCTCCATCTTCTGTGTCCACCTTTGGTTTTAACAGAAGGCAAAGAACCATCTCTATCCCAATTTCTTAAGGTTTCATCAGATACGCCTAATATATCTGAAACCTGTCCTATTGTAAGTAATTTATCCATTATTTTTTAATATCTCAAGCATAAGGTCTTTTGAGTTGTCTATCATTTTTTGAAATTGCTTGACTGTGGGAACTTTATCTAATTCAAAGGGAATTGGATAGATGTCGCCATTATCAATTTCAAATTCAGTCTTTGAAACTCTAACCACTTTATATTCTTTTTCTTGAAGCTTTTTCATAACTTTAGTAATACTCATTCATCTCTCCTAATTATTTATCAATATTATACCAAAAATCCTTCTTTTATTTTTAGAAATTTGTAATTTTTTGTAGATTTAGTGGCAACAGTTGATTACCCCTATTGTTTTTTTATCCTCTGGGCTGGTTACAATAACAATGTTATCAAAATGCAGTTTAGCTGTTGGCAAGGTAATTTTGAGCAAGTATGAATAATTGATACAGACTTCAACCATTTCTATATATAATTTTTTGGTAGTCATATAACTTATATTCTTGAAATATCCGTTAAAACCCTTGATATTAAGGAGGTTATTTTGCCCATCTATATGAATAATATTAATATGAATTGGTACAAAACAGCTAAAAAAGAAGCTTCAGTTAGCCCTTCAGCATCTTCTTCTCCATCTCAACCAATGACATCGACTCCTATTTCTGGTGAAGATTCCGTTTCTCCTCAGCAGATTTATAGCGATTATGAGGTTATTCAGAAACGAAATGACATCGCCCCATCTTTATTGAGAAAAAAGAAAAAAAAGAAGAAACAAAGACTATAATACAAATAATATGAAGCGGTTTCTAAAAGACAGGTTTGCTATTCCTTTAGATGGAGATTCCTCTATCAAGTTTTATACACAAAAAGGACTTCTTTTGGCGACAGGTTATACGAGAATAGTTATTGGAGGAAGAGGGGCTTATATAGAATTTTCTTCAGAACAAATAGAGTATGATAACATTCACATTCCTGATTATGCTCAACATAAATTAGAGAATAATTTGTCTTATTATCATGAATATAGAAGCATTGACGATTGTTTTGCTAAGTTATATTATCAAAAACTTAAAGTTAGTTATGCTGATTACAAAATTGGGATGTGGTATATATCACCTTTTTATGTCAAAACAGATGAGTTCAAAGACTTACTGCTTCCATTATATAGTGAAGAGCCAGTAGTTGAATTAGAAAATGACGAACCGAGCCTTTTTGATATACTATGATTGTTCTATGAGTTCTTTTTTCTTGATATTTCTCATTTTTTCGCACCATGCAACGATGTTTTCCATCTCTTTCCCGCTTATTTTCCCTTGGTTGTATTCGTCTAAGACTTCGTTTTCTATATTTGTGAATACTCTATCTATTTTGTTTAAGGTATTTTCGATGTAATGTGTCATAATGTGTATAATTCTTTCAAAAACATAAATAAACCTAGGTATTTTTTTATTTTTTATGAATTATTAAATAATGAGTGTTGATAGGAGTTAAGAAATGACTACATGGTATAAAAAAGCTGACAATTTAGGTTCTGAGACATATACTGCTAATATAAAAGTGAGTATGTATGGACTTAGTGATTATGATATAGAGGCTACTTCTCAAGTTGAGGTAAAATTCAGTATAGATGTAGAGGCACGTTCATGGGGTATTAATCATATAGGTATTGGCATAAATGGCTCTATTCAAGTTCCTTATGAATTTTCATCTTGGAGTGAGCATGAAGATACAAGAAAACAAGGTTCTGTTAATGTAGATTTGGAACAGCTTACTAGAGAGGTTCAGTCTGGGGCTGGGATAGTTACTGTTGGTAATTTGGAATTATGGTTAAATGATCAATTCGATGTAGATTATGATAAAAGCTCATTAACGATTTATACTTATTAAATAGTTAAGGCATCTTCTATTTTCACCTCTATAGGCAGTGCATCTTGTACACTTTTGGGAAGTTCTGCAATTATTTCAGGTTGTTTTTCAAGAAGTTTTAACGTTTCAATTGGGATTACATTTACCTCATCTGGTCGTCTTTTAAGCCATTCCGCAAGTATAGAAGTGAATCTAGGCAATCTTCCTAGTTTGTCAGTAAGTGTTCTTATAACATCGCTAAGTTGCATAAATCTTTCTATATCTTCTGGTGGTACTTTTCTTATATTTCCATCAATATCTTTTTCATTGACATCTATACCTAATCCTTTTGATATAAGGCGATGCATTTGAACCCACCTAGACATATCTGTTATTTTGAAGTCGCCAGCTTTCCCAGCATTCTTAAACATGTATTCGTGAGCTATTGATTTTATATACCAGTTCATACAATATTATTCTGTTTAGACACGAAAAATCCTTTCAAAAGCTGTATAATTAAGGCATATGGAACTAGATATAAACAAATTTTGCTTATTTGTAGGGTATGCAAGGAGTGGCTCAAGTGCTGTTGGAAGTATAATTGATGCTCATCCAAATGCTATTATATCTCATGAAGTTAACATCCTTACCCCTATTTTGAGGAAAGGTTGGGAAAAGGATAAGGTTTTTTCCGCTATTATTAAAAGATCTTCAAAATTAAATAAAAAAGGTAGGTGGTCTGGCGGTGTAAAAGGGGAAGTATATAAGCATGTGATAGAAGGTCAAATAAAAAACAAGAATTCTATTATTAATGTTATTGGTGATAAAAAAAGCGATAAAACGACTAGAACATTGCGATCTAAGGCAAATACAGACATTAATAAAAGAAGAGATAAAATCAAGCGAAAGATTGATATGGTTCAGGAAGTTACCACCCTTCCATGTATGTTTATTCATGTAATTAGAAATCCATATGATATGATTTCAGCTCAAATTCAGTCGAGTAAAAGTTTTAACTTTACTCATTTCCGTCAAAGTGTTAAGACCATGAGTATTATGAAGGAGATGTATCCTTCTCAATGGATTGATATTTATCATGATGATTTAATAAAAGAGCCTCGAAAAGAAGTTTGTCGTATTATTGATTTTCTAGGTTTAAAACAAGATGAAAAGCATATAGAGGCTTCTGTTAAGCATTTAAACTTTACTCCCACTCAAAGGAGACTTGAGATTGATTGGAATAAATCCCTTAAGAAAAAAATTAAAGGTAAAATAATCAAAGATTTTGAATTCTTCAATAGATATTCTTTTAAATATTAATTGACTTTTAGAGGTTTTTATGTATCATAACCTTATCAAGATATTGGTTGTTTTGGTTTTTATACCAATTATAAGTTTTGCTGGAGGAAGTAGCCTTTCTTTAGATAATGATGTGTTTAGTCATACAGATAGGGCTTACACACATGGAACAAAGCTTACTTATTGGAATGAAAATATTCCACCTTGTTTAGACAATTTTTTTAAAGGCAGAGAAAAAAGGGTTACTTATGCGCTTGGTCAATATATGTATAGTCCAACTAATATCACTATACCCCAACTAATAGAGGAAGATAGACCCTATGGCGGATGGTTATATTTTGGGTATTCATTTCAGGCTTCTACGGCAAGAAGGCATGATTTTTTTGAAGTAGATATAGGTGTTACAGGTGATGCGTCATTAGCAGGCGAGATACAGAAATTTATACATGAGTTAATTGATAGCAAAGAGCCTATGGGGTGGGGTAATCAGTTAGGTGACGAGGTTGGCGTTAATTTAATATGGCAAGAAAAGTTAAAATACAAAGTATGTAATTATGTTGAAGTAATTCCCCATTATGGGTTAGCACTTGGCACTATCCATACTTTTGCTAATGCTGGGTGTATGTTGAGGGCTGGTTACAATTTGCCAGAGGATTATGGGCCTTTAATGATGGAGCCAGTTAATAGGGAGCTTTTCAATTGGCATGTTTATACATTTATTAGTACTGATGGCAGGTATGTTGCGAGGAATTTCTTTTTAGACGGAAATTTGTTTAAAGATAGCCATAGTGTTGATAAAGAAGATTTTGTTGGAGATTTAACGTTAGGAGCTGTTGTTGGTATTAAGTCTTTTGAAATAACTTATGCTTATAATATCAGAAGTAAAGAACATAAAACACAAGACGAACACAATGAATTCGGAAGTTTGATTTTTTCTTGGGAATATTAATGTATTATCACTGTCGCCCTTTAAAATATGTAAAATATGGTAAGGTATTTCCTCCGCCTAAGGATAAGGATATCTTAGAATGGATGTTACCAGCGTACAGGTGGCTGTCAAACTATTGTGGCTACTGCCCTCAAGTATGGTTGTCTCGTAGCCATTCTTCCATTACAGGTTACAGAAACAAGTATTCTAAGGATAGTGTTCTGTTTGGATTTGATATAATTAAGGGATTTCCATTAAGCTATGACCATTGGGAACTCATCATGAATTCTCTTATGAATGAAGAAGTTTTTGAGAAGCAGAATAAAGCTATAGAAAAAATGCTTAACTCAATATATCTAGATTGTAAAGCTGAAGATGAAGAGATTGAAGGTGAAATAGCAGATTGGGTTAAATCAGACTGTAATTTAGATAAGTTTTTTAAGGATTATTTATTTAAGGAAGTTGACCAAGTGGTAGTTCCTTCTCTTAATCTTAAATCTGCAAAAAAAATAATTTGTAGTAATGAGAAACAGAAGAAGAAACTTAGAAAAATGGGGTTTATAGAGGACAGAATTGAAATCAAGAACTTAAAAAATTATGAATGGTGATAAAATAAAAACCATATTAAAGGAAATAACTAGGCATATTATTCTTCATGACAATTTTGAAGAAATATGTATAATACAAAATCATCGTTCTTTTGGTTATAATATAGAATGTCATTGTGGTAAAGAATGGCATATTGATGGTTCTGATTTTAGTACGGAATTTGATTCTTATGATGTTATAAAAATTATTAACAGTATGAATACTCAAGATTTTTTTAGACAATTAGCCGAATTTAAAGAAAAAGGCAAAATAAATAGCATAAAATTCGAGGATTTATTACAAAAAACTAAAAGTCCTACAATTTCTTATTTAGAATTATGAAAATTTTGTGTATAATAAGAGCAATACAACTAACAAGGAGAAGATTATGTTTGGAATCAATAAGGAAAAAGAAGTAGAAGGAAAAGAAAAAAGTCCTGCGGAAACAACTGCGGAAATTATTAAAGAGCATAAAGAGAATAAAGAGGAAGATCTTCAGGCAGCTCCTATTACATGGAAAGAGATTAAAGCTCTAAATAAATCAAGGTATGACCAAATTAGAACTAAATTTAAGAAAACCTTTATTATCGCAAATAAAAGAACTGGTCAGATTGTAGAGATATCTGCTGCTAGTAGTATTCATGCTTGCAAAATTATAGGATGGAAGTCACGCAAGGTAAGAGTTCTAGAGGTAAAGGAAAATAAAGACTATATTTCCCAAGAATCAGATAAAAAGGTTAAAAATGAAGAGGAACAAGTATAGTATTTGGGAATTAATAGTTTATATCATTAATTTTATTTTCAATCGTAGTAAGTTGCAACAGCAAGAGATTGAAAAAATCAATGAAAATCTTCAAGACAAGTATAATGAAATTGATAAAGAAAAAGAAGATAAACAAGATGAGAACCTTGAAGACCGTCTTGATAATATGTTTTAGTTGTATATTATCAGGTTGTATCACATTTAAGAATGCTAAGTTTGAACTGCCTGAAGAACCAAAACAGGTAAGAATTAATTTTCAAAAGGTTCAAAATGGCTTCTTTTTATCTGAAGAAGAAGCTATTAACCTAGCTAATAATGTCGATGAGCTTAAAGCATATGCAAAAAAACTTAAAGTGTTAGTAGAAGAAATGGAAAGATACTACAAATGAGGTCAATTCTTTGAAGCATCCTTTTATTGTTAATTATGTTAACTTTACCAGTTTAAAGTTGTTGGATGCAAACAATGCTTTTCATCAAGAAGTTAACATTGCAAAAGCAAAAGATATGGCAAAAGATGCTGGGTTGGATTTAGTCTGTTTTAAGGAGCCTAGTAATAACGAATTGGCTTTTTGTAAAATTTTAGACTATAATAAGTGGAAATATTCTGAAGATAAAAAGAATAAAAAACTTAAAAAAGAGACCAAAAAGCAGAGTAAAGAGATACGATTTACTCCACTTATTAGTGATAATGATGTAGAACATAAGGTTAAACGTGCTGAAGATTTTTTAAAACATAATTCGGATGTTGTGTTTTCTATGATACTTAAGGGAAGGCAGAAAGTTTATTTTAAAGAGGCAGAACAAAAGCTTGATTCAATAATAGCTACATGTAAAAATTCACAAGAGGTTTCCAGACGGAAAAATAGTAACGGAATAGTAGTAAGGTTAACAACAAAATAGGAGGACGCACATGAAGAAGTTAGTAAGCAGTATTGTAGCGTTAATGATGCTTGTTGCTCTCGTAATAACGGGTGGCTGCACATTAACACCAGAGCAGGTAAAGGTTATCTCTCAGAACGCAGGTCTTTTTGCGGCTGTAGGATGGATTGCATATGATAATCCAGATCAGTCTGCAATAGATTCTGTAGTATCTGTATTGGATGTCATCAAAGATAAGTCTAAGGCTGTAGAAGCAGGCAAGACTTATACTGAGGTTGTATATCCTGAATTAGTTAAGGCTATTGACAAGGATGTTAAGCCACAGGATAGACCTTTGTGCAAAGCAGCTTCCCTTACCTTGTTGAATGGTATTGACACATTATTTGCACTACATCCTGAATGGAAGAAAGATCAGGATGTTGCTATAGGTGTGGTTAATTCTTTCATTCTTGGAGCTAAAAATGGCTTGAATCTTGGTGAAAACCATGAAGTTATCAAGCAGGCAAGATCTTCAGCTTCTCGTAGAGCTAAGATTTACAGACCTTAAATTTTAGCTAAAAGTTAAAAATTAAAAAGGGCTGATTTAATTAATAAATCAGCCCTTTTTTTTGTATAATAAAACAGTTCTAGCACAGAATTCTTAATCGTCCTAGAGAGAATTCGTTAATAGCGAATGAGAGAATAGGGCAATAAAGGAGAATAAAATGAGTGAGTCAGATAAAAAAGTAGAAGATAAGTATTGGGAATTGGATATAGAAAAAAATAAGCATAATGTAAAAATTAGTAGGATAGAGCAAGCTAGAAGGAATGTGGAAGCCCTCGCTAGGTTATTGGGATATTGCACAGATGACGACAAGCTTGGAAATAAGGAACTTCTTATCGCTTCTGTAAATAAGAATATGAAAGTAATGGAAGAAGTTGTTAATCTTTAAATTGTAAATTTGATTTCTGTGCTAGAACATTTTTGCAAATAACTATAAGTAGAATAAAAAATGGAGATTGAACTCGTCGCAATAACACCAAATGCAGTGGAAGTAATTGAAAATGCTGGTAGAACATGTTATCAGAGTGTAGCAGGCGAAAAACATGAAATTGGCGACCTAGTAAGAAAGTTGATCAAGAGCGGTCATCATTCTGTTTTAGAGCATGCTTATTGTACTTTTAGAATTAATGGCTGTTCAAGGGCTATGACTCACCAACTAGTAAGACATAGATTGATGGCTATTTCTCAGCAAAGCCAACGCTACGTTAAGGAAGATCAGTTTGATTATGTTATTCCTGAATCTATTAAGGATATGGGGGAGCCTGCTATTGATGATTTTAAAGATCAAATGAAGCAAATTCAAGATATGTATAATCATTGGAAATCATCTGGTATTAGAAATGAAGATGCTAGATTCGTACTTCCTAATGCTTGTCAGTCTGAAATAGTTATCAGCTTTAATTTCAGGGAAGCTAGATACATTTTTGAAGTACGTTGCGATAAACATGCTCAATGGGAAATAAGAGAAGCTGCAAAAGAAATGCTTAAAATTCTTAATGAAGAAGCGCCAAGTATATTTTCCGATTTAGCTGAAAAATTCTTAATAAATTAAGGAAAATATGTTATTTCACTGGAAATAAGTTTAAGAAAGGATAAAACATGGCAAATGAAGAGATAATAGAGAGTCTTACATCTACTATAAGTCAGTTGGAGAGTTATAAGGATGATTTAGAAAACAGACCTGGTGTTGTTATTAGCGCTAAGGTTAAACAATTGAATGATCTTCTAAAAACCAATTTATCACAGGAAATGTCTGATAATATTAATACCCGTAAAGAATTTTTCCAAAACCAGGGGTTACCAGTATTCATTGATCTAGAGATTGAGAGGGTAACGGAAAAACTAAATAAGATGACAGAAATGCTTTCAAATCTACAGAGTTTATAGAAAAATCGACAATTCTAAGGTTTAATTCCCCAAGGCAAAGAAAAAATCTTCAATAAATCAAGGAAAATATATCTTTTTTAGAGAAGAATAATTGGGTTATTGTATATTCTAGAAATTCAGTGTTGTTTAGCCCAAATAAGCTTAAAAAGGATTAGAAATGGCAAATTCATATAGTAGCTCAGGAAACTCCTCAAGTTTTTCCAGTTCCTTAGGTACTAGCTCTTCTATTAGCTCTTCTAGCTCTATTAGTTCTTTCAGCATTTCACATTCATCAAATTCATCTGGCTCATCTAAATCTTCTAGTTCTGAAATGCTACCATTTGTAAATAGAGTTGTCAATATTAGTATTGGTTATTTAGATAAAACAGGTAATATTACTAATACTATTGCTGCTGAAAGACCTTTATATAGATTTGGTAGTACAGATCTCCATAATATTTGTGTTGATAATTCTGGGATTATTTATGCGGCTGACCCTGTTCAAAATATAATATTAAGAATGACTTCAGATGGTCAGATAAGCTTATTCGCTGGGCAAGCTGGTGTTGCTGGCAATAACGGAAATGACATTGTTCCCCTTAATCAGGCTTTATTTAACCAACCCAAAGGCGTAGCTTGTGACAGAAACGGAAGGGTATATGTTGCAGATTCAGGTAATAATCAAATAAGAAGAATTGATAAAGATTATGGAGTATCATTATTAGCAGGAAGTCCAGATGGTGATGCAGGTAATGTAAGTGCTGTTGGGTCAGCTGCCAGATTTAATAACCCTATCTTTGTGTCCGTAGATCAATCAGGTCATATTTATGTTGCTGATACTGACAATAATATCGTAAGAAAAGTAGAAAGTGGCACATCTAAGGTTTCAACAATTGCAGGAAGTCCAGATGGTATTGCTGGTGATTATATCAGTTCAGACCATATCGGTACCAATTGTCTTTTAAATAATCCTACTGCATTAACTGTAGATAATTCTGGCAGAGTTTTTATAGGTGATTCTGGAAACCATAAAATTAGAATGCTTGATACTAACTTACGGTTATGGCAGTTGTCAGGAACTGGAGTTGCAGGTTATTCAAGAGGAGATGCTTCTACAAGTACATATGGTTATTTTAGATCTTTTGATGTTGCAATGTCAAATAGTATATATATTGTAGATTCTTATTTGGATAGAAGTGTTAGACTTTTAAGGGTTGATGATAATGGTAATTCATATGTTATAGGTTTTGAAGCAGAGTTTGGCAATATCTTATCAGCAACTATTAATAATTCTGAACTTATTTTCATGATTGAAACAGATTATGATTACTTCAGTTCTAGCACATTAAGTAGTAGTAGCAGTAATTCTCCAAGTTCTAGTACTTTAAGTAGTACTAGTAGCCTTTCTTCTAATTCTAGTTCGTCTGATTCTACTAGTTATGGGCCTGATTGTGATAAAATTACTGTAAAGCTTATTGGTGATAATAGATTTAATTTTACTTGTTATAAGCAGAACGAATGGAATATAGGAGAAGACGTTTGCCTTATAACTGAGGATGGTAATAGATTTGACGGTTTAGTTTATTTGACTGTATCTAATGTTGTTTATGTTCAGACATCTAAGGTTTTACAGGGTGTGGTGCGTAATGGTGAATTTGCTATTCTATGTCACGGTGCATGTTCGTCACAAAGTTCCTTAGAATATTCAAGTTCCAGATTGTATTCTTCAAGTTCTTCAAGTTCTTCAAGTAGCGAATCATCAAAAAGCAGTACATCTATTTCCTCTGGGAGTTCTGAATCTACCTCTAGCAGTTCTAGTAGCATAAGTAGTCTTTCTAGTATGAGTACTATGGGAGAATGTGAGAATATTACGGTTCAAATTGTATCAGGTAATCAAATAGTTTTTGTTACAGGCTATCCAAATGACTGGTCGGCAGGTGAGGAAATATGTATATTTGATTCATATGCAGGTAATGTTGAACAAATAATAGGAAAAAACATATTCCTAGCCATGTCAGAAGATATGAGCGGCATTCTTTCTAATGGTGATGTCATTGATGTATGCAAAGGTAATTGTTTTAGTATTTCATTTTCATCTCAATCATCTCAATCATCCCAATCATCTAGTAGTTCAAGTTCTTCAAGTTCTTCAAGCAGTTCTAGTTCTTCTGTAGGATTCTCTAGTGAAAGTAGTTCCTCAAGTTCAAGTAGCTCTTCTAGTAGTTCTTCCAGCAGTTCTAGTAGTTCTAGTTCTTCTGTAGGATTTTCTAGTGAAAGTAGCTCTTCTAGTTCAAGCTCTTCTAGTTCAAGTAGTTCAAGTTCATCAAGTTCTTCAAGTTCATCAAGTAGCTCTGTAGG
>Ga0114918_10004158_pt1 | contig 12619 bp, 5 predicted proteins | sample LantaG_FD_87015 | JGI IMG/M metagenome (GOLD analysis project Ga0114918, IMG submission 87015) | Deep subsurface microbial communities from Baltic Sea to uncover new lineages of life (NeLLi) - Landsort_02402 metaG | ecosystem: Environmental > Aquatic > Marine > Oceanic > Sediment | place: Baltic...
CTGGGGCGGCCACGCTGCGCACGACCCGCTCTCTCTCACCTCTACATCCCTCTCTCCACCCCAGTCCACCCTGTCCATCGCCGACCTCGGCTCCAGCAATGGCACCTACGTGGACGGCGTCCGCCTGCCCAAACGCGGGCCGGCCCGGGTGGTGAGGCTGGAGGAGGAGGGCGGGGAAGCCCCCCCCTTCACCTCCATCACCCTCGCGCTCGGCCCGCCTGCGGCCGGGCTGGGGTTTGCCATCCGTCCCGCGACGCCTGACGAGGCGGCTGCTTTCGAGGCAGGCCGAGAGGACGCGCTGCCTGTCAGCCCGGGCGGCGGGGCGACGGAGGAGGCGGAGGAGGGCCGCGCGGTCGTTGCCGGCCTGCTGCCGCCGACCGAGGCTGCCGCGCCTGCGGCGGCACCCGCACCCGCGCCCGCCCCTCCTCCCGCCAAGCGCCGCCGCCGCCGGTCGTCGACGACGGCGGCCACGGCCGTCCTGCCTCCCACCACGTCAACCGCTACGCCTGCTCCAGGCGGCGGCGGCGGCGGCGACTGGAAGGCCGTCGCGGCCGACCTGGCGGCGTCCAACGCGGCGCTGGCGGGGCGTCTGGCCGAAGCCGAGGCGCGCGCGGTGCGGGCGGAGGCGGCAGCCGCGGTCGCGGCCCGCCTGTCCGTGGCCGTCGCGGCCGATGCGGAAGCGGAGACGACGGCCAAGAGGGCCGCCGCGGGCGCGCTCCAGGCGGCCGTCAAGGCGGCGTGCGCGGCCCTGCTCGGAGGCGAGGAGGAGGAGGAGGAGGAGGAGGAGGGCGGAGAGGAGCCCGACTCTGAAGAGGAGGGCGAGGGCGAGGACGCCGCCGCGCCCGGTCGGCCGCTGGGGACGGCGACGCCGCCGCCGCCGGCGCTGCCGCCGCCCAGTGGCAACCGCGAGCAGGTCGGCGGGGAGGAGGAGGGCGGGCCGGCCCACCCGGCGTCGCAGGTGGGCGGGACGGCCGGCGGGGAGGGGAAGGCTGGAGGGGCGTGAGGGAAAATAGAGCTGGAGAGTTCGAGGGACAAGGGATGGGGGCGAGAGGGAGGAGGCGTTGTGTGTGTTGTGTGTGCGTGATGGTCCCGCCCCGGCCGTTGCATGTGATGAAAGAAAAAAAGGGCGAAGGGGGCAAGGGGGCGAGGTCGGTCGGGGGTCACGCCCCATGCTCATTCCCAACTCATTTTCTGGAGGTGCGTGTGTGTTTGGGAATCGCGCTGCCTGGAGCCTTGCCCGTCGCCCTTGCCGCCCGCCAGGCGTGCGGAATGTGTGATGGCCTTGCCTCAAGCCGAGTGTGAGGCGGGTGGCGGGCGCGCCCGGGGGCCGGCGCGCGGCCGTTCCTTTTGTTTCGCGAGCGTCGCCAGCTCGGCTCTGGGCGCCCCTCGTCCCTCTCTCTCCTTCTCTGTGCGCACGCGCACGTCCCGCCTCCCCCCCCTCTCCCCGCCCCGCCCGCGCCCCGCTCTGGCCAGGCAAAGACCTGTTCCTGCTTAGTCCGGAGTGCGAAAGCCATTGGGCGGGGGCCTGGGGCGGCCGGGCAGGCCCCCCCCAGCACCCCCACAGACACGCACCCCCTTCCCCCCCCCCCCTACCGTTGCGCGAACACTAGGAGGGACCAACCCGTGTCCCGCACCGCCTCCGGTTCCGCGCACACGCCTTTCTCGCCTCTGATCTCCCCCCCGAGGAAGAGAGACAGCAAGGTCAGACACAAGCCCCGTTACACTCGCGCCCGCGCGAACCGGGGAACAAAGCGCACGCCGCGGGCCACATGACCAACCCGGCCGGCAGCGACGCCCCGCATGCGGGCGGCGCCGGCGCCGCCCGCGCCGGCACCGGCACCGGGGCCATGCCCCGCAACGCGTCCGCCCGCCACCTGCCCCACGCCGTCCACCCGCCCCACACTACCAAGGGCGAGGACCTGCTGGAGGGGGTCGGCCTGCAGCCGACGGCGGCCGAGGTGAGCAGAGAGGGAGAGAGAATGGGGAGAAGCTGCATTCAGACAGTCGCTCCGGCAAAGCACGCCCCACGGGAGACGGCGTCTAGGCGGCAGGGTCGACTCCCCTGCACCTCGCGTGACGCTGCACGTGAATCAGGTCCAGCCTGGTGGTGGCGGCGGGCCGGCGGAAGGCCAGGGCGGAATAGGGAGGGGCGCAGCCGAGAGGGGGCGAGAGAGCCCTCCACCCGCCACGCGCGCACGCGCGCGCCTCGGCGGACGCAACTCCAACCACCACCGCCTCTCTCTCTCCCTCCTCACCCTCCGCGCCCTCTCTCCTTCTCCAACCTCCCTCCCTCCCTCTCCCCTTTCTCAGACCCGCACCATGGCGGAGCCCCCCGAAATGGTGCACGCCCTGGCCACCGGCCACGGCGAGGAGCCGGGCGACTGGCGGGAGCAGGTGACGGCCCGGTCGATCGTGTTTGGCACCATCCTGGGCGTCATCTTTTCCATCATCACCCAGAAGCTCAACCTGACGGCGGGCATCATCCCGTCCCTGGGCATGGCCGCCACCCTGCTGGGCTTCTTCACCGTCAACGCCTGGTCCGCCATCCTGGACCGCCTGGGCTTCCTCAAGCGCCCTTTCACCCCCCCTGAAAACACGGTCATGCAGACGTGCATTTCCGCGTGCGCGGGTGCCGCCTTTTCGGGCGGGTTTGGCTCCTTCCTCATCGCCATGGACGAGCAGAGCTACCTCAACGTGGGCGTGGGCGCGCCCGGCAACCGGCCGGAGGACGTGTACAACCCCACCCTGGGCCGCACCATCCCCTACATGTTCTGCATCTCCTTTGTTGGCATCTTCATGCTGGTCCAGCTGCGCAAGCGCTTCCTGATCGACTATGACCTGCCCTACCCCTCCGGCACGGCGGGCGGCGTGCTGATCAACTCCCTGCACACCCTGGGCGGCGAGTCGGCGGCGCAGGCCCAGGTGGGCGTCCTGGGCCGGTGGGGCGCGACCTCGTTTGCGTGGTCGGCCTTCAAGTGGTTTTTCTCGTCCGACGCGGGGCCCGGCTGTTCGGGCGGGTTTGACCACTTCCCCACGTTTGGCCTCAAGGCCCTGGCCTGGCAGTGGAACTTCGATTTTCAGCTGACCTACATCGGCGTCGGCATGATCTGCCCCTACATCGTCAACCTGTCCATGCTGGCGGGCGCGGTGCTCTCCTGGGGCGTGGCCTGGCCGCTGATCGCTGGCAAGGAGGGCGACTGGTACCCTGCAGGCCTGAAGGAAAAGGATTTCCGGGGGCTGTACGGCTACAAGGTCTTCCTGGCCATCGCCGTCTTCCTGGGCGACGGCTTGTACAACCTGGTCAAGATCGGGTGGGTGTCGGGCAAGGCCATGGCGGCGGCGCGGAAGGCGCGGGCGGAGCTGCCCGTGGCGGCGCCCGGCGCGCCGCCCGCGGCCTCGGCCGCCTCGGCGGCCTCGGCCCTGGCCCGCCTGCGCGGCGCGGCCTCGGCCCGCACCCGCCTGCTGGGCTCCTTCCGCCTGCGCGGCGCGCGCACCTCCTCCGCCGTCCTGGCGTCGGGCGAGCTGCCCGACGCGGACGTGGCGGCCGCCCTGGCGGCGTCGACGCGCGACGAGGGCGCGCCAGTGCTGAGCATGCCCGGCCCCACGCCGCGCGGCCCCGGCACGCGCGCCGCCGCGGCGGCGGGCGTGGACGCGGCCGACGCCGTCGCCGCCGCTCGCCTGCCGGCCAAGGAGGTCGGCGGTGGCGGCGCGCCGACGCCCGCCACGCCCCGCACGCCGCGCACCCCGTCCGGGCGGCGCTTCAAAAAAGAGTCGGGCACCCCCGGGCGCGAGCGCACCGACACAACGGAGACGGAGCGCGAGCGCCGCGCCCTGGACGAGTACCGGGACTACGTCTTCCTCCGGGACGCCATCCCGGCCTGGCTGGGCGTGGTGGGCTACCTGGCCTTCGGCCTGCTGGGCGTCATCGTCATCCCCAAGCTGTACACGCCCGTCACCTGGATGATGGTGGTGGTGGCTTATGCGGTGAGTTGTTGAGAAAAGGGCGCAGAGGGGGGTTCATGCGAGAGAGAAGGCGACGGCGCGTGCGTTCTCCCTCTACCCGCCCGCCCACACACACACACACACACACAAGCGTGCGCGGAAACGCAGGCCAGCCCCGAGCACCCCTTTTTTGCGGCACGCGCCGCCCCGGGAGGAGGCGGGGAGACCAAAGAAAAACACCCACTCACCCCCTGGAACCCCAACCCTCTCCATCCATCTCTCTCCAGATCGCGCCCGGCTTCTGCTTCGCCAACGCGTACGCGGCCGGCCTGACCGACTGGGACATGGCCTCCATGTACGGCAAGCTGTGCATCTTCGCCTTTGCGGCCTGGGGCGGCAAGGAGGGCGGCGTCATTTCGGGCCTGGCCATCTGCGGCGTCGTGATGGCCACCACGTCCGCCGCGTCGGGCCTCATGTTTGACTTCAAGACGGGCTGGATCACGCTCTCCTCCGCCCGCTCCATGTTTGTCTCCCAGACGATCGGCTCCCTGCTGGGCTGCTTCATCGCGCCCCTGACCTTCTACCTCTTCTACACGGCCTTCCCCGTCGGGCAGGAGCATTCCGAGTACCCTGCCCCCTACGCCACCATTTACCGGGGCATGGCGATTTTGGGCACCCAGGGCTTTGGCGCGCTGCCCGCGCACTGCCTGGAACTGTTTGGCGGGTGCTTTGGCCTGTCCTTTGCCATCGCCCTGCTCAAGGACATTCTGCCGGCCCGCGCCGCCCGCTTCCTGTCCATCCCCACCGCGGCGGGGCTGACCTTCTACCTGGGCCCGTCCTACGCGGTCATGATGTGCGTGGGCGCAGCGGCCAAGTGGGTGTGGGAGCGGCGCGCGCCGGACGACGCCGACACGTTTTTGGTGCCCGCCGCGGCGGGGCTCATCATCGGGGACGGCCTGTGGTCAGTCCCCTCCGCCGTGCTGGCCATGGCCAAAGTGCGGCCGCCCGTGTGCATGTCGTTTGTGAGCGCCAAGGCGGCGGCGGCGGCGGCGGCGGCGGCGGCAGCGGCGGCAGCGCCTGCGGCCGCGCCGGCCGTCGCGGGTTGAAGAGAGAGTGTTCTCCACTCTTCTCTTTCATTTGCCCGCGCGTGGACTGAGAGTGACCCCCGCCATCCCCACCCCGACCTACCTCCGGAGAGAGAGAGAGAGAGAGACGAATTGAAAACGAATGATCCCCGCCAAGTGTGCGTAACCCTCGGTCTCACCTCCCCCTCTTCACTCTCACCTCACTCGCAGCACACGCGCGTGGAGAGGGACTCCATCCTCCCCTCCCCCCCTCTCTACGTCTGCCCGCCCGCCGTCTTTCCCATCCAAACACACAGCGACAAAGCAACACACAAGGCCGGCCACCTCATATCTCTCTCATCCCCGCGCGCGCTCTCTCTCCCAAACGCGTGCACTCTCTCTCCCTCTCGCTCAAGCCTTCGCCTTGCCCTTCCCTTTCCCCTTGGCACCCGCCGCCGCCTTCCCTTTCCCCTTGGCCCCACCACCACTCCCGCCCGCGCCCGGCGCGGAGAACTGGACCCCGCCCGCGGCCAGGCGGGCGGCCGTGCGGGCGGCGATCACCTCGTCCGGCAGGTCCTCGTCCTCGTCGCCCGAGCCGGAGCCGGAGCGGGTGGCGTGCGCGCCCTCCTCCTCGCCCTCCTCGCCCTCCTCACCCTCTTCCCCAGTGCTGGCGGCCCGCTTCTTCTTGCCGCCCAGCACGGCGCGCCCGCCCTTGCCGCCGCCCTTGGTGCGGGTGAAGGCGGGCGCGTCCGCGTTCCACCGTGGCAGGGGGGCGGCGGCGGTGATGGCGCGCGTGAAGGCCGCCTTGGCGGGGCCGGGCAGGGCCTTGAAGCGTGCGGCCGCCGCGCCCGCCCCGCTCGCGGCCCCACCCGCCTTGGCTTTTTTGAAGGTGGTGACGTCCAGCAGGTAGTCGAAGTCGTCCTTGGTCAGCCCGTAGTCGGCCAGGGCGGCCGCCGCGGCCGCCGGGTCGGGCGGGCTCGCGCCCAGGGGCGCCACCACCGTGGCCGCCAGGGCCGGGGCATAATCCGCCCGCACCGCGCTCCGGTCAGCGTCGCACTTGCCGGACGCGTTCAGGCGGGCGGCCAGCTCGCCCAGCAGGCGGCGCTGCTTGCCCGCCGTCGAGTTGAGGCCGAACCAGGCGGCGAAGCGCGGGAAGTTGGGCTCGCCCGGGTACAGGCCGAAGGACTGGAAGCCGCCCCGCATGAAGGCCCCGGGCGCGACGGACGACAGGACCCCCGAAAAGGGCAGCAGGGCCCACTGCTGGCGCGTGCGGACGGCGCGCGACACCACGTCCCCCTCCGACACCAGGTCCGCCGCCTTCGCCACCAGGCGCAGGCGGGCGTGGGCGTCCCCGCCCGCCACAGTCGCCCCATAGTTGAGGTAGTTCTCCTGGACCAGGAGCGGCACCAGGTCCGCGTCCGACAGGGCCAGGTCCAGCTTGGCGCCCAGGCCCAGGCGGGCGAAGGCCGAGTCGAACAGGCGGCGGGACGCTTCGAAGGGGGTGAGGGCCATGTCCTTCAGCACGCTGAACCGGCCGCCGTCCTTGGCGTCGTTGAACGCCAGCGCCCGCTTCTTCAGGCGGACAAACTGGAGCTGGCCCAGCAGGGAGCGCACATCACAGTTGGCCCCCTCCGCCAGGGCCTTCAGGGTCTCCGCGTTGGCCTGCAGCCCCTCCGCCGCGCACACGCCCGCCAGGCGCTTGGCCACCGCCAGCGCGTTGGGCTTGGCAAAGTCCAGCTCCAGGACGTGGCCGCGCAGGCTCTTCAGCTTGGGCGCGTGCTTGTCGTTGGCGATGGTGATGATGGGGATGCGGGCGGCCCGGATGGTGGCGATCAGGTCCGCCACCCCGCCCCGGTCGCCCGCGGACATGCCGTCCACCTCGTCCATGATGAGCAGGGTGCGGCGGGTGGCGCCGCCGGGGCCGGAGCCGGGCAGGGAGGCGTTGGTCGCCATTTCCTTGATGGCGTTGGCGAGCTTGCCGCCGACCCCTAAGCGCGCGGACTTGTCGGCCTGGTTGCGCGTGTCGGACGCGTTGACCTCGACGGGCGTGTACCCCGCCTCCCGAGCGACCGCCAGGGCGGCGGAGGTTTTACCCACGCCGGGGCCGCCGGAGAGCAGGACGGCCTTCTTGCCGTACCCGGCCACAAAAGCCGCCGCCGCCTTGCCCGTCCCCTTTTTGGAAGGCACGTACCGCGGGGGCAGGCCCTTCAGGTGGACGCCCTCCCAGTCCTTCAGCCAGGCCTTGAGGTCGGCCACGGGGCCCGGGTTGCCCACCAGGTCAGCCGTCGAGGTGGGGCGGTACTTGTCCACCCACAGGGAGGAGGGCGGCGGGGGTAAGGGCGGGCCGGCCGTGGAGGGGCCGGCGCCGGCAGACTCGGGCGCGCGCACGGCCGCCGGCGGCGCGCGCGCCACGGCCGCGGTCGCCGCCGCCTTGGCCGCCGCCGCCTTGGCCGCCGCCGCCTTGGCCGCCGCCTCGGCCGCCGCCTCCGCCGCCGCCTCCGCCGCCGCGGCCGCGTCATCCGTGAAGGGCGCGGCCGCCAGGAGGGCCCGCAGGCCCGCCTCATCAATCAGCCGCGTGTTTTTGGCTTTCGCCTGGTTGAGCTTGGTCCGCCCCGTGCCCGTGCCGACGACCAGGAAGGAGGTCGCCCCGCTGACCGCGCTGGTCACCCGCCCGCCCGCCGCTCGGATGACGTCCGTCGCCTCGGACCGGTGCAGCGAGTCCAGCGTGCCCGAGATGACGAAGGTGAGCCCCGCCAGACAGTCTGGGTGCGCGCGGGGTGGGGACGGGGCGACGCCCGCGTTGGGGGGCGCGTCCTCCGCCCGGCCCCACTGGCCCACGCCCTCGTCCAGCAGGGTGTAGACGGGCGGGGGCAGGGCGGCCGCGGCGGCCTTGACGGCGGCCTGGGCCTCCGCCGCGCCCGGCGCGACCGCGGGCGCCGCGGCGGGAACTGCGCTCTTGGGCCGCTTCGCCGGCGTCAGGCGCTTGGCGGAGGGCGGGGTGGCGGTCGCCTTGCGCTTGGGCGGCGGGGGCGGCGGCCGCGCTGCCCTCTTGCGGGCGGCAGGCGCGTCGTCGTCGGACGAGGAAGAGTCAGAGAGGACGACAGCCACCTCCTCCTTCTTCACCGCCCGGCCGCGCGCGGCAGGCGGCCGGGCGGCGGCCGCGGTGCCCTTTTTGTTCTTGCGGGCGGCGGCGGCGCCGTCGTCGTCGGAGACGTCCATGGAGTCCTCGTCGGACGAGGAGGAGGAGGAAGAGGACGAGTCGTCATCCCACTCCGAGTCGGAGGCGGACGCGCCGGAGGAGGCGGACCCGTCGTCGTCGCCGCTGGGCTCCTCCTCGGACGAGGAGTCGCCCTTCTTCTTCTTGTTTTTCTTGCCCAGCGGCTTGGCCTTGGCCGGCGCGGTCGCCTTGGCCTTGGCCCCCGTCTTCGCGGGCGGCGGCGGCCGCGCGGTCTTCTTGGGCGTCGCCTTGGCGGCCGGGCCCTTTTTGGGGGCGGCGGTGGCGGTGGCGGCGGCGGCGGCGGCGGTGGCGGCGGCGGCCTGGGGCTCGGGCTTGACCTTGTCGGCCGGCGCGGCCGGCGCGCCGTCACCGTCGTCGCCAGCAAAGTGAGGGGAGGTCTTGGGCGCGGCGGCGGGTTTGGCTGAGGAGAGGGGGAGAGGGGAGAGGTGAGAGGACGGGCGCTGTGCGTGCTGCGCTGCCCTGGGTGTGTGCGCGCCGACGGGGCAACAGGGCGCTCGGGGCGGGGCTTGTTGCCCACGATTCGCCCCCACCCAGCCACCCAGCGGCGAGAGGATGTGGGCCACGGTCCATCCGGGCGGTGCCAGGGTCCGGGCGGCTTGCCGGCTGGGCGCACGGGCGCGGCGGAGCGCGCCGGCGCAGAAAAAAAACAAAACGAATGGGGGGCGTCGATCTCTCTCCCTCCCCTCTCTCTCCCTCTCCCCTCCTCACCTGCGCCGCCGCCGCCCTTGGAGCCGAAGAAGGACCGGATGTCGGCGCCGGACTGTGGGATGTGTGTGTAGGGTGTGTGTGTGTGTGAGGGTGGGCGGCGAGGGAGAGAGCCCCTCCCCCCCCGCTCGCAATGTGTGTCTTTGCGCGCTCGCCCCTCTCTCTCCCTCTGCCCTCTTCCCTCACCTTCTTGGCGGCCGGCGAGGCCGAACCCTTGGCCGGGGGCGAGGCGCCGCCTGCCATGGTCGGGGCGTTCGCCCGGGAGGCGGGGAGGCTGATGGTGGTTGGGAGTGTGGGGTGGAGCAGGAGAGAGCAGGGAGGGAGGGGAGGGGAGCGTGCGCGCACAAACGAATGAACAGGCGGGGGCGGCGGGGGCTGCGGCGCCTCCTCGCATCTCGACCTCCTCTCGTCTCCTCCATCACGCCCGCCAGAACAGCAACGACAACACACACTCTCCCTCCCTCCTTCCCTCCCGACAACCCCTCCCTCCCCCTCCTCACCCCTCCCGCACCTCCACGCCCCACACCAGGCCCGCGTCCTCGTCCGGGTGGTCGTCCCCGTTGTCCCACGCCTTGTTCTGCAGGGCGCGGGCTAAAGGGGCTGCGTCCGCCAGCGCTCGCACCGCCCAGGGCCGCCACAGGGTGGTGGCGGACACGTCCGCGCCGACGGCGTGGCACAGGCCCCGCAGGATCATGATGGTGCGCCCCACCTGGAACAGGTCGGGCGGGAACGCGCGCACGGGGGCCAGCTTGAGGACGGACCGCCCCGTCTCGTCCAGCGGGTTGACTGCGGCCGCGGGCAAGGGCGCGGTGTCAAAGACGACGGCCGCCAGCACGGACGCCAGGAGGGGGTCTGGGCCACGGCGCGGGCTGGCGTCGCCCGGCGCGCCCGTCCCGTCCACCGCCGTCGCCTCCGGGTTGAGGCCCATGGCGATCAAAGCATCTAAAATGGGTTCCGGCAGCCCTTCATCCATGGCCAGCACCAGGCGGGCCAGCCCCACCCGGCGCGGGGCGGCCAGGGCTTTCACCTGGCCAAAGTCGAGGAGGGCCATGCGAGGTGGAGGCGGCGTGGCGCGGGTGGAGGAGGAAGGAAAGGGCCACAGGCGGCCGGAAGAGGAGGAGGTCGACGCGGCGCCGCCCGCCAGTCCCCCGCCCTCCCCGCCGCTCCGCCCGTCCGGCGCCTCCTGCCGTAGCAACAGCACGTTGCCGGCGTGCGGATCCGCGTGGAATAGGCCGTGCCCGAACAGCATGGGGCCGTACGCGTCCACCAGGGCCGCCACGGCCGCCCGGGCGCGGGCCAGGGTGGCGACGCTGGGGCCGGAGGGAGGAGCACCGCTCCCACTACCACTCCCGCTCCCACTCTCCCCTTCCCCACGGATGACGGCCGCCAGGCTGATGCCGTCCAGCCGCTCCATGACCAGCAGGCGCCGCGTCGTTAGGCCGGCACAGGGGCGGGGTACCACGATGTGGCCGTGCCCGTCGGCCGCCAGCCGCCCGCCCATGACCGCCTGGAGGCGCGCCTCCCGCAAAAAGTCAAACTCCTTCGGCACCGTCTGCCGCATCTCGGACAGCAGCCCGACAACGTCGAAGGGCATGATGTCGCCCACGAAGGAGGCCAGGCGCTGCAGGTTGCGGCAGTCGGAGTCCATGAGCGCGCGCATGCCCTCGTTCTGGATTTTCAGCACCACCCGGCGGGAGGAGGTTGGTGTCCCTCTTCCTCCATTCCCACCTCCTCCTCCCTTCCACCGCCACCCCAGGCGGGCGACCGTGGCGGCCGACAGTTCGGCCGCGTGGACCTGGGCGATGGAGGCGGTGGCCAGTGGGGTGGTGTCGATGGAGGAGAAGACGTCGGCCGCGCGCACGCGGGCGGCGTGGCGACCACTGCCACCCACCCGCTCGCGTGCCCGCTCCGCGGCCAGCTCCCGCCCGAGCGGCGTGGACGCCACGTCCGCGTCCAAGTCAGCCCGCACGGCCCGCCAAGGGCGGGGAGGCATGGCATCAAACATGGCGGTCAGGGGGACGACCCACTGGATGGGGATGAAGTCGCCCTTCGAGGCGAGGACCTGTGTCGCGAAATGGAGAGAAGAGGCATGAGCAGAGGAGAGCGAGGAAACCTCTCCGCTCCCTTTCCTCCCTTTCCCTCTCTCATTCACACGCGCACCTGCGCCGACTTGACGTAGTACCCGGACAGCTTGAGCAGCATATCGTGCACCCGGACGGCGCCCCACTCGTGGCGGGCGTTCCAGGCGGCGTCGATCTAAGGAAGAAGAAAGTGAGGTGTGAGGGAGAGGCGTGAGAAGAGCGTGCCTGGAAAGGGGGAACCTCTCTCTCAACCTCGCCCCGCGCCTCGCCTCGCCAGCCGCTGCCTTGGCTCCGCGTCCCCACGCCCGTCCGCACGCCGTTCTACCCACACCCACGGCCCACGGCCGCCTTTCTCTCTCTCTCTCTCTCGCTCTCTCTCTCTCCTCTTACCTCGGGCCAGCTGTAGCCGCGCACCTCCTGGTACCGCCATTTTGTCAAGCGGTACCGCGCATAGAGCGGCAGGAACATGGTCCACATGTACATGGTGCGGGCGACGTCGGGCGCGGCGGCGGCCAGGAGGGGCGGGGCGGCCAGGGAGGCGAGGGCGGGCGACCGGAGGGACCGGGCCGTGGACGCGAGGCGGGGAGGGAGCTACGTGTGTGTTGGAGAAAGGTCAGAGTTAATGTGTGTGTGTGTCTGGGTTCTCAATCCTACCCGGTCGAGGTGCGTTCGGAACCGCCTGACCGTGGCCTCGGACGGGAGAAGGGGGCGGCGGAGAGGGGCGGGCGGGCGGTGGGGCGGGGCGCGGAAAGGAAGCGCGCCTGCAAATTCGCGCCCGCCAAGGTTTTTTTGGCGGGGGAGTCAGCATGGCGGCGAGAGAGCGACAATTCGCCTCTGCCCCCCACACGCTCACCTGCACGCCCGGCAGCGCGCCCAACAGGGCCACGCCCTGCACAGACCTCCACCCGCCCGGCAGGGGCAGCAGGGCGACGGCCAGGCTCACCCCGCACAGGCGGAGGGCGCCCACGCCGAGCATGCCCGGCCCAACGCCCGCCAAGCCGACAGCCACGCCAATGCCGCGGCGCCGGGACCACAGCCAGCGGGCGGCCCGGGAGGCGGGGATGGCGAACACGATGGCCCGGCCCAGGTCGTTGAGCGAGGAGGAGGGCGGGCTGCTGGTTTCTTCTCCGTCCTCCTCGTCCGCTGCACTCGCGGCGGCGGCGTCGCGGCGAGGGGCGGCGTCCATGGGCGCACCGCCGCTGCTCGCGCACACGCGCACGATGACGCCTGACGACCGAGCCTTGGACCCCTGTGGGTCGGCCACGTTCATGCGGGGGCTTGGAGTGCGCGTTTGAGGGAGGCGCAGGAGCGGGGAGAGCGCGGCGCTCTTTGCCACAAGAGGAGTATGGGAGAGAGGCGCCGTTCTATCGCGCTCTCCCCTCAACCTAGCCTTCCGTCTCTCCTCTTCACGCCGGGGCCAGTCCTCTCGCATTACACAGCCCCCCAGGCGCGCACAGTCACACACAAACACACACACACACACACTCCCTGACAAAACAAATCAGCACACATTCCCCTCTCCTTCATTCTCTCACTCATCCGCCAGCGCAGGCGCGGATGGGGCCGCGGACGCACCGCCAAACTTGGAC
>Ga0114918_10004159_pt1 | contig 12616 bp, 12 predicted proteins | sample LantaG_FD_87015 | JGI IMG/M metagenome (GOLD analysis project Ga0114918, IMG submission 87015) | Deep subsurface microbial communities from Baltic Sea to uncover new lineages of life (NeLLi) - Landsort_02402 metaG | ecosystem: Environmental > Aquatic > Marine > Oceanic > Sediment | place...
GCCCTTAGCGCCGCACTTCCAGGTCGCCGGCCCCGAAGGCGCCATCGTCACCGAGTACGCCTCCTACCACTCGATGGACGCCCTGCGGTTCCGCAACCCCGGCATTAAACTCGACTAAGCGGTTCGGATGAGTCTCTTGAGAGTTGCTGCGCGGCCCGTACGGGCCGCGCATGTGCGCCATCATGCGCGCCGGGCCCCGATACCGTGTTGCCCAAACCGCGCGGCGGCCTTCCCAGGCCGAGCGAAGGTTTGCCATGTTCCGTCAAGGCGAGTAGCATACACAGAACAGTGCCGCGGCGGTCGCGGGAAAGATTGATATGGGGAACCCTTGCGTGAGGTGAGCCGATGAGCGAGACCGAAGCGGAACTGTCCCGGGACAGATACCTGAACCTCCGTGCCGTCCGCATCCTGACGGGCGTCCTGGTTATGCTGTGGCTGTTCGTCCAGGTCGGCGCCATCGTGGTTGCGTTCGTCCAGTGGCACGACACGGATCTTTCCGACCTGCAGGACGACCCTGCCGAAGCGGCCCTGTACACGCATCGTTTCGGCGTGGCCCTGGGTACCGCCGTCCTGGCCATGCTCTTTGTTGCCGGCGAAGCGGCCATCATCCTCAACCTCGGATGGGCTCGGCAACTCGTTTTCCTGGCTGCAATTCTCCAGATCCTGACCACCGTCGGCACGCAGATTTGGGAAGCCACGCTGCCCGTCCCTGAAGGCTATCCTCCCATCCGCAACATCATGATGGCGTTCATCGGGGTGGTTGTGTGGAACATCCTGCCGGTGGCGATCCTGGTCTTCGCCGCCACCTGGAAACAGCGGGTGCGCGTTGCTCCCGAAGGCGCCTAGAACAATTCACGTTCAACTGTAGCAGGGCATGGCGCCGTGGGTCTCCCGACCCGCCGCGCTATCGCCGCTCCAGCGCGGGAGAACCCGATCTTCTGCGCGGCGGGTGGGGACACCCGCCGCGCACACTTCGATTACGTCCAGGGCGCCTCGGCGCGGTGATCCCGCGCCGGCCGCATGCGGCGGTTGACACCTGCCGCCCGCCGCCGTAGCATGAACGCGAACGGTTGGCCGGTCAGCGACGGAAAGGATGAATCGCATGGACAAGCCAACACAGCCGGGCCGCAGCGGTGTCAGCCGACGCCGTCTCCTGAAGGGCGTGGCCGGCAGCGCTGCCGCGATGGCCGCAATGGGACTCGTGGGCGGGCAAGCAAGGGCGGAGGAAGCCATGGCCGGCGCAAAACTCAAAGGGCGAATCAAACAGTCCGTCTCCCGAGGGTGCTTCGGCAAGATCCCCATGAGGACGTTCTGCGAGGCGTGCGCGAAGATGGGGCTGAAGGGCATCGACCTGGTCGGGCCGCGCGACTGGCCGATCATGAAGGAGTACGGCCTCGTCGGCACGTGCACGCCCGGCAGCATCGGCATCGCCAAGGGCCTGAACGACAAGGCGAACCACGCGAAGGCCCTGGCGAAACTCCGCGGGGCCATCGAGGCCACCGCCGAGGCCGGCTTCCCGAACGTCATCTGCATGTCCGGCAACCGCGGGACGGTCTCCGACGAGGAGGGTCAGAAGAACTGTGTCGAGGCCCTCAAGCAGGTCGTCGGCCTGGCCGAGAAGAAGGGCGTGACGGTCGTCATGGAACTGCTGAACTCGAAGGTGGACCACAAGGGGTACATGGCCGACCACACGGACTGGCTCGTCGAGGTCATCAAGCGCGTGGGCAGCCCGAGGTGCAAGGCCCTCTACGACATCTATCACATGCAGATCATGGAAGGCGACATCATCCGCACCATCCGCGACAACATCGAGTACATCGCCCACTTCCACACGGGCGGCAACCCCGGACGCAACGAGATTGACGAGACGCAGGAGATCTACTATCCGGCCGTCATGAAGGCCATCGCCGAGACGAAATACGACGGCTACGTGGCCCACGAGTTCGTGCCGAAACGCAAGCCGCCGCTCGACAGCCTCCGCCAGGCGGTCCGGATCTGCGACGTCTAAGGACTGCCCTGAGGGCCGATTGTGACAGATTGTCACATCAACATCTTCTATGGCGAGGAGGGCGGCGGGCACGTTGCCGACGTTCCGGACCTGGAATCGTGTTCCGCCTTTGGGAAGATGCCCGAGGAGGCACTCGCCGAGGACGAACGTGCGAAGGAGGCTTGGCTCCAGGCGGCACGCGACGCAGGCAAGCCGATTCCCACGCCGCGTTACAGGCCGGTCATCTACCAGACGTCGGAGTAGGAACGCGGTCTGGATGGACGCCGGCCGAGGCGGAACGCTTCCTTCGTTTCCCGGGTGAATCTGCGCACGCGCCCGGCACATTCTCCGAGAAGGGGCGCCGTGTATCGTTCGGCCCGAGTCCTGACCATCACGTTTCTCGAGAGCGCCGCGACGGTCTTCATCGAGCGCGGCCTGTACTTCTATACCCACGAGCGGCTGGGCTTCACGGGTGCACAGAACCTGGGCCTGGCGCTTGCCTGGGGCGTCGCGTACGTGGCCGGTGCGCAGTTGAGCCACGGCGCCTCCAGGCGCCTCTCGGAGAAGGGACTGCTGGCCCTGGCGCTCGTTGGCCAGGTGCTCGGCCACGCGGTGCTCTGCGTGTGGGCCGGGTCCTACACGGTGGTTGCCGTGACGATGGCCATCGGCTGCGTCACGGGCCTGAAGTGGCCGGTGGTGGAGAGTTACGTTGCCGCCGGCCGCACCCCGAACGACCAGGCAGCGGCGATCGGCCGCTTCAACCTGTCGTGGGCGGGAGCGGTGCCGCTGGCGCTGGTGGCTGCCGGTCCGCTGATTGCGTGGCGGCCGGAGGCGTTGTTTGCGGCGGCGGGTCTCTTGAGCGTCGTGAGTCTGGTGCTGACGTGGCCTCTGGAGCGGCGGCTCGTCCATCTGCCGCACGACCATCCGGAGCGGCCGACCCCCGGCCGCATGGCCCGGTACCGCGGGCTGCTGGCGTCGGCCCGCTGGTCGATGCTGATGGGTTACTCGCTGATGTGGATCCTGGCCGCCTTGCTGCCGAGCGTTTTTGCCGGTCTGGGCGTGGGTGTGACGTGGGCGACGGCGCTGTCGGGTCTGCTCGACGTGTTCCGCTTCCTGGCGTTTCTGACGCTGGGCCTTTATCGCGGGTGGCACAACCGCGTCGGGCCGCTGGCGCTGGTCATCGTCGGGCTGCCGGCGGGCTTCTTCATGGCCCTGTTCGGCGCCGACCTGGCGGTCGTCTTGGTGGGGGAACTCCTGTTCGGCCTCTCGGTGGGCATGACCTACTACGCGGCGCTGACCTACGCCATGGTGGTCAAGAACGCCGCCGTGGACGCCGGTGGGTCGCACGAGAGCCTCATCGGCGCGGGCTTTGCCATCGGGCCGGCGGCGGGTCTTGTCGGCGACTACCTGGCCCCCGTGGTCGGTGGACGCTTCGTGGGCCGAATCGTCGGCGTGTCGCCGCTGGTTGTGCTCTGTGCGGTCGGCGCCGCCGTCTCGCTGGTGAAGGTGGCGCGGGCTACGGCTTCGGCTCGTTCGCCTTGCGGGCCTTCTCGATCAATTCGATGAGTGTGGCGGCCTTGTCCTTCCGCGGCGCGAGGACCTCGGCGATCTGGTCCTCGCTGAAATGCCCGCGCAGAAACGTCTCGACGTCAAACGTTTCCCACCAGCAGTCAAAGATGCGGCTGCATGGCAGTTGGCGGCCCGGCGCGCGGCAATAGGAGAAGGGGACGTCGTGGCCGAGCATGGGGCATCGGCGTTGCTTGGCGTCGTGTGCGGTGATTCGATCGGCCATCGCGCGGCTCCGCCGGATAGGAAGGGGCCGACCGCGGTCGAGGCGGCCGGCCCCGGATTCACCCCGTGCTCGATGCCGTCAGGCGAGGCTCTTGGCCACGTCCTCGGGCTTCGGCAGGTCCTTGATGGACTCCAGGCTCTTCTGCAGTTCTTCTTCCGGAAGCGGGTAGTCCACCAGTTTGCCCTGGAAGTACGCGTCGTAGCCCGAGAGGTCCATCAGGCCGTGGCCGGACCAGTTGAAGAGGATGACCTTCTCCTTGCCTTCTTCCTTGGCCTTGTTGGCCTCGTCGATGACGGCGGCAATGGCGTGTGCCGTCTCGGGGGCGGAGATGAAGCCTTCCGTCCGCGCCCAGGTGACCGCCGCCTCGTAGCACTTGAGTTGGTCGTAGGCTCGCGGCTCCATCAGTTTCTCGGTAATGGCCAGGCTGAGCAGGGGCGCCATGCCGTGGTACCGCAGGCCGCCGGCGTGAATGGGCGGCGGAACGAACGTGTGCCCCAGCGAGTGCATCGGCAGAAGCGGGGTCATTCCAGCCGTGTCGCCGTGGTCGTAGGCGTACGGCGCCCGGGTCATCGTCGGGCAACTGGTGGGCTCGACCGGAATGATCGCGATCTCTGCGCCGGCGATCTTGTCGGCCACAAAGGGGAACGCCAGCCCCGAGAAGTTCGACCCGCCGCCCGCGCACCCGATGACGACGTCCACCTGCTTCTCGCTCAGGAGGTCCAGTTGCTTCTTGGCTTCCAGGCCGATGATCGTCTGGTGCAGCAGGACGTGATTCAGGACGCTGCCGAGGCTGTAGCGCGTCTTGCCGGTGGGGTCGGTGACGGCGGCCTCGATCGCCTCGCTGATGGCGATGCCCAGTGAGCCGGGCGTATCGGGCATCTTCTCCAGGATATCCCGCCCGGCCTTCGTCTCCGGGGACGGGCTGGGGATGCACGTGGCGCCCCACGTCTCCATCATGAGGCGGCGGAAGGGCTTCTGGTCGAAACTGATGCGGACCATGAAGACCTTGCATTCCAGGTCCACCAGCGCACAGGCGAACGCCAGGGCGCTGCCCCACTGGCCGGCCCCGGTCTCGGTGGTCAGCCGCTCGATGCCGAACTGCTTGTTGTACCAGGCCTGGGGGATGGCCGTGTTCGGCTTGTGGCTGCCGGGCGGCGAGACCCCCTCGTTCTTGTAGTAAATCCGCGCGGGAGTTCCGAGCAACTTCTCCAGGCGGTGCGCCCGGTAAAGCGGGCTGGGTCGCCACAGCATCAGAAGGCCCAGGACCTCCTCGGGGATGTCCACCCACCGATCGGTGCACATCTCCTGCTCGATCAGGTTCATGGGAAACACCGGCGCGAGCATGTCGGGCGAGACGGGCTTACCGTCCGGCCCGAGGGGCGGCAGCGGCGGGTTCGGCATGTCTGCCGCCAGGTTGTACCACTGGCGCGGCATGTCCTTTTCGCTCAAGAATACTTTTGTTTGGTCCATAACATTCTCCTGATAGAAGCCCGCGATTCATTCGGGGTTGCTGTGACTTTCGGGCCGGCGCATGCGCCCCCGGCTGTATCACGCCGGCATCGAGCCGGATAGAGATACCCGAAATCCGGCCTCCAGGGCAAGCGGAATCCCGGCCGTCTTCGATGGCGAACGACGGTTGCGTACTGCCCAACGACGGTTCGCTGAAAAGGCTGGCGGCAACCGGTGGGTCGGCTACCGCCGCACGACTGTTGAATGCGGCCCACACGGGCCGACGAGGCGGCCCTAGACTTGAAGGCGAGTGACGTTCTCGGCCTTGGCGCCTTTCGGCCCTTGCGTCAACTCGAACTCCACCTCGTCGCCCTCGGCAAGGGTCTTGAACCCGTCGCCTGCGATGCTCGAGTAATGAACGAAGACGTCATCCCCGCCTTCCTGTTCGATGAATCCAAACCCCTTCTGGTCATTGAACCACTTCACTTTGCCGTGTGCCATGCCTCGATACCTCCAGACTCCGAATCACCAAAAAAACCACCCGGCCAAGCGGAGAGCCTCCGCCGGGTGGCTTCAGCACACAGGCTTAACACGGCCAGACTTACACTTGGCCGGGTGCGAGTTGATACGGCCGACATGCAACAAACCTCTCTTGCTCCTCTACAATCACACCAACCATAGCCTGCCTGCCGACGCCGGTCAAGAAGAAAAACTTCCCCTTGGTAACGCCTCAGTTACGGGAGGAGTCAGTGCGCACCAATCTGAGCCGCGCCCGCCCAATCCGAGCCGCGCCCGCGAGGAAGCGACCGCTCCCTGACGGTCGCGGCTCTGCTGCAACGCCCGACGGCCGGCCCCACCCGTAACGGAGGTGTTACACGAAGCCCGCGTTTTGCCTTGCCTGAAAAGAACCCGGCGCATAAACTGTTGCATTCAAGAACCCGGGCGGGGACACGTGGGGCCCGACGCTCCGAACAGGAGAGTGTGCGACGTGATAGGAGTTGGGGTGAAATGGTTTGGCGCAGGCGCACTCGTGGTGGCCGGCGCGGCGGTCCTCTGTGCGACCGCAGGGTGCGAATCGCAGCCCTGGCGCAGGGACGACGGTACCGTTGTCACCGGGAAGGTGGACTTTCAGAGGGAGCCCGTCACCGGGCGCACGTACCATCTCTATATTCCGAAAACGTATAATCCCAAGCGCCAGTATCCGCTCGTCGTGACGGCCCAGGGAACGTTCCCCTTCGACGAGGCGGCCGGCCAGCGCAACCGTTGGGTCGATGTGGCCGAGCGGTACGGCATGATCATCTGTTCGGCGGATTTCGATTCGGCGACCGGGTGGCTGGGCGTTCCGAACGATCGGCCCGCCCCGGAACTCGTCCGCGACGACAAGGCCACCATGGCCATCATCCGCGAACTGAAGTCGCGCTACAACATCAACCCCGACGGGATCATGATTACCGGTTGGTCGGGCGGGGGCTATCCGGCCCATTACATCGGCCTGCATCATCCGGACGTGTTCCGGTGCATCGTCGGCCGCGCCGCCAACTTCAAAGAGAACCTGGTCACCGACGACGTGGCGCTGCGGGCGCGACACATGCACGTGTACGTCTTCTTCGGCGAGGGCGACCTCCCCGGCTTCGATCAGATGAACCGCGACGCCAACTTCTGGTACACCGTCAGGGGCTTTCGCAACTTCGTGATCCGGCGCCTCTCCGGCGGGCACAACCCCAACCAGGTGGAGGCGGCACGCTATTTTCTGAACATCGTCGAGCACTGGCCGGCCATCCACGTCGAGGCCAGCACCACCAAGGGCAGGGCGCCGCTGACGGTGAAGTTCCGCGCGCTGGTTCGCGACCCCGACTCGCCCGATGGCCGCGTCGATTCCGTGCTCTGGAACTTGGGCGACAACACCGTCTCGGCCCGGGCCGAAGTTACACACACCTACACAAGGCCCGGCCTCTACAATGTCTTCCTGACGGTCGTCGATCTGGACGGCCACCGCGAATACGCACAGACGTGGATCCGCGTGAACTGAACCCTGCGGCCGCTCGGCGGCTTGCGGCCGTCGAAAAATGTTAACACAGACCGCTTTCATGGAAGGAGCAGGAGCGTGGCGAAGGATGAGGCAACCTCGGGACCCGGCTTCAGCCTGCCGGAGGGCCACACGCTGTTTACGAGCGAGGCCGTCACGGTGGGCCATCCGGACAAGATGGCCGACCAGATATCCGACGCGATCCTCGATGCGATGATCGCCCAGGACCCCGCCAGCCGTGTGGCCTGTGAAACCCTCGTGACCACCGGCATGTGTGTGGTTGCCGGAGAGGTGACGACCAAGGCACAGGTCGATATTCGCGACATCGTCCGCGAGACGATCAAGGACATCGGATACACCGACGCCGCCATCGGCTTCGATTTCGAGCATTGCGCCGTCCTGGTGGCGCTGGACCGCCAGAGCCCCGACATCGCCATGGGCGTCGATGTTTCCGACAGCAAGGAGCAGGGTGCCGGCGACCAGGGCATTATGTTCGGCTACGCCTGCCGCGAGACACCCGAACTCATGCCCATGCCCATCCAACTGGCCCATCAGTTGTGCATCCGTCTGAAGGAGGTCCGAGAGGCGGGCGCGGTTCCGTGGCTCCGACCCGACGGCAAGAGCCAGGTCACCGTCCAGTACGATGAAAACGGGAAGGCCGTCCGCGTTCACACGGTCGTTGTCTCGACGCAGCACGCCGACCAGGTGGACGGCAAGGCGGTCTCGAACGACGAGATTCGCCGCGGTATTATCGACCGCGTTATCCAACCGGTTGTGCCGGCCGAACTCCTCGACGACTACACCGTCTATCACATCAACCCCACGGGGCGGTTCGTCGTCGGCGGACCGCAGGGCGACTGCGGCCTGACCGGACGCAAGATTATCGTCGATACCTACGGCGGCAAGGGAAGCCACGGCGGCGGGGCGTTCAGCGGAAAGGACCCCTCCAAGGTGGACCGAAGCGCTGCCTACATGGCCCGCCACGTCGCCAAGAACCTCGTTGCGGCCGAACTGGCCGACGAATGCGAGGTCCAACTGGCCTACGCCATCGGCGTGGCCGACCCGTTGAGCATCCGCGTCGATACGAACGGCACCGGCAAGATTCCCGACGTCGCCCTGGCGAAAGTCATCCGCGACGTGTTCCCCCTGAAGCCCCGCGAGATGATCGAGTACCTGAACCTGCTGCGCCCCATCTTCCGCAAGACCGCCGAAGGCGGCCACTTCGGACGCGAACTGCCGGAGTTCACCTGGGAAGAACTCCGCAAAGTGGACGAACTCAAGCAGGCCGCCCGAAGCGGCAAGTAAACGCCCGCGAGTTGCCCTGCCGATTAAACGTGTTCCGGTGATTGTTTCAAGCCCTCGCCATGGCGGCGAGGGCTTTTTCTACAGGGCTTAGCACGACAGCGCCACTTACCGCGCGGCGGGTCTCCCGACCCGCCGCGCAACGGCGAAAATGGGCTTTCGAGCGCGGTGGGTCCGGAGACCCACCGCGCGAAATGGCGAAGTGGCGCTTGTAGTATCAGGACAGCCGCAGAACGGCGAATACGAGCGCGCAGCATTTGCGAGAGTTCGGTGTTGCGAAAAGGCGGCAATAAGTGTATCATGAGGGTCGTATAGGGTGATGGCCCCACAAAGCTTCGGCCGCTGGCATGCGCGATGGGGGTAGCGATGCGAGTCATCTCGCTCACCTCGGTGGTTATCCTTCTGGCCGCTGCGCTGCCGGCGCGCGCCGCCAACCCGCTGGGCCGCGGCTTCGTCACTCCCGCCAAGACGGCCGAACCGGCTCCGGCCAACGCGGAAGAGCAGCAGAAGGTCGGCGAGATTGAAGCGGCCTACGCGGCCGGCAACTACGACCAGGTCATCGCGGCGGCCAAGACGTTCCTTCGCACCGCGAAGGACAACAAACTCAAGGCCGAAGCGGCCCGCGTGGTGGCCGATTCCCTCCGGAAAAAGAAGGACTGGAAGCGCGCCTGCTCGGCCTACATCATGTTATGCGACCGCCTCCAAAAGGGGGCCGACCAATACGTCAAGTATTACGCCGTGGCCGAGATTCTACGGGCCTCGACAAACGGCGTGTACGGGCAGACGGTTGCCGAGGACGGCGAAGCGAACCCGAATCCGGGCACGACGCTCGACGATGATAGTGCGGTGGCCGAGGCACTGTCGCGGCTGGCCGCAGCGAGGGCCGAAAAGTTGAAGCTCCGCATCGCGCTGATCGAGCAAGCGCGAACGGCCCAGGATGTCATCCGACGGTTCTTGCCGCTGGTCGTCGAGTTGCGACAGATTCGCGTCCTGTGGCCCGAGATACCGCCGGAACTCGAACGTGTTGCCGCGCAGACCGCCGCGATGCGGATGACCGAGATCAGCGGCCAGATCCTGGCGGGCCTCAAGAGTAAGCAGGCGATCTTCGAGACGGCGAAGAAAACCAAGCGTTTCTCCTCCGGGCATAAGAAGGAGATGCTCCACTGTCAGAGCGTCTGCAAGGACATGGCCAAGGTCGAAGAATCGCTCGCGGCGGGCATGGACAAACTCGCCGGCATGGCGGCCTGGCCGGAAGGCGAGCAACTCAAAGCAGACAGCGCCTCGCGGCGCGAGACCTTTGAGCAACTCGTCAAGCAATTCGTGCCGCCGAAATCGAGCGGCAGTGGGTGGGACGAGTTGAACTGGCTCGAGCGACATGGCCCGGGCTAAAAAGATCTGCTGTAGCGCGGACGCCGCGCGGGCGGATAGCGCCACGGCCGGTAACGCTGCGGCTCGAAGGCGAAAGCGACGGCCTGCGCCGGTTTAGACTGGCGGCAGCAGTCGGAACAGGAGGAAGCCATGCGACAGGTAAGCGCTAGTGTGCTGGTTCTGGCCCTTTGTGCGGGGGGCGCCGTGTGGGCGGCTACCATCCCCGGCAATGCCCAACGCATCGCCGAGATACAGGCCGAGATGATGGCCGGCAACACCGATGAGGCCATCAAGGCGGCCAGGGCTTTCCTCAAGACCACCAGGGACGAGGATGCCAAGACCGAGGCGCTGCGGGTCATCGCCGACGGACTGAGAAAGAGCGGTGACTGGCGCGGCGCCGTCGGGGCCTACCGCGGGCTGTGCGACCGCTTCGAGAAGGCATCGGACGACTACGTCCGGTGCGCCGCCATTGCCGACGTCCTGGCCGCCTCGCAGAACGGAATCTACAAAGGCAGCGCCAAGATCAAGCCTGCACCGGGCACGCAGGCGAAGAACCTCTCCGATGACGACGCCCTGGACGCAGCCCTCACGCTGCTGGCCAGGTCTCGGTCTGCGAAGTTGAGGAAGAAGGGTAGGTCGGTTCAGCGAGCACGCACGCCGCAGGACGTGATGAATCTGTTCCGGCCGCTGGCGGAAGAGGCGCGGCAGGTATTCCTTCTCTGCCCCAACATGCCGCCCGACGATGCACGGTCCGTTGGCACGATGGCAGCCCAGCGCCTGGCACAGGTCCACATCCAGGTGATGAGCGTTCTCCAGAAGAAACTCCGGAGTTACCGCGAGAAGATGAAACGCCACGAGCCCGGCTCCTTCACGAAGACCCAGAAAAAGGACATCGAGAACACGCAGCAAACGTGCAAGGAAATGGCTGCCACAGAGAAGCAGTTCCGGCAGGCCCTGGCCTGCGTGAGCGGCTCGGGTGAGTGGGCCGCGGGAGATTCGTTCCGCATCGATAGCACCGAACGCGCCACCGCATACGAGCAACTCGCCAAGGAATACGTCGTGCCGGAGTATTCGGAGTGGGGCATCTTGTTCTGGTAATCAGCGGTCCCACGGCCGAGCAGCCCGTGCGGTACGCTGCGGCACGTACGAACCAAGCGCAGCCCGCACGGGCCGCGCTTTTCTTGCGGCTGCGTGCCCGGGTCCGTCAGATCGTCATGGCGGCGAATCCGCCGTCCACGCGGACCAGCGCCCCGGTCACGAACCCGGAGGCCTTGTCGCTGGCCAGCCAGAGCACGGCCCCGAGCAGTTCCTCGGCCTCGCCGAAGCGTTTCATCGGCGTATGGGCCATGATCTTGGCGGTGCGCTCCTCGGTCAGCAGTTTGCGGTTCTGCTCGGCAGGGAAGAAGCCCGGCACGAGGGCGTTGACGCGGACCCCGTCTTCGGCCCATTCGCGGGCCAGAAACTGCGTCACCTGGTTCACGCCGCCCTTGGCCACGCCGTAGGTGAACACGCGAGAAAGCGGCGGGCCGCTCGATACGCTCGAGATGTTGATGATGCTCCCGCACCGCCGCTGGACCATGCCGCGGCCGAAGACCTGGCACGCGAGAAAGACGCCCTTCAGGTCCACGGCGATGAGTTTCTCCCACTCCTCGTCGGTGATCTCGAAGAACGGTGTGCTGGAGTTGACGCCGGGGGCGTTGATGAGGATGTCGGTGCCGCCCCAGGTTTCGTCGATCGTGCGGCATGCGGCTTCGAGGTCGGCCCTGTTTGCCACATCCACCTGTGCGGCCATCGCCTTGCCGCCGGATGCCTGAATCTCATCGGCCTTGGTCTGGGCGGCGTCGGGGTTCAGGTCGAGGACGGCGACCTTGGCGCCGGCGCCGGCCAGCGCGCTCGACATCGCCCCCGCCAAAACGCCCCCGCCGCCGATAACGGCGGCCCGTTTGCCGTCCAGGCCGAACATCTCCGTCAAATACGCTGCAAGCGCCATGGCACGCTCTCCTTGTGCGTTTGTGCTCTCGCGGGAAACCGCAGTTTACCGGACGGGGGTGCGGATACAAGCAATTCCGCGCCTCAGGTGCAGGGGGGTGGCACGGCAGCCCGAAAGGCGGCCGTGTTGGACACTACGCCGAGTGGCACGGCAGCCCAGCGAGGTGCCCCCCCACGTCTGACGCAAGCGTTACCCGCCCGCCGCCAAAACCCTTGCATCCGATGGCCGCGCTGATAGCATACCCGCGCACATTCAGGCCAACCCGACGCCAGTGGTAGGCCGGGGCGTGCCCCGGCGAAGCGGATCACCGGGACGTTGATCCGGCCCACCTCGGAAAAGGAGACGGTTGTGGCGGATGACCCTCAGAAGGTCATGCGAGACTTTGAGCCGACCTCGGAATACTTCGTCGGCATCGACTCCGACGGCTGCGCCTTCGATACGATGGAGCCGAAACAGAAGGAGGTCTTCTGCCCCACCACCATCTGGAAGTGGGACCTGATGGCCGCCTCGAAATACGCCCGCGAGGTCTGGCTCTTCGTCAACCTGTACTCCAAGACACGCGGCTGCAACCGTTTCCTGGCCCTCGACTATGCCATGGACTTCATCCGCGAGCGTCCCGAGGTCCGGCGCCGGGGCGTCGCGGTTCCCGCCATGAAGGAACTCAAGGCCTGGATCGTGCGCGAGACGAAACTCGGCAACCCC
>Ga0114918_10004161_pt1 | contig 12615 bp, 11 predicted proteins | sample LantaG_FD_87015 | JGI IMG/M metagenome (GOLD analysis project Ga0114918, IMG submission 87015) | Deep subsurface microbial communities from Baltic Sea to uncover new lineages of life (NeLLi) - Landsort_02402 metaG | ecosystem: Environmental > Aquatic > Marine > Oceanic > Sediment | place...
AGGAGAGGAGGGGGGAGGGAGGGGGGAGGGAGCGAAGTGAAGAGGGAAAAGGGGAGCGCGCGCCCCGGGGTGGGGGGGGGGGGGGGGGGGTTGTGGGGGGGGGGGGGGGGGGGGGGGGGGGGGGGGGGTTGAGAGGGAGGAAGAGAGCAATAGGAAGAGGTTGAGGTGTTTTTTTTTTGTCGATCGACGGTCAACACGACATGGAAATCTCTTTCCTCTCTCTCTTTCATCTCTCTTTTCTCACTTCCACTCGACACTCGTCCACAAGTCGTTCAATGAAACCGCGCAGAGCAAGAGTCGGGCGAGACGGAGACGCCGCCGCCAGTGTCGCGCCAGCGGCGGCGGCCTCCTCGTCGTCTGCCATCAGAAGGAAAAAAACGACGCGAGTTTTTTTTCCGTTTTTTTTTCCCGAAAAAATTGTGAATTGAAAAATCAGAAACGAAAAAAAACGAAAACGAAAAAGGCATCGCGGGCTAGCTGCTCGATCCTTACTTCCTGGCGCCTCGATTAACTTACAGTCAATAGCGACGATGAGCGCGGTCTCAAAAAGTCGCGTAGGGCTTTCATCGCGCCCAGCAAGGCGACAAAACTCGCGACGAAAGGCGACGATTGCATCGCCCTCTTCGACCTCTTCGACCTCTTTGACCTCAACCTCTCCGACCTCCTTCACGGCCCGCGCGTCCCCGGCCGGCATGTGTTTCGACGCCGCCTGCCAGGCCACGCAGGACAAGGCCTTCGTCGCTGCCGTGCTTTTTCCCCTGGCTGCGTCCGTGGCGGCGGGGGCATTCGTCTGGAACCAGCCGACTCGCTCCATCCCAAGTTCGAGCTCGAGAGGAGAGAGTTTGCCGCCGTCGACGCCTCCTCCTTCTTCGTCTTCTTCTTCTCCTCCTTTCTCGACCTCGAAAACAACCGAATTCTTCGAGGACCCTTCCACCGGCATCATCTTCGAGGCCAGGCCCGGCGAGAAACCCCCGGAGAGGGACCGCCGCGGAGAGCTCGTGTTCCGGGCCGTGTCTTTCACGCCGTTCCCGGTCGAGGAGGACGCCGCGGGCGACAGGGTTCGCGTCGAGGTCGGGGAGGTCAGTAAGAAGACTCCCAGAACCTACGTGTTCGAGCGTCGGCTGCAACAGCCTTCCAGGGTGATCGCCGTGTCGCTCTCGAGGCCGGCCGGGGTGGTTTTCGCGGAGTCGGAGCTGTGGAGAGTCGGAGGATTAGGAGAAGGTGGAAAAGGAAAAACAGTCATCGTCGTCGTCGACGAGCTGGCCGACAGCTCTCCCGCTGTTCGCAGGGCCGCCGCCGCCGCTCTGAACCCTTCTCTGCTCGATTCCGCGGTGCTCCCTGGCGACCTGCTGCGAGGCTTCACCACCACCAACTTTGTCTTTCGCGGCGCCGGCGCCCTGCTGGGCATCGCCGCTCCTTCGAGGGAGGTCGTGGTCTTCGGCGCCGACAACCAGAAGTGGAAGGCGGTGACCGCCGCCTTGCAGCGCGGGAGCGCCTCCGACGGCGAATTGACGCTGATCGTGGAGAGGAGAGAGAGCACAGAATGAATATCATGTCCAGTTTATTGTGCGTGACGAGTAACAGAGCAAAAAGAAAACTTGTAAAACGAAGAAAAAAAAATGAAACGAAAAAAACGATGAACCCGAGTTTTGAGAAAAAACAAAAAAAGCTTTCATTGCACTCCGCCCACGACGCCAAACTTGGCCTTGAACACCTCGTAGGCGTAGTAAGAGAGCGCCGCAGAAGGGAGCACCTGGAGCATCGTGGGTCCGACTCCGGCGTAGAGCCCCGCCACGCCGCGCTCGCGGACGAGCGACGCCGCGGCGCCTCGGAAGGTCGTCGCGCTCGCGAGGGCGGCAGCGGAGGTCGAAGATGAAACTCCTCCTCCCGCGGCGGCGAGCTGCATCGCCGCCACCTGCATGCGCCTACGCACGACCTCCATCGGGTACATCGCGAGCTCGGCCGCGGCGCCGGCGGCGGCGCCGCAGGCCAGCGTCGCCCTCGCAGTCATCCTCGGCGGCTCTCGAGAAGAAGAAGAAGAAGAATGGTTGCCGTTCCTTCCTCGTCGCCGTCCGAAAAACTTCGGTCCTTTTTTCGCTGCCTCTTCTTCTTCCTTCCTGTCCTCCTCCTCCTGCCTCCGCTCCATCGAGCGCACCGTCAGGTGCTTCAGGACGTCGTACGTGCCGTAGAAGATGGCGCCGGAGGGGCCCGTGGCGGCCAGCGCCGGGGCCAAGCCCGAATAGAGGGCGCCGAACCCTTCCCTGGCGACGATCGTGCGGAGCGTCGCCGCCAGCGCTACGGGCCTCGTCGCCGCCGCCGATGCGAAAGACGAAGCAGCGGCAGTGGCAGCACCGGAAGCCGGTGCTGCCAGTAGCACGCGGGTCCGCAGCACGTCGAGCGGGAAGCAGATCGTCGTGGCGGTGGCTCCGGCCATGGCCCCGGCGGCAAACCGCTCTGCGGCGCCAAACTCCTCCTCGGAGTCCGAGTCGGAGTCGTCGAAGAGGGCCGTTGTCGGCGCCGGGGAGCCCCCGTGGACGCCGCTGCCGTGAAGATGGTGGTGGTGACGCGGAGCGCCTTTTTTCCTCTTCGCGGCGAAAAGAGACAGCTTGAGGAGGCCGAGCTTAAGCTTGGGCTTTTCCTCGTCTTCCTTTTCCTGCTCCTGCTTGCCCGTCTTCCTCCGCCGCCGCTCGGCCCTCTCCCTGCGCCCGCGGGCCCTCCTCGCCGTCAGCAGCGCCGAACGGTAGGTGTCGAACGCGAAGAAGTTGACGGCCTTGTGAGGGCAGGTCCGGAGCAGGTTGACGCCGTTGCCGCGCCAGAACGCGGCGACGCCACCGAGGACGCGGGAAGCGGCCGACGAAGAAGAAGAACTTGCGGCGATGCCCGACCGCCAGACCCGCTCCGCCGTCTCCGCGATGCTAGCGCCCGCCGCGCCGTGCAGGACCTGCTCGAGTTTCATCCGCTCGAGAGGGGCCAGCGTGGTGCGGGTCACGGCGCAGGAGGCCGCCCCGGCGGCGAGGTGCCTGAGGTAGTTGATCGGCGTCCGCGAGGAAGGAGAGGAAGAGGAGGAGGAAGAGGAAGCGGCGGTTGAGGTGTTGCTCTTTCGGTTGCTCTGCTTCGGCTTGCCACCGGCTGCTGCAGCTGCTGCCGTTGCCGATGCGAAGAGCGATGGCGTTATTGTCGTCTGCGCTCGTCCGCGGTTCGTGGAGACCGCGGAGACGGACAGGGACGCGAAGACGGCCGGAGGTGATGGTCGGGGTTGTCGAGGGTGAGGTCGTCGAGCGGCCGCAGCCGTCACCGCCGACGCCTGCAAAGTCGATGAAAACCAATCATCATCAAACGACGACGGCCTCGCACGATGCCTCTCCAGCCTCAGCCCGCCGCGCGTAGAGAAGGAGGCGCCCGTTCTCTCATCGGTGCCGCGGCCGCTGGAGCTCGGGAGGTCCTCCGTCGCCGCGGCATCGGAGGAAGGGCCCATCTTTGGTTTTTTTCTTTGTTTTTTCTTTTCTTCTTTTTTTGAAGTGAGAGCTCTCATCAGTCGAGCTCATTTCTCGATCGCGACCCCTTTCCTTCGATCGAGACATTTCAATCTCTCAATTTCCGACACCATGGCAGACACCGACGCAGGAGAGGAGCTCAACGCCTACGAGCGCGCCCGCGCCGAGCTCATCGCGCGCAACCGCGAGCGCATGCGGTCGATGGGCCTGCTCGGTGGAGGAGCGGCGGCGGCGGCGATAAGGCAGGGGAAGGCAAAGGCGTCAAAGCCGAAGCAGCCAAGGCCTCGACCTCCGAGAGCAACGCCACAGGCCCCGACCCGCGCCTCCGAGCGCCTCCGCGGGGAGAAGACGGAAGGTTCAACCAGGGAAGAAGAGACGGAGAGAGAGCCCAGCCCCCCACCGCCACCGCGCTGGACCGAGGAACAGCTCCGCGAGCTCCGGCGCGACCAGGAGCTCAAGATGAGCGAGAGGCTCTCGGACCTGGAGCTCTCGGGGCTGATCGACGCTTCCCCCGGGGTCGCGCACTTCGCGATCGTGGGGGCGCACCATAAGGGCCAGAAGAGGAAACACTACAAGGTGACGCTCGAAGGAGGAGGAGGAGGAGGAAACGGGAATTCGAAATCGAAAAAGACTTCTTCGACGTCTTCTTGTGAGTGTGTCGACTTTAGGATCCGTCGACGGAAGTACGGCGGCCACTGCAAGCATATCAAGCTGGTTCTGACTCAGCTGGGCATCCAGGGAGAGGGCAATAGCGACGGGTGGGAGGAGGCGCTGCAGAGGATGGTGATGGGCTGAAGGAGAAGAAAAAGTGGGGGAAAGTACTGCAGTTTTTTTTGTTTAACAAAGCGAATGAAAAAAATTGAAATCGAAAAAAAGAAGTATCTCTTTCTTTCTTATCGGTTCGGGCAAGCGCTCGAGAAGTGGCCCGGCTCCCCGCAGTTGTAGCAGCTCATCCCCGCCGGGACTCTGCCTCCCGTGGCGCTGACGAATCGGGTGTTGGAGTTGTTGGAGTTCGATTTGGAGCCGTTGCCTCCTCCGCGGCGGCTCGCTGCCGTTCCGCGGCCGCGGCCTCGAGTCGCCGTCGTCGTCGAACGACTTCCTCCTCGACTCCCTCGACCTCCTCCTCGGCCCCCCCTTCCGCCACCACTCCCGCCGCCCGCGCCACCTCCACCTCCGCTTCCGCTTCCGTTTCCGCCTCCCTCTTGCTCGTCCTCCCACGCAAACTCCAGGCACGCGCCCCTGTCCTCCTCGACGGAGCACTTCAAAAACTTTCGCCCGGCGTTCGCGCCGGAGCGGGCGGTGAGCTGCAGCAGCGGCAGGCCGTGCGCCGGGCACAGGGGCGTCGCGCTCGCTCCTCCGCCAGCGGCGGCGTTGCGCCTCCTCGGCGCCGCCGCAGCAGCAGCAGCGGTGGGGTGAGATGCAGAAGGTGCGCTCTGCCTCGGAGCGCGAGAGGGGGGAGGCAGCGGCGGCGGCGGGGCCTGCCACTGCGGCACAGAGGCTGCAGCAGGCCGGCTGCTTCCGCTTCCGCCTCCGCCTCCGCCTCCACCACCACCGTTTCCTCCTCCTCCGTTTCCTCCTCCTCCCCCGCGCCGCGCAAAGGGCACCCGCAGCTCCCCGCACGCAGCCAGCAGAGCCCTGAGCGTCCTGTCGCACCCGGGGGTGCCGCACGCGACCAGCCTCGCGTCGAAGCCCGCCGGGATCGCCGCGCGGCGGAAGGCGAAGGCGAGCTTGGCAGCGCCACACGTCGAGCAAGAAGAGCTCCTGTCGCCGCCGCCGCTGCTATTGCTCACCGTCGTCACCTTGGTCCCCGGGGGCAGCGCCACCACCTTGGTGCACAGCGGCGCGGCGGAGCACTCGAAGTAGGCCCCGCCGAAGGAGGAGGTCGAAGGGTCGGCGGGGGCGTGCTTGAGGAGAAGGTTGGAGCGGCAGCCCGGGGCGGAGCAGGGGCCGACGACGACAGAAGAGGAAGCATTGGCGTCGTTTGCCTGCACGCTTGCTCCGACTCCAACTCCAACTCCTCCCCCTCCGCCACCGCCACCACCACCGCCAACCCTCGGGAAAAACCTCCCAACCTCCTCCACCAGCGCCCCTGCCCCGGCCCTCGCCGCAGCGAAGTCCCTCTCGAACGCGGCGCGCGCGTCGGCGAGGACCGTCTCCTTGGAGACGGCACCCGAGGCGATCGCGCGGATGGCAGTTTCGATCTTGGCTCGCAGCTGCGGCTGCCAGAGGCCCTCGAGCCCCAACGAGGCGTACCCGCTCACCAGGGCTTCCCCCAATGGGGTAGGAGAGAACCCGTCGTTAGAGTTACCGTTAAGACCAGAGCTTTCCTTGACAGCGTATTTCCGGGTCAACAGGGTTTTGATGTGGTCGACCATCGTCGCGTCGGTGCCGATCCCGTGCCTGTCCATCGCAGCTAACAAATCCCCCTCGGCCATCCTCGGAGGGGGTTGAGTGGCACCAGAACGTAAAGTCAACTCCAGAGGGGTCAGCCTCTGGCCTTGGGTGAACGGAGGTAACTCGCCAGTTCCACCCCAGGAGGTGTAAGGGTAGACGTCGAGCCACGCTCGCTCCGTCACCATTAAGCCCGTCGCCCAAAACGCTTCCATCCCGACTGCGGCTTCGACCCTGGTCTCCGCCCCGACGGCGGGTCGAGAGCAGGCAGCCAGGAAGGAGCGGGTGACGAACTCGTAGAGCCTGCGCTTGTCGTTGCACCAGTCGCTGGGGGGGCCTGAGCTGCCGAGTCCCTTTGTCGGGTGGATCGGAGGGTGCGCCTTGTCGTTGTGGCCGCCCGAGCGCGGGAAGCGCCACAGCTCACCGGAAGAGAGCTTCCGCGCGTAAGAGCCCCACCGCAGGTCGTCGCACTGCATCTGGATCAGGCTCGTGAGGTCGAAGTCCGCGTCGAACTCGTCCGTCTCCGTGCGCGGGTAAGACAGGAAACCTTGGTGGTAGAGCTCCTCCGCCAGCTTCATCACTCGGTCTCCCGGCAGGCCAAGGACGTTTCGTCGCGTGGCAGCCTTTTGGAGCTCGAGCGTGGACAGGGGCGCGGGCGGTTCGCGCTGCCTCCTCCTGCCGTCGACGGAGGTGATAACGGCGGAGATGGGTGGCGGGGGTTGTCGTTGTCCTTGGGAGGAAGAAGAAGAAGGAGAGAGCGACGGAGGGGAGAAGTTGTTGGTCTCGGCGGACGAGGCGGAGGTCGACCTCCCCGCGGACGCGGCAGCCTCGTAGAGGGTCGCGGCGATCCCGTGGTCGAACAGCTGCCCGCGCGCCCACTTGAAGGGCACCGGCCTCTGTTGGTTTTGCTGAAGAGCAGCATTGCTGCCGGCGCCGCCGGCGTTACTTCCTCCGTTTCCGTTGTTTCCATTTCCGCTTCCGCCTCCAGTTCCACGGCCGCCGGGCAACACCAGGTGAAGGTACCAGAAGCTCTCCGTCACGTGCGCCCTCGCCTCCCAGCACCGGGAGACGATCAGGCCCAGGGTCGGGAACTGGCAGGGCCCGTAGGAGAGCAGCTTGCTGCCGCCGCTGCTGGAGCTGCTGCTCGAGTTGCTGTTGAACCGTGGGTTGGAGTTTTCGTCGTTCCCACCGTTTCCGTTTTGCTCGACTGCCTCCCAGTCGAACCTGTCCTGGAGCATCAGCGTCTGCAGCCGAGTGAAAGAGGCCCCGACCCGCAGGTCGATCTCCTGCCTGGCGTCCACGGCCCTCGCGTCGGCCTCGTTGCGCGGTCCCAGAGAGCCGACCGCGCGCGCGATCTCCGGCGCCGACAGCGACGAGAAGCGCGCCCGCAGCACGCTCAGCCTCGGGTTGACCGACCGGCAGGCGTCGATCACCTCGAACGCGATGTTCTCCCCTTCCCGATCGCAGTCCAGCCACAGGATCAGCGTGTCCGCCTTCCGGGCACACTCGTGCAGGTTGCGCTCCACGGGCTTGTTCTCCTCGCGGACGCGCTTGGCGACGGGCGCGGAGTAGAGCGAGGCCGGGTCGACGCCGCGCCACGAGCGGGCCTCCCCGACGAAGTCGAGCTCGAAGAGGTGTCCCGCGACGGAGGTGAAGGTGACGTCGCAGGGACCCAGGGAAGGGAAGGTGGTCTGGAAGCGAAAGGCGCGGCAGTAGCGGGCGCTGGAAAGGAAGTTGAAAAGAGGTCGAGGTCGAGGTCGAGAGGGTTGAGCCCGGCGATTCGTGCGCTTTGGAATGTTTCGAAATCGCCCCCTTGCCTTTTCTTCCCCTTTTTTTTCTCCTCCCTCTCTCTCCCACTCTACTCACCACGTCGCCTCTCCCCTGACGGGCCTCCCTCCGTTGAGGATCCGCGCCACGCCGTCGGCGACCGAGTTCTTCTCGGCCACGCAGAGCACGCGACGGGGAGGCATTTTCGAGTCGAGAGTCGAATTGAATCGAGAAAAGACGGAAGAAAATATTCACGCTTTGGGCTTCTGCTTGATTGTCCTCAGCCTCGGTGCGTCGACCTCAGAGCGTGGAGGCGAGCGAGGGCGACGGCGCCGCCATTGCGCCGGGTGCGAGACGAGGGAGAGAAGAGTGCGAGAGCAAAAGACGGAGACGACGAAAGGCGAAACCGAAAAAAGAGTGAGAACGAAGGTCGTCGTCGTCGTCGTCGAACTCCGTCGAGCTCTCTTCACAAAACTCTTCATCTTCTTCTCTACTTTCCTCCTTCGCTCTTCTCGCGCCCCTTCTTTCGCCCTCTTCCGCGCCTCTTTTGCTCTCTCCCTTCAAGCACAGGGCTCGAGGCGAAGACGAAGCACACGAGAAGCGCTGCTCACGGAGAAGCAAAGCAGAGCCTGAAAAGAAGGAGAGGACAGCGAGAAGCATCCCCATCGCTCGCTCGCTCAATCGATCGATCGACGTTTTTTCGATTGCCAGCGACCTCTCTTTCCTCTCTCTCGGCCGCACGCCCTCTTCTCGTCTCTTCTTCCTACATCGCCAACCCAACCTTATCATGGCAGCCTCCGCCGCGGTCCAGGCCGCAGTGCTGGGCGCGGCCCAGGCCGTCGAGGCCGCCGTCGACGCCAAGATCGACGCGCTCGACGCCGCGCTGCGCGATGGCAACAACGCGCACAACTCGGACGACCTCGCGCAGCTCCGGGCCAGGCGCCTCGCGCAGCTGCGCGCCGACGCCGACGCGCGCGCGCAGTGGGAGCAGGAAGGGAGAGGCGTGCTGCACCACGCACGGAGCGACAAGGAGTTCTTCGACGCCGCGAGGGGCTGCTCGAAGGTGGTCGCCTGCTTCGCCAGGGCCTCGAGGCCATGCGACGCGATGGAGCGGCTGCTGTCGCAGCTCGCCCCGCGACACCTCGAGGCCAAGTTCATTAAAGTAGAAGCCGAAAAGTGCCCCTTCCTGGCAGACAGGATGCGTGTGACGGTGCTTCCGACCATCGCCGTGCTGCTGGAGGGCAAGGCCGAGGGGTATCAAGTCGGGTTCGACGGGCTCCACGGCGGCGACGCGTGCGGGGCCGCGGCGCTCGAGGCGCGGCTCGTCGACCTCGGCGGGCTGAGGCCCGAGGGGGTCTCGGTCCTCTCTAAAGCGAACGGATCGTCGGCGCCGAGCATGGAGAAGCACCGGAGCGGGATGGTTCGCGGCGGGGGGAGGGGCGGAGGGAAAGGAGGGAGGGGGGCCCGCGGGGAGGAGGACGAAGACTCTGATTTCGATTAAAACAAATAAGTAAAAACTTTCATCTTTCTTTTTTCGTGTGCTTTTACTTTGCTGCCTGTCTCTCTCTCTGTGTTTTCGTTGGGCTCTCCATTTGATACAATCTTTCTACAATCTCGATTACAAAGGTGAAGAGTTCGGGAAGAGAGCTAGCTGCTTGCGGTGACCTGTGTTTGTTTCCGAAAAAAGAAAGAAAAAGAAAATTGTTAGGACGCGGCTTCAAAAAAAAAAAAGCTTCTTCCTCCCGGCCTTTACCCCGGCGAGAGGCGCCGCAAAAGGGGGGGAAGGGGACCCGCGGAGGCTTTCGCTGGTTAAGGCGATGCCCTCCCTCGGTCCCCGCCCCTCCCTCCTGGAAGCTGGCGCCCCGCTCCCTCGAGCGGCAACAAAGGGGTCTTGTCAAAAAAAAGCGCGACTTGAAAAAAAGGGAAAACGCGCTTTTGATGCCCAAAAACGACTGCAAGAGGGAAGGAGTACGTTGCGCGTCCTGTCGCTATTCGCAGTCGATGGCCCCTATCGTCACAGAAGCTTGGAAGCAAAAAGTTTCCTCGCTTTTTGGCGGCGGGGATGGAAGACTGCGCTCTGATGGGGAAAAAGAAAGAAAGAAAAAAACCCGAAACTCACCTCTCTTTGAAGCCCTTCTTCCAACTCGGACGCGACACTCCGATCCGCTGACTCTCTCGCCATCTCTTTCTCTCTCTCCTGCGTTGGTTTTCTTCATGTTTCTAGCAAAAAGTCAATCGGAGTGAGCTTTTTTTTCTCGATCGAGTTGATATGATTTTTTTTAATGTAGAGAGATCTTCTTCCGAGGTTCGATCATTCTTTTAAAGTTCTCGCACGGAATAGGTATTGTCCCCCCGGTGTCTCTGTTCCGCACGTGTAGTTGTGGACCTCGTAAGCGCTCACGGATGAGGAGCGAAGAGGGCAGATTTGGCGGGTGGCTGAAAAATGGAGGTCGGGGTTGAAAAAAAAACGAATGCTTCGAGCGCTGGCAGTCCAACCTCTTCTCGCCTTCCTTCTTTCTCTCTTCCTCTCTCTCTCTCTCTCGAAAACGCGGTCAGGCAATAAGCGGAAAAGAATAAATCTGATAAAGCATCATCGGAGGTTTAAAGTCCGTCTGGGTTAAAGCAAATTATCGTCACTCCGCGGAAGAGAGAGAAAGAGAAGAGAAAGAAGAGAGAGGAGAAGAAGAGAAGAAGAGAGGAGGTCGATGTCGAGAGAGAGAGAGCTAGCCGCCGCCGCCTCGAAAGTTTTGATGGCATTGATTCAAGGCCGCCTTCCGCTTCAAACGCGCGCACGCACCTACAGGACCAGCACCATGCTTTCCCGCTCGACGGCCTCGATGCGCTGCCGCGGACAGCAGGATCGAAAGGAGCGCGGAACGGGGGGCGACGAGGGGGCGAGAAGAAGGGAGAAGAGAGAGATGGAGAAGAAGTGCTTGAAAGAGCAGCAGCTCGAAATCACAAATTTTGAAAAAACTTTAAAAAACGTTGACCCCGACCTCCTCTTCTTCTCCGTTGACCGCGCTCTCCCGCGCTCTCCCGCTCTCTCTCCCTCTCCCCTGCCCCCCACCAATGCCGCCTCTCAGCCCCTCCAGGCTCCGTACCATCAACCTCATCGAGACTTTGAAAGAGGAGCGAGCGGGGAGAGGAGGCGGCGACGAGGAAGGAGAAGACGCTCCGGAGGAGGCGGTGGAGTAGTGAGTGGAGCGTTTTTTTTCCTTTCTTTCCTCCTTCCGTGCCCTCTTTCGAGTGCTTTCTTCCGCTCAACAAGAAGCCTTATACTTTGTTTTATAACATCCACAGGCCCGAGGAACGCATCAGGGCGTGGTTTTCGGAAAGAGACGAGGAGAAAGAGAAGAAAGGAAACGGCGCCGGAAGAGGTCAAACGACGCCCCTTCGAGCTTTCTTTCCTCTTGCTCTTCCTCCTGCTCCTCCGATCAACCCACACCTCCGCTCCCTCTGGTTCCCAGCCGCGGCACGCCTCGACCCCGCCCCCTCAGCATCATCATCAAAACAAAACGGCCCGCCCTCGTGCGTCCTGGTGGCCTTCGCGTGCGCAGGCAGCGCAGAGGACCTCTGGTCGTCCGAGGGCTCGGGGAGCCGCCGAGCCCGCTCACCGCTGCTGCAGTGGCTGTCGGCCAACAGGGGCAAGCTGCTCTCGGCGCAGCTCCCGGGGAGGGCCGCGAGGCGCAGGGAGCCCTTTGCCGAGAGCGCGAGGGCCGTCGCCAAGGAGGTGGTGGCGCTGGTGGCCGCGGAGATCCTGGTCCCGAGCGAGGAGAAAGAAGGAGAAGAGGGCGCGAAGGAAGGAGCAGAAAAGGAAGGAGAGGAAGGAGAGGAAGGGAAAAAGGGTCGTATTTTTCAGCAAGTGCCCTGGTTCGTCGCCGGCCACTCGATGGGAGCCTGGCTCGCCTTCGAGCTCGCGTCCGCGGCCAGGGACGCCGGCCTGCACCCTCCCAGGCGCCTCCTGCTGTCTGCGATGCCCCCACCGCACACGCCGGAGCACGAGAGGCCGTGGAGGGGCCCCGCGGCGACGCTTCCGACGCCCAAGCTCGTCGCCGAGTGCCGGGCCTGGGGAATCAGCGAGGCGGTCTTCTCGCCCGGGGTCTGGGAGGACTACGAAGGGTTGTTGAGGAACGATTTCAGGCTTTTTGACGAGTACAGATTCGAGAGGGGAGGTGAGGAGGAGAGGGTAGAGAGAGCGATAAAAAGGAAAAGAAAAAAAATAGTTGAGAAAAGATAGGTATTTTTTTTCTTTCATCTAACCCTCAAACTGTGTGCTTTTGACTCAACTTTTTCAAATTTCTTTCCTTCCCTCACTTTTTCCACAGCTGACCCGCCCTTCGAATGCCGGCTGACCTTTTTCTACGGCAACAAGGACGCGCGCGTGCCTCAGGAGGTCGCGGGAGGGTGGCGGAGGTATTGCGAGGGAGGAGAAGGGGTTGTTGGAGGAGGAGGAGAACGAGAGGAAGAAAAAGAAGAAAAAAAGGAAAAAAGCGGCGTCGAAGGAGCGCCGCTCGCCGCCGTCGTCGAGAAAACCGGAAACTTCGAGCTCGTCTGCGTGCGAGGCGGCAGGCACCTGTGGCCCCTGGACAAGCAGCACAAATTGCGATGGCTTTGGGAGATTGCGCATCGGATGGCGAGCGATTTGGGGCTCCCTGGGCCCGAAAAGGAGGGAGGAGAGTAAGATGAAAGAGAGAGATGTTTTTTTTGGATTTCTCCTTCTTGACCTTGTCCTTGTTCTTGTTCTTCCCCGACTTCTTTCACCGCGCCCTCTCAACAAACAAATGGAATCGAATTTTGTTGAGTCGTTCTCTGAGTTTTTTTTTTTTTTTTTTTTTTTCAAAAAAAAAAAAAAGAAAAAAAAAAAAAAAAATCAAACCCCGTTGCTCCCCCTCGGGGGCCCCTGCGGCGGCGACGAAACCACCCCCCGGCCCCCGGCCCCGGGCGGCGGAGACCCCCCCCGACA
>Ga0114918_10004162_pt1 | contig 12614 bp, 11 predicted proteins | sample LantaG_FD_87015 | JGI IMG/M metagenome (GOLD analysis project Ga0114918, IMG submission 87015) | Deep subsurface microbial communities from Baltic Sea to uncover new lineages of life (NeLLi) - Landsort_02402 metaG | ecosystem: Environmental > Aquatic > Marine > Oceanic > Sediment | place...
CCTAAACATAATAAAGAGTTTTATAATTTTTTAAGTATTTATATGCCAGATTGGAAAGAAAGAAAAAAAATCCTTGATTATGAGGTAGTGCAGGGGATATGAAGAATAAAAGGAAACAGAATTTATAATTTTACATAGAACATTTAATCTTATTACTCTCTAATAAAGTGCCTCCCTTATATGAATTTATATTGGGTTTTTATTAAAAGGAGAAAAAATATGATCACGAAGAATGTTCACGAAATTACCGAAGATGATTTGCAAGAATTGATAGACAATTCGATAGCAGAAAAAAAAACATTAGAATATAAACAATCTTTGCCGGGCAATTTAGATGCCGATCGAAAAGAATTTCTAGCTGATGTTTCCTCTTTTTCAAATGCTAGTGGCGGAGATTTGATATATGGAATATCGGAAGATAGAGATAAAGGAATTCCCAAAAAAATAGAAGGACTAACTGTTGAGAATGCTGATCAGGTAATTACTAGATTAGAAAATATGATTAGGGATGGAATAAAACCAAGAATATTAGGAATAGTCATTCGGCCTATCAAGGTTTTAAAATCAAAAATTGCTTTATTAATCAGAATTCCTAGAAGCTGGAACAGTCCTCACCGTGTAATCTTTAAAGGTCATGACAAGTTTTATACAAGAAATAACACTGGAAAATACCCAATGGATGTCACAGAATTAAAGGTTGCCTTTAATTTATCTGAAACGATAACAGAAAGAATTAGAAGGTTCAGGGAAGATCGAATATCAAAGATTTTTGCTAATGAAACCCCTGTACCCTTTTATTATAATGCTAAAATAGTGCTTCACCTTATTCCAATAACTTCCTTTAATCCTGCTCAAAGGTATGAGTTAAACAAGATAACTTCTTATCCAGGAAAATTACCACCAATAAATCATAATGGATTTACTAATAGGCATAATCTCGATGGCTTCTTAACTTATTCTAGAGATGAAGAGGAAAAAACATATTCTTATGTTCAACTCTTTAATAATGGTATTATTGAGGCTGTAGAGGGAAAATATCTTGATCCTCATCAATATGATGGACGCTTGCTAATTTACGGTACAGCTTATGAAAATAAGCTAATAGAGTCATTATCTATTTATCTTTCTGCATTAAAAGAATTAAATATTGAATTACCGATTTTTATTTTTTTAACTCTCGTAGGGGTTAGGGGATATTTTATGTTTGTCGGTGAAAAGAGGTTTAATGTTCAAGGAAACTCTGGAATTGATAGAGATATTTTATTGCTTCCAGAAGTTATCATCGAAAACTACGATACTGCACCAGAGGAGGTTTTAAAGCCTTGTTTTGACGCTTTATGGAATACTTGTGGATTTCCAAAATCACCCAATTATGATGACGCTGGAAAGAGGATAAAAAGTAAAAGCAATTAGCAATTAATTTTTATTATTGAATAACATTATCATGGGTTGTCTAAGGCAAAGATTTTATCCCAGTAAATATTTCTAAATATTTTTGAAGTAATTTTATAGGGGTAGTTTTAATATTTTAGAAATCTCAGATAAGAAGAAAAATCAAAGAAAAGGATAGTTTATAAAAATGGATTTGAATGATATCGTATCAAAAGACATTTGTTCAGTAATAAAAAATAAATATGATAATAAATTATATAGTGATGCTATCCTGGATTCTATTAAATATTTAACAAATCTAATTCGTAAAAAATCAAAGATAGATGCCGATGGTGCTAGCTTAATTGGTCAAGCATTTGGAGGCCAATCTCCCAAAATTAAAATTAATAAAATGGAAACAACTAGTGAAAAAGATGAACAAAAGGGCTACGAACAAATATTAAGGGGAATTTATTGTGGTATCAGGAATCCAAGGGCTCATGAACAATATCAGGATATTAAAGAAGTTGCTGATTCAATAATTATTTTTATAAGTTACTTAACTGAAATGATAAAATCTACAAAAAGTTACTTTCAACTAGAAGAATACAAAAAAAGAGTTTTCGATCCTCTATTTGTAGAGCGTGAAGATTATGCTGAGATGTTGGTCAATGAAATTCCATCAGATGAAATTGTTAATACAAGTATTTCTATTCTAAAGGGCAGAAAGCATGGTGAATCGAAAAAATTAGATATATATTTCAAAACACTTTTTAATAAAATGGATCAATCTCAATACGCTTCATTAATGAAATCAATTTCAAATGAATTGAAAATTGCTCAGCAAGATGGTGATATAATTAGCATTATAAGACTAATAGAACCGAAATTCTGGCTAATGCTTGATGACGATGTAAAAATTAGAATAGAAAATACAATTATCAAATCAGTATCTAAAGGTTATTATGATATGTATGAGGGGATAAAAGAAGGGCATTTGGGTACTTGGGCTAGTAATAGAGGCGAATACTTTACATTACGTAGTGAGTTAGGGGAAGCAATAATTAAACAACTTAGTAATAATTGGTACGCACAGAATTATATTGCAGAATATTTTATTTATAGTATCAGTTCAATTATTGAAGATGATGACATGGTTAGAAGATGCTGTGAAAAAATTTCTTATGCAACATTATCTAACAATGCAACCCATTTAAAAAAATTATTAAAAGACCATTTTGGATTTTTCCCAACGAATTGGCAAGAATTAATTTTAAAATGTGGTTTAAAATATAAGGAAAATAATCCTGAATATTTTGAATCATTAAGAAAAATAAAAGCAGAGAATGATTTACCATTTTGAGAGGAACAGTTGCACTATCTTAATAATTTGATCACTTTTTCTAATTTTTTACAAGGGTTCTTATAAGTCCAGGAGTTACTAAATTGTTTTCTCAAATGATTAGAATGCGGCAAGAGACTATTTTTTATTACATTATTATCATATTTTAAGAAATTATAATATATTTATAATATCAAGACAGACTTAATTTATTTTATTATGTTATATAAGATGTATTCTTTTTAGGAGATTCATATGAGTAAGAAAATAATTGCCCCAGCAGCCATTAATGCTCTAAAAGAGGCTTTAACGTCAATCTATTGGTACAAACGTGACCTCCGTAGTTTTATAATGAATACAATTAGCGATTCTTCCTTATTGGCAAGAATAAATTGGGAAGATTACAAATGTAATATAGTTACCAAAATTATAGATTTTTTATCAAATCACCAAGAAACTTATCAAAATGATCTTGTAAAGCTGATAGATGAGGTAATAAAAATAGATGATTTTTCGCATCTAAGAAGAATAGAGGATGGAAAAGAGAAAGAAGAACGTGCAAAGAACGCAGTTATAGCATTAAAAAAACTTTCAATGCAGCATTATGATCTAATGGAAGAAGAAAAAAAGAAAGAACAAATAAGAAAAAAGGCATATGAAAAAAAATTAAAAAATAAAGGTGTTAACGAAAGACTAGAAGTTATAAAAAAGGAGTACTTTAATTTAATAAGCAGCGCGGATCCTCAGAAAAGGGGTTTTAAACTTGAAAATGTCTTAAAAGAATTATTTTTACTTTTTGATCTTGATCCCAAAGCTTCATTTAGAATTATAGGAGAACAGATTGATGGAGCTTTTACATTCGATAATACAGATTACTTATTTGAGGCCAAATGGCAACAGGAACCAGTTGGAATAAAAGATTTAGACGGATTTAGTGGGAAATTAACGCGAAAATTGGATAATACTCTTGGATTGTTTCTTAGCATCAATAGCTTTTCTGAAAACGCAGTAAAAGCCCATTCATCGGGTAGGCGATTAATGATTTTAATGGATGGGAGTGATTTAATGGCGGTAATAGAAGGAAGAATTGATCTAATTGAATTATTGCTAAGAAAAAGAAGACATGCATCACAAACGGGTGTTATTTATTTAAAAATTCATAAAATATTAGTAGATTATTAGGGAAGATAAATAAGGAAAGATACCTATTTTTTTCTTATCACTTACTGTAAAAATATATCAAGGTGTAGATTTTATATGGGAAAATATTAGCGAACAAATTCTAGGGAAGGGAAAACCAACTTTAAAATATTAGTACTCAAATATCTTTATATGAATTATATTTAACTTTGGAGGAAGAACAAAATGATACATCTACCAGAAATATGGGATATACTGAAAAAATATTTAAAAAGGGACAAATGGTATGATTTAAAAGAAATTTATACGATCGTTAAAATACATGGAAATTTGGATGCTGATGATATGCAAGGACAATCTCCTAATTCTGAAATTCACAAATGGAAAAGAAATGTGAGAAATGTTTTACAATACAGGAAAACCATTGGTGAAATTCAATGGAATAGAAATTCAAAATACATGCTTAAAAATGAATAAAGGAGAGTATGACCGGAGTTGTTATCCAACTTAATAATACGATCCTTTTTCCAAAATTATCATAAGGAAAAATCAGTAGGGAAAATATTTTTTGTTGGCAAAATAGATTTATTTAATTGCTATTAATAAAGCGTAACTTAGATAGTGTCTATTTCTTAGTATAATAAATAAAAAAAAAGGAGGAAAGAAATGAACGAAAAAAGGCAACTATCAGAAACTGAAAAACAAAAGATTCTTGCTCAATATGGACGAAGATGCTTTGTAGATGGAGAACCTATCCCTAAAGATGAGCTTTTTGAATATCATCACATTAAACCATATTCCTCAGGAGGTCCTACTAGTTTAAATAATATTGCTCCAGTTTGTAAGCGTCACCATCTTACAATTGGTACAATGAGTCTTCAAGAGTACCGTGACAAGATAGAACTTGCAAAATTTTTCGAAAGTGAGGAGCCAAAATACCTTGACGATTTAATTCGTTATAAGAATAAACATTGCGGAGAACGACTTAACTACGAAATCAAAGAAGGGCACATTAGCCTCTATTACAAGGATTCAAAACATGACTTTCCACTTTATACATGCCCAACGACCAATTGGAAATATTTTTATGGAACATTACCAGTTGAATTTATCGGAAATGACAAAGAATTACAACCCAGACCTCTGCGAGAACCAAATTTATGGAAATTATATCGCCATTTTCAAATTAACACACAGATATCTCCTTCAATTTGTAGAATTGACGATACCGGTAATCTTCTTCTCTTTGATGGCCAACATAAAGCAGCTTCACAAATTTGGGCTGGTCGACCAACGATAGAGTGTAAAGTTTATATTAATCCAGATAAAAGAATCCTAAAGGAAACAAACCTTGATGCACATGGATCATACAGACAAATGTCGTTTTATTCTCATGAATTAATGCAGAAATACGCTGATATATTTGGAGAGGATTGGACGGAATATATGGATACGAAAGGAGAAAAATCAGAATCAGGATTTTATTATTTCCTTTTCCACTCAAAACAAAAGGCTTGGGCACAGGCTAAAAACGAAATTGCACTTGCCTTGTATAAAGAAATAGTAGATGATAAATTAAATAAATTGTCAAAGTATTTATCAGAAAAGCATAGAGGTAGAAAGCAACCTTTGACATTTGCTCGTCTGAAAAAAACATTTTTTCAATACATGTTAGTACCGCCTCCTGTAGACGATGAATTTGAATCCAATACATATTTTAGAAAGGATGAAAGGCATAATTTGGTGAAACTTATGAGTATTATTGCAGAAGAAGGACTTGAAGCTAGATGGGCACCTGAGCGTGCAGATGCAGCACATAAAAAAGCAGAAAGGATTTTTAGTGCAGGTGCTATAAGAGCCTGGGTTATTCTATTGAGAGATACAATTAATGTACACTTAAAAAATTATACAGATGAAGGGCGAAAGCTATTTTTCTATCGGACTATTCCAGAAGAGGATTTTGATTACTTTAGACAATTTATCAAAAAGATATTTGAACATAAAATATGGGATGATCCTGATCCATCAGGTGAAATTAACGCACGTCTTGCAAAAGATGATGCCACTACTGCGAAGAGTCTTTTTGATGAAAAGGGACTTAGCGTCCAATGGGTTCTTGGAGTCTAAGAGATACGATAGGGGGGTATTTCTTGTGGTATCTCAAATAAGGAGTATTAATTATGCCTAGAATAATTAAAAGATTTAATTTATCGATTCTTATTTTGATTCCTATAGTATTCTTTTTTATAAGTTTCGTAATGGCCGAAGAGACTTTTGAAATAAATACTTTTCTTATGCGTTCTACTTTTAAAATAATTGGAGAAAATTCAATTGGTACGGTGTTTATATTAGGAAAACCATGTAAAGAAAATCCTGATAAAGCATATTATGTATTAATTACTGCTACTCATGTGCTTGCCAATATGAAGGGAGACAAAGCCACTTTATTTTTAAGGAAAAAAATTAATGACTTATATGAGAAATTGCCTTGGGAAATATCTATTCGAAAAGAAGGGAAAAATCTTTGGATAAATCATCCAGAAGTAGATGTTTCTGCAATGTATGTTGCTTTACCTACGGATATTGATATAGCTTTATTGCCAATTGGTATCCTTGCTGATGACGAAACCTTTAATAAATTTGAGATTCATCCAGGGGATGAATTGTTATGCCTTGGCTATCCATTTTCTGCAGAAGCAAACAAAGCAGGTTTTCCTATATTGCGTAGTGGTAAAATAGCTTCTTTTCCTATTGTTCCCGCTAAGGAAACTAAGAGTTTTTTGTTCGATTTTGAAGTATTTAAAGGAAATAGTGGTGGACCGGTATATTTTGTTCAATCCACAAGAGTATATGCAGGTACGACACATATTGGAACAATACAATTTATTGCAGGATTAGTTAGTGAAGAACATGTAGTAACAGAGGAGATAACATCGCTTTATGAAAAGCAGAGCAAAGTATATCCATTGGCATTAGCAAAGGTTATTCATGCATCCTTTATTAAGGAAACCATTGAAATGTTACCACCTATTGATTGAAATAGCCTAAAAAAAATACGATAGGAGACAATAGTCCTTTGGTTTATTTTTATCATACTTTTATTAAAAATGCTACAGGTAGACGGTTGTGCCAGCCCAATAATTCGTTAACTTTTAACGGAAGAGCGCCAAGAAGTTTTATATTTCTTGCAGGGTGAAAGTCCTTGTTGGGTAAGGTCTAGCCAACCACCCATACCGAAATGTTGCATTGAAACTAATTTGTCTTTTACGGAAGCGAGTATTTCTGAAGGGCCCAGTGCGGTAGTTCCGCACGCTGGGATCTGTGTGGGGGCAGTCAGGCAACTGGCTGTCCTACCGTGACAGCCTATAAGATCTGAGGAGTTTTTTAACCGGATGGTTGAGGCTTAAGGTATTACTGTGGATAGACGTCATAAAGGTCTACCTCGTAAAATGGAAAGCTAAACCATAGAAAAAATAGGATATGCTCCTATATAAATTAAGCCACGATATGAAAAATTTAAGATAATTAAGATAGGGGGGAAAGATGAATTTTATCTGGTTTTTAGTAGCGATAGTGCTTTTTTATTTTCTTTATTGGTATGCATTAAGCTTAATAATATTTCTCCCCAGCATGCCATTAATAGGTTTTATTAGTTATTTAGAAGAAAATGCCGAAAAAAAGAGATGGGCTAAAATTGCTTTAATTCCTACATTCATTCTGGCTTTCATATTGGGGACATTTTTACCTTGTGCAATATTTGGAATGGGAATGGGTGTAACAGTTCTTAATTTTGTGGAAAAAGCAACCTACCCAATTATTTATTTCTTAATTGCGGGGTTTGGAGCATTTATAATATCTGCTCCCAATGGGGAATCATCCTTCCCTGGAATGATGATCAGTTTAACAGCCTATATAATAACCGTTACAATTTCCAAATTTAGTATATTTTCTGAGATAACAATAGACTTTCTTATAAATATTGTATTGGGAGGTGCAGGACTTCTTCTTATAATTGGAATAGTATTTCTAATCATTGGATTTTTAGATGAAAAGATTAGCAAAAAAAATGAAAATAATATTGAAACCCACCAAGAAGCCAAAAGAAAACTTTCTATCGGAGTTTATATAATAAGTATTCTCTTTATAATCTTGGGAGTTCTTTGGGTTGTTGGTTTTTTGTTTTATCCTTCTCGAGAATTTTTAGCATATTTTATTTGGGGCGCACCGCTTTTAGTTGGCGGAATAGGAATGCTAATAAGAAAGTACTGGGCACTAAGACTTAGTCAGATAATTTTAGTATTAAGTAGTCTACAAGTTATTGTAATGGTCCCAATTACTATACTTGAAACAAAAGTATTTAATTTATTTGCCTTTTTGATAGTACTTTTAATTTTTATTATTTTTTTTGGATTACCATTATGGTTTTTATTTAAAAAATCTACTGTTGCTCAATTTAAAAATATAAATAGTTCTTGAACCGATAGAGGTGTCATAGGGACATCCGTCCCCTTGACAGCATGTCAAAGTAAATATCTGATTCCTTATCTTTTGAAAAAGAAAGGATGTAGAATTATATGTCACTATTTCTTAAAGGATTATTATTAAAAATATTTCCTTCATTTGGCCCAAAGGGATTGATTGACACACAAATTTCTGTTTATAAACGCCTTAAAAAAAAGTTTCCAAAAGCGGCCGAAAACGATATTTTAAATTCTCTTATTATGTCTCGGATCAATACTCCTCTTAGTCCATCTACAAAACATGAGGAACGTTTACATTACGATTCCATATTGCAAAATACCAATAAAAAACTTGAAGAAGTTATTTGGGCAATGTTTGAATATGAAAATATTCTTAGCCGGGAAGCAGAACTCAACCTACAGTTACAAAAAATTAATGCTCAACCAGCAGAAATTGCACAAGAATATCAGAAATGGAAAAAATATATTATGGAGTGTGTTGAGAAACTCAGGAAAAATTCATAAATTGAATAAAGAAAAATGAAAAACCGATTTATAAAATACTTTATCATGTTAACCGTTTTTATGTTATTTGGAGCAATAGCTGAATTGCCCTATGGTTATTATATTCTTTTAAGGTGGATTACTTGTATAACATCTATTTTGGTAGCTTTTCAAGCTTTTGAGAAAAACATTGACTGGGCAAAAGTAGTATTTATAGTTATTGCCATACTTTTTAATCCTTTAGCTCCCGTTTATTTATCTCGGAGCACCTGGATACCTTTAGATATTATAACTGCAATACTTTTTATATTTGCAATAAGAATAATATAAATATGTTTTAGAAAAATACAAACAATACAATTTAGAAAATTGAGAAAAATAAATAAGAAAATTATTCGAGGTATAAGAGGAGACATGCCTATATTTTATAAACATGATATTTTGGTAATCAATTAAGAAAAAGGAGTATTTTGAATGCTTCGATATCAAAATAATGCATTTAGGATTTTAGGTCTTCAGTCAAATGTTTCCATGCACGAGATAATGAAACGCGTAAATGAAATTAAGGTAAAAAAATCTCTTGGTATGGATGTTATATATGAATATGATTTCCCATGGATGGGGAAATTAGATAGGAGCGAACATAATGTTATTAACGCTTTACAGCGTTTAGAAAACCCAGTCTCACGATTAAAAGAAGAGATTTTTTGGTTTTGGCTTGAAACTGATTGTGATAAAAAAGCTATAAATTATCTTAAAAATAATGATCGCCAATCCGCACATAAAACATGGAAAGTTTTCACGACATCAGGTAATCCTACCAAAAAATCAATATCGGCATTCATGAACCAGATTATATTAGCACATAGTACTGTTATTGGGGAAGAGAACAATGTTAGATATGAAGACGAGACAAAAAAAACAAAAGAAAAAAATATTACTTTAAATAAGAAACACTGGAAAAATTGGAGATTTATAATTAACCGGTTTACTTTAATTGCCAAGAACGAAGTGTTTTGGGAAATAGTAAAAAATAAAGCTGAAAATATTGACGATCCAAGATTATCTACTATTAAGGTTGATGAGATTTGTGATAACTTTCTACAAGATATTGTTGAACCCAATTTTACATTCATCTCCAATGCTCTAATGTCAAAAGATTATCAAAGAGTAAAAGAACATTCAAGTTTACTGTGTGAAAATTGGATCCCAAATGATTCATTATTCCCCTCAGAAGTTCTAAGAAAAGGTTTTAATAGAATACTTTCATCTCAGACAGATTTATTAAACAGGCATGCTCAGAATACAGAAAAAGAACTTAATAGAATCGAAAAAGGAGAGAAGGGTGCAGATAAAATCATAATAAGTATTTATTCCAAGCTTATTGACAATGTTAAAGATATAATCTATGAAGGAGACCTGGTTGACCCAAACTCAATTTCTGATTTTGCATTAGCAAAAAATGAATTAGCAAAAGCTATAAGAAATTGTGCAATAGTATTAAATAATATTTTAATAGAAGACACTAATCTCCCGCAAAAACAAGAAGAAAATAAAGTATATAAAGCTTATCAGGCATATGAAATGATAAAGAAAGCACTTGAATATACGACCACAACATATATTAGGCAAAAGTATGAAAAAGATGAAGAGTTGTTAAAAAATAATCTAGAAACAATTAATATCAAATACAATACTCAAAAATATAACAAACAACCGTCTAAAAGATTTAATTGGGGGTGTCTCTTTAGTTTCCTTTTTTGGGGAGCTATTATCTTTTATTTTTTTATTATTCCTATGTTTAATAATGATAATTCATCAAGCAATAAAACTACAACAAGTATATCATCGCCCACCAAGACCTGGACTTGGAATCCTCCAATAAACACATCACCATCCAGCAGTAATGCAGATTACAACAAGGTACAATATGATCTTAATCAATTAAAAGCCAAAATAGATAATTTAGCAGGGGAAATCGAGAAAAAAGAAAGAAAAATATTTGAAATGGAGACGTGGTTTAAAGTGGAAGAAGGCAAGTTAGAAGCTTTGAAATCCGAGATGGAACGGTTAGATTTACGAATAGAAAATACTATGGTCGGTAAAGATAATTTAATAAATGAATACAATCAAAAAGTCGAACAGTATAATGATCTTTTTAACTCCTATGAAAACACTTATTTGGAATATGACAGATTATTCGATGAATATGAAAAAGACATAATAACACATGATAGTTTAGTAGAAGCATATAATGCTGGTATTATTCCTCCGGTGATACAAAACGAATTATTTGAGGAGGAAATTAGTAATAAAATTTATATCGTAGAAGCTGGCGATTCCTTATGGAAAATCGCCCAAAAATTCGGTACAACTATTGAAAAGATTATTGCTCTTAATAAATTAGCTGACTCAAGACTTATTAGACCAGGTCAGAAGCTAATCATACCCCAGAATAACAATTAGAAGATAAACGAAGATAAAAAGGGGCGGCATAATTAATAAGTAACCTTATTTTTATGCGCCTTATATTTTAATAAATTTAGAGAGTTAAGTAAGAAAGGAGGAGTTTAATGTTCCTAAAACCGAAGATTAAATTTTCCAAAATTAAGGACAAGAAAAGACTCATGTATTTTTTTAAGGATCGTGCACAATTTGAAAGATGTATTGCCAGCGGATGTAAATTCATATCAAGGGATAATGTATTTGAAGAATCCGAATTTACATTTTTTATGGATTTTATCTCTTCGTTGGCGATTGAAATTTGGAGGCTTGAAAAAAGGTTCGAAAAAGTAAAAGACGATATAACAAAAGGTGAAAAATCAGGGATTACTTCGATTAGTGATCAGATACAGCGTATTAAGGATGTTTTAAAAAAGCAGGAAGTAGAAATATGTGAACATACCGGGACAGCTTATAATGATGGATTGTCTTTGAAAGTACTGCACATAGAAGAGATTGACGGACTTCCTGAAGGGAAAATGCAGATAATTGAGACCATAAAACCATCAGTTTATTTAAAAGGAAAAGTAATATTCCTGGGAGAAGTTATAGTGGGTAAATCAAAAGGAATTAAAAAGGAGTAAATCATGAAAAGAAATACAATAGATTTTGGAATTGATTTAGGCACGACAAATTCAGAGATAGCGTGTAGGGATAATGGAGACGTGATAGTTTTTAAGAATTACTTGCAAAGTGAATATACTCCATCTGTGGTGCGGATAGACAAAAAGGGGACGGTAATGGTTGGCAGAAAGGCATATGAGAGACTTTTGGATGACCCTGATAATACTGTTGGAGGGTTTAAAAGGTGGATGGGCACACAGCAAATTAAAGAATTCGTTTTATGCAATAAAAAACTTAAACCAGAGGAGCTGTCAGCAGAAGTATTAAAAGATCTCAAAGTAACGGCAAAAGCAAAGCTTTCCCAAGATGAAGAAATTAATTGTGCGGTCATTACAGTGCCCTGCAATTTTGAAACAGTTCAATGCGAAGCGACACAAAGAGCGGCCACTCTTGCCGGCATTAAATATGCACCGCTCCTGCAAGAACCGATAGCTGCATCAGTTGCATATGGTTTTCTTGAAAAAATGCCAAAAGGATATTGGGTTGTATTTGATTTAGGGGGTGGGACTTTCGATGTTGCAATTATGTCTGCTAAAGAGGGCAGATTGAGTGTGGTCGATCATTGCGGTGATAATTATTTAGGGGGTAAAGATTTTGATTGGAAAATTGTTGAGAACATAATTCATCCTGTATTGATTAAAGAATATAATCTTCCGAATTTAGGGAGATCA
>Ga0114918_10004167_pt1 | contig 12605 bp, 13 predicted proteins | sample LantaG_FD_87015 | JGI IMG/M metagenome (GOLD analysis project Ga0114918, IMG submission 87015) | Deep subsurface microbial communities from Baltic Sea to uncover new lineages of life (NeLLi) - Landsort_02402 metaG | ecosystem: Environmental > Aquatic > Marine > Oceanic > Sediment | place...
GGCAGTTAAATTAGCAGAGATCATGGATGAACTTAATGTGTCCGTTATCGATTCTTCTGAGTTTGATTCTTCAATAGATAGCGCTATTGTAAAAAAAGTTTTAGCAGAGACCAAATCTCTCTCTGGGGAAAATCAATATTTTTTCAACTATAATTATGAGCAGACTAAAGACCCAGACCAGGCCCTTTCTTTATTAATAGACGATTTCGTTGATGGACGTGATTTCTCAAAAGAAGAAATCAATAGTATAAAGGATCTTATTTTCAAGAAGTCCGAAAAAGAAATGCCTCTACTCATTAATAAAAATGGTAAAGGCAAAATTTTCAAAACCATAGCTCAATGGCGCTTGAGCATCAGAAAGTAATTATACGGAAAGAATCTCTGCTCTTAAACTTGGAAGTATCTTATTTGCTATATTTCGAATACTATTAACTACTTTTTTGTACGCGGGAGTATAGTTTTTATTTTCCAGGTCTTCTTTACTCTCCACATCTTTTATAATACCTTCTAATCTATCCGCAAGATCCCTTATGGAATTCAGTATCATACCTGATGCTGCGAGTTTCTCTATTGTATTTGAATACATGTCTATTTCGTAGGCTTCTTTAACTTTGCCAATAGTTTCTAGGTAATTTGCAATAGAATCTAAACTAGCGGTAATTTCTTTCATACAAGACGCTCCTTTATTCTATATAGAAGAGTATATGAATAGATTATTTGATTGACCGCTAAGAGCCACATAAATTATAATGAAAATATTAATACCACATACAGATAAGGATCAATATGGATATAAATAACATTTTTAGCTACCATGCCCCAAAAAAAGATCAACCTAAAAGATATGAAGAGATAAGAGGGGCTGCTAGAATATTTGCCCAAATTCTTATAGATAATACCCCCGCTTCAAATGACCAGGACACTGCTCTAAGGAAACTTCGGGAGTGTGTTATGTTTGCGAACGCCAGCATCGCAATAAATGAGTAGTCATGGATAAAATGCAAAACATTGATTACGATGCAGACGAGATCCTTAGAGAGCCATATGACGAGGACATCTTAGAAGATACATACGATGAGGATAACGTTAAAGAAATAACCTTTGATGGTTGCCATTATAAAGATGATTTTATAGATTACGATAGTGAAGATTAATGCCTATGATTACTCAAAGACGCAATGAATATGTATTTAAGAATAAAGGGGATCTAATTAGATTTTTCTCTAATTGGCTAACAGTACCACAAATAGATCATATAATAAATACCTGTGAGAACTCTTTTAAATTTAGAGAGGAGTCCAATAGGAGGGATAACAAACTACAGGTATTAAAAAAATGTGAGCATGCTCTATCTCGAGAAGTAAAAAAAGTTCTTTTTTAAAATATTTATAATTTTGTGTACAGTATTTTGACTTTTACCGTACACAAAACATTTAGATGCTGGTAGACCGTACACAAAGTATGCTCTAAGTACTTTTAAAGTCCTTTGCAGAAATACCCAATTCATTCAACTTCTTTGTAAGATTTGCCCGATACATACCTGCAGCCTGGGCGCTTTTACTTACATTTCCACCAAATTGTACCAATAATTTAGCAAAATAGTATCGATCAAAATCCTTCACCACCTCAGATTTGTGCGTCATATAGGGCTTAACCGGGGCATTAACATTCACATCCGTTTTACGCCTTATCTTTATTGTTGGATAAAGCATGTTCCTTTTTATTATATCAGCCCCAATATTTGTCATACAGATTACATCTATGGCATATTTGAGTTCGCGTATATTTCCCGGCCAGCTATAACTAGTTAAGATACCCATAGCTTCGTCATCTATCTTTTTAGGGGTATCATTTCTCTTAACTCTCCTAATAAAGAATCTAACCAATTCCGGAATGTCTTCAGGATGCTCCGATAGAGCAAGGGTATTAATAACGACCCCTTTTAACCTGTAATACAGATCTTCTCTGAAACCCCCCTCCTGGACCATCTGCTCCAAATTCTTATTCGTAGCACAAACTACCCGGGTATCTGATCTTTTAAGGGTAGAGCTTCCTATAGGCATGTACTCACCGCTATCTAGGAAGCGAAGTAACTTAGCCTGCATCTCTAAGGAGATATCCCCTACCTCATCTAAAAACAGTGTAGAGTTATGAGACGAGGATAAGAGGCCCAACTTATTATCCAGGGCCCCGGTAAATGATCCTTTAACATGCCCGAAGAATTCATTTTCCTCTAAATTTCGAGGTATGGCCGCACAATTTACTACAGCTAATTTATTATCTTTTCGAGGACTACAATCGTGGATGGCACAGGAGACAAGTTCTTTACCCGTCCCTGAGGGCCCCAAAACCATTACCGGGAAGTCCCCCTGGGCGACATTGCGGATATTATCCCGCAAATCATTGGCATAAGCAGAGCTTCCTATAATCCCTAAATTTTTTTCTGATTCAACCATTAAACTTTCTTGATTCTAAAGCTGTCTCTGGTGTTGGTATAAATCAATGTACAAACATTTAAAGATTTTAATTCCTTTAGAGTATGTGTATCATACGTACGACAAAGAGTCACCGGTCTTATCCTTATAAACTGTTTAAGATGAAGTTTTAATTTACAAGCCAGCTCATACTTACCAATCTGACCTATAAGATCATGCTCTCCTACATTCTTTTTGACTTCTAAAGGATATACAGTCTCTTTTCCCTTATACATCATATCTACACGGCCATAGGGAGGCAACGGGTGCTCTATATTATATAGACTTAATTCTGGATCTTTTAGTATATCCTTTAGGTCGTTAAACCCTTTTGTGTGGATTTTATGGACTAATACTTTTTGTGTAGTTTTAGAGATGTCTTTTTTTGAGTCTGTTCTGTATTCTACTGGTCCATCTAGGATAGCTTTAGATTTAGTATACCCCGTATCTAATACCGATTTAACTTCTTTTAGATAAATCAGATATACCTTTGTTAAGGAGCTGACATTCCCTCTAAGTTTAAACTCATCCTTAAGCAGCTCATAGTATAACTTACACTCTTTTAAGTTATTCTTCAGGCAGGCGTAATAACATTTAAAAAACAACGTTTCAAACATAAAAATACCTCGTAGTTTTAATATACTACGAGGTAATATATTTAGATATAATTAAAGACTTATATGCTTTAAGATCTCTCTGATTTCTAGTGCTTCTTTAAAATTATTACTATTGTATAAATCCATAGCAATCTTCTGTAGTCTTAATTTAGCATTCTTAATAAATGCACTATTATCTATCTTAGTCTCAGGAGTTTTTGGAGTAATAAACATGCTATTATCTAGAGGCTGTACTTGTCCTTTAGACTTTATAGCCTTCAACTTTTCTTTGTCCCACAGAGGTTGGTGTTTAGTACCATCCTCATCATTATGGGCTGCTAGTGCGATATTAAAAAAAGTCTCTCCCTGAGTATCTCCATAATAAGATTTTAATTCTTTCTTTATTTCTTCTAATTTCCTATTATGGTTAGGAGACCCTTTCTCGGGAAAAAGAGAAAGTGTGGTACTGAGACTCTCAAACTTTTCACCACCCTTATAACCCTCATGACGAGGGATATAATCAGAAGAAGCCCTATCCAGGGCATCGGATATCCTATCTAATTCAAGGGCACTCTCTTTAAGGCCTTTTCTTTCTAAGGAATCCGCTACTTTATCTATCAAAGAAGCTATCTTGTTAAACATCCATACCCCTTTATTTCAATAATTGATTTAGAATTTCATTAGCCTTTTTTATAGCATAGTTCAAATCTAAAGAAGCAGATTTAAGACCCAGCTCTTTTAATCTCTGCTGATGTGCTTTCCATTTATCTTTGATCGGATCTACATCCACTTTTACTTCTTTCTCTTCCTTAACTATCTTTTTATATAAATCTTCTATATTCTTATCCTTCTCTCTCATCTCTGAAAGACCCCTCGTATCTTTTAGCATCTCAGATATCAAAGTCGCTAGATCTGTTCCAAGATCAAAGGCTTGGTTTCTAAGACTTTTCTTTATCTCTTCATTTTCGAACTTATCCTTTATAGGATCATCCTGCATTTTACTCTGCAGCTCCTCCAACTTCGAATATATCCGAGTAGCTTTAGGATCTTTTTGTTTCTTTAAAGCAGCTTTTACCAATCCCAAACTACGCTTACTAATCTGCTCCATAAAACTCTTAAAACGGTCTTCTGATTTTTCAAGAAAAGAAAACTTAGTACGCTCTAATGTGTTAGTAATAATATCCAACTCATAAGCTTCTTTTATGTACCCACGAGCTTCTAAATCATCAGCCACACCATCAAAGGTATTTATTACATAAGCCTTTTTATCCATCATATCATCATCCCATATCTTTCTAAATTCTTCTAGGGTACTTTCAGCATCAGTATGTTTTATGGGTATCCCACCAGCATCCTCCCATTTTTCTATATTCTGATCTCTATCATCGATAAGAACCGCATCTTTATCTGCATACTTATATTTATCCCCCTCAATGATATATGGGATACCAGGGAGTTCTTTACTAAGCCACTCTTTTTCCCCACTATACAAGAGGCGTCTTCTGAGGGTGCTGTAAGAATAGTAGGATTTTTATCTTTGATACTGTCCCAAAGTTTTTTACCGTCAGATAGCCAGGGCATTTTTGCCCAATAATCTTTTCCGGCTTTCGATATCTTAGCCCAATCTTTAGAGGTAAGATCCGCATTAGGATCTGTTTTTTTACCTAGGATTTTCTCTGCTTGGGTATCAAAGTCTGTTAAGACACCGTCCATATCTACATATAATCTCATTCTTTATCTCCGAATACTTCATCAGATACCATAGCCATAATAGTCTTCTGCATACGAGAACCATAAAGTATCCTTAAATCAAAATCTCTATGATTTGTATTATATGCGGTTTTTATCTGCTCTTTTTTCTTCAGATCCTCTATATGACCTAAAAGATTAAAAGGTAAAAACCTTGCAGTAGGTTTTTGAAGTCTACGGATATCTTCAGGAGGTACTCCTACCTTATCCGGTGCGATATAAAAATTTATTACCTTATAAATTTTTATTATCTTCTCATATACATCCATAGCTTCTTTTACAGAGTCTATGGATATATCTGGTTTACCTGATACGGTACTTGGACCAGAAGGCATAGATCTTTGTTTATAAGTAGTATGAGGATCACTTATGGTTTTGTCTGCAGCTTCTGTAGTATGCACTACAGAGGGTTTCATGAATACCGTTTCAGAAGGCTGTATCCTTAGACGCTGTATATTTTGATATAGATTCTTAAGAAGAGATACTAACGAATCTACAACAGAATCCGTAGATAAATACTCCCCCTCTTTTAACTGAGCAGCCTGATTCTTTATTCGATCTAAATGAGCCTGCATAATGTAATGCACAATATCCTGGGCCGACTGTGTTTTAAACATTCTTAAAACTTCATTTTTTAATGCCTGCCAGGTACCCTCAGGAGGGTTTGGCCTGACCGGCTTACTCCGACCTTTACTTTTACCACCTCCACCACCATGAGGAGTATCACCCTGACCCGATTCTGGGATATTTCGTCTACCACGTTCCATCTCTCCGGACCATCGGGAGAAATAGTCCACGTACTTAGCGATAGCCTTACGAGTATCTTCCTCATCAAGTATAGTGTCTTTTAAGTACTTCTCTAGACTCTGCTTATTAGGGATAGCTTTTGCTACTGTTTCTTCTTCTTTCGGAGGTTCTTTAAGAACCCCTCCGAGCTCATCGGTAACAAGGTCTACTAATTCCGTATAAGCATCTGCAGGTTTATTTCCTAAAGGACTTCTTTCCCTTATCTTCTTTTCTTTAGGAGGAGGATTAAGTACCATCTCCCATTTACCTAGGAAAGCTTCTATAGCCGCAGTAGCCATGGTATCAGTATGTCTTTTACTGTAATCAAGAGCTTTATCCTTACTGACATTATACTTCTGCATGATCTCTTTTAGGTCAGAATTCGGAAGACCCTCTTTATAGATATCGACAAATTTACTGGTAAGATCATCAAGTTCCTTACGAGCACTATCAGCTATAGACTTAGTCTCTTTTCTACCTTCTAAGCGCCCTATAAGATCCTTTGCATTCTTCAGTTTATCTCCGGAAAAAATGTATTGCATAATCTTTTTATTACGCTCTTTTTCCTGGTCTTCATCTAAAGCAGCACTTTTTTCCAGAGCAGGCTGTGGTGTCGGTAGAGTCTCTTTAATTACAGGGGCATCTTCATATACCGAAATAAACTTCTTAATTAAAGTCTTTAAATCCAGTATGAGTTTCTTAATCTTATCTGAAGCAGCTACAGGAGTACCCGAGATCATTTCAGATTTAGAAACTATTTTATTTCTAATGTTCTGAAGAAGAGAGTAATCGACATCTAATTCTTCCTCTTCTGCAGTAAGAATCCTTTTTTCTTTAAACCATATAAAAGAAGATAGCTTATTATAAAGATCTCCTACATACTGCACATACCCCTTTAAAATCTTAGCCATACCTAAAGCAGGGATATCAGAAGTTTTCTTAGAGCTCGCTATTAAATCAGCCATATTCGCGCCAGCAGTAAAAAGAGCTTTTTCCAGATCCTCTATTTTTTCTTTTGTCTCCGGATCTTTTGAAGAAGCCATAGTCTTTTTCATTTCAGATAACTGAGCTGCTATCTGTGATGAGTCATCCTTTATCTGCTGCATTTGTTGTTGTATGGATGCTTGATTACTACCCGCAGACAAAGGTTCTAGACTAGAATTCTTAAGTGCATTAGCTACACGGACCAAACCATTCTTAACCTGATTTAGCATAGCCTCTAAGGATTCATATTTCTCTTTTTCGATCATCTGTATCCCAGTCTGCTTAGGAGCAGATTCCGGACGTGTACCCTTAAATAGCGTCTCCGTTATATTTTTGAATTCATTTCCTAGTCTATCTGTATCCTCTACCCAGCTCTCATCCTTATTTCTTAAAAATCTCTTGGCACCCTCAGGATCTTTCTCTTTCATTAACTGAAGACGAGCTTTTACATCTTTTGGGATACTCTTGATATAGGTATTAGCATTTATAAGGTCTTCTTTAAATTTCTTTTTAAGGGACTCCATAGCAGATTGCTTCTCTTCTTTTTTACCTTTTATACCGTCCAGATCTTTAAGTACCTTAGTTTCTGCATTAGCCCTTAAAGCAGAGGCTATTTCTCTCATGCTACCCATATCAAGCCACATATCCAGCTTAGGACTATCTACTTCATATTCCTGTAGGATCTTCTTAAGTTTTTTTACATCCTCGTTCTGGGCCCCCGGAAAAGCAGATTTCCCACCAGCAACAGAAGCCGGTGCCAGCTCTTTCTTAACAGCATCTATAACGCTCTTTGGGTCGTCCACCCAAAAAGGGTCACGATCTTTAAAAAATTTATTGTATTCTTCCGGGGATTCTGTCTTAAGGATATCTCTCATTTTCCTTAAAGTTTCTATGTGCTCTACTAAGAGATCTGATGCCTTCTGATACTCATCATTATACTTATTTATGAGCTCTTCTTTAGCATCTCCCTTTAGATTCTCAGCACCACTTTCCATCATTCTGCGTATACCCTCTTTTATTCCTAAAGCCAGTACACGCATATCATGGGGAGTTTTCCACTGAGCTGCAGTAGGTTTATTAACACCATATCTTGTTAATATCTTTTGCAGCTCTGTTACCTTATCACTATCGACACTAGGAAGTTCGATCGCAGCCGTTTTTTCAGCTGTCTGCTCGAGCATTCTCTGTCTCATACGATCTCCCAACCGTTTTACTCCTTTTTGCAAATCATCTAAAGAGATACTGACCGGGATATCCTTTTCTTCTTTAAATTTCTTAAGCTCTTCCAAATCTTTTTTTAGCTCTTTGATAGTCTCAGGATCTTTTTCACGACCTTTGGAATCCTCAATTTTAAGAAGATTCTTTATCTCTTTTTCCAATCTTACCGTTTTATCCTCATCGGGTCTCATACCCCATTGGCGAAGAGATTTCCTCTGCTGCTTCTGTTCAAATTCTTCACGTCTCTTTATATGGACTGGGTCAGAGATATCCAAAAGACCTTTAAAAGAATCATAGAAAGCCTGTGGCGATGGGTACGTCTTACCCGTTTTTTTATTTAAGTACTCAAAACTGGCTTTACTATATTCTCCTGAGGGGAGCAGACCCTCTTTAGCCACCTTATTAGTCATGTGCTTATCTATGTAGTCCTTTAGAGAACTATCATCTTCATTTTCCGAATTGATCTTTAAAGTAGATTGAGGCTTACCTGCAAAGGATCCATCCGGATTTAGAGCCTGTGCATAATCATATTCTATATTATTTTTCTTTTTAAATACGCTATGCTCTAAATCCATTGAAGCTGTATAACCGATATATTTAAAATCTATCGGATCTTTTTCAGGGTCTTTACTATCATGACCATCATAGTTAGCAGATACCGTCACAACCACATGTATAGGCTCCCTAACACCCCCCAACTGATTTTTTACATACTTTTCTAAAGATGTTTCTTTTATTTCATCTTCTTTTACTTCTTTTTTAGGTTCCAGTTTCTTTTGAAACTTACTTGGAAGTACTATATCAAAATCTTGGGCGGATTTTATTATAAGAAGATTTTGAGCAGCAGTTCTTATCCGACTACATGCCTGTTTTATAGTATCCATTTTCTCTGTATACCAATCTTTGTAATCCTTATTAAAATGCACGTTTTTAGCTTTGTAAACATTTTCGATGTTGGTCCCAAGAGTATTTGAAATATCCTTAGGAGCTTGCCCTTCAGCCAAAAGATTTAGGATGTCCTTTTTCAGTTCTCCCAAACCCGTAAATTTTAATGCCATAAAATCTTTAAAATTCTTTGAGTTCTCCGGATCACTTAAAACTTTTTGATATTTGAGCACAACATTTGGATCTACCTGGACCTTTGATTTTTGATCCTCAGGGCCGCGAGGACTCTCAGTCTTTTTACCCATCTGAGCAGACAAAAATTCTTTTAGTCTATTTTTAAGAGCTACTTCTTTTCTTTGTACATCCGTAAGGTTGGTATCCATCTCTTTTGCAATCTGACCCTGAGTTTTATTCTCATCGATAATGCGGTCCTTTAATATCTTCTTAACAGTATTTCTCTGTTTTTCACTAGGATACTCACGATTTATTAGATCTACGACATCTTTAATAAGTCCAACTGAAAATTGATTTTTTTCTTTAGTTTTAGCCTTGTCTAAGTCCTCTATTAAATCCTCTACTTCTACGGCTACTTCTTTACCTTTATCCTTAAGCTCTTCAACAGATTCTTCTTTATTATGTTTTCTTATATACTCATGAGTCCAATTTCTAAAAGTGCTCATAAGATAGGCGTATACTATTGGCTGTATCTTAGGTAGCACACTATTGAGTTTTTCTTTAAGTTCAGGAGTAAGGAGGGCCCGGGGATCTGTTACTTTCTCAGCTTCTTCATCCGAAAACCCAAATTTGTACTTAAGAGAATCTTCAATCATATCCCTAAGAGTTAAAGGCATCTTTGATTCTATCATTCTATCTGCAAAATCTTCCGTAATAATTACAGCGTCTTTATTAATGCTTGCACCATGTATCCATCTTAATAGAGGAAAGAACATAGAATTAAAATTTACTTTTTTTAAGAAATCTGCTCGAATATAAGGTTTAAAATTCTCCATTATATTTCGTTTAGCATCTGCAGTCTTTTCTGTAAAAAGAGTATAAAGAGTCTTAGCTGCTTCCATTAGTATTCCCTTAGAATGCTTCATATTAAGTATATAGATATTATATACAGAATACATTAAGAGATAATTAAAGGGAGCTTTTTAAAAAATCTGATCTAAGATAGGAGTTGCCCAAGTAAGATTCATGGCTAGGGGAGCCCGTCGTATATCGGAGAATGCCTGTATCAGGTTTTTAAATGATTTAAGCTCATTACGGAGTAAGGCACGGGTTATTATCGTACTATTTTTTTCTTCAATTATTATAAAATGGATACTTGGGAGTACATTAAGGGTATTAGAATAATGTAGCCCCACAAATACACCTAATTTTTTAAACCACACACTTTTACGAAGAGCATCCCGAACTATTCCAGTATTAGCTATAAAAGTATAATCAGAAGGATCTATAGGATATAGATTATCAAAAAGAAGAGAATTAAAAGATTCTATAGAAGAACTCATCTGACACCATATCCCTTTCTTAGCCTACATTATACTACCTAATAAGCTCCTCAACAACCCTAAATGTATAAGTCCTCACTTTTAGACCATATACACAGGACAATGAATTAACTTAGGACCTAGAATAAAAGTTTTTTACAGTCTCCACACCATACAGTATAATGCGTATTCATGTACGTAATATTATCCTGTGGGACATATACTAAAACGAGTATAAGTAGGAGCTCTACATATTCTGCAGCCACTAAAAGCGTTAGCAGGGCTCGGAATTCTTATTATAATAGTTATAGTGTTAGTGCCTCCCGCCGAGTTAACCGTGTGAGCCGGTCCAGAACATACACAGGTGTTACGTATCAGAGCACGTCAGGATCAAAAGAAGGCCGAAAGACATGTAGTCTATCCCGAACTAAGGATAACAATCTAAGGTTATTTTCATTTCAGAGAGCCTGTGTCAAAAAGTTTGGAAATTTACAATCAAATATTATGAAAAAATTTTCTTTATACATAGAAGGGACAGCACTTGGAAAAAATACAGGAGTTTAAGTTTAAAGGTAGTCCTTTAACAGAGGAACAAACAAAGCATTGTTTAGGTCTTTTAATCTCAAAAGGATCCGATTGTCCTTTGGGTGAGGATACCGAAGGACTTAAGGATGAATTATTAGCTCAGATCTTTTTAAAAAGAATAGAAGTGTATGAGCTCCCTTTCAAAGTTAGTACCTACTTCTTTCTAATGTCCTTAATGACTACATTTACAAATCCAGGCAAAGTAATGATATTATTAAGGCTTTGCTATCAGGAGCATCTAAAAACAGGCTGTAGCTATTTTGATATCGAAACCTGGTGTGATATGTTTTCTTTTGGGCCTCCTACCGAAGAAGAACTGAGTAAATATGTGGGAGTCACAGAAAAGCACGGATGCTTATCTCGGTAATTTGATAGACATAGCCCAATACTGGAAGGTATAATAAGAATACCTATAATTATATTTAATTATAGGTATTCTTATTTAATAAAAGGATAATCAATATGAGGAAATGTCTATTTATTCTAACCGTTTTGATTACTTTCTCATTTAACTGCCAAAAAAAAGAAGGTACGGACCCGGAAGGTATTAAACTACCTAAACCATATATCCCAACAAATACTGCGATAGATGTCCCGGTATGGAGTATGCGGGCATCGATATCTCCAGATGACACTATAAATGTACTTAAGATGTCTTTTACAGACGAATTAGGGCTTATTACGAAATCTTATTATTGTAAAGTTATTTTTGAGAATACTAAATCCAGGGAGTACAAACTAATAGCCCCGTGGATTAAGGGGGCGATAGTTTTACAAAAAACAAATATCTTATCAGATAAGATAGAGACTGTCCACAAGGATAGTATGAGGCTAACCAAATAATTATTTAATAATGCCTCTTTTTATTAGGTTGTATGCTATCTCTACAATCTCTGGGTCGAATTGGCCTTCACGTCCTTCAAATAGTACCTCTAGGGCAAATTCAACACTGCGGGATTTTCTATAAGGTCTGTTTGAAGTCAGGGCATCGAAAGAATCAGCAACACAAAGTATCCTAGATCCGTGTGGAATATTTTTCTTTTTCAAACCATGAGGATAGCCGCCCCCGTCCCAACGCTCATGGTGGTGGAGAACCATGCTACTGATATCATTATAAGAATCAACAGGTCTTATAATTTTATATGACATCTCTGGGTGCTTCTTTATAATTTCATATTCACTATCATCCAATTTACCTGGTTTAAATAATATCTCATCTTTTATTCCTATTTTACCTATATCATGAAGTCTCCCTGCAATACGGATATCCTCACGTAACAGCTCATTATCAGTAATTTCTAATGCTAATTTATATGAGATGTCTCCTACTTTTTCACTATGATTTTTTGTATACTCATCTTTTTGTTCTAGTGCAAAACTAAGAGATAGTAAAGTCTGGGTAAACATTTGATCTTTTTCTGATCGTATACTTCTTATACTTGATTTTAAACGATCTGACACGTATCTATTTTTTCGAGAAAGTCTGGTAGCTCTCGAACCTTGAAGCAATAAAAGGGAAAAAGATTCAAAATTAAGTGGTTTTGTAATTAAAGCATAAATCTCCCTAACTACTATTGTATCCAAAAATTTTTTTATATCATATCCTGTAACAAGTATTATCGTTAGGGTGCTGTCTATCATTTTAATTTTATCTAATAAATCTAATCCAGATCCGTCTCCGTTAAGACATACATCTAAAATAGCCACATCATATTGGTTAGATTCTACTAAAGGGATAGCATCTAAGGCATTTGATGCTCTATGGCAGCGCCCTCCAGAATGTTCTACATATTGCTGGATAAGATCGCGCATGGTGGGGTCGTCATCTACTA
>Ga0114918_10004168_pt1 | contig 12604 bp, 11 predicted proteins | sample LantaG_FD_87015 | JGI IMG/M metagenome (GOLD analysis project Ga0114918, IMG submission 87015) | Deep subsurface microbial communities from Baltic Sea to uncover new lineages of life (NeLLi) - Landsort_02402 metaG | ecosystem: Environmental > Aquatic > Marine > Oceanic > Sediment | place...
TGGAGATGCGGCGCGCCGTCGAGCAGCTGACTCGCTTGCTGTAGGACGTTCTTTCTGCCGCATGAGCGTGCGCGCGTTGACTTGTGATGCTTGGGCCGGTTGTGCAACCGGCCTATTTTCGTGTAGGGGCTCTGACGCACACCTCTGTGCGGCTGTTTTCTTGTGCAGGAGACTGCCAGCCGCTATAATCATGGTATGACCAAGAACAACACAACACCGCTCCGCCAGCAATACCTGGATCTCAAAGCCAAGTACCCCGATACCATTCTTTTCTTCCGCTTGGGGGACTTCTATGAGACGTTTGACGAGGATGCGGAGACGGCATCACGCGAACTAGACCTTACGCTGACCTCGCGCCCTGTATCCAAGGGAGTCCGCGTACCGATGGCCGGCGTGCCACACCACGCTGTGGAGGGCTACATTTCCCGGTTAATTGCGAAGGGCTACCGGGTGGCCCTTGCGGAGCAGATCGGCGAACCCACGGGTCGTGGCCCTATGGAGCGGCGGGTGGCGCGCGTAGTGACGGCGGGCACACTCACCGATCCCACGATGCTGGATGAGAAGCGCCCTAATTTCCTGGCGGCTGTTGTCATCGAGGGTGATCGCGCCGGTCTTGCCTATGCGGAGATCTCCACCGGCGAGTTCGCGACCACGCAGTTGTCCGACGGGAGTGCCGGCGACATTCTACATCTCGTGCGCCAGGAGTTGGCCCGCCTGCAGCCTCGCGAGGTGCTGATCCCCAAAGTCGGATCGTGGAAAGAGCGCGATCCGGACCAGCAGGCACATCGACCGGAAGAGGCACTTGCCGGCACCCTGTCCTGTCTCTTTACACCCTGGCCCGGCTACCGCTTTGAGGAATCAACGGCGCGCCAGACCCTGATGGAGCACTTTGGCGTTCGGACGCTGCAGGCGTTTGGGTGCGAAGGCAAGCCCCTGGCGATTCGTGCAGCCGGTGCGGCGCTGAGCTATCTGCAGGAGACGCAGCAGGGCTCGTTCCCGCAGATCACGGGGCTGCAGACCTACGCCACTGACCATTTCATGGCGATTGATGCGTCGACGTGGCGCAATCTGGAGATCACCGAGACCCTGCGTCGGGAGAAGAAGGGCTCGCTGATAGGTGTTTTGGACACGACCCGCACTCCGATGGGCGGGCGGCTGCTTCTCACCCGGCTTACGCAGGCGTTGTTGAGCATCGATGCACTGGAAGAACGCCTGGAGCAGGTGCAGGGCTTCTACGATGCCGGCGTTATGAGGGCCAAGACTCGGGAGCTTCTCAAGCAGGCTCCCGATCTGGAACGGATGTCCAACCGGGTGCTCGCCGGACGGGCTAGTTCACGGGATTTGGAGGGTATCCGTACTGCATTGGGGATCGTGCCCGAGCTGGCTGCGCTGCTCAACGAGGCGGGGTTGCACTCGCCGGTGGAGGGGCTGGATCCCGTCACTGAGGTGCTGACCCTGATCTCGGAGGCGATTGTTGACGATCCTCCCGCGCAACTGAGCAGCGGTGGCTTGATCCGCCGCGGGTTCTCTTCCGAGTTGGACGGTATTCTCCTCGCCAGCCGGGATGCCCGAACCTGGATCGCCGGTCTGGAGCAGCAGGAACGCGAGCGGACCGGGATCAGGAGCCTCAAGGTCGGCTACAACAAGGTTTTTGGCTACTACATTGAGGTGACCAAAGCCAATACTGCGCTCGTGCCGGATGACTATATCCGCAAGCAGACATTAGTGAACTCCGAACGATACATCACGCCGGAGCTGAAAGAGTACGAGAGCATCGTTCTCAACGCAGAGGAACGGATCTCCGAGTTGGAGACCCGGATCTTCAAGGAGGTATGCCAACACGTGGGGGTGCACGCTGCGGCGCTTATCGGGACGGCCCAGGCACTGGCGCGGATCGATGTCTCAGCAGCACTGGCGGAAGTCGCGATGCGCAATCACTACGTGCGTCCGACGTTCGAGGAAGCCTCAGTTATGCGGATACGGAATGGCCGGCACCCCGTGGTCGAGCCGGCGCAGCGCGAGCCGTTCACCCCCAACGATCTCATCATGGGCGCTGAGAGCCGTATCCATATCGTGACCGGGCCCAATATGGCAGGTAAGTCTGTCTTCCTGCGCCAGTCTGCTTTGATCGTGCTGATGGCGCAGATCGGCAGCTTTGTGCCGGCAGATGAGGCGCATATCGGTGTAGTGGACCGGATCTTCACACGGATCGGCGCCACGGACGAACTGACTGCCGGGCAATCCACGTTTATGGTTGAGATGGTGGAGACTGCCAATATCTTGAACCACGCGACGCCGCGCAGTCTGTTGATTCTGGATGAAGTGGGACGCGGGACCAGTACCTACGATGGCATGGCGATTGCCTGGGCAGTGATTGAGTATCTTCATAACCATCCGGAGCGCCGAGCGCGGACGCTATTCGCCACGCACTATCACGAGCTGATCGAGATGGAGGAGCACTTCCCTCACGTGCGCAACTTCAACCTCGATGTGGTAGAAGAGGGGCGAGACATTATCTTCCTGCACAAGGTAGTCCCCGGTGGGGCAGACCGTTCGTACGGTATTCACGTAGCGCGGCTTGCCGGCATTCCCGCGCCGGTTGTCCATCGTGCGGAGAGACTCCTGGAGGAGCTGGAGAGCGGCGAGTTCCGACCCGGGGTCGCGTTACAGGAACCCGAGGCCTTCCAGCCGATGCTGATTGCCAAAGAGCATCCGATTGTCGAGGAGTTGCGACAACTCGACATCAACAGTTTGACGCCGTTGGATGCCCTCACCCAGCTCTACGACTGGCAGAAGCAAGTTGAGACTGGAAACAGGGGAAAACGGACCAAGTCATAGGCGGAAAGGGGAGCGCTTAACGAAGTGTGCGTAAAGCCTGGGAGGCGGCACTGATATGCCCAGCAGGAAACCTGAGAATACGTGGATGTTGATTGCCGGTGTTGTCCTGGCCCTGTCAGTGGCGGGCGCTGTGGTTGCCCTTGACCCGCTCACAGCGTCCATCGAGGGCGTCATCCGCGTGGCGGCTGTCTCAGGATACCTAACGATCTTCGTCGCGACGCTGTCCTCTAATTGCATGCGGGAACTCACACGCTTCTTTGGTCGAGGCTTTGTCCGGGTGCACCACGTTGCCTCAATCACGGCACTCGTGGTGCTGCTGGTCCACGCCTCCATCGTCGCTTGGCGCGCCGGCAGCGTCAACGTATTTGTGCCTTTGGCGAGTCCAGCTCAGGCATTCTTCAGGCAGGGCGGACGCCCGGCGCTGTGGTTGATCCTCATCGCGGCTGCGGTCGCACTGCTGCGGAAGAAGATCGGCAAGCAGTGGAAGACGATCCATCGGCTCAACTATCTGGCGTTCTTGCTGGGTACGATTCACGCGCAGATGATCGGGCGCAACTTCCAGCACTTGGCGGTCCGCTTTGTCTCCGCTGCGATGGCGGCGGGCGTTGTGGTCGTCTTTGTGTTGAAGCGGCGGACCGAGGCACACCGGAAACAGCAACATCGAGCTCGTGTATAGGCCTCGGTGTTGGGTGAGAGGTGGGTGGCTACGCACCTGGACGGTCCTGCTGCTGATTGTTGCAGGCCTGGTGGCGTGCGAATCTGGCCCGTCTGAGCTTCGGGAGCGAGGTACTGAGGCGGCGACCGATACGACGGAAGCTCCGGTGCCCACGACGGCCCCGGCAACGGCGACGCCATCGCCAGAGGCCCTGCCGCGCAGTTCTGCGGGCCCGACGGCGACCGCTATGGCCACGGCAACGATAGATCCTACAAGCACGGCACGGGCCACTGATGAGCCCGCGCCTACATCCGTGATGGGGCCGGCGTCTATGATCACATTCACCATTGTTTATGATAACCAGGTCGACGATCCCCGGCTGAGGAATAAGTGGGGTTTTGCCTGCTTGATTGAGATGCCGGATACGACGATCCTCTTTGACACAGGTGGAGATGCCCCGACGCTGCTTGAGAACATGGCCATTCTTGGCAAGGACCCTGGCAAGGTCGATGTGGTCGTCCTATCACACCGCCACGGCGATCATACGGGTGGGGTCCAGGGGATGCTGGAGACGGGTGTGACCCCTACGATCTACATGTTGGCGTCCTTTCCGGATACCCTACGTCGTCCGGCGGCAGAGGTTACGGATGTGGTCGAGGTCACTGTGGCAAGGGCCATTGTGCCAGGCGTCTGGACGACGGGTGAGGTAGGGGGAGCCATCCTTGAGCAAGCTTTGGTGGTGGAGACCGCCAAGGGATGGGTGCTGGTTACCGGTTGTGCGCACCCCGGCGTCGCCACGATGGCTTCGCGGGCGATCGACGTCACCGGGGGACCCCTGGCGCTGGTTGTCGGCGGCTTCCATCTGGGCAGCGCGAGTCCGAGGGTGATCCGGTCCACCATCGGTGACCTGCAGGCGATGGGTGTCGCGGCTGTAGCGCCCACCCACTGCACCGGCGAGCCGGCCCGTGTGGCGTTCGCCGAGGCCTATGGCGAGGGATACTACGTTGCGGGTGCCGGATCGTCCTGGGTTTTCGAGGCGCCGTATCGGGCCGAGTACTAACACGTGGGCTCTCAGTGAAAGACGTGGTTGACCTGCTTCGACATTGGGTTGTCGGGATATCTTCAGACGCGGCGATCAGTGACGAGCAGCACGGCGTTATGACTATGTTGTTGAGGATCACCGTCGCTCTGTTCCGAAGGGCAAGGCCGGCTCGCTTGATGTTGCATTGGAGGTGGATCTTCCGGCGAACCGGGACGCAGTATCGGCGGCCATCAGGGCCGTCGGCCGTCGGCCGAGCGTTTGAGCATTGGGTCCGTGGTTGCGATGTATCGTAGGCCCGAGCCGGTACCGGGCCTGCCAACACTATCTTGGAGGAGGAACTGACTATGAGTGATGTAGAACTAACGCAGGCAGAGGAAACCGCCAACGCTGCAGCAGAAGTTGCGGCAGATGCCGCGGCAGACGAGAGCGCGGAAGCCCCTTTGGAAGAGGCGACGCGCGAGGAGCAAGCGAGTCTTCTCGAAACGGAGGCGCGCGCATTGCTGGCCCAAGGTGAGTGGGAGGCCGCGGTCGAGCAGTACAAGGAGATCATCGAGTTGATGGATGCTGCCGGGGATACTGCCGGCAAGGCCGAGGCGCTCAACAATATCGCCGGCGTCCATCTGGCTATGGAGGATTGGGAACAGGCTCAAGCCTACACAGCAGAGGCCCTCGAATTCTACCAGGCTGCCGGCGACCGTGCAGGGGAGGCCGTCGTGCTGAACAACGTGGCCGCTACGCACGAGGGTATGGGCGATTGGCAGCAGGCCATCGAGGTCTACGGAGAGGCCCTGGAGATCCGCAAGTCGCTGGAGGATGCAGAGGGCGAGGCCAAGACCCTGCGCAACCTTGCGATCCTCTATGCCCAGCACGGCAATCCCGTCAAGGCGAAGTCTTATCTCAACCGAGCTCTGGTGGCGGCCAAGAGCGCCAAGTCCCGTGAACTCGTGGGATTGATGCGCAAGACCCTGTCGCAGCTGCCGCGGATGCGTCGCCGGCGGTAGCCAATCTCCCAACAAGGATACGAGGGCAGTGCGATTACTGGTCGCGCTGCCCTTGTGACTTTCCTGGCTATGAAGACGAGCAAGATTGCCCGGTAATGCGACACGTCGCGGTCAGCGGTGTGCGCCTGGGGCGGATAACAACATTGCAGGGGATGGCCGGTAGGGGCGACCCTTGTGGTCGCCCTTTTGCGGGTGGACACCCACGCCTTCCCGAATCCCAATCCCTGCGCGCGGCGGACCGGCGGTGGGGGCTTGGACCGCTGAACTGCTGAGGGGGATGAAGCGGCGTCGGCGATAGAGCAGAGCACGGACGGCGAGGGGCGCCGGTGCTGCTAGTCTACGTGCACCAGCTCTACGATGCCGTCTTCTGCGATGGGGAGAACGTGCCCGTCTTTGCACTGCAGGCCGCCGGACCGGCGCGTCACCGGTGTGCCGCACGCGGGGCAGACCAGCACATCCTCGAGTTTCCGGACCTCCAACGGGGTGCAGATACCCGGTTTCAGTGCCCAGACCAGATCGTAGTCCTCTTGCCAGGGCCGGACCTTGACCATTTCAAGAGACAGCGCCTGAAGTTTCTTCAGCAACTCGTCCGCTGACTGCGTGCGCCCCGGCATCATCTTGGCCTCGTTGCCGATACGGTTCGTTGTCAGGAAGACGCCTCCCGGTCGCAGCACGCGGACCATCTCCTGGCGAACCTGGTCCGGATCGGGCATGAACTCCAGGGCCTCCAGACATGCGACGGCCTCGAAGGTGTCGTCGGGGAACGGCAGCTCTGACGCATCATCCCAGAGAAGTGCGTTGCGGTCGCCGTAGCGCTCCGTCTTGAGCACCGCCTGTTTGAGCATTTTTCGGGATAGATCCAGACCGATCACGCGACCGCGAAATGCGACTTCGTCCAGAAGTGTGCACGCCAGACGTGAGGTCCCCGTCGCGACGTCCAACACAAGCGGGTTCGGGAAGGAGAAGAGTGTACTGGCCAAGGGTCGCGCCAGAAAATAGGTTTCGTAGCCGGTGTCGTAATGTTTGATGCGGTCATATACATGCGCCGACCAGTCATATAGTAGCGTGACAGCTCTGCGCCCGAGGTAGGCGCCCTCAGCCACGATGAGCTGCCAGTAGAGAAACGCGACCAACGCCACCACTGCGAAGATTCCAGCAGTCCACCCCATCTCACAACACCCACGCCATTAAGGCAACCATGCACAGGACCCATGGACCGATTGCGCGGCGGTAGGCCTCGCGACTCGGTTGAGAAGTCAGTGCCATCAACCCCGGCAGGGCCAAGAGGAGCAGCCAGCCTACGGCGGATGCGTGTCCCTGCCACAGCAGATACGCGGCGCCCACAACGGGACCCGTCAAGGCCCATCCGTTGGGGTGGGCGTACAGGCCGATCATCAGAGCCAGGACCAGGCTGGACAGCGCTGGTGTGACGATGTCGGACGTGCCCAGAGAAGCGCCGAGGAACCACGGGGCCGCGATGAGGGCAATGCCTGTCCACAGCGGGCCGATGTCGCCGCGTCCCTCGTGCCAGAGCGCGGCTAACTCAGCCAAAGTGAGTAAGACCAGCGTCAGAAGTAGGGAGATCCTCCCCAGTGCGAGGCTGAGCAGGAGGCCGACAAGCAATGCGCTGATGGCCCGCCGCAATGGTTGAGCCAGAGAGACCTGTCCTACGCCACGCCACCAGGCTTTGGTCAGGGCTAGTTTATGTTGCAGGCGGTCACCAGGTGTGCCGGGCTGTACATAGGGCCATCGGGGCAGCGGGTCCGACGTGGGCCATCCGGGCCATCGGCTGAGTGGGGTGGCCCAGTCCGTCCGGGTCAGCGCGCGCCAGAGGGGCTGCCATCCGCCCACGATCAGCGCCAGCATGACGCCCAACGTGGCCGGGTCCTCGGTCCACAACCCCCGATTGAAGGCCCAGGCGCCACCGGCTGCCGCCAACAAGGGTAACAGCATCCATCCCCCGTCCAGGCTTACGAGGATGTCCATACGTGTTTGACGTTCGATTTCGTACTCCATAACGGGGATCAATTATACCGTGGATCCGGCGGTTCTGCACCGTCAAAGGCCCCCGCTTCGCAGGGCTCGACGTGCACGTAGGCTCGATCGATGCCCGTGAGGGCCGTGACCCGTTTGTGCACTTCATCGGAGATGGCGTGAGCGTCGAACAGCGGCAAGTCCCCGTTGATATTGATATGGAGATCTGCCACGATCTCCGGGCCGGCGTGCTCGGTGATCACCTGGTGGACGCGGAGCACGCCATCGACGGACTTGGCTGCTTGGATGATCTCCTCGTGCAGCTCCGCAGGTGCGCCACCGCCGGTGAGGTACTTGAGGTTTTCGGTCCAGACGGCGAAGGCGGATTTGGCGATCCAGATCGCCACGAGCGCACCGGCGATTGGATCTGCTAATGGGTGGATGGAGCGCGATCCCAGGGTGCCCACAAATGCAGCCAGGGAGGTGAGGACGTCGGAGAGATTATCTTTGGCGGCTGCATCGAGTGCGGGGCTGGCGACCTGCCCGGCGATGCGCTGGATCCAGACATACATCAGCGCTTTGATGATGGCACTGGTAACCAGGGCCACCGTGGGCCAACCACCGGATATCGCGGTCCCACCGGCTATGAATTGAACTACGGCCATTCTAGCTGCTTCGTAGGCGGCGATTGTCATCGCTGCGGCGACCATCAGACCTGCCAACGGCTCAAAGCGGCTGTGGCCCTGAGGGTGGCTCTGGTCCGGTGGCTGCTGCGAAATCCATAGTCCGAGGGACATAAGCAAGGAGTAGAAGACGTCCGATATGGAGTTGGCTGCGTCCGCATAGAGTGCGGCGCTGCCCGAGATCGCCGCCACAATGCCCTTGCCTACGGCAAGTCCAAGGTTTCCCAAGATAGTGATGAACAGCGCGAGCTTTAGCCGCCGCCGGCGCTCTGGGTCGGGGTGCGCCTCCCGGATGAATTGCATTTGCATAGGTTCTAGTCTGTAGGGTAACGGAAATCGTAGATCTCGCCGTTCTTGCGCCACGTTCTTCCGCACGTGCAGTTGAACTCAGCCTGCGGCGGGGACCCGAGCGGTTCCCCGCAGGCCGGGCAGCGGAAGAAGGAGTCTGCGGGTGCCACAGCACCCGCACGTGCACGCGCACGCACGAAGACGCTGGGGCTGAGCTGCCATAGCGGCCCTGTTGGCTGCGCCAGGGCGTCCAGCGCAACGAGCAGCCGCGTCGGTGTCCGGCGCTTCAGGAATCCTATCCGGAAGTGTGAGACCGTGCGCACGGCTTCTCGCTGTAGGCCGAGGTCGGCCAACTGATCCCATATCCACTGGGGGTGGAAGTCGAAGTTGAGATCGGCGAACTCCACCGGTTCGCGATCAAAGGGTGACCAGTCCTGGCGGCGCAGCAGATAGCGTGCGATGGCCTTGATGTTGTGCTTATTGGCAAACTCTAGCACAAAGGCGCCTGATGGGGCCAACACCTCTGCCACATTGCGCAGAACGGCGGGCGCGTCACTGGCGTGATGCAGCGTGCGGATCATAGTTGCGGTATCGAAGCAACCCGCGACAAAGGGCAGGTGATAGAAATTCGCCTGTACGAAGACGAGCTGGGGCTGGTTGCCGGGACCTGCTGTGCCAAGCCGCTCGACGGCCTGCGCCAACTGCGTGTGGGCGTAGTCGAGCAGGACGACGGTCTCATAGCCGGTGTAAAGATCGGCAAGACGGCCGAAGCCCGCTCCGATCTCCAGGATGGTCTTTCCCTGGCGCGGCAGGATCGCCTGGAGCGCGATGCGCTCTACGGCATCCTCATATGTACGGGCCTGGGTCCAGAATTCCGTGCTGTATTCGGACCCCTCGTAATTGCAGACGGGACGATCACTCATTGGGTTGGAGTAGCTCCTCGGGGGTGTCGGGCAGGCTTTGAACGAAGCCTGCAACGGGCCTGAGGACGGCGCGAAGTTGCTCGATAGCGGGCCCCATCCCGGCCTCCGAGAGCTCGATGGTGACCGGGACCTCCATAATAATAGGAACCGTCGTGCTGACCGGCACGCTGATCTCCAAGGTTACCGGCAGGGCCTGGCCCAGGGGGAGGCTCATGATGACCGTGCCGTTGATCGCACCGCCACCACCGGGAAGCAGAAACTGGGCCGGCATGGCCAGGGGCACGGGTTGGGTCAGGATGACATCGGTGTTCTGTTTCAGCGGAATGTCAAAGACGACGGGTATCGTATCCGTGATGTAGATTGTGGACTGGATCGTGGTCTCCCCCAGGGCCTCAAAGGCCTGGTCGAGGTCCGCGAGCAGCGGTTCGGCAACTTCCGTCTTGAGGGAGAAGATCGAGTCCGCCTGCAGGACCAAGATCGCGACAACTACCACCAAGACAATGTTCACCAGGAAAGAGAAGAGGATCGCGATGTTCTTGAATGCGTTCCACAGCCTGGGGATCACGCGGCGCTTGGGTTTGGCTTCGGGTTGAGGTGTCATTTGTTCGGGCTCCGGTCGAGCTGGCGTCTGGTTGCTCTGTGGTTGGTGATAGCTGCCTCCCGAGGTCAGCCTCAATGAGGCCTCGGACAGATTCTTCGGTTGATCATCGTCCATCGCACAGCACCTCCATGTTCGATAGGCGATTATGCTATCATGGTTCGCCTGTTTTACAATGCTGTCTGATCGCCGTAGCACCGTGCTCTATCGCCGATATGTGCTATCATAGAATTGGAAGTCCTAGCCAGGAGGAGACCGTACATGGAGAGCTTGAAGCGCCGAATCCGTCAAGAGGGGCGGAACCTTGGGCACGGTATTCTCAAGATCGACAGTGTCATCAATCATCAGGTCGATGCTACGTTGATGCTGGAGGCCGGTGCTGAGTTTGCACGCAGTTTTGCCGACGGTCATCCCACACGGATCCTGACAGCAGAGGTCTCCGGAATCATCCCCGCTATGGCAACGGCCTACGCGATGGGGCTGCCGTTGGTTTACGCTCGGAAGCACAAGCCCGTGACGATGACGGATCCTGTGTTCGTCGAATTCGCGCCCTCACACACCAAGGGTGGCGAGGTTTCGCTGATGGTTTCTCCCGAGTTCCTCCATGCTGAGGATCGCGTCTTGATCATCGATGATTTCCTGGCGACAGGGAACACCATCGAGGCGATGGCCCGTATCGTCGAGAGTGCTGGGGCTACGCTGGTGGGCATCGGTACGTTGGTGGAGAAGTCCTTTGAGGGCGGTCGTGAGGCCTTGAGTCATCTGGTTGTCCCGGTTGTCTCGCTTGTCATCATCGATGAGATGCGGGATGATGGCACCATCATCTTTGCCGAGTAGGGAACTGCTATGGCGCAGCGTGAGACGATTATCATTCTCGATTACGGGTCACAGACTACACAGTTGATCGCTCGGCGTGTACGTGAGCAGCACGTCTATGCCGAGATTCTGCCCTGGTATGCGGACCCGGTGCGTGTGACCGCTTTGTCCCCCAAAGGCTTTATCCTGTCAGGGGGCCCCAACAGTGTCTACGATGAGAACGCCCCCACGCTGCCCGATTACCTGCTTGATGCTCAGATCCCCGTACTGGGGATTTGTTATGGTATGCAGGCTTTGACCCACCGTATGGGCGGGAAAGTTGTCCCGGGTACCGAGCGGGAGTACGGTCCGGCGCATGTGCGCGTGGTCGATCCTGTCGCCCCCTTGTTTGTGGATCTTCCGGACTCCCTGTCGGTGTGGATGAGCCACGGTGACCGGGTCGAGGCTTTGCCGGAGGGCTTCAGAGTGTTGGCGCGCAGTGAGAACGGCATCATTGCTGCGATCGGTGACGATACGCGCCGGATATACGGTACGCAGTTCCACCCCGAGGTTCACCACACACCGCATGGCGCCGAGATGCTTCACCGCTTCCTTTACGATATCTGTGGTTGTGCGGGAACGTGGACGCCGGAGGCGTTCATTGAACAGGCTGTGGCCCGCGTCCGCGCTCAGGTGGGTCAGGAGACGGTGATCCTGGGGTTGAGCGGCGGTGTGGACAGTGCTGTAGTTGCGGCCCTGATCCACAAGGCTGTGGGCGAGCAGCTGACGTGTATTTTTGTCGACACCGGACTTCTGCGTCGTGATGAGGCCAAGCAGGTCGAGACCACGTTCCACGAAGCATTGAGCATGAAGTTAGTTATGGTGGATGCTTCCGAGCGTTTCCTAACCGCGCTGGCGGGTGTCACCGATCCTGAGGAGAAACGGCGCATCATCGGCGAGCAGTTCATCCGTGTCTTCGAGGCCGAGGCACGCAGTCTGAACGATGCGAAGTTCCTGGCGCAGGGCACGATCTACCCTGATGTGATCGAGAGTGCCGGCAGTGAGACCGCGCATCGCATCAAGTCCCACCACAATGTCGGCGGCCTGCCGGACGACATGGATCTGGCCTTGGTGGAGCCTTTGCGGGACCTTTTCAAGGATGAAGTCCGCCAGGTGGGCTTGGCTCTGGGTCTGCCCGAGAAATTGGTGTGGCGCCATCCTTTCCCCGGTCCGGGTCTCGCTGTGCGCATCTTGGGTGAGATCACCCCGGAGCGTGTGTCCACGCTCCAGGCTGCGGACGTCATCTTCCTCGATGCTCTGTGGGATGCCGGACTCTACCGGGAGACGTCGCAGGCCTTTGCCGTGTTGCTGCCGGTGCGCAGCGTCGGCGTGATGGGGGATGGACGGACGTATGCCAACGCCGTCGCGCTGCGCGCGGTGACCACAGAGGATTTTATGACAGCGGACTGGGCGCGTTTGCCCTATGATTTGCTGGGCAAGGTGGCGAACCGTATTGTGAACGAAGTCGCCGGCGTGAATCGCGTGGTGTATGACGTGACCAGCAAGCCTCCTGCGACAATCGAGTGGGAATGAGTTGTGTTGATCCAATATCAACCGGGTGCCAACAGCTGTATCACATTGTTGCGGTAGAATTACCCAGGGCAATCGCATCTTGTCAGGCTCGCGGGCAGAATCTGTCATCCCGAACGGGTCATGCAGACGACACACTACGCAGAGCCATACAGTGAGGGATCTTGTGATAGGTTGGCGATAGCCTCAGCATCACAAGATCCCTCACTGGCCCGAA
>Ga0114918_10004170_pt1 | contig 12604 bp, 15 predicted proteins | sample LantaG_FD_87015 | JGI IMG/M metagenome (GOLD analysis project Ga0114918, IMG submission 87015) | Deep subsurface microbial communities from Baltic Sea to uncover new lineages of life (NeLLi) - Landsort_02402 metaG | ecosystem: Environmental > Aquatic > Marine > Oceanic > Sediment | place...
TGTTGTTGTTGTTGTTGTTGTTGTTGTTGTTGTTGTTGTTGTTGTTGTTGTTGTTGTTGTTGTTGTTGTTGTTGTTGTTATTAATCGTCGTCGCTGGTTCGCCAAGTTACACTCGCTCAATGAACCGGTCCCATCGTTTATCGAAGTGGAGAAAAGGAAGAAAAAAATGAAGAAAAATGAAGGAAAAAAAAACTCTCTCGAGCGCACAAGCTTGCCCCCGCTCACTTTCTCTCTCTTTCCCCCACCCCACCCTTAAAAAACAAACCTCTCTCTCTCTCTCATTTTTCAAATCAGCGAGCTCGACACCAGACCGGCATAGATCCCCTTGGCCCCCACCAACTCCTCGTGCGTGCCCCTTTCTGCGACCTGCCCCCGAGACACGACAGCGATGGCGTCCGCCCTCTTCACCGTCTGCAGCCTGTGGGCCACCACGACCGAGGTGCGGCCGCTGAGCAGGGCGGCCAGGGCCTGAGTGATCTTGTCCTCGGAGTGGGCGTCGAGGGCGGAGGTGGCCTGGGAGGTGGTGGTGTTTTTGGAGGAAGAAATGTTTGAGGAAAAAAGGTCATCGTTTGTTCGTCGCTCTCTTCTTTTGTCCTTCTTCTCTTCTCTCTTCTCTCCTTCTCTCCTTTCTCTCTCACCTCGTCCAGCAGCAGGATCTTGGGAGACTTCAAGAAGGCCCTCGCGATCACGATGCGCTGCCTCTGCCCTCCGGAGAGAGGAGCCGTGGACGTCGAGGTCGAAGAAGACGAGGCTTGCTGTTTTTTGTCCTTGCTTCCTCCTCCTCCCTTTTTCTCTTTGGGAGCAGGCAGCGCGACCGAGCCGACCCTGGACTCGAACCCCTCAGGCAGGTCCTGGATGAAGCCCAGGGCGTTGGCCGCCATGGAGGCGGCGCGGACGTCGTCGAGCGTGGCGTGGGGCATGCCGTAGGCGATCTGTAATGGAGGTGGAGGTGGAGGTGGAGGTGGAGGGAGAAAGAGGGGAAAAAAGAAAAAACTTGAGTTTTTTTTTTTCGTCGTCGACGCCGCCGCCTCTTCTTCTCATCTCTCTCTCTCTCTCTCTGAACTCCACCTCCCCCATTTTTCTATAAAAGAAAACTCACGTTCTCGAACACCGTCCCGGAGAACAGCACGGGCTCCTGCGACACCAGCGCGAACTGGGACCTATACCACCGCAAGTCGATGTTTTTTATGTCGCGCCCGTCGAGCGAGACGCTCCCTCGAAGCGGGTCGTAGAAGCGCGCCAGCAGAGAGATCACCGTCGACTTGCCGCAGCCGCTGCCTCCGGTGATTGCTGTGGACTTGCCCGCCGGGATCTCGAGCGAGAAGTCGCGGAAGATGGGCACTCGAGGGCGGGAAGGGTAGGAGAACGAGACGTTGGCGAGGGCGAGGGCGCCCGAGAGGGAGGTTGGGGTCGCGGTTGAAGATGAAGAAGAAGCGACGCTGCTCGCGGCGAGCGCGACAACGCCTCCGCTTCCTTTCTCCTTCTTCTCTTTCCCTCCCTCTCTATCACTTCCACCGCCCTCGATGACGTCGATCCCGTCCCCGGGGGGAGCCAGCGCCCCCCTCTCCGCCGCCCCTCGCACCCTGGCCAGCGACGGCAGGCAGGCCTGGGCATCAACGAGGCTGGTCGCGGCGAGGACCACGGTGAAGAAGACGCGCATCATCGCGTCGAGGCCCATCTCTCCCCTGGAGACGCCGCGCCCGCCGTACCAGAAGGCGAGGGCGAAGACGGCGAACTGGGCGAAGGCGGCCGAGGCCGCCGCGGCTGCGTTGAAGGCGGCGCCGCGGGAGGCGGCCCCGATGACCCTCTGCTGCGTGGCCTCGAAGGCCGCCGCGGAATCCGCCTCGAGGCCGAAGGCCTGCACGGCCTCGATGCCGCGGAGGCACTGCGCCGCCACCGAGGCCGGCACGGCGGCTGCGGCGGCGACGCTTCTGCTGGTGGACCCGGCGGCGGCCCCCTGCGCCGCTCCCGCCGCCAGCAGGGCGGGAAGGCCCGCCGCCACCACCAGCGACATCTTCCAGCCCGCCGACAGCGCCAGAGCGACGGAAACGCCCAGCGCCACGGCCGCCTGCGGCAGGGCCGGCGCGGCCTCGGCGACGGCGTCGCGGATCGAGCCGACGTCCGAAGACAAAACGCGGGCCAGCGCCGCCGCGCTTCTCGTTTCGCCGTCGTGCCAGGCCACGTCCTGCCTCAAAAACCCGGCCAGCGCCGTCGACCGCAGCCTCTGGGCCAGCCTGGCGGCGCAGGCCCCCGAGCAGCCCAGGGCCAGCGAGTTGCTGCAGAGCGCGGCGCAGGAAAGCACGCCGAAGACGCCGCACCACTTGCGGACTTCTTTCCTGACGAGCTCCGGCGTGGGTTGGTAGAAGGCGCCGATGACGCTGGAGATGCAGAGGGCGAAGATGGGGTTCTGAACTCCCGCGGCGCAGGACCCGAGCACGGAGAAGAAGGCGTAGTGGAGGTCTCTGGGGGTGGAGAGGAGCCTGGCGAGAGGGAGGAAGACGGGGCGCTGTTTCGGGGTTTCGTCGTCAAAGTCGTCGTCGTCGTCGTCGTCGTTGAGGTCGTCGTCGTTGCCGTTTCCACCACCTTTTCCTCCGTTCTTCTGCTTCCTGTTCCGGCGCAGCACCGCCGCGTGCATCCGCTGGAACACAGACCCGGACCTCGTCGACCTCCCTTTGACCCCTTTCTTCTTCTTGGACCTCTCGTCTTCGATCCCTTCCTCGAACTGGTCTTCGCGAATTAAATCGGCGTCGGCGGGCTTCGACGCCTGCAAGGCAACCAGCTTCGCGTAAGCCCCTTCCTCGTCAGCAGACAGCTCCGCGTGCGTGCCCTGCTGCGCGACCTGTCCTTTGGAGAGGACGAAGATCTTGTCTGCGTTGAGGATCGACGAGAGGCGGTGCGCGACCATTATCGTGGTTCGGTCCGCCGCGGCGGCCTCCAGGGCCCCCCGCAGCGCGGCTTCCCCCGTGGCGTCGAGCGCCGCCGAGGCCTCATCTAACAAAAGCACCCGCGCGTCGCTGCGAACGATAGCCCTGGCGATGGCCAGCCGGGCCCTCTGCCCTCCGGACAGGTCGCTTCCCCTGTCCGCGAGCTGGGTGTCGAAGCCCTTTGGGAGGGCCTCGATGAACTCAGCTGCTCCCGCGGCCTTTGCCGCGGCGGCCACATCGGCGTCGGAGGCGTCGGGCCTGCCCATCCTGATGTTCTGGGCCACGGTCAGGGAGAAGATGACCGGGTCCTGGCCCACGACGGCGAACTGGGTGATTAAAAAGGGGGGAGAGAAAGAGAAGAGAGGAAGGGGAAGGTGAGAGCAAAATGGGGGAAAAAATTGAAAAATGAGCGGGAAGAAAAAAGAAAAAAACCCGATTCTGAAAAAAAGAATCAAAACTTTTTTTCAAAAAAAAAAAACTCTTTCAATCTCACCTGCCTGCGGTACCAGTCCAGGTCCAGGCTCGCCACGCTCTGCCCGTCCAGCAGCACCCTCCCCGCCTGAGGACAGTGCACCCGCTGCAGCAGCTGCAGGACCGTCGACTTGCCGCAGCCGCTGCCGCCGACGAGCGCGACCGACCAGCGCGCCGGGATCGAGAGGCAGAGGCCGTTGAGGACCGGAACTGAAGGAGGGACTCCACCGTTGGCCACCGCTTCGGCGGCCTTGCGGGCGGCCTCGGGGTACCTGAAGGTGACGTCGCGGAGCTCGATGGCGCCCTCGACGGCCGGGAGGACGAAGCCGCCGCGCTGGGAAGGGGGGTCGCTGATTTTTTATTTTATTTTATTTTGGAAGAGGAGGTTGAGTTTTTCTTCGAGCTCTTTTTTCCCTCTTCATTTTCAGTTCCGCGCGCACCAAAAGACGAAGAAAAGAACAGAGAAGAAGACTCAAAGCTCCTTACCGGTCGATGACGCCCAGCAGCCTCCCCGCGGCGGCCTTCCCCAGCGCCAACCCTTGCCCCGCGGGGACCGCCTGCGACAGAGCGAGCCCTGCAGACATCGCTGCGAACAGAGCGTTGACGACCTCTCCTCCCGATCTTTTCCCCGAGGCCACGGCCACGCCGCCGCCGTACCACAGGGATAGGGAGTAGCTGCGTGGGTTGGGGAGAGAAACAGGAAGGGGGGGGGGAGAAAGAAAGAGATTGAGTTTCGTTTTGAGTTTTTTTCGACCTCTCGAGAAGAAAGAAAGAAGAAGAAAAAAATCCAAGAAGAAAAAAAAGAAAAAAACTCTCTCACCCAGCCAAGAACAGGGCCGAGGTCGCTCCCTGCGACAGGCCCCGCAGCCACCCCAGCGCGATACCCGGTGCCACAGACAGCTCGCACAGCGCGTCGACAGATGCGACGGTTTGCTTCTGGGTTCCCGAAACGTAAACGACTCTGACGCCCTGCAGCGCCTCCGCTGCCGCGGCCGCGGGCAAGGCGTCCGCCCTCGCGCGCGCCGCGGCGGCGCGGCGGATCGCCGGCGCCGAGAGCGCGTTGGCCAGTGCCATGAGCGGGGTGACGGACATGAGGACCAGGGTGACGTCCCAGCCGCGGTAGAGAGCTGGAGGAGAAGGAATTTTGGGAAGAGAAAAAAAAGAAAAAGTTGAGACTCGGGGTTTTTTTTTCGCGTTTTTTCTTCGTCGAGCGAATAAATAAAAAAAAAGAAAAAAACTATCTTCTCTCCTCTCTTACCGATCCCGAGCCCGGCCCCGAACTTGGCCGCCTGGTGCACCAGCCGAGGCAGGGCGTCGCCCCAGACCGTGATCATGCCGTCGCCGCCGTCGTCGAGGGCCGAGGCGACGGCCGCGGGCGTGGCGCCCGCGCCTCCGTTGCCGCCGCCGTTGCTCCCATTGCCCTCTTTGCCGTCGCCTCCTTCCTTCCTCGCGCTTCCACCACCGCCACCGCCGCTACCGCTCCCGAGGCTCTCCCCGCCACCGGACTCGTGCCAGGCCGCGTCCTTGTACAGCGCGGCCTCGAAAGCCGCGGAACGGAGCCTGGAGGCGACGCGAGCGGCCGCGGCCTTCCAGCTCCACCCCTCGAGCGCGGCGGCCGCGGCGGCGACGAGGCCGAGGTAGACGAAATTGAGCGCGGCCTTGGGGGCCTTGGCCGCCCCGCCCGGCATCCCTAAACTGTCGATGACGTTGCCGAAGAAGATGGAGAAGACGGGCATGGTGGCGCCTGGAAAGAGGGGAAAAGTGGAGGGAGAAAAAATGAGAGAAACGGAAGGTGTTGTTTCGCGGCGGCGGGGGGCGCGCGCGGAAAGAGAGATTTTTTTTTTTTCGTCTCGGTTTCGGTTTCGTTTTTTTTCATCTCTTTCTTTTTCTTTCTTTCTTCTTCTCTTTACTCACCGTTGATGACCGATCCGATGAGCCCGAGTAAGACCAGGGCCCAGTCTCCTGGGGTGTGGAATCTGGCGTGTTTGGAAGAAAAAAAAGGGGATGGGGGATGAGAAGCAGAAAGGAGGTTGAGACGAAAAAAGGGGTGCCTCTTTCTCTTTTCGCTTCCTTCTCCTCCCTCTTTACTTCTCTCTCTTTCTCTCTCTCTCCCCCCTCTCTCCGTCCTCACCGGCAGAGGCTGCGGAAGCTCGTCGCGCTCGGGTCTTTCGCTGCGGGATTCTTCTTGGGGCGGCGGCGGCCGCTGCTGCCGCGAGGCTCAGGGGATCCCTCGGGGGAGGAGGAGGACGGGGGCATGGTCAGGGTCGAAAAAGGGAGGAAGAAGGGAGGAAGAGAAGAAAAGTGAGGTCGAGCGAAAGCGGGGAGTTTTTTTTCTTCATTTTTCGTTTTTTCGATCGACGGCAGAGGCGCGGCAATCGCATTCGCTCTCGCTCACTCTCTCTTCCTCGGCGTCGCCCGTTTCCCTCTTCGCTGCCTCACAGCGTAGACGCCTCTCTCCCTCGTGTCTCGCGCGAGTAAAGCAGAAGAGACAAGCGCGCGCGCAGCACCAGAAAAGAGAGTGAGAGCGATTCGCCTTCTTCTTCCTCTTCTTCTTCGCCGCTCGCCGCTCGTCGTTTGCCGTTTGCCGTCCCCCTTCGAAACCGCGAAGGTTCCCACTCGCCCCCCCCCACTCGCCCCCCCCCTCCAACCAACATGGTCAAGAAGGCCGGCGGGGGGCGCGAGCTCAACCCTGCCAACGCCGAGCACAAGGCGGCCCGAGCGAAAGAGGTCGCGCGCAACAAGAGGGCCCGGCAGCTCGGGAGGGAGGCCGGCCGGAGGGTCGCTGACCCCGAGGGCATCAAGGCGGAGCTTCACGACCTGGCCGAGGTCGAGGCCGAGGGGAAGATGACTGCCGCCCTTCGCTTGAGGAAGAAGGCGCTGCAGGTGGCGCTGGCGGAGGCGGTGCGCAGGAGGAGGGAGGAGGCCGCGAACTCTCTGGCAGCGGCGAGTGGAAGCGGGAGCGGAAGCGCGGGAGGAGGAGCTGGCCCTTCCTCCGGGAGCGGCGGCGGCGCTCAAGCTCCTCCTGCTGCTCCTGCCCCTCCTTCTCTAGCAGCTGCGATGGCTTCCGCGTCGATCCCGGGGTTCAGCAGCGCTCCCGTCGTGGCGCCGCTGCTGCAGGCGCGGGAGAAGCGCGAGAGGGAAGAAGAGGAAGAAGGAGAAGGAGAAGCGTGGCGGTGGAGGCAACAGCAACAGCAACAACGGCAACATCACTTTTATCCGCAGCAGGGATCTTATCATCCTCCTCCGCCCCCGGGCCCTGCTCCCCCTGGGGTCGCGCCGCTGCCGCCGCCGGACGAGCCGCCGCCGCCGCAGCTGCTTGCTCACTTTCATCAGCAGCAGCAACAGTTTCATCATCGTCAGCAATTTCATCATCAGCAGCAGCAGCAGCAGCAGCAGTTTCAGCCTCCTCCTCCTCCGCTGCCGAAGCTCGCTCCGCCGCCGCCGCCTGCTCCTGCTCCTCCTCCTATGCAGACGCTGCCGAAGCTCGCTCCGCCGCCGCCGGGCTCGGCGCCGCCTCCCGCGGCGCGCGGCGCCGCGGTCATCGTCTCCGCTCCAGCGACGACGACGGCGACGGCAGCGGCGACGGCAGCGGCGACGACAGCAGCAAAACAAATCTCTGCCGCCTCCACCGCCTTCGTGCCTGCGAGCGTCCGCGCCGCCGCCGCCGGGCGAGGAACCGCTGCCGTTTCCTTTCTCCCCCGTTCCGTCGCCGGCGGGAGCGGGAGCAGCAGGCCGGCGGTGGGGGCTGGCTTCGGCCTCGCGCCCTCTTCTTCTACTGCCGCTTCTCAAAGAGCCTCGAGGCAGGTATCGGCGGCACCGCCCCTTCCAGGCGGACAGCAAACCGCTGCTGCTGCTGCTGCTGCTCCTCGCGCGGCCCTGCCCACGGGAGGAGGGAGGGAGGCCGGGGGGGACGACTACGACGCCTTCATGGAGGAGATGAAGTCGCTTGACGCGCTTTGAGAAAAGCCTCTCCTTCTCTTCTTCTTTTGCCCCCTCTTTCTCTGTCTCTTTTCTCTCTGTAATTCGATGTCACATCGCTGCCGCGCAGCACTTGTATTACAATTCCGAAGAAAGAAGAAAAGAGAAAGAAGAATTCTGATTTAAAGAGAAAAACTTCACCTCTCACTACTTCTCTCCCTCCTCCTCCTCCTCTCCTCGCCCTCGAGCCGCAGCCTCGCCCTCCCCGCCGCAGCGGCCAGCGCCGCGGAGAACGCGTGCCGCCCTCCGTACCCCAGAGCGAACAGCAGGGCCGACAGGGCCCCCAGCGCGAAGGAGAGGCAGAGGGCGCAGGCGACGAGGACGACCTGAGAGGAAGAAGAAGAAGGAGGAAAGGAAGAAGAAAAAGTTGAAGGGGAGTTCAGCCGCAGCAGCGTCGCCGAGGCGAGAGCGGCGGCGGCGAGCAAGCAGCCGGCCGAGGCGACACCGGCCGCGTCCGCCGAGGCCCTGGCCCTGAGGGCCCGCTCCTCGATCAGCGGGACGGAGAAGGCGAGGGGGTCGAGGAGGAGCCTGTTGCCATTGCTTTCTCTTTCTCTTTCGGTTTCGGTTTCGGTTCCGTTTTGGTTTCCTCCGTCGCCGTCGCCGTCGCCGCCTCCGTTTTCTTTCCCTCCTCCTCCTCCTCCTCCTCCTCCTCCTCCTCCCCCGAGCTCGAACACCACCTCCACCCCCGCGTGGTCGCTCAGCCTCCTCCCCGTCGCGCCATCCCTCGTCATCGCGATCGACGCGGACACGGGGAGGAGGAGCGAAGCCGGGGAGAAGGACCAGACGAAGTCGAGCCGAGCGGGGCGCTTGCCCGCCCCGGCAGTCGTCGTCGTCGTCGTCGTCGTTTTCGTCGTCGTCGTCGTCGTCGTCGTCGTTTTCGTCGTTTTCGCCGCCTTTTTCGGAAATTCTTCGTTTCCTCCTTCCAGCGGCCTGTTCGCGGTCGCCCCCCGCCACCGGTCCCTGCCCGGGGTCGCGGGAGGGAATTCTTCGTCTTCGTCGAATCCAAAAAACTCTCCCGCTCTCTGCTCGAGAAAGGCCCAGGCGTCCCCGAGAGGAGGAGGAGGAGGAGAGGACGAAGAAGAAGGTTCCGCCGAAAAACCCGAATCACGAAAACCCGAAGAAGGGGAGGAGAGCCTCCGCAGCAGCGCCGCCTCGAGCGAGCGCGGCGGCGCGTTCAGGTCGCCGCAGAGCAAAGCGCGGCGCGCGCCCACGGAGGCGGAGAAGGCCCCTATGCTCTCGGCCAGCGCTATCGTCTGCGCGAGGCGCACGGGCCCGTTGGCGTCGCTGGGGACGGAGAACGGGAGAGACGAGGAAGAAGGAGAAGAGGAAAAAGAAGAGGAAAAAGAAAAGGACGACGAAGAAGAAGAAGAAGAGAGAGCTCCTCTTCGGGTTTTCTTCTTCTTCGCCTTTCCGTTTCGACCAGCTCTTGTTCCCTCTTCTGCTTCTTCCTCCTCTCCCTCCTCGTGCGCGTCCTTATAGGCCGCGGCGAGGTGCGTGTTGGCCACGACGAGGACTTCGGGACGAGAAGAAGAAGAAGAAGAAGGAGAAGAAGGAGAAGGAAAATCCTCTTCTTTTTCTTCTTCCTCCTTTGTCGCTCGACCTCCTCCTCTCCTCCCCTTCCCTTTCGCCTTCGCCTTCGTCCTCTTCCCCCTCGCCTCCGCCTCCTCCTCGCCTTCTCCCCCCACGAGACAGCTCACGTCGAGAGCCACGCACCCGACCCCTTTGCCCGCCACCCCGTCCCCCTGCAGCACCGCCAGCGGGTCCCCGGCGGCAGCAAAGGCGCCGAACGAGGCTTGCAAAATTGGAAACCTCGAAAGCGTCAGCAGCCCCGAGCCAAAGACCCCGTTTCGGAAATGGTGCGAGTGAACGAGACGACCCCCGAGGGCTGCTGCTTCGGCGATGGAGCGGGCGTCGCCGGCGCACCAGACCTCCTGGAGGCAGACGACGTCCGGAGGAGGGGAAGACGCGGACGAGGAGGTCGAGGTCGAGGTTGAAACCGCCGACGAAGAAGGATCGATCGCCGCCATCGACCATTCCATCAGCGCCCGCCCAATGCCGGCGACGCGCTCCCTCCTGTCCCTGGAAGCGGGAAACAGCAGGCCCCAGCAGTTGAGGGTGATGACCTTGACGGTGCGGCGCCTGGATTGAAGCGGCGGCGGAGGGGGCAGCGGCGGAGGCAAGACATCGAGGACGACGGGCGAGAGGGTCGAGCGCCTTCGAGTTGCAGAGGGCATCGAAAGTTTTTTCTCTTTTTTCCCCTTCGAAGGCGCGTTCTGATTTCTCGGCTCAGAAAAAAAAAACGAAAACGAAGAAAAAAAAAAGAGGCAGTGGCGGCAAGACGGCGAAGGAGAGAAAAGAGCACACCTTGTCCCAAGAGCCCCTCTGTGGCCCCTTTCTCTCCGCCCCCCACGCTCGCAAGCGACACGCCCCCTTCGAGGCCGCAGCGAGGGGAAAAGCAGCAGCAGCAGAGGCGGCGCTTGGCGTAGAGAAAAGGCTTTTCTCTTTCGAGAGAGAACCGTCGACGACAAGCCAATCGACTTGAAAGAGAGTCAGCAAATCCTTTCCCTCTCTCTCTCTCTTTCTTTTTCCTTCCTTGTTCCCCTCTTCTTACTCCAATGGACGAGGCCAGGCTCCGCGGCCTGCGCGTCGAGACGCACGTGCAGCCTGGAAGGACAGGTAAGGGAAGAGAAGAAGAAAAGGAGAGGAGAAGGAGAAGGAGAAGGAGAGAAGGATTGCGAGAGAGAGAGAGAGAGAGCAGGCTGCTCTTAGCGGAGGAGGCCGAAAAAAAGCGAAGGCGACGAGGGCCTCTCTTTTTCTCTTTCTCTCATCCTCTTTTCCTCGTTTCCTTCTCTTTCTTCCTTCAACCCTTTCACTTTTTTCCCTAGGAATGTCCCCGATGGCCTCGCCCTCCCTGTCCCCTCGGGGCCCCACGGCCTACGGTCCCGCCATGGCCAACGCCGCGGCGGCGGCTGCGGCCGCGGCGGCGGCGACGGCGGCGAAGAACAACAGCAATAACAGCAATATTAATTCTTCCGGAGGAGGCCAAGCGCGCTTCCCCTGCTCCAAGATGAAGCTCGACAATTTGTTCTTACAGTGGCTGGCCCTGCCCGAGTCGCAGTCGCTGGTGCTGCACCTGCTTGAGGAGGCGAAAGCCGGGAGGCCGCTGGCGACGCCGGGGGCTGCTGCTGCCGCCGGAACTGCTGCCGCCTCTTCGCACCATCAAACCTCCTCTTCGCATCAAGCCTCGTCGGCGGCGGCGGCGGCCGCCGCAGCAGCCGCGACGGGGACGGCGGCGGCCCCTCTCCCGGCCCCGATCGCAACGACGACAACGGCTTCTGCCGCCAACCCGGTGGCGGCCTCCTCCTCGCCGATGAGCCCTCAGACGACGGCGGCGCTCTTCTCGTCGCCCCCGCCGCTCTCGCCGCTCAAAGGGGGTCGGGGGTCGGGCGGGGGTTCCCCCACCGCTTCGCCCTTCGGCTCCCCGGGGAGGAGGCACTCTTCAGGCGGAGGAGGGGGCTCTCTGGGGACGACGCCCCCGAGCAGCGGCGAGGCCGGGGCGCTGGCGCAGGCCGCCGACGGAGGAGACCCGATGATGACGACGACCAACTCCGCCGTCCCTCCGCTGTCACCGCAGAGGACTCTCTCTGCCGTCGCCGCCGCCGCCCCCGCCCCTTCGAGCGCGGCTCTGATCCCGCGCTTCTTCTTCCCCGGAGGAGGACCGCCGCCGCCACCGCAGGTGCTGTCGGCGAGGGCGCAGGCGTTCGAGGCGCTGCTGGCCGGTGGCGGCAGCGACGGAGGTGAGGAAGATATTTGTTTTTTTTTCGTTTTTTTTTCTTTTTTCGAAAAAAAAAAAATCAAAATCGCTGACCTTTTTTTCCCCTCTATCTCTCTTTCTTTTCACTCCCAATTCAATCCCAGGCGGCCTGACCATCCCGGCCTTCAAGGACCTGATGCGCGACGTCTTCGACCTCCCTTCGGTCCTCGCTTACCCTCTCTTCACCCGCCTCGTGCCCGCGGGCTCGGGCGGCACGGCGGTGCCGGAGCCCGCCTTGAGGAGGTGGGTCGAGGCGCACGGGGGCCTGGCCGCGAGCCCGGAGACGAGGATGTTTGACATCCTGAGGGGGGAGAGCGGCGGTGGCGGTGGGAAGAGCGGCAACGGCGGCGAGGAAGAAGAGGAGGGCGCGAGGGAGGCTCTTACCTCTCCGTCGTCGTCGCTGCCGTCGTCGCCGTCGGCGGCATCTCCTTCTTCGTCGTCGTCGGATGTGGTCACTGCAGACGGCCTGAAGGCGCTTCTCGCCGGGGTCCTGCTCTCTCACCCTGGCCTGGAGTTTTTGCAGGACGCACCCGAGTTCCAGGACCGGTACGCCGAGACTGTCATCCATCGGTAAGGAGAGAAGTTTTTTATTTTTTTTCATTTTCGGGTTTTCTTTTTCTTCTTCGTCGCGCGTCGAGGTCGAGAAACTCAACTTTTTCTTTCTTTCCATCTCTCTTTCTTCTTCTTCTTTCCAACTCTCCAGGATCTTCTACGCCATGGACCGCTGCGGCTACGGCTCCGTCTCCAACGCGACGTCCTCGGGTGGGGGAGGAGGCAACTCGGGCGGGTCGTCGTCGGGGGGCAGGCTGCGCCGCTCGGACGTGCGGAGGGGTAAGAGTCGATCTCTTTTTTTTCTCATTTGCGGGTTTTCCTTTTTTTTTCGCACGACAACTCGAAACTCACCAAATGTCTCTTCATCCTCCTCCTCTTCTCACCCCCAGGCCGCCTCCTCGCGGCCCTCCGCGCGCTCGACGCCGAGGACGACGTCAACCGCGTCACAGCCTACTTCAGCTACGAGCACTTTTACGTCATCTACTGCAAGTTCTGGGTGAGGCTTTTGTTCTTTTTTTTGAAAACCTTTTGAACCTTTTTTTTCGTTTCTTCGACGACTTTTCTTTCTCACTTTCTCTTCTTCTCTTTTCAAAAAAACAAATCAACAGGAGCTCGACGCCGACCATGACTTCCTCCTCTCGAAGGAGGACCTCCTCCGCTACGGCAACCACTGCCTGACCTACCGGGTCGTCGACCGGATCTTCGCGCAGGCCCCCCGGCCCTTCGCGTCCGGGGTGGACGGGAGGATGTGAGTTTCAAATTTTCGATTTGTTTTTCTTCGTCGTTTTTTTTTTCTTTCGAATGAAGAAAAAGGAAAAAAACTCACTCTTTCAAAAAAAAAAAAAAAAAAAAAAAAAAACAAAAA
>Ga0114918_10004171_pt1 | contig 12595 bp, 8 predicted proteins | sample LantaG_FD_87015 | JGI IMG/M metagenome (GOLD analysis project Ga0114918, IMG submission 87015) | Deep subsurface microbial communities from Baltic Sea to uncover new lineages of life (NeLLi) - Landsort_02402 metaG | ecosystem: Environmental > Aquatic > Marine > Oceanic > Sediment | place: Baltic...
ACTATTAAACTGGCAATAATGCTCAATCTTTCAAAAAAAGAGATCAGGAACCTTAAAGAAAAAGAGTCTGAACTCAAGAAAGAGATCAACCGTGAGCAAAGGAATATTATCGGGTCATCCCCACAGATAATGAATGTCCTTAAAATGGTAAGGAAGGTTGCAAAGACCGATGCCAATGTGCTGATCACCGGGGAGAACGGGACCGGTAAAGAGCTTATTGCACAGGAAATTCATCGTTTTTCAAACAGGGCAAACGAACTGATGGTAAGCGTAGATATGGGCTCCATAACTGAATCACTTTTCGAAAGTGAATTGTTCGGACATGTAAAGGGTGCATTTACCGATGCCCGTGAAAACAGACAGGGGAAATTTGAGATAGCCCATAAGGGCACTCTTTTCCTTGATGAGATAGGAAACCTTTCCTTTCATCTTCAGGCTAAACTGCTGGCAGCTATCGAAAACAGGCAGATCACCAGGATAGGTTCAAATGAACTCATCCCTGTAAATATCAGGCTTATCTGTGCTACAAACAAAAACCTTGAAAACCTGGTCGGGGAAGGACTTTTCAGGGAAGATCTTCTTTACCGCATCAACACCATTCAGATCGAAATGCCTCCTTTGAGGGAAAGAGGAAACGATATTATAACTCTGGCCGAGTTTTTTCTCAGAAGATTCATACAGAAGTACAACAAACCCGGACTGAAAATAAATCAACAGGCATTTGATAAGTTAATGAGCTATTCGTGGCCCGGGAATATCCGGGAGCTTCAAAATACCATAGAAAAAGCTGTCATTCTCAGCGAGAACACGATAATAAAACCTAAAGATCTGTATCTCCGCCCTGCCGGAGAGATAAAAAATATCGATCCTGTTGCCACTCTTGAGGAAATGGAGGAAAAGATGATCCGTATCGCCCTTGAGAAAAACAACGGCAACTTCACTGCTGCAGCAGAACAGCTTGGAATAACAAGACAAACCTTATATAACAGACTAAAGAAAAACAAGCAAGATGATAAGTAAAAATCTATATGTTAATATTATAATAAGAGTATCTCTTATTTTGGTCCTCTCTCTTCTTCTTGGTTTCCTGGTCTTTAAAGAGGAATCCATACGCTTTTCTGTTCTATGTGCTGTAATTATTTCTATTCTGACTGTCAGCCTGATATCATATCTAAACAGAACAAATAAAAATATCAGGTTCTTTTTCGATTCAGTCAGGAACGATGATTCAAATCTTGCCTTCCCTGTTGATAATAAAAGCGGAAGCCTGAAGGAGCTTCACCAGAGCATGAATAATGTAAATCAGCAAATACAGCATTTGAAAATAGAGAATGCCCAGCAGGAACAATATTTTCAGAAAATACTGGAACATCTGGCGACCGGGATCATTACTTATAATCACAAAGGATTTATTCTTCATGCAAATTCAACAGCAAAGAGACTTTTGTCAATGGATGTGCTGACTCATCTGCAGCAGATAGAAAGGATAGACAAAAAACTGCTCCTAATAATAAAAAACCTTAAACCCTTTGAAAGACACCTGGTTGCTATTAATACAAAACAGGGAGAAATACAATTATCATTGAAATCAACATCTTTTGGATATGATAAAAATGAACTGATAATTTTATCAGTCCAGGATATAAAACATGAACTTGACGAAAAAGAGGTTGATTCATGGATGAGACTTATCAGGGTTTTAATGCACGAGATAATGAATTCTATCACGCCGATAACCTCACTATCAAAATCTCTTTCAAATATTTACCAGCCGGGGGAGAAACCGGTGACACCTCAGGATATAACGGAAAAAACCATAGCAACGACCCTCCAGGGTTTAAATGTAATTAAAGAACAGGGCAAGGGTTTGATGGAATTTGTTGAATCGTACCGAAAGCTGACACGGATCCCTAAACCGGAAATGAAATTCTTTAAAGTATCAGAGCTCTTTTCAAGAGTGAAGCTCCTTGCCGATTCCATTGAAACAGGGGAGAAAACTGAATTTTCTTTCATTATTGATAACTCTGATCTTGAGATTTTTGCTGATGAGAATCTTGTATCACTGGTAATGATCAACCTTATTAAAAATGCTGTGGAAGCCAATGAAAATAATCCGCAATGCAAGATTAAGATCGAAGCAGGGTGTGATCAGAACGACCATAAGGAGATTTGTGTTTACGATAACGGACCCGGGATCAGCAAAGAGAATCTTGAAGAGATTTTTATTCCCTTTTTTACAACAAGGGAAAAAGGATCCGGTATTGGACTCAGTATTTCGAAACAGATAATGGGGGCTCATGGCGGAACACTGAAGGTCAGGTCAATGCCTGATAAGGAAACAGTATTTTGCATGAGTTTTCATAATTGAAATGATTTCAGGGAAATAGGTGTTAAATTTGCCGCACATTAAGGCAGATGAAAGAAAATGAATTAACCGGTCATTTCAATGACCACCCGGTTCTAACAGAACTAACAGAAGCAATAACAACATCCGGGGAAAGAAGGTTCGGCATTTCGGGGTTATCAGGATCGTCAAAAACTATTGCTGTTGCGAAGATCTTCCTGAAAACCCGGTTAATTCATTTGGTTATTCTCCCGGAAAAAGAGGATGCTGCATATTTTTATAATGACCTTGTTTCACTTGCCGGAGAAGATTCGGTATTCTTTTTCCCATCAACATATAAACGTTCTGTCCTTTACGAACAAACCGAGCCGGCTAATATTGTCCTCCGGACTGAAGTGCTCAATCATCTTGCTTCAGGAAAACAGAAAGGTATAATAGTTACCTATCCCGAATCGGTGATGGAAAAGGTTATCAGCCGCAGAAATCTGAAAAAGAACACTTTAAACATAACTAAGGGTGACAGGCTTTCGCTCGAATTTCTCGAGGAGATTCTCCATGAATATAATTTTGAAAGAGTCGATTTTGTCTATGAACCCGGGCAGTACGCTATAAGAGGGAGTATCGCTGACCTCTTCTCTTATTCTGCAGAGCTCCCCTGCCGTATAGATTTTTTTGGCGAAGAGGTTGATTCAATAAGGACCTTCAGTCCGGATGATCAGCTTTCAGTTGCCATTCAGGAAAAAATATCAATAATACCGAATATCCAGGATATCTCGATTGAAGAGACAAATGATTCCTTCACAGGCTTTCTCCCTCCCTCAACAGTAATATGGGTAGAAGATGCCGCTCTTATTAAAGAAAAGATCAATAATATCTATGATCAGACTGTACAAAGGGAGGAATCGGGACAAATTGCCGGGAAGAAGGATCTGATAATGACCGGAGTACGGGTTATTGAGGAATGTGCAGGATTCAAGATTGCTGAATTTGGTAAAACCGGAATCTTTAACACTGACTCCCGGTTTTCATTTCATACAGAACCTCAACCGGTCTTCAATAAGAACTTTGAACTTCTCACCGATAAGCTGATTTCGAACACCCAGGACGGATATTGTACATATATTGTCTCTGAAAGTCAGTCACAGATAGAAAGGCTTCAGGATATTTTTACCGAAATCAATTCGGGGGTTCAGTTCAAGCCTTTACTGCTGAACCTTCATGCCGGTTTCACAGATCATGATCTGAAGATCTCGTTATTTACCGACCACCAAATATTTGACAGGTACCATAAGTTCAGGATAAGGGGATATTTCACCCGTAAAGAAAGCCTGTCCGTTAAAGAGTTAACAGGACTTAACCCCGGTGATTATGTTGTCCATATTGATCACGGTATCGGCAAATTCGGGGGACTTGAGAAAATTGAGGTCAACGGCAAGATACAGGAGGCAATAAAACTCGTTTACAGGGATAACGACACTCTTTATATCGGGATCCATTCGCTTCACCGGATCTCAAAATACAAAGGTAAGGACAGTTCAGAGCCGAAGATCTATAAACTGGGATCCGGAGCATGGCAGAAGCTTAAGCAGAGCACAAAGAGCAGGGTAAAAGACATAGCAAAAGATCTTATCCGGCTCTATGCTGCCAGGATGGCATCAGGAGGATTCTCGTTCTCACCCGATTCATACCTGCAGCGTGAGCTTGAAGCTTCATTTATTTATGAAGATACACCCGACCAGCTTGTGACCACTGTTGCTATAAAAGAGGACATGGAGGCTCCGCATCCTATGGATCGCCTGGTTTGCGGTGATGTCGGTTTCGGTAAAACGGAAGTTGCTGTAAGAGCAGCATTCAAGTCGGCTACAGACAGCAAACAAACAGCAATACTTGTACCCACGACCATCCTGGCACTCCAGCACTATAAAACATTTTCTGAACGCCTGAAGGAATTTCCATGTAATATTGAATACCTGACACGTCATAAAAAACCTGCAGAACAGAAAAGAATCGTTTCACAACTGGCTGAAGGAAAGATAGATATAATCATCGGGACACATAAGCTGGTAGGACAGAGTATTAATTTCAGGGATCTCGGATTGCTGATAATTGATGAAGAGCAGAGATTTGGGGTCTCCGTAAAAGAAAAACTAAAGAAACTGAAGACAAATGTTGATACTCTTACTCTCACAGCTACACCGATACCACGTACCTTGCAATTTTCACTCATGGGGGCCAGGGATCTTTCAATAATTAACACTCCCCCTCCAAACAGAATGCCCATTGTTACTGAGCTGCACAGTTTTAATGAGGATATAATAAGAGAAGGTATTGAATATGAAGTTGCCAGAAATGGTCAGGTCTTTATAATCCATAACCGTGTCGAAAATATAAAAGAGGTCGAAGCAATAATCCGCAGGATCTGTCCCAAGGTTAAAACTGCTATCGTCCATGGGAAAATGACAGGAAGGGATATTGAAGATGTTATGTTCGGTTTTATCCAGGGTGATTATGATGTTCTGATTGCAACTACTATCATTGAATCGGGGCTTGACATCCCGAATGCCAATACTATTTTTGTCCATGAGGCTCATCATTTCGGGCTCTCTGAGCTTCATCAGCTCAGGGGCAGAGTGGGCCGGTCAAACAAAAAAGCATTTTGCTATCTCCTTACACCACCGCTGGAATCACTTACACACGAGGCAAGGCGAAGGCTTAAGGCCATAGAAGAATTTTCAGAACTCGGGAGCGGATTCAACATTGCCATGCAGGACCTTGATATCAGGGGTTCAGGAAATCTGCTTGGAGGGGAACAGAGCGGCTTTATTGCGGATGTCGGTTTTGAAACATACCAGAGGATCCTTAACGAAGCCATGGCAGAGCTGAGAGAAACAGATATAACCAACCGGGAAATTGACAGGAGAGACGAAGATAGGCTGGCCGGTGAAAAGAAAAAACAATCATATGTTTCTGACTTTTCTATTGATACAGATCTTGAGATAATGTTTCCGGATGAATATGTCTCAAACATCTCTGAACGAATCAGATTATATAAAGAACTGAATGAGATAGAAAACGAAGAGTCGCTCCAAAAGTATGAAAGCAGGCTCATAGACAGGTTTGGTCCTGTTCCTTCAGCTGCTTCGGAACTTCTGGATATTGTCAGAATAAAATGGATTGCCTTAAGTCTTGGCATCGAAAAAATACTTCTTAAAAACAACCTTCTGATAGCTAATTTTATCTCAGATCAAAATTCACCTTTCTACAGGAGCCAGCTGTTTATATCAATCATGAATCATGTAAACAGGCATCATAAACGCATGAGTGTCAAGCAAAAAGAATCAAAACTCAGTCTGACCATTTCAGACATCAGATCAGTTAAATCAGCAATTTCAATACTTAACGGGATTATTGAGGATTGCAATAGAAGTGACTAGAGTTTGGAGTGCCTAAAGTACTTAGAGTTATAACATTCCTGAGACTTTAAGTACTCCACACTTTAGCCCTCCCGATTCCCGGGATTTCCTAACTTCGTTCGTCAAACTCCAAACTTCTTTCTTACCTTTATATTATAATTATTTACCATGAATCTGATATTTGACATAGGCAACACCAGCACCAAGGTGGCATTATTCGATGGTCTTAAGAAGATAACCTCTCTAAGGACAAAACAATACAGCTGGGATAAACTAAAAAAAATATTTACTCCTTATGTTATTGAAAGAGCTATAATATCTTCTGTCAGGGAAACCCCTGAATTCATAATCGACCTTGCCACTCTTGATATTGCTTATGTTCATGTTCTTTCGTACAATTCGAAGCTTCCTTTTAAAATTCAATATGAGACACCCGAAACTCTTGGCCCTGACAGAATTGCAGCTATTGCAGGAGCCTTTTTACTGTTTCCGGGGGAAAAGGTACTTATTATAGATGCAGGTAGTGCCATCACTTATGATTTTGTTTCAGGAAAGACTTTCAGGGGTGGAAATATATCACCAGGTATCAGTATGAGGTTTAAAGCCCTGAATAAATTCACACAAAAGCTTCCCCTGGCTGCCACAACAGAGAAATTCAAATCACCGGGCAGGAATACTATCGAAGCAATCACTGCTGGTGTTATAAACGGGGTCATATATGAAATAAATGAGTATATTCGCACGTTTGAAGAAACACATAAAGGCATTAAAGTGGTTCTTACAGGTGGCGACTCAGGATACCTGAAAAACAGAATTAATCATAAAGCCACTTATATGCCTGATATTGTGATTGAAGGATTAAATTACATTTTGGAGCACAATGCATAACTTACGGGCGACAATAATTTTAGCTAACATATTATTCTTTTCTTTTTCAGTTTCCGGGCAAAAACTCATTAATTCTCCTTATTCACGTTTTAATATAGGGTTACTCGAGCCTGCAGGTTCATTCAGAAGCATAGGCATGGGAGGCATCGGCACGGCTGTGAGGGATAATAGCTCCATTTATTATATGAACCCGGCGTCATACAGCAGTATTGATACAAATTCATTTGTTTTTGATTTTGGTTTTGATTATGGAATAAATTTTCTGACTGAAGGCTCATCCAGTTATTTTTCGGATGACATGAACTTTGATCATATCCTGCTTGGATTTCCCGTGGCCAAAGGATTCGGAATTACTGCCGGATTAATTCCTTTCAGTAATGGTTATTATAAAATAACTGAAGAGGTTACTGAGCTGGATCCCGAGTATGATGAACAAACAGGGGAATACATATCTCTCCATACCGGGGAAGGTGGATTTTCAAAATTATTTCTTGGCGCTGGTCTGAATATCACAAAATACTTATCTGTTGGTGCAAACATGATCGTAATATTCGGAGATATTGCCAGAACAAACAAGATTATATTTGGGGATTATTATTATGTTTTCCACAATAATACTACAGAAAAGCTGCATCTTTCAGGTATCAATTTTGAATATGGGGCTCAGTTTATGAAGCCCTTTGGTGATGATTTCTTTTTCAATGCAGGTATATCGTTAACGCCGGGCATGAAGTATAATTCGGATTATGAGAATCTCACCTATTTATTTTCAGCCTACGGGTCAGTTGATACCTTAAAATACATTAAAGACGGGACAAAAGCATTTCTTCCCGGAACACTCCGCACAGGAATCTCTTTTGGAAAGAAAAACAAGTTTATAGTCGGATTTGATTTTACTGAAACAAAATGGTCGAAGGCAACCATTAGTGGTATGGGAGATTATTACGCGGACACCCGATCATACAAGTTCGGTGCGGAATATATTCCTGAAAAATATTCCAATTACAGTTATCTGAAAAGGGTGGAATATCGTATTGGAGGACATATTGAAGATAACTATCTTAAGATTGATGGAGAACAGATTAAAGAGATCGGGTTAAGCCTCGGCTTTGGAATACCGATGAGGCATCCTATATCTAAAACCAACATCTTCTTCGATTATACAAAAAGATACGGCTCTGATGCGTCGTTGTTCCATATTGAAAATCAATTCACCATAGGATTAAGCCTGAATATGTACGATTACTGGTTCTTAAAACCTAAATATGATTAATTATTCGTATTATTGTTTGAATATTAAGTCATTATCATCAGTACATCTTTGAAAAAAATCATAATCTCATATAGAAATCTTTCATTTTTATCAGTATTATTATTTGCTGCATTGCTATTATTTTCGTGTGAAGCAAAAATTGAAAAAATAGACAGCTTTGACATACTTACGCTTCCTTCTCTGTCAGGGAGGAATATTAATACTATATTCACCGACTCAGGCAAGGTACAGCTGATAATGTCTGCACCGGTAATGGAAACATGGGATAACTTAGGTTCCCCATATACAGAATTCAGGCAAGGTATGGAAATTGAATTCTATGATGGTAATAAAGTGCCTGTTGCCAACGTAACTGCAAAATATGCAAAATATGTTGATAAGGAAAAGCTGTGGGAACTTAATGATTCTGTTGTAGTTGTTAACAAATCGGGTGATAAACTTGAAACTGAACAATTATTCTGGGACCAGGATAAAGAGCTGATCTTTACCGATCGGTTTGTAAAAATAACAAATGAAGATCAGACAGTTATGGGTACGGGCTTCGAATCTGATCCGAATCTTACCAGGCGGAAAATAAAAAATGTTACTGCCACAATTTATCTGCACGATGAGTAAAAAATACCTCCTTATACTGGAAATAATCTGGATCATTACCGGGATATTATGTGTTGTAGCCGGTATAAGGTACATAATACGGGATAGCGGGAAAATGTTCTTTCTCTTTCCCCTGATGGCAATAATCTCTTTTGTCTTTGCATGGCTTCGGCACAGAGAGCGAAAAAAAGGTTAACTTTATAGTATGAACGCCATCATTATCATACTCCTGGCAATTCTCTTTTCTGCATTTTTTTCGGGCCTTGAGATCGCATTTGTTTCCTCAAACAAACTGCGGCTGGAACTTGATATTAAGCAGGGTGTGTTCGGGTCGGGTATACTCAGGGTATTATCAAAACATCCAGGTCAGTACATCGCCACCATGCTTATAGGAAACAATATTGCACTGGTTATTTATGGTCTCTTTTTCTCAAAGCTTTTAAGTCCGGTACTGACTCCTCTGTTAGGTTCTGATCTGCTGGTACTCCTTATAAATACGCTAATTTCAACAGCCATAATACTCCTTGTAGCGGAGTTTTTACCAAAAACGTTTTTTATTATCTCACCCAATTTCTTTCTGAAAATATTAAGCGTACCAACATTGTTTTTCTATTGGATCTTTTATCCGATCAGCAAGAGTGCCCTGGCAGCCTCCAATTTGTTTATCAGGCTTTTTTCCAGGAACAAACCGGTTAAGAAAACACAGGAGAATATTGTTTTCAGCAAAGTTGATCTCGACCATTTTGTTAACCTGAGCAAGCATAGAGAAGAATTAGCAGAGCCGGGTCATCATAATATCAGGATATTTCAGAATGCCCTTGATTTTTCCAATGTAAAACTCAGGGAGTGCATGGTGCCAAGGACCGAGATAGAGGCTGTTGAATGTTCAAGCTTAATTGACACTCTGAAAGAGAAGTTTATTGAGACCCAACACTCCAGGATACTGGTTTACCAAGAGACTATAGACAACATTATCGGTTATTTTGAGCTGAAAGATATATTCAAAAATCCCCCGGATATAAGATCGAGTATCAGAAAACTGGCAATAGTACCCGAGACTATGGCTGCTAACAAGCTGTTGAAAGTCTTTGTCGATGAAAAGAAAAATGTGGCACTGGTAGTTGATGAATTCGGAGGCACCTCGGGTATGGTTACAATTGAGGATGTACTCGAGGAGATAGTGGGTGATATTGAGGATGAGCATGATGTAAATGAGCTGACTGAGAAGGTTCTGAGCAATAATGATTTTATTTTTTCCGGACGCCTGGAGATAGATTACCTGAACGAAAAGTACCAGCTTAATCTACCTGAAGAAGATGATTATGAGACACTTGCCGGCTTGATACTATTTTATCACGGCAGTATACCGGGGAATAATGAAGTTATCCGGGTAAATAATATTCTCTTTAAGATACTCAAAGTAACGGCCACCCGGGTTGATCTGGTGAGTATGAAGGTGGAATAAAAATCAGTTTAATTGTTCAGATTTTTATTTATAGCCTTCTTTAACAAATTATAGGTTGTTATAATAGTCCACGATCCCGATCAGATCTTCAATTTTATTTATCCTGGGTTTGTTTGAATTCATAAACCTGTTCAGGGCTTCTTTCTGATCAGTTAAAACAGAAAGCACATTTCTTTTATTCCTTACCAGGACTGCATTGTTATTTTCAAGTTTAAGATAATAGGTGTCCGCTGTATGAACAAATTTTGCGGGTTTTGCATCCTGGTAGAGTTTTGGCGGTTCGGCATCCTGAATACGGATATTTTTTCTGATGAGCAGTTTACATTTACCGTCAATCTTTAAAATAAAATAAGAATCATTCCTGAGAGGTTCATTAGCCGGTGAGTTAACATAATTACAATAGAGGAACTTTACAGTATCAATGACTATTGAAGATATTTTTTCAGGATGAATAACGCCATAGATATTGCCGTTATCTTTAAGGTGTACCTGATTGCCATAGATATCATATCTTAGGTTCAGCCGGTAAGTTTCCCCGTTTTGCAGTGTCAGTTCACCTTCATGAAAATCTTTATAAATATAAGGATCACCGGTGATATTATCATAAGTTTCACTTTTAATCCCTTCGATTCCTTCATTGAGCCTGAGCTTAGCAAGCAATGATTCTGAACCGGGGACAATTATCTGTGAATGGACTGCATAAGATGACAGAAACGCTATACAGATAAAGAATACAAATGATTTAATAACCATTTTCATAATCTGCTATTTTTATGATAAATATTAGGGCTGCCACGAAGACAGCCCTAACAATAATACTATTTTCTGATTTTATCTGTTATCTGGGAGTATATGTAATATCAAAAAATCTATAGCCCCCTGCTCCAGAATAGAAATAATATATATGAATTACTCCTGTAACGCTATCATATGTGGGAACAACAGCTGGATCATAAGGATTACCTATGCCTGCGTCACTACGGTCAGTGGTAACTGTGATCGCATAATTTGCAGCCGCATCGATATGAATGGTCACAATGTTATCCTCCCACGATCCAAACCAGTCATCACACTCGTACGCATTTTTTGCTACCAGATCAACATTGTAAACTTCATCACCATAAATGTCATCCGGATAGGTACCGTATGAAGGATGGTGATAAATATAATGCTTTTCATAAGAACCAGCAAAGAAATTCGCAACAGCAATGGTTGTCTTGTTTGAAACATCCACTTTGCGGCCATCCTCCATCACGGATACATAGCTAAGTGTCCATTTATCCCCGATATTAAGAGTGCCTTCATCTGCAGACATTCCGAGGTCTGCAATAAGCTGTGCGTAAGTGTAACTTACTGATTTCGATACGTCGTCAGAGGTGTTGGCAGATCCCACATCTATGGTCTGGTCGAGGACTACGGTCTTGCCTGTATATGTCCTGTAAACTTCAACAGCATCAATTCCGGGTCCTTTAGGAATATCGAGTACTATATCGACACTGGGTGTGCTGCCTAGCTTATATGGCACAGCCGAGGTGGGAACTATTATCCCTCCTGTCTTCACATCTGCAGTCATTAAATCGTCAAATGTTTTATCGCATGAGACAAACATGAAGACTGCAATTATCAGGCTTAATGCTGAAAATATTGTTTTTTTCATGATTATTCTTTTAAACAATTAGTAATTATCCTGTATATCCCACCATACTCGTGTATTCAAGTTGTCAGCACCCTGATGGGCAACAGCTGCTGCAAGGTTTGTCGGATTTCTTCCTGCCTCATCTGAAGGATAGTATGCCCTGACAGGTATCTTTCCGCCATTCTGGCCGGCAATTGCTGGTGTCAGTTCCGGATAACCGGTTCTTCTCCACTCAAAAGCCGCCTGTACTCCCTGGTCAAACATTGCAACCCATTTCTGTGTGGTAATTTGCTCGATACCGTTTGCCGGATCGTAATCATATGTTCCGCCCCAGTCTACAAAGTCCTGCCATGCATAATCATAGATATCATCGGTGGCTCCCATGCCCCAGCTTATAAAGGTTGATTCCCAGACAGCAAGTTTGGTAGTAAATGTCCCATTAGCATTGTACTGGTCCCATGAAGCTTTTATACCGGCGTGATAAGCGGCTTCTGCAGCTCCATCACCTCCGGGTATAAATCCGCGGGCTGCAGCTTCAGCTTTGATAAACATTACTTCTGCATAACTAAACAGCATGCCGGGAGCAGATGCGGCACTGAAATATGTACCTATTTTAGAGGTTTCTGCCAGACCATTACCAAGATAATTAAGAGCATTAGCTGATGTCATTCCATTTGGAAGGCCTACCCACTCACCTGAATTAGCAGCCAGTTCTGCATAAACAACTACCCTGTAGTCAGGACTGGGAGCTTCAGTATACAGATAATCTATAATTGAATTACTTACCCTGTGGTCATCCCTTGTCTTTCTGTTCTCATTGATAGGATTGTTATTTGGATTAGATCCAAGGTAAGTTAATGCAACATTGTCACCATTGCTTTCAAGAATGGGATATGTTGTCGGATCACCAAAAATAGCCGTCATATCAGTGGTAGGATCAACCTGGTCGGATCTGCGCATAAGGAGACGCAAACGCAACGAG
>Ga0114918_10004172_pt1 | contig 12594 bp, 13 predicted proteins | sample LantaG_FD_87015 | JGI IMG/M metagenome (GOLD analysis project Ga0114918, IMG submission 87015) | Deep subsurface microbial communities from Baltic Sea to uncover new lineages of life (NeLLi) - Landsort_02402 metaG | ecosystem: Environmental > Aquatic > Marine > Oceanic > Sediment | place...
AGTATTTATTATAACCGTAATTCAGGCGAGAGTAAAGCATTTAATAATATTACAATTTCAAATCCTGAGAAAAATACTTTTATCACAGGCGACAGGGCTTATTATAATGATATAAACGGTATATTGTTTATCACACGCAGGGCAGGTCTTATGCTTACAGATAAGGACGATACATTATATCTTCATGCAGACACTTTAAAGGCTATTCCTATTGATGATAATAAAAAACAGAGAGTTTTGTATGCATTTCATAAGGTGAGGTTTTACAGAAAAGACCTGCAGGGCATATGCGATACTCTTATTTATAATACAAAAGATTCTGTTATTTATTTGCGCAGGCTCCCAATCCTTTGGTCTGATAAAACGCAGATGACTGCTGAAAAGGTTGATATGAAAATAAAGAACAGGAAGATTAACAATATCTCATTCTATAATTCATCTTTGATAGTATCACAGTTTGATAGTGTAAGATTTAACCAGATAAAAGGAAAGGATATTACAGCATGGTTTAGAGATAATTCAATTTATAAGCTCGATGTGAACAGCAATGCAGAAGCGATTTATTATTTCAAAGAGGAAAACGGAGCTCTGATTGGTATTAATAAGTCAGTTTCTCCGGATATGAAGATATATTTTTCTGATAATAAAGTGAATAAGGTTGTGCATATTGACCAGACAGACGGGACGTTTTATCCTGAAAAGGATATGCCTAAAGAAGAAGCATTGCTGAAAGAGTTTAAATGGTATATTGCCAAAAGACCATTAGACAGATTTGATATTTACAGATAAAAAGCTGAATATATTAAGATTGGTTCTCGTTCAGAAAGGATTGCCAGCAGGGCAATTTCTGTGCCGACTATAAAAGTGCACTCATTAAAGTTCCGACCATCTAAAAAGTTCTTGGTTTGAAATCACGAAATTCAATTATTATAATTCGTTATAACATTCCATTCTTCAGCACGTTTTGCAAGCAATAACATCTGAGCTTTATTTGAAATATATAGTTCAAAAACAAATTCATTTTGATTAAACTCAAATTGAATGAAATTTCCAGTTCCATCAAAACTCCCTCCCTTTTTGATAAGAGAGGATAATTGAGGAATTTGAAAAAAGTTTGGTATATACTCAAAAAAATTAAAATCTATTCTTATGTCATTTAATTCTGATAAAATAAATTTATTTTTTAATTCTTTATTTTCAATATATAAAAAATCCTTATAAAGAATAATAAAACCTGTTATATTAAATGTCCTATAGCCATAGAAAGAATAAAGATATATTATAAAACTAAATAGCCCAATTATTACAGATAATATTAGAATCAGATTATTTGTAAAAGTAAAACATGAAATTATACAAATAGTCCCTATAATTAAAAAAAAAAATGATTTTTCTTCTAATAAATATTTTTTTTTGTTATGACTAACAATAGGAAATTTTAATGGATAATTCTCAGAATATTTCATATTTAATTCTTTAAATCTATTTAATATCATTTATTGTTTGGTTTATAATCTCAAATTAAGAAAGATATATTAATATTATAAGAATAAATTATCAAACAATAAAATTGAGTGATATTTTAAAAAACATAGCAAAAGTAAATCTAAAAAATTCAGCAGTTCAGATTAAAATAATGTCTAAGGCATTAAATCCAAATAATAACCATATTTTTGAGGATTTGCTGCTTTAGTTGCACAATCTGCTGCATAATCCATTAAAAGAATAGGCACCGCAAAAGGTCCCCATTTAAAATTATGAGCTGCGTCTTTTATTAAATTTTTTTTAATTTTGACTTTCATACAAGTGTCAAATCTATCTTCATAATCAGGCAAAGTTTGGGGCATATTATTTGTTACTGGGTTAATATTCAATCTTATTTGATTAGAAATGTTTCTGTTAATTTGATTAAAATTATTAAATAACATAATATTGAATTTAAATTTTGCCTACTCTAATAAAACCAGCTTTTCGGCTTCTGCTGAATTTTCGTTTATATTTATTTTTCTTTTTGATGTGCCTATAATATCTTCAAACGAAACGTATAAAGATATGTATAAAATAGGTATGCTAAAAAATATCCAAATCATATCAATAATAAACGATAAAATTATTATTCCTTTTATGTGAAGAATATTCACCATTTGTTCCAAGGAAATTAAATGAACAGTAATAAACATTATAATTTTTGTAATCACATATGCAGGCACAAATACAATAACATTTAAGATAAGATAAAAGGCAGCAAAAATATACCATCTTTTTGAAATTTCTTTCATACTACTAGTCATAGATTTAACAAAATTCTTTTCTGAAAAGACAATATAAAACTGTGTCCATTTAAAAGCAATTATTAAATAAATTCCAAAAATAATAAATATTGCAGCTATTATCCAATTGTAAAATAAGAGTGGATTAATAGTATTCTGAAAAGGAACTTTATCCCATACGTAATTTTTTAAATAAAAAAATGTAATATCTCTTAGTGGCAGATTGTAAAATACAAATAATAAAAGATTTATTATAAGAGAAGCAAAAAGCAATTCTTTCCAATGCTTTAATCCATTAAAAAAATCTCGAAAAGAATACGTCTGATTTAAATAAATTTTTTTAGCTACAACAAAGTAACCTGTTGTAAATAGGAATGAGAATAAACTATAAACAGGTATAATGTTTAAATATTCTATATAAGATTTTAAAAATGGATCTGAATCTGAAAAAATAATTGAAAAATCTGATGGTATTTGTATAATTAGAAATAATAAAGCCAACATTAAAAACAATAAGGCTGTAATTCCTATAAAACCATAAAAAAATTTAAAATAAATATTACAAGCAGATTTTATATAATATATAATTTTAGAATTTTTCTTACTTGTATTAATAAAATAATTTGTATCTTTTTTTATTATATCAATCATATTATCCATAATTTATAAATATACAATTCGATTATTTGTAGATTTATATTCCATTTCTAATTAATATTTAATTTTGTTTTATCAATTTACTTTAGATTATAATTTTTTAAAATCTTCATTATTCACAAATAAATTACATATTAAGTGCCAAAACCCTGTCCATTGCATTCATATAATCTATCGTTTGCTTTTCCAAGTGTATTAAGATATTCATCTAAAGATTTTTTATCTAATTGATTTTTCAAAACGCCAAAAACATCTCCCATTTGATGCGCTGCTATTGCATTATAAAAATTAATTTGATCTTGATACTTCTGAGTAGCTTGTATATATGTATCTTCATATTCTATAATACAGGGGTTTGGAGGTCCAGGTTGAGCTTCTCCCCTAGCTCCCCTTTGAAGGTCATTGATTAAAATTCTTTTATTTATTCTATTTTGATTAAAATTATTAAATAACATAACACATAGATTTAAATTCATGCCTACTCTATTAAATTCAGCTTTTCGGCTTCCGCTGTGGAAAAGTTCGTTATTCGTTATTAGTTATTCGATTTTATTTATACATTCGGTACGTATTTGAACATTACCATCCCTGCGCCGACAGAAAGCACGCCCATTAATGTTTATTTTTAGATTTTCTAAGAAATATTATTCCAATAATAATAATAGTTAACCCAAATATCATAATAAGAATAAGATGTGCACCAAATATTTCATATACTTTATTAATATTATTAGCAGGATTATCTTTTTCTAAAACATTAGGTATGCTATGACGATTATTTTCGTTCAGTTGAATCTTATTAATTAAATCATAAATATTATAACCCGACCATAATGTTATTAAACTGCCAACTAATATTATAAAAATTAAACCTATACGTTTTTTCATTCTCATTATAAATATATTTTAATAGAATTTAAGTTTTTCGAGGTTATATTGTGTAAATTTGTATAATAAATTTTTTTATTCTCTTTTATATAAAATCAATAGAATAAATTTTAAATACACAACTCCTTCTATTTATATTGTATATGCAATAAAAAACATTAAAAGGTCAAGATGTAAAATTTAATTAGGTAATCCTATACAATCCCAATAAGATTTATATGCATTTGTAACATCTTCATCTAACTTTGAGTTAGCATTATCAACCATATTCTTTGCTTCTACCATCATTGCCAAACCCATTATAGCTCCAACTGCATCCCCTTTTGTTGCCTCACCCCATGCCATTTTAGCTCCAGCTGCTGAAAGTGAAAGAGCAGCAGCTCCTGTGGCACGCCAAGTATTATCTGCTGCTGTCAAATTTTCTTTTAATTTATTCATACATGGACCTTGATCAATAGGTGCAGATTCGTTTGGTATAGAATGTTGTCTAGGATTTATTATAATATTTCTATTAATTCTTGATTTTTGATTAAAATTATTATTAAATAACATAAGCTTTAAGTTTTAAATTATTAATATATCAAATTATTAAAATTTCCAAGTATGACATCGCTCCAAGTGATGTCATACTGTTTATATTAATTTATTTTGCATTCGGCACGTATTTAAACATAACCATTCCTACGCCGACAGTGAGTCCTCCCATTAAAGCGCCAACCATCTGCATAGCTTTTGGATTGAGGTTCTGCCTGATATTGTTATCATACGAGCTGCCTAAATCTGCTCCCCTGATAGCAGCAGCTACCCAATATGGTATGCTTGCACGGTTGCTGTTTTCATTTGAATCGAAATAATTATAGTTGTACCAGTTATTTTGTCCGATGCTTTGCTGAAGTTCCAGCACAGGTTGTTTTACTTCTTCAATCCAGTAATTGTAAGCTGCCAATCCAATTGCAGCAGCCATATAACAAATTGCAGACTGCGATTCGGGAAGACCTGCTTTGCCGATATTCTCCGTAACATTTTCAAGGAATTTTCCAATGCTTTCAATAGGAACTTCAGTCAATCCGTTTATCATCTGGTTTACGAAGTAGCAATTAATGGGTTTATTATTATTGGTAAAATCAAGTATTGCACTTGAACCCATTGCTTTTACAATATTATTTGTGAATTCATCATTTTCTATGGAATTATATAATCTGACAATAACATTTTCAAAGCCTTCACCGCCTGGATTGCCAGTGGATGCTATTCCTGATTCGGGTGTTGCTGCATAGTATCCATCTCCTAAATCCTCTAAACCTTCTTGATTCGCAAATTTCGCAACGGTTATCTGAATTACATTAACCCATTCATCTGAAGTAACTGCTTGTGTATAGATGTTTCCATCTTTAAAAATAAGAATTTTTACAGTGTCAGATGGAATAGCCACCGGTGCTTGTAATATATAACCAGTATCAACTGTGGCTATGTCCCCATCTTCATTAATATTAAAGAATTTAGCTTTAGTATAAAAATCATTATCACCGGAATCTTTTACCCAAAAGTATGCATCACCCTGTAATTTTAAATTTATTCCGGGAATTTCAGCTTTTGAATAAGAAATAGTATATTGCTCATTAGCATCAGAGCTGGAAAAATAGATACGGGATACCGAATCGCATACCATATCAATTAAATCTTCTTCACTCATATCAGCATAAAGATTGTCTTCAATCTCATTTATTATGCTTGAAAACTGGTCGCCGATTGGCGGCTGATAAGGATTTTGAACTTCCTCTTCCTGTTGTACTTGTGTTGTTAATGCTATTTTTTTAAGGGTTTAAAGTTAAACAATAATTTTTAATTAACAATTTATTTTTAGCAGAGACGTCATGAGTGGCGTCTCTGCATGAAAAATCAATAAATCTCAGCCACGACTTTTACTATATCTGATTCGAAGCCGACTTCCTGGTCGTCTTTCCAGATGTAGCGGAGCTTGTAGTAGCGGATTTCGGGCTGCAGGGAGAGGTTTTTGCGTGTGTCCTCCCAGGGTGAGCGCTGGTCTTTGTCAAGACGTTCCCAAACAAGGTTAGGCGGGATGGCGAGCCCTGCGTGGTCGTCTTCAGAAGTTGACAAAAGGTTAAGGTCGCGGACAGTTTCGCGGACAGCGCCATAAATAACCACTCCTTTCATTCCTTTCTTAACCCAGTCAATGACAATCATGTCCATCATAGCTGTAACAGCAGAAACGACTGGCTTAGCAGTGTCGGGATTCACCTGCGGGCTTTCGATAAGGAATCCCATTGCCTCGCCGTCGCTGCGGGCAAAGTCCTGATGGTCCATAATTTTTTTCATTATACGCTTTGCATCCATTTCAGCAGCTATAAGCTCTTCATCGAATGCCTGCGTTGCCTGCTGAGCAGCATTTCTGGCTGCTGTCTGCTGCAAAAGCAGGTTTTCAAGGTTAGTTTTGTGAGAGCCGATAACAGCCTCTTCGTCCGGCGTAATCCCATACTTAGGCGAATAGGTGGGCAGGGTAGTGTTGAAATTTGCATAATAAGGCGGCACCGCCTCTTTTTCAGTAGGATAGTTTATCCTGATTCCTTTAATTTTTGACATAAATTCCTCCTTGTTTTAAGTTAATAAATATGTAAAATTGAATAAGAAATTTGCATTCCTGAACGGTTGTCGGATGTCCGACAATCGTTGACGGATGTTCTGAAGGCTTCCAAAACGTCGGAGAATCGTTGCCGGATGTTCGGCAATCGTTGCCGGATGTCCGTCAGTCATTGTCGGATGTCCGTCAGTCGTTGACGGATGTTCTGAAGGCTTCCAAAACGTCGGAGAATCGTTGTCGGATGTCCGGCAATCATTGTCGGACGTCCGTCGGTTATCGAAGAATTGCGAAAACTTGCAGAAAAAGATGGTTTTTGCTGAAAAATAGCTGAAAAAAGGTAAGATTTTGCTGAAAATGGCAGAAAATGCCCAATAAATACTTTTAAAACGTGCAGGCAGACATAACTGAACTGTAGGGATAGAAAGCTGAAATTCTACTCTCTCTTTACAGAAATAGGAGTTTTGAAGATTAAGCATTGTATTTGTTTTAAATGTTTCATCAAAAAGAGGTAAATTTGAGAGCAAATGTAATCAAAAATTTTCTAAATGCAAGAAAAAAGTGAAAAATTTTAGTTAGAAAAATATAACGGACTTTGTTATTACTATAATAATATGTTTACATAATCCATTAAATTTCTAAAATTTTCCTAATTTTGCGGTTGTTATTTTAGATAATAATAATTTATAAATTTTTAATCTGTAATCTGAAAATCTGATAATCTAATTATGTTTGAGAGTTTAAGTGAAAAGTTCGACAGGGCATTTAAAATATTAAAGGGACATGGTCATATAACCGAAATCAATGTTGCGGAATCATTGAAGGAGGTTAGGAAGGCATTGCTTGATGCTGACGTGAACTTTAAGATAGCAAAGGAATTTACAGAGCAGATAAAAGAGAAAGCTCTTGGGCAGAATGTGCTTACAGCGGTTTCTCCGGGACAGCTTATGGTTAAGGTTGTAAAGGATGAGCTTGTGCAACTGATGGGAGTTGAGAAGGTTGATATCAACCTGAAAGGGAATCCTGCAATAATACTGATAGCAGGTTTACAGGGCTCAGGAAAGACCACATTTTCAGCAAAGCTTGCAAATTACCTTAAGCAGAAGAAAGGGAGAAATCCTATTCTTGTTGCCTGCGATATATACCGTCCTGCTGCTATTGAGCAGTTGAAAGTGCTTGGACAGCAGATAGGAATAGATGTTTATACAGAAGAAGAAAATCGTAATCCGGTTAAAATAGCAAAGAATGCTATTTCTCATGCGAGAGATAATGGCTTTAACACTGTGATTATTGATACTGCAGGACGACTTGCAATTGACGAGCAGATGATGAATGAGATTTCAGATATCAAAAAGTCTGTGTCACCACAGGAAACATTGTTTGTTGTTGATGCTATGACAGGGCAGGATGCTGTGAATACAGCCAAGGCATTTAATGAAAGGCTGGATTATGAGGGAGTGATACTGACAAAGCTGGATGGTGATACACGCGGTGGAGCCGCTTTAACGATTAAGTATATCGTTAATAAGCCTATAAAGTTTGTGGGAATAGGGGAGAAGCTGGATGCGCTTGATGTGTTTTATCCTGAAAGAATGGCTGACAGGATTCTGGGTATGGGTGATATAGTTACATTGGTTGAACGAGCACAGGAGCAGTTTGATACTGAAGAAGTGAGAAAACTGCAGAAAAAGATTGCAAAGAATAAATTCGACTTCAATGATTTTCTGGCTCAAATCAACCAGATAAAGAAGATGGGTAATGTAAAGGACCTCGTGGGTATGATACCGGGAATGGGGAAGGCTATGAAAGATGTTGAGATAGATGATGATGCTTTTAAAAGCATAGAAGCTATAATATATTCTATGACTCCTGAAGAAAGGACTAATCCTGCGGTGATAAACGGCAGCAGGAGAAAAAGGATAGCAGTTGGCAGCGGAACGGAAATACAGGAAGTGAATAAGCTGATAAAGCAGTTTGAAGATACCAGGAAAATGATGAAGATGATGACAACCGGAGGAGCCGCTAATATGATGAAAATGATGAAGAGAAATAATTAATAATGAACTACGAACTACAAACTACGAACTACGAACTACAAACTACGAACTACAAACTACGAACTAAAATGAAGCTACTGGATGGAAAATTAATAGCCGGGCAGATAAAGGAACAGATTAAGAAAGAGGTGGCAGAGATGGTTGACAGAGGGGAAAGAGCGCCTCATATAGCCGCTGTGCTTGTCGGCAATGACCCTGCAAGCGAGACGTATGTCAATAATAAAGAGAAATCAGCAAAGGAAGTGGGATTTGTGCCTTCAGTTTACAGATATCCTGCAAATATGAAGGAAAAGGAGCTTCTTGAGGCTATAGAATTTTTAAACGACGATGAGGATGTTGACGGATATATAGTTCAACTGCCATTACCAAAGCATATAAATGAACAAAAAGTCATAGAAGCAATTCATCCCGGAAAAGATATTGACGGGTTTCACCCGGTGAATTTAGGCAGGATGGTATTGGGATTGCCGGGATTTGTTCCTGCCACACCTTTTGGCATTATGGAACTTCTTAAAAGATATAACGTAGAAACTGAAGGAAAACATTGTGTGGTTGTTGGAAGAAGTCATACTGTCGGTACACCTGTCAGCATACTTATGTCGAGAAAAACAAATCCGGGTAACTGCACGGTAACATTATGTCACAGCAAATCAGAGAATTTAAAAGAGATATGTGCAAATGCGGATATACTGATAGTTGCGATAGGACAGTTGGAGTTTATTAAGGAGGATATGGTTAAGGAAGGAGCGGTGGTGGTTGATGTAGGTATGCACAGAATTCCTTCAACTGAAACTAAGTCGGGATATAGATTGAAAGGGGATGTGAAGTTTGATGAGGTATCAAAGAAATGTAGTTATATTTCACCAGTACCGGGAGGAGTTGGTTTGATGACAATAGTTTCGCTGCTGATGAATGGACTTAAGGCGAGAAGAAATGTGAAAATGTGAAAATGTGCAGAGGTGCAAATAAAACGCAAAGATTCAAAGGAATGCAGAATTTAAAATATTGATATAAATTTCAAATGAAATATAAGTTTAGTATAAATCCGGGGTTTTTTAAATTGTTTTTAATACTTCATTGTTCATTGTTCATTGTTCATTGTTCGATAGCCCAGGTACCGCCGCCTGCGCCAATGGCTATAGTGGATGAGCTTATGAAAGAGCTTGGAAAAAACGACAGCATACTGAATATTTTATGGAATAAGCAGGAATATTGCAATACAACTTACAGCGCTGAATTGATTGCTGCAAGCAGTAATAATGGCACTGCACTTTTAGATAGTGCTTCGGTTGGTAATGCAATAGCTGAATTAGATGCGTTAGCTGTTATTGATGTAAAAGGTGTCAGCATTTCAATTAATTATCCTTTTCTGGCAGATAGTTTTCATAACTCAGCGGAATATCTTTCATACTACAGGAAGATTGTTGAAGAAGTTAGAAACAGAGGCTTGAAGCTTTTTATAAGTTCAATGGAAGCAGTTAAAGATACTATTATAAATAAGCTTGAAATCGAAGACTATTATATTAATCTGACAACAGAGAGATTCAAAAAAGAAAAGGCATTAATGCTTCAGAAAATAATTGATGAGTTGCAGCCCGATTATTTGACAATAGAAAATGAACCTTCAACTGTCTTGAAAATTACAGGCTTAAAGTCAACTGTAGATAGTGTTTCATCGTATATAGATTATTTTTTAAGCCATATAGATAAAAAGCAAACGAGGATTGGAGCAGGTTCCGGCACATGGGAAGACATAAGATATTGGGAAAATATGGCAAAAAAAAGCTCCATTGATTATCTGGATATACATTATTTCCCTATATTTTATAACACTTACCTGCTGAATGCAATTAAGATGGATTCTATTGCCAGAGAGTATAACAAGCCTGTAGTATTTGGAAAGGCATGGCAGTATAAGGCAAATACAGCGGAGATTCTATATGATACCTTAACATCAGTGGATAATATTCTATCGAGAGATGCTTTTGATACATTTATTCCTGTGGATTCCATGTTTGTATCTGTATTGTTTAATATTTCAAATATGTTTGAAAGTGAATATACCTCTTTTTATAATTCACAGTATTTTTTCGGTTATATTCATTATATAAAATTAGTATATGAACATATGCCGGCTTACCAGATTTTAAGCATAGCAAAGGATTCGATAACTGAAAAAATTGCACATAAGACACTATCTAAAACAGGCTTGGTTTATAAAAATCTTATATATAATTTATGCAATCCTCTTTCGGTGAAAGATAATTCAATACAGAATAATATTCAAAAAGCACAAATAACATTTTATCCAAATCCTGTAAGAAACAACCTGAATATTGAAGTATATCTTCCTGAAGAAAGTAATGTTGGATTAAAACTATTTAATATAGAGGGAAAAGAATGTATCTGTTTATTAAATAAAAGGCTTTACAAAGGGATTAATAAGTTTAATTTTGATACAGCTAACATTCCCAAAGGCTTGTATTTTTTGAAATTACAGAAATCTGATACAATAATTTCAAAGAAAATAGTTTTAATGTAAATGCTGATTGCTGATTGCTTAATAAACACACTTTATTGAAAACTATTGACAGGTATATAATAAAAAAATTTCTTGGAACATTCTTTTTATCAATATCCCTGATTATATTAATAGTTATCATTTTTGACGTATCAGAGAAGATTGATGATTTTATAGAGAGCAAAGCCCCATTAAATGAAATAATATTTTCTTATTACCTTAATTTCATTCCTTATTTTGTAAACCTTTTCAGCTCATTATTTGCATTTATTTCTGTAATATATTTCACTGCCAAAATGGCATCTAATACAGAGATTATAGCTATCCTGTCAAGCGGAATAAGCTTCAGAAGGCTTTTAGTACCTTACATGATTTCTGCTTTCATACTTGCAGTGATGTCATTTTACCTTGCTAATTTCCTGATACCTTATGCAAACCAGAAGAGACTGGCTTTTGAAAACAGATATATAAAGGTACCTTCAAGGAACAGAACAAGAGATATACATTTACAGATTAAGCCTGCAGGCACGTTTGTTTATGTTCAGTCTTTTACAGATGAATCTAAAATAGGATACAGATTTACTCTGGAGAAGATAGGGCAAAAAGGGTTGTATTATAAAATGGAAGCAGATTATATCAAATGGGACAGCCTGAGCCATAAATGGAAGATAATGGATTATAATATCCGTACGATAAATAATATGAAGGAGGGCATCAGGTCAGGAAAGGAGTTGGATACATTGCTGAATCTGAAACCATCCGACCTGACTCCAAAGCTTGTAGATGTGGATGTAATGAATTTCACGCAGCTACGTAAATTTATAGATGATGAAAAGCTTAAGGGTTCTGAAAACTTACAGTTTTATATAGTTCAGAAAGATAAAAGAGTAGCAAGTCCATTTGCCACAATAGTTTTGACATTAATAGGCGTATCCCTGTCAGGAAGAAAGATAAGGGGGGGCATAGGCATATATCTCGGAGCAGGCATAACAATCAGCTTTGCTTATATATTGTTCATGCAGGTGTCAACAACATTTGCTAACTTTGGAAATATGCCACCGTTAATTGCAGTCTGGCTTCCCAATGTTTTATTCCTTATGTTAGGGTTCTATCTTCTTAAAACAGCCCCGAAGTAGCTTTCAGCTATAATCAATCATTTTTAATGCATTAAAAAGTGTGCTGTCTAAATGCAGTCTGATTACTATCTAAATGCTATAGGTATGCAGGAGGTATACTATAGGCATGCAATATATATGAAAGCTAATGGAAGGCTAATGGAAGGAGGTATGACATGGCTTTGCTGAGAGTATATTGTTAAAAAATCATAAATATTGAAAAACCAAATTTTATAAAGGACTTTAATATTAAAGATATGATAATAAAAAAAAGAAGATAATATAAAAAATATCATTGCAGAATAATACAATCTAAAATAATGTATATTACATAATTGGGAAAGCTTTTTATAACTATTAAAATTTAACTTATAAATCGGAAAGAGAAATTATTAGAATCCCTTAGTTGATGTATAAGTAAATTTTCTTATAAAAATTACGTAAACTTACGTATTGACATGTAAAATAATTTATGTAGATTTGCAAAAAT
>Ga0114918_10004173_pt1 | contig 12594 bp, 27 predicted proteins | sample LantaG_FD_87015 | JGI IMG/M metagenome (GOLD analysis project Ga0114918, IMG submission 87015) | Deep subsurface microbial communities from Baltic Sea to uncover new lineages of life (NeLLi) - Landsort_02402 metaG | ecosystem: Environmental > Aquatic > Marine > Oceanic > Sediment | place...
TGATTCTGGAGAGAAAAGAAGTATAGTTGTGCTAAAGTTAGGAGAGTAATATAATGATTTTGGGATGCCTGACGGGAAAGTTCCAAACGGAACAGGGATCCGGCTTTACCAATTGTGCTGTACCAGCCAATTGGGTTTCACCGGATATATCCTCCCCGTACCAAGCGGGCCTGATCCCGGGCATAAATGGTGTTTCAGGCATCCCAAAATAATAAGGAGGTGGTTATGGTGAAGTTAGATGCAGTTAGAGAGGCAAAAAAGATAATTGAGGCGAAACATTATCCTAATGTCACGGGGACAGCAATAGGTTATAAAGTCATAAAAGGGAAACGAACCAGGCAGATTGGGGTGATAGTGTATGTCAAGCATAAAATGCCTGAGGGACTATTGCGTACTACCGATATAATACCTAAAAAGATTGGCAATATTCTTACTGACGTTGTGTACGCAGAATTTAAAGCCCTTGAGCTAATAGATGATGGCAGACCTGTAAAGCCGGGGTATTCTGTAGGTCACCCAGACATCACGGCCGGCACCTTGAGTTTTTTTGCTAAAAGAAATGGAGAGAGGTGCTTAGTGACTAATGCTCATGTAGGGGCGAATTCCAATGATGGGGAATTAGGCGACCCCATTTATTATCCCGGGCCCTATGACGGTGGTACTAAGAAAAATACCATAGGCCATCTAATTGCCACTATCCCCATCGAAATGCTATTAAGCAATTGTCCCATAGCCAATGCCTTGGTAAACAGCTTTAATCACCTTGCCAAGTTTTTTAGAAGGAAGAGCAGACTTCCTAAACCTGTCAGAGAAGTCACCAACCAAGCTGATTGTTGCTGTGATAAGCTAATACCAGACCTTGAAATAGAGGTGGTGGTCCCTTTTATTGGCAAGCCTACAGGAATTGTAGAAGCAGTATTAGGGATGAAGGTTCGTAAAACTGGGAGGACTTCAGGATATACTGAAGGTGAAATTACTGGCATTGAAGCCATTGTCCAGGTCTCTTATGGCGCACAAGGGATTGCTGTGTTTGATGACCAAATAATCTCTGATATACCCTCTGCTGGTGGAGACTCTGGCTCAGCAGTATTTGAAGATGCTGGAGCAGTTGAGCGTAACAATCTAGTTGGTCTATTATTTGCAGGAGGAGGGGGAGTCACGATAATGAACCGAATGCAAATCGTTTTTGATAAGCTCGAAATTTCGTTACTTAATTAATATATTATGAAAGGTGGTGCTGAAATGATAAGAACACTGGCTATTGCTCTTGAATCTGTTGGTATAAGTGCCATCATTGGGGGGATTGTATTTGAGTCGCAAGCACACGCACCAATTGGATTTGTGATTATAACCGGTGGCTCAGTGCTCATTGCTGCTGGAGGATTGATCTATGCTAAAATCTACAAAGGCAGGAAGAGATAAAATAATGGGGCTGACAAAGAAAGGGAAACTGGGTGTTGGGGCAGCAGCTTTTGCGGCTCTTGCTTACTTGGTAACAAGGGGGAAAGTAGTCGCTCAAGGTGAGTTTACGCTTACTAATTTGGTTGTAGAACCTTCTGAAGTTGAAGTTGGCAACCCGGTCAGAATAACTTGCATAGCAACTAACATAGGCGAGCTAAAAGGTTCAAAGACTATCACACTGGAGGTGACGTAATGCTAAGCAAGACCATAACGCTGGACCCGGGGCAATCAGCAGAGGTATCTTTTACTTATACTCCCGCGAGCGCTAAGACATATATTGTTACTATAGATGGACTTAGTGGTAGTTTTACTGCTGTTGAGTTTCCTGCCGAATTTGAGGTTAGTAATTTAACTATAGAACCTAGCGAGGTATATGTTGGTGAACCAGTTACGATAAGTTGTGTGGTAACCAATGTTGGTGGGCAGAGGGGCTCAAAGACTATCACACTGGAGGTGACACAGTAGTGATGCTAAGCAAGACAATAGTGCTGGATCCGGGGCAATCAGCAGAGGTATCTTTTACTTATACTCCTGAAGAAACAGGAATTTATCATGTAAGGGTGGACGGCTTGCATGGGATATTCGAGTGTGTAGCGCTAACTAGAGCACACGGTAGGGTTAGTGATGAGGCAAACCAGACTAACATCGCAGGTGTCTTAGTAGAGATAGTAGGAACTACACTATTTGACACTACTGACGCTGGTGGAAACTTCCACATAGATGACACTCCTTTTGGCGTATGTACTTTTAGATTTAGTAAGGATGGTTATGCTATAAAGGAAGCCAGCATTGAACTCATACGGGGGCTAAATAATCCTCTTGGTATCATCTATTTGACTCCTGCTGTAGAAGTCGGCAGCATCAGGGGAAAGCTAGAGGAATTACATCCGGCTACCGGTGATACCACTCCTATGCCCAATATGATAGTTAATGTTGATGGCCACAGCACTCAAGCCGACAGTTCAGCTTACTTCTTAATTAGTAATTTACCTTTGAAGTATTACAGCACTCTAACTGTTGAAGGTTATTTGCCCTATCCTTTGTATTTAAACGTTATAGGTGACCATGACTTAGGTGTTGTAGAGATGATTAGTGAGGAAGAGGAGTTTGTTATCCATTTAACCAGTTTGCAAATAGAACCTATGACGGTAGCTGTCGGTCAAGCTATTTCTATTAGCTGTCAGGCGGTTTTATACATAGCACCTTTGAACCAGCCTGTAACCAGGACCATTACTTTGACAATAAATGGGATCGTGGTGGAAACTAAAGATGTTATCTTAACGCGAACGAGTGAATACTGGCCTGCCAGCATGAGGGTTTATTTTGAGTTTACCCCAGAGACAGAAGGAAGTCATAATGTTGAACTAGATGGCTTAGCCGGTTCTTTTGATGTTACACCTCCCATTAATTACTTGACACTAACTACGCCTAAAAAAGTGTCTTCAATGCTAGATATTGCCCAAGCATGGAAGGATAGAAAAGACCAGGGGCTCATTGTTAAATGCCCACTGTGCGGCGATGCTATCAGAGTAAGCTGTAAGGCGAAAGGCATGATTGACCCTTCGCTCTGGTATTCTCATGTAAATGGACATTGGCGCTGCACTGCCCCTAACGGCATTTATCCCTGTATTAGTGAGTCAGAGACAGAGTACTACAAGCAAAACTGGAGACAGTGGCTAATACAAGGAGAAGATTGGTGGTGCTTACACGATTATAACTACCCTACCTATGATGCCCCGGAACCTGGTTCATTTGACCTTGTGGGCGTAAATGATGCTGGATTTGATGGTTTTAATGCTTGGTTTGATGCCCAAGTAGGAATTGTGACTCCCTCCCCCTGGCTTAAGACTGGCGCTTACTGGCTAATGTCTATGATAGCGGTTCCCGAATCCGAGTACCGTGCTTTCCTTGCTGACCTTAACAACTATTGTAGGGTATGCGATACTGAAGGTTGCAACCTACAGGATATAACTCGAACTTGTCCGGAAGATTGGCACCAGTTCCCGCTTGTAGAATGGCACTATAGCTATATGGCAGATAAAAGTGCGCCACACGGGGCGCCACTTCCAATCACAGAGAGTGGGCAAGTTACTGCTCTAAATCCTTTTGAGAGTTACTTCTATACGTGGTATAACTATCCAGACATGACCGCGAAACAGTCATATCCACAAGCACATGACCATTATGGAAGCCCACCGCCTTTTGAGTTTACCTGGACTTGTCCTTTCTGTGGTGAGGAGCTAAGGCTTTATATTCCATATAATGCCCCAGGAGGAGAACCTGCGTACCTCTTTGGCTGGCATGGTCAAGAAGATCATGGTTGGCAAACCCTAAAAGAACTTGCAGGGTTATGCGTATTTGGTGGTCCCCAGTCATTTATTAGTGGCAATGATGAAAGTTGTATCAGGGGCCATCTCTATGCGCATTGGGGAGCTGGAGAAATTACTAGCGAACAAGTTGACACAGCAAGCGCACAGGTTCGTGAAGAGCTAAATACACTATGTGATGGATATAGCCGGGATGTGTGGAATCTACACCCTGGTAATTATGTTGTCTTATTACGGGCAATGTATAGAGAGGCAAGTAGTTGGGGTATTGGTTGGTGTGAGCTCTGGGAGATTGGGAGAATTAGTTTTTAACTTTTTTGATGAAACAAGCAGAATATCGAGAATGCCTTAGACCTTACATTACTGGTTCAAAGACTAAAGAACAGAGAAAACTAGATTTTTGCACCGGAGCCAAAGTCTGTTCAAAAGGAATATCAGTAGAGGAGGCCAAGAGGATTTGTAGTCTGCCTAAAGAGCCTAAGTTACCTAGGAGGAAGCATAATGGTAATTGTGAAAAGGAAACCCTGGAACTTACTAAGTGCGTAATTGGCAAAATGGACATGAACTTGGCCAGTAATAATATCGAACTAGCAGTTATAAATGCGATGATGGAGTGCCGATGTAATGCGCAAAATAACTAAGAAAAGAAAGCAAAAGGATTTAAACCCGGTATATTGTAGTGGATGTGGCAGGTTTTTAGCGTATGAGGCTATTGTGGAGGGAGTACTCCGCATTAAATGCCGGCATTGCAAAGGTTGGACCTCTCTTGCTATTGAAAGGGATGAAACTTCCCAACCGAAGAGCACCGGACTATGAGAGATTGGTTATGTAAATTGCTATGTGGCAAATGGTGCAATATACAAATTACGGAGACATGGAAAAAGGCATGGAAGATAGTATATGACATAGGCTATGAGGACGGAAAGGCTGGAAGAGAACCGATGCCGCCTCCGCCGACCAAGGTAATTGGCCTACTTGACATTTCAAAAGATAGTAAGTAGAATGGAATTTGAGTCAGGTCACACGGCCACTTAAAGCCCTTTTGGGTCAGGCTAACTCGGCCATAAGACCCCGAAAATAAAGGAGCTATGCTAAAATGATTTTAGGAGCTTTAGTGGGTTTTTCTAACCCGAAAAGGCGCCCTGCCCCCCATCGTTTAGAGCACATACTAACTAGGCAAAATTCCGGTTTCTATCTTGCGCGTCTGCCACGCCCATACCCCATGAATGCCCCGCAACGCCGCATGAAGGATGTGGCCGTAGCCTGTGGTATCCACAAGGGTATAAGTCGTGGTGTCCTAGTAAAGGCAATGATAGACTGTGTGGGACCGCATATGAGGAGAGGTTAGGGTTAGCTAAGCGTCGAGGAAAGGGTAGGGTTATAACAGCCCTACCCTTTCATTTAAGATGGCAAAACTTAAAATATTTATCGCAAAACATTGCCTGCCCTGTCAGCAATTAAAAGAGATTGCTAGGAATGGTGGTTTTGGTGATGATGTGGAAGTCATTGATATAGAGACGGAGGAAGGCTTTCCTAATATAGCCGAATTGAAATTAGAAGAAATACCGGTAGCTTACGAAGACGGCAAGAAATGTGCCATAAAATATTCTGACGATAATATTGAAATCAAGTGTCCCGCCGAGAATGAAATAATAGGCGCGGCTGAAAATCAAGTAATTTCAGAGGCGAAAGATGCCTAAAGTATTCTACGAAGCAAGATTATGGCGTAAATGGGCCAATATGGATGATGTCTTCCGAGCTTTTGCTACTGAGCAAGAGGCTTATGGTTATTTAACCCATCTCAAATATATTGCAAAAGCTGGAGATAAAGTCACTATCAAACGCTCTCAAGGATGGGATATTAAAGTGCTATATCGTGAAACTATAGGCAAGGATGGGCAATTCTGGGCAATAAGAAAACCTTATGAACCTATTCCAACTGAACCTACTATCATTAGGGAAGAACTAATAGTTCCCCACGAACCAGTCAAAGGCAAACAAGCCGGTATGCTTGGAGGTCCCGGCAAAGTTCATACTCAAGAGCGACCCTATAAAGCAGGGCAGATGGAGCTTGAAAGCTATACCAAATATAAGAAAACCACAATGTCTGACCGCTTTACCATTGACTGCTCTTACTGTGGGTTTCTCACCTCAGAGAGAACACTTAAGGAAGCTTTGGGAGCCGCCAGGGGGCTTAAAATACGCCATCAGTCAGCGAAAGCGGAAATAACAATTTTTGACCTACTGGCCCAGCGGGGGGCCTGTAACACTTGGGATGTGGAAGGGCACTGCATAGGCTACAAGGAGTTTAAGGAAAAAAAGGCGATGAATTGGAAAACAGTAGCCGAATTAAAGCAGATATGCAGTCAACGGGGTTTGCCAACCAATGGTAGTAAGGAAGATTTAATTAGAAGGATCAAATGAAATTTGAAGGCTTACCAATATTAAAACCTGCCCAAAGACCATCTTTAGCCTTTATGAAGCAATATGTTCGCGTCACTTTTCTTGAAGAAGCACCTGTTACATCTCCAACTTATGAAAACTTAACTGAAGGGCAAACCTTGGTTGACCAAAGAGGCGAAAGGTGGTTAATCACTGATATTAAAAAAGAGGGTGTGCCAGGCAGATGGGCTTATACAATAAAGAGCAAAACTGCTGATTTTACTTACACTAGGCCGTTAGGTGAGATTGAGAGATATTACAAGATAGAGCAACCCATAATTACTAAGAAAAGGAAAACTATATGGGCACAAAAGCTCAAGCCATATAATAGGGACATACTCTACCGAATCGTGGCAGGTGGGGAAATTGATAAACTCATTACCATCGCACCAGAAAATATACTGGAGGAAATTCCAGCCATAGAGAACGCAAAAGATGATATTTATTGGTGGACTGTGGATGAGCTCCGAGCGGAATGTGCAAGACAGGGTTTGCCAACCGAAGGACATAAAAAGCTACTAATTGAACTTTTGGCTCCGGGCAAGGGTATCAACCCTCCATACCCCATTAAAGCTGGTCAAGTTTGGGACCCGATAAGACATATATGGACAGAGTAGAACCTGGAGCCAGGAATATAGTTTAATCACTTTTTCACTTTCCTTAGCCTTTCTATCAGTATATGCTTATCTCCATAATCGGGCAATCCTTCAGAGCGGCACATCTTCCGGAGTTCGGCAACATTCCAGACATAGGGGCTTATACCTCTAGGCAAAAGATAAATAGAGCGGCGGCGGTCTAGTTCCTCCTGAAAATTATTGATGAACTTCAAGTAGATTTCGCGTTTAATAGATAAAACTGCTGTAGGAATACCCATAAAATATCCTATAGCACCTGAAGACCTTCCCCTGCTAGATTTTTTGGGGGCAAACGCGTAACCATAAGGATCTCTCCTCAAGTCCATTTCACGCTCCATAAAGCGGATGGTGTCTTTAGCTGCCTCTATGGTCGCTTCAGGGATTTTATTTTGCTTGATGATTTCAAATAATTCGTCTTGCGCCTCATCTTCAGCTTGCCTAACTTGCCTTTTCGAAAGTCCCACATTTCCATTATAGTCAACATTGCAATGTTATTCAATACCATTTTTCTCCAAATTGATTTATTATCCTCCCATCTAAATGATCAATTTCATGCTGGAGGACCGCTCCAAATCTATCCCGGCCCTTATAAGTAATAGTCCTCTCGTTCAAGTCTACCCCCCTTACCTTTACGAGCTTATGTCTTTTTACCCTATATATGTCACGGCCGTAATTAACACTCATGCAACTTTCTATATTTGTGTATATCTTATCTGAACTCTTGACTAATACGGGGTTTATGATGATAATACTTTCAAGCCCCATCTTTACTCCAATGATCCTAACTCTCTCCCCAATCTGTATAGCAGCAATGCCTATACAGTATGGATTTTCTAGTTGATGTGATAGTTCCCTGGCCAATGCCTTTATCCCTGAGTCTACCTGATTTACTGGCCTGGAAATTTCACTCAGTATTGGGTTTGGCACTTGCAGTATTTTAGTCTGAGATGGTAACATCTTATTAAACTCGGTATGCTTCAAGCGATTAGTTCAAGCCGAACAACCTTAAGACTAAATCATCTTTGCTGCCTGTAGTCGGCAATCCTCTTTCATGGCACATCACTTGAAGCTCGCTAACATTATGCCAGTAGGGATCTTCTAAGCCTTGCGCTTTCATCTCTTCTCGTAATCTCTCCGGGGACAATTCAAGTTGTTTTGCTTTCTCTTCTATGTTACTGGAGTCAATGCCAACGCCGCTCCAGATTTCAGACAAATCTTCAGACCAAAAGCTAGGCAAGCCATTCTGCTCTAATCCCTGCCAGCGTATTCTAGGGGCAACAATATAGGTATTTTTCAATACTTCGTCTTCAGACGGCATTTCATCGAACCGCTCTCCAGCTCGGGACATCATTCCCGTAATGACATCAGAGCTTTTCTTTGAAGCAAATTCCAAAAGGTAAGGTGGCCGCTTAAAAAGAAAGGCACTAAAAAATGGTAGGTATGTCCCCTTGACTAATCGTGGGAAATGATAAGCCAGAATGAAGATCTGCTTGCGTTGTCTTGGCAAGCTCAAAAAGTTTATGACCGCCTCTTTATCCCTGTTGCTATCTAGGGGCAACTGAATATCTGCTTCATCAATAAAAACTATCGCGTTCTCGGTTGATGCTATTTCCATGATACCATCAAGGAACTTGAAATTACTAGGTAAGAGTGCCCGCTTATTTTTAGGTAAACCTACAACCGAAGGAGTCAAACCATACTTCTCACCATACCTCTCCATAATAAAATATGCCAACGCAGATTTTCCTGTTCCAACATCGCCGGTTAGTAAATATGACGCTTTAGGCTGGATCACTTTATCCCACTGGTCTTCTTCTGCTTTATCTGGCGCCCCAAAGTTTTTTAATAAATCATCTATTTCACTCATCTTACCTCTCCTACCTAAAAAAGTCTGGTATTGCCGAAAAGTTCTAACTTTATAATTGCGCCTATCGTATCCTCAAAATAAAGGTTTTCAGGTTTTACAGGGTTACCCTTACGGTTCAGAATATTATCATAGCCCTCCCAAGATTCCTTCATCATCTTAAATAGTCCTAGAATATCCCCTTTTGATGGGACACAGGTTGATCGGGAATGACAGTCTCCGTATCTCTTAATTAGGCTTACTGAGAAGTGGCAACCAGGCCAATACTCTGGCTTTGCTCTTTGCACCGGGGCAACTATGACAGCATATCTAGCAGTATTATATTCTGACATTTTCCTCCTTTTATGCTACAGCAATACACTGTTCCAGCAGGTTCTCAGCCCTCCTCATATTACCACCACTAGACTGAGCTATAAACTCTGCGTGCTTCGGGTCAAGCTCTATTTGCTCTGCCTGGGCTATTGAGCGTATTTTACCCTTTATATCCTCCAGCTTCAATTTCTTAAATGGGAATAGTTCACACCTGCTAGTTACTGTGTCAGATATTTTGGCAATATCGGTTGTGCATAGTATTATGACCAGGTGTTGTGGTGGTTCTTCAAGTAGCTTTAGCAATCCATTCCACGCCGGTTCAGTTAGTTGATGGCACTCGTCTATGATATACACTTTTTTATTGCCGATAGGCGAAAAGAACGCCTTGTAAGCTAAGTCCTTTACATCGTCTATTCCCCTGTAGCGCGCTCCATCAATTTCAAGGACATCCCAAGACCGGCTCTGGCGGATAGCTTTACAGGACTGGCACTCACCGCAAGGCTCACCAATGCCATCAAGGTTATAGCAATTCAAGCAAGATGCTAATATGCGAGCTGTCGTTGTTTTACCGGTGCCGGAAGCACCAAAGAATAGGTATGAGTGGTGAAAAGATTTACTTTGTGCCTGTTTTTTAAGTATAGATGTTACTTGCCCTTGCCCTAAAACCTTCTCAAAGGTGTGCGGCCGGTATTGATTATAAATTGCCATCTCTAATTCTCCTCCGCTATGATATTCCCACCAGTCATTTTATTTATTGATTTCTCAAGGGTCTCTTGTATTACTCCTCGCCTCTTGAGTTCTGCTTCTACCTCAAAGAATCTAGGTATTGATGGAGTTTCCTTACGAATTATCCGTAGTTCTTTATTAGCCAGCGTTACTAAGGGCTTATTCTCGTTTTCTATCCTGATGTATTCCTCGTGTCTTTTTATATTCATCTCTGTTACCCTTATCATTTCCTTTCTTAATGCTAGGCTAGAAGCTCAAGCTGTTTTGGTGCTTCCACCTCAACTTTTGTTATGGCTTGCCGCTTATCTGCTCTCTTCCTCTCCTGCCTGTGCTTAATCCGCTGTTTGTATATCCAATCTTTCAGGTCTTGAAGGCGGTTTATATCATAATCGCTTAGGGTGTTTACCTTAATATCCTCTGGAATTCCAGTCCCATGTCTGGACATCACCTTACCGGCAATATAGAGGTAAATATGTGTCCAATGTTCCCCCATAGGAGCGGTTAAACTAGCAGTATAAAGATAAGCACAAGCTTCAGCATCGCTAGCTGTCGGCTTTTCTCCCTTCAAAACCGCTACATTACCAATTAACCGCTCCAGCGTTATCTCTTCTTTAATCCAGTCTGGTAAACTATCTCCTCAACCACCGGGCATCACGATTATTGCGTCAGTGAAAACACCCACAAGGTCATCTATTTGCCTGTCTAGGTTTGCTATCGCCATTGTAACCCCCTCCATAGTATGAAACATGCCAGACTCTGAGCCTCTTTCAGATCTAGCTCAATAGTTGCTACTGGTATGTTTGGTAAGCTACCGTTGCAATTTCTAATGACACAGAATTGTTTACTGTCATAGGTAACTTCTAACCGCTTATGATTGCTTGTGATTACCTTGCTTTCTACTGGCATAATTTACCTCGCTAAACCGGTGCCGGCACCTAAGTGCTCAAGGGTTTGACACCATGACGCTGTAGCCGCTTCAAATGTTAGCCCCTCTCCCTGTTCTCCCAAGTGCTCAATAATCATCTCGGCGATTACATGAGTATCAATCCAGGCAGCCACCTGTTCAATTAGCTTCTCTTTGCTTGTAGGCCCACTAAGATTTCTTATGTCCCCTACAGGTTCGCTGATTTCCTCTAGTGCCTTCTCAATATCAAACTTCCCGATGTGTTTGTCCGCTTCCTTCCTGATCTCTACCACCGTAGCACTCGAGCTAAAGACTGCTAATTGCTTCCCTTCTTTATCTTTTAGCTCAACCGTGTGATCATCTGGCTCACATCGGTATAGCCCCTCCTCTCTTTGCCTTTGTGTTAAGCACGCTCTCAATATACGTTTAAGCATCGTTCCTCCTTAATACCCTGGCAACTAGCGATGATGTTATGCCTATAACAAATGACTCACTTGGCACGGTGAAGCAGTTGGCTGATAGCCTCTTTATCTTGCCTTCCTTATACCACTTATGTATTTGCTTTACTTTTCCCCCCTCATCAATACGAGCTATCGCTTCTAACATACCCCTCCTACCCTTCCCCGATAATATGGCTTGAATATCCATATTGCCATATTTTAAGTTATCCTGTGTCTGTTTCCAGGCTGCCCTTCCGGTTGGAGATTTAGCATCACTAGCGATGCCAGCTCCGCCAATGTTTTTAGCCTTGTATTGAATCTGGTATCCCCTAGAGTTTGCCGCTACATTAAAATCTTTTCTATCCATCTTCCCCCCTTTGGCTTATTCTGTAAATTCTGCTATTAGCTCTTGGCTTGAAGGTTTGCCACTACCGCCTGCCTTATACACTTTGACGGTATCCTTGCCACTGTGCTCATCATAAGAACATATTACCCTAGCCCCTATATTCCACCCCCTTATATGTCCCTCCATGCCACTGGCTTTACTGCCTTCCCTTGTTGCCTTGCCCCTGCTACCTTCTATGCTCCCATAAAATTGTGACATTTTCCCTCCTTTGATATTTTATTGCAAAACACTTTATTAGTTATAACCTCCGTCTACTCCGCTTATCCTGTCACTGTAAAGCTTGCCGCCTGGTCCTATAATGATATTATCGGTGACAGGGATTTGTAGTAACTTACCGGCTTTGATCAGCCTGTCCCATATTTTTCTGTCTTCTCCCGAAGGCTTAGGATTACCAGAGGGGTGGTTGTGGACGGTTATAATACTGTGAGCAGAGTTAATGATTGCCTTCTTGAAGACTTCTCGGTGGTGGCCGAAGGCTGCAACCAGTATGCCTACTGCTACTAATTCCTTTTCTATAATTTTTAAACCGGTATCCAGGTGTAACACCCAAAAACACTCACGATCAGCCTTTGCCTCTTCCGTCATCAAGTCAGCTATTGCCTGAGATGATGTAAGGCTTTGTCCTGTCGCCTCTCTAATCTGTAATATCTTCAGCTTCATTTCCTTCACTCCTTTGTTGTTAGCTTAGATCCTTTATTTGTGGCTGCCCGAAATATAAGTCGCGCTCTATCGGTAAACCTAACTTACCCCTGGCAGCTTTTAACTCCTTCAGTGAGAAATAGCCCCATTCTTTTTCCAAGCCGTCAATTAGGCCCCAGAATAGATCCTCACCATCAAACTCTACAGCATACCAGGTCCATGAGCTATCAGGTGTAAAAAACTTAGCGATGACTTTTTTCCCCTCAAGCGGTATCCCCTCAGTATCATTGAGCTTTGGGAATTGCTTACGGAGTTGCTTTGTCAATAGCATCATCCTATTTACTCTCCTTTCCTTAGCTAACCTGGCTAATGTCAAATACTGTCGCAGTATAAAACCGCTCTACTTCTATAATATCACCAGTACCATCATCTTTTGCA
>Ga0114918_10004174_pt1 | contig 12593 bp, 17 predicted proteins | sample LantaG_FD_87015 | JGI IMG/M metagenome (GOLD analysis project Ga0114918, IMG submission 87015) | Deep subsurface microbial communities from Baltic Sea to uncover new lineages of life (NeLLi) - Landsort_02402 metaG | ecosystem: Environmental > Aquatic > Marine > Oceanic > Sediment | place...
AGAATTATTTGAATCCGGATATTGCGTCAGAACCTGGCGTTATTCGCCAGGTTCTGACGCAATATCCGGATTGAACTTATACTATATCTGGAACATCCGGCAATTGCAAGAGTTTTTACCCAAAACACCAACCTCGTAGGTTGGTGTTTTGGGTAGTGGAGCGAGCGAGGGGAATCGAACCCCCGTCACCAGCTTGGGAAGCTGGAGTTCTACCATTGAACCACGCTCGCTCAAAAATAAAATGTACACTGAATATTTTTGCGGTACAGATCGAATTCCAACGGCTTTTGGATTACTTCGTATTTTGCCTCGATTATTTTTTTAAAATCCTCTGAAACCTTACCACAGTCCAAAACTTCCACACGAAAAGAAAGATCAGATTCTTCAAACGTTTCTTTTAACAGCTCCATGGTTTTGCTATTAAGTTTTTCCCGTCCGGCAATTACCAAATCAAGATCGGGATATTTTTTAATTCTCCCGGTGATCCTGGAGCCAAAAACCCTTATCTCACACACCGGTACATATTCTTTCAAAATAGGTTTGACAGTTAAACCCGGACACTGCGTTAGCACATGGCGAATAACGCCAATCCTTTGGGCTTTTTTATAAATTTGCGGACGTCATATAAAAATCTTTTCGCGGCAAGAAAAACATTCTCCGCCGTTTTTTCGTCATAGGTATGAACTGCTTCGTCACTCGCGGCATAATATTCCATCCAAACGTCAACATCCTCTATCGATTGATCTTCCGCCGCGTGGCGAAACAACTCCCTTCCGATTACGCCGTCAACGATTAAGCCGCCTAAACTATTTCCCAGCCATCGTTTTTATAAACTTCCGGAAAAGTTCATATACTTTTGAGCTAAAACTTTGTAAGTTTTTCAAAGTGCCGGTATCTGTTCTCTATATCTTTCGAATTCGTTTTCAAAAGTCCTTCAATACTGAACTTCTCAACAGCATAAGAAGCCAATATACTCCCGTAAACCAAAGCTTTTCTTAACGCGCTGTCAGTAATTTTCCGCGTTTTGGAAAGATATCCCGTCATACCGCCGGCGAAAGTATCTCCCGCGCCCGTCGGATCCGCCAGTTTTTTTAAAAGATACGCGGGAACCATAAATCGAAGTTCTTTTGAAAAAAACAAAGCGCCGTGTTCTCCTTTTTTTATAACTACCATTTTCGCGCCTTGACCCGTAATATATTTGGCGGCATCCAGCAAATTTGTCTCACCCGAAAGCTGTCTGGCCTCGGCATCGTTCAGTAAAAACAAATCTACCTTTTTTAAAAGTTTTAAAAGCGCTTTTCTTTTGTGCTCAATCCATAAATTCATCGTATCGCACACGACAAGTCCCCGAGGGTTGATCTTCTCAAAAATCCAATCCTGAAGTTCAGGGTCAATATTTGCTAAAAGCAAATTGTCTTTCGAAGTCACATTTTTGGGTATTTCCGGCCGGAACCCCTCAAATACATTGAGATGCGTACTAAGCGTTTCCGCGTAGCTTAAATCATAATGATACCGCGCTTTCCACCGGAAAGTCTTACCTTTTTCATTTTCAAGTCCCAAAGTATTAATATTTCTTTTATTGAACATCGTCCGATACCGCGTGGGGAAATCCGTCCCCACTACACTTATGAGGTTTACTGGCGTAAAAAAAGACGCGCTTACGGACGCGTATGTCGCGGATCCGCCGAGAACATCTTCTTTTTTCCCGAAAGGTGTTTCAACACTATCAAACGCCACTGACCCGATAACGGTTAACCTCATTCTGTCTCCTTGATTACATTACACATTCCGCTTAGTACTCGCTTCACTCCTTACACGCCGAATATATCATAGTCACATACGAATTATCCCCTCGCCATCTTATCTAAACACTCTTCCGCGACTTTTATTGAACAATATTCAGAACACATCGTGCAAACATCTGAAATATTAGGTTTTGATTTTTTTCGCTTTTCCAAAGCATATTCAGGATCCAGCGAAAGTTTAAACTGCGTTTTCCAATCTCTTTTAGCTCGCGCTTTTGAAATTAAAATGTCGCGCTCCATCGCGCCCGGAACTTTTTTCACAATATCCGCCGCGTGCGCCGCTATTTTTGAAGCTATCACTCCGCGCCTTACATCTTCTATCTCCGGCAAACAAAGATGTTCCGCTCCGGTTACATAACATAAAAAATCCGCGCCGTGCCAAGCGGCAATAGCCCCTCCGATTGCGCCGACAATATGATCATATCCGGGAGCCGCGTCCGTGACCAAAGGTCCCAAAACATAAAACGGAGAGCCGTGACAAATTGATTTCTGGAGTTTAACGTTGGCTTCTATCTCGTCAAGAGGGACGTGGCCAGGACCTTCGATCATCACCTGTACGCCCCTTTCTAAAGCCCTTTGCTGGAGATCTCCCAGGATGAGAAGTTCTCCGATCTGGAGCCGGTCAGTCGCGTCGCAAATAGACCCGGGACGCAAACTGTCTCCAAGACTTAAAACAATATCATATCCTTTCGCTATATCCAAAATATCATCAAAACGAGACAAAAACGGGTTTTCTTTGTTATTATACCCCATCCATGAAGCTAAAAGCGCCCCTCCTCGCGAAACAATGTTTAAAACTCGGGGATTTTTAGAGGCAATTTTTACCGCTTCTAAAGTAATTCCCGAATGTATCGTAAAAAAATCTACCCCCTGCTCCGCCTGTTTTTGTATGATAGCGACAAAATCATCTTCCTTCATTGAAACTAATGTCTTCTTTTCTTTCGACGCCAGTTCATAAATCGGAACTGTACCAACTGGAACCGGACAAGAAGATAATATTTTTTTGAGCATCTTGCCCAAAAATGGACCCGTGGATAGATCCATCAAAGTGTCCGCCCCGGCCTTAACAGCAACATCCACTTTTTTTAATTCCGTACTGATATCGGAATATCCGCTGGACAAACCGATGTTCGCGTTAACCTTCGTAGCCAGTCCCTTTCCGATAGCTAAAGGTTTTTGGACTCGGCGTTTATTATTTTTCGGAATAACTATATGCCCCTTACTGACGCCTTCTTTCACGCTGTTCCTATCCGCGTTCTCTCGTTTGGCAACTTCAGTCAAAAGCAATTCTTTGATCTTTATCATACTAAAAAGTCCCCGCCATTTTATCCCAAACAGACATTACCCCACCACCAACCTACGAGGTTGGTGGTGGGGTTTCCACTTGAGGGGTGAAATTGGTGTTTATTTTCTGGGTCTACTCCACTTTATGTTTTATTTCCGTCATTAAATGGGAACGCGAGATTTACGGTTTAATCTATGAGGTTAAATTTAGCTCACGATGGAAATTTGTTACAATTTTTCTTAATTTTATAATTTTGTCTTTAGTATTTTTTTGCGCGGCGGCGTACCTTACAAAAGCAACCGCCGATATACCACACCGAAGAACTTCACGGACGTTGGTGTCATTTATACCGCCTATGGCAATTACAGGTATTTTTATTTTCTCGGAAAGTTCCCGAAGCATCTCAGGAGAAACTCGCTTCAATGACGGTTTTAAGGGTGTATCAAAAACAGGACCGATCGCCGCATAATCTATATCGTTCGCGCCTTGTTCTTTTTCAAGATCCGCCGCCATTCTTATTGTACGGCCTATTATCGCCCGCCGCCCCAATAAACTTCTCGCGGATCTAACCGAAATATCGCCTTTTCCGAGATGAACACCTTCAGCGCCCAAAATAAGCGCGATATCCGGCCGATCGTTTATGATGAGAGGAATCCCTTTTTTTTTCGCGCTCTGCGTCATTTTTTTCGCCGCGCGGAGAAAAGATTCGTCTGCCAATCTTTTAAAGCGAAGCTGAATAACATCTATCGGACTTTCAATTAAATCATGAAATTTTTTTAAAAGCCGGCGATTGTCAGGAAAAAAGCTCTCGTCAAGAATCGCATATATCTTCCAGCTCTTTAACAGCTGTCTTTTCGATTTCATACAGTTTAAAACGAAGTTTTTTAAATTTTTCTGACAATTTTTGGTCGAAAAGTTTTAGAACTTCTTCTAATACCCTTAAAGATTCTTTGCCCCTTTGGGTATTGGCCAAAAATAAATCGACAAGATTATCTCGTTTTTTTTCGGATTCATTGGATTTTACGCCTACATCATTGATGTCTCTTGAAGAAACCAACTCTTCCAGATGTTCCTTACGTAAGGCCTTAATGGAATCAAAAATTTCATGCCTTAAAGATTTCAGTTTAACAGTCAATCGTTCATTGTTTGAAGCAAACCGTATAATGTCTTCGCTTACCCGTATTCCTTCCATCACTCTGTTTAGATTAGCATCTATTATTCTATAAACCCCTTTATCCATTCTCAAATTCTCCTCATACTTTCAGCTTTTGAGCCTATCGATTATGTCCGTAGTCGAAAACCCTTTTACATATGGAATCACTTTTACTTTTCCGCCGTTTTTCTTAACACAATCGGCCCCTACTATATCTTCTTCTTTCCAATCTCCGCCTTTAAAAAGTATATTCGGAACAACAGTTTCTATTAATTTTTTAGGAGTTTCTTCTTCAAATAAAGTTAAAAAATCCACACATTCCATCGCGGAAAGAACTTCCATTCGCGCGGCCTCGCCATTAATCGGACGCGTGAGCCCTTTGATTTTTTTTACAGAACTATCGCTATTGACGCCTACAACAAGAATATCGCATTTGTCCCGCGCGGAATTTAAATATCTTACATGCCCCACATGCAGAATATCAAAACATCCATTGGTAAACCCAATCCTTTTTCCCAAGGATCTTTCTTGTTTTAGTATTTCAAATAGTTCCTGCTGAGATTTTATTTTTTTCATTATTTCACTATTAAACAACGCTCTCTTCAACTAATTTGCTTAGTATGTGGAGTATCACAATATGCACTTCCTGCACCCGGGCAGTACTCTTTTCGCTTACAAGAATAGAAATATCCGATTCTTTTATCAATTCGCCGCCGGCACTCCCACTAAGGGCTATAACTTGAAGACCTTTATTTTTGGCATTTTTAACAGCTTTCAAAACGTTCTTTGATGTACCGCTCGTTGAGATCGCGACAACTACATCGGAAGCATTAGCGATAGAATCTATCTGCCTGCTGAAAATATCTTCAAAACTGTAATCATTCGCCGCGGCAGTTAAGATCGAGCTATCCGTGGTTAACGCGATAGCCGCTATACCCTTTCTTTCCTTCTCAAACCTTATCATCAGTTCAGCCGCGAAATGTTGACTGTCTGCCGCGCTTCCGCCGTTTCCAAACACAATTATTTTCGCGCCTCGCCGAGAGCACTCGATCAAAGTCTTTGCCGCGGAAGAAACGGCGTCAATATTTCGTTCATCTGAAAAAAATCTTTTTTTTACACGCGCGCTGTCTTCCGCGATATCTTTTATTATCTGCCTATTATCCATTCTACCTTCAAATCCATTGATTCATTTCTCACTCGTCACCCGAGACCGACCAGAACGGCTTTCAGCAAACCAACTAACTGACAAACCGGCAAACCGATCAACCCGCGTCTCTATACGGTATCGCGGACGAAGACATTTCTTCCATTTTTTCGCGCTCATTTTGCGCGTCCTGCCGTGCTATTTTTCTCACAAATATTTTTATGTTCATTTTTTCTTCCACGCCAAGCATAACCTGTATTTTGTTTTTCACTTCCATCTGGATCTTTTCTGTTATAAGAGGAATATTAGTTCCGGCAGATATTGACACAGCGGCTACGATGTTTATACCCTTTCTGGAAACATCAACACTTGATTTGATATCCCTTATTTCCGGAATATTTTTGGCGATCTTTCTCACATAATCTTCAATAGCGGAGATCGAAACCATAACCTCTCCATCGGAATTTTGAAACGCAACGGTACGTTTTTTTCTGAGAGCCTTTTCCATCCTATACGTTAAAACCGCGCCTGTCACAAGAAATATCCCTCCAATGACAGTAAAAACTATCTGTCCGCTCATAGTCGCGGTTATCTTATCAAATAATTCCAAACATAATTCAGGGTCACATATCTTAAGCCCAAGAACTATAAATACCGCTCCGACCGCCGCCATAAGAAGCATATAGACCACCGCGCAAAACCTTTTTAAAAGATTTACCATTCCAGCCTCCTTATCTTAAATGAAATCCCCCTAATACCCTTTCGCGAAAGGCGAGGAAATTATTTTTCCCCATATCTACGACTTCTGCAAAATGATAAACGAAATAAAATTTCTCATTTCGCGAAACGCTGTCCATACCTTCATGAGAAAGATGTTCTTCATCTCTTAAATTATTTTTCTTCCTTTTTGGTGAAAAACTTTTCGATAAAATGGGTCGAGAAATCTCCCTTTTGAAAATCGGAATTATTCAGAACTTTCTTATGAAAATCTACGGTGGTCTTGATAGGTTCGATTAAAAATTCGTATAGAGCTCTTCTCATAGTTATTATGGCCTGTTTTCTATCCGGTCCATAGGCAATGAGTTTTGCTATCATGGAATCATAAAATGGCGGAATACTGTATCCGGCATAAACATGCGTATCAACTCTTATCCCGGGTCCTCCCGGGATATTTATCGCCTTTATCTCGCCCGGACAAGGCCGGAAATCATATTCCGGATCTTCGGCATTTATACGGCATTCTATCGCGCATCCTCTGATTTTCACATCTTCCTGCCTGAACGAAAGTTTTTCGCCCGCGGCAGACTTTATCTGTTCTTTTATAAGATCTATCCCCGTAACCATTTCCGTAACGGGATGCTCAACCTGAATCCGCGTATTCATTTCCATAAAATAAAAATCATCACCGTCAAGAAGAAATTCCACGGTTCCGGCTCCATGATAATTCGCCATTTTCGCGCCTTTAACAGCCGCCTCTCCCATCTTCTGACGCATCTGACCGGTTAAAGTAAATGAGGGCGCTTCTTCAATCAACTTTTGATGACGCCGCTGTATAGTGCAGTCTCTCTCTCCGAGATGCACTACATTTCCTTTTTCATCCGCAATAATTTGAAATTCAATATGACGCGGAGAGGCGATATATTTTTCCATATAAACTTCAGAATTACCGAAAGCCGCTTCCGCTTCACTCTGCGCGGTTAAAAACGCGTTAACTAAACTTATATCGTTATGGCATACTCTCATACCTTTTCCGCCGCCGCCGGCGGACGCTTTTATTATAACGGGATACCCAATCCGCTTGGACTCTATGAGCGCGTCTTCTTTACTTTTAACTATGTCCCGAGATCCCGGAATAACCGGAATGCCGGCTTTCTGCATAGTATCTTTGGCCGCCATTTTATTGCTCATTAGCTTCATGCTTTCAGGGGAAGGTCCGATAAATTTAATTCGGCATGATTCGCAAATTTCAGCGAAGTGCGCGTCTTCGGCAAGAAATCCGTAACCCGGATGTATTGCTTCCACATCCGTAATTTCAGCCGCGCTGATTATGGCGGGTATATTGAGATAACTGTCCGCGGGTGAAGGATTACCTATGCATATCGCTTCATCCGCTAATCTGGTATGAAGAGACTTCGCGTCCGCTTTAGAATAAACCGCGACCGTCTTTACCCCTAACTCGCGGCAGGCCCTAATAATGCGAAGCGCTATCTCACCTCTATTGGCTATTAAAATTCTGGAAAACATAATGATATTTTGTAAAAACCCTTGGTTTTTTACCGGTTGTCTTGTTAGACAGGTTCAATTAAAAACATAACTTGCTCAAATTCAACAGGTTCCGCGTTTTCCACGCATATTTTCGTTATTCTTCCGCCTATTTCCGCTTTAACTTCATTCAGAACTTTCATTGCTTCGACAATACAAAGAACTTCACCTTTTTGAATAACATTCCCGACTTCAACGTAAGGCTCCATTTCGGGTGATGGGGCTCTATAAAAGGTGCCTACCATGGGCGATTTGATCGCGTTTCCGTCTTTCGGAGTTTCTTTAAGACTCGATTCAGAAGGCATTATTTGTTCTTTTTTATGCGCCGAAGACGGGGCTGTCGGCTCTATTACCCCGTACGCTTTTTTTGCAAGTCTCACTTTAACACCTTCCTGCTCGATCTCAACTTCCGTAAGATCGTTATCCTTCATGATCTCGACAAGTTCACGTATCTGTTTTATATTCATATTATTCCCCTCTTTACTTACTTCATCCGACTCTTACTCTCCGCGGAATACTATTCTTCCGGCTCTCTGTCAACCTACTAATCGTCAGACTGACCCTTACGCTCTTTCTATATATTCGCCTGTACGAGTATCCACCTTCACCAGCTGCCCCTTACAAACAAAAAGAGGCACTTTAATGACCTTGCCCGTTTCAAGTGTCGCGGGTTTAGTCGCGCCGGAAACCGTATCCCCCTTGCATCCCGGTTCGGTTTCAACAATTTTAAGTACAACATGTATCGGAGGATCTATTCCTAGAATTTTTTCGTCACAAATTTTTACCGTGACAACCATATTCTCTTTCAGATAATCTTTTTTATCTCCCATTTGTTTATCCGAAACATGTATCTGCTCATATGTCGCCTCATCCATTAAACAATATCCCATATCGTCCTTATACAGGTATTGCATCTGTTTGTTTTCGAGAAACACTTCCTGATAAGTTTCCTCCGGACGCAAGGTCATACTGCTTATGGCTCCGGTAGAAAGATTTTTTAATTTCGCGCGTATGAACGCGCCGCCTTTACCCGGTTTATTATGCACGGCTTCTAAAACTTCATGCATCTGCCCATTATAATTTATTATCCCGCCGATTCTAAATTGTCTTGCCGAAATCATCTGGTTAACACCTCATTTTCTTTTTTCGTGACTAACACCATATCCTCTTCCCGAACCCCACCTGTTCCAGCCTTATACAATCCGGGTTCTATCGTAATTACCATACCTTCTTTAAACCGTTTTTTGCTGTTTTTTCGAAAAAACGGCTCTTCGTGAACTTCACATCCAACGCCGTGTCCCGCGCCGTGAAGTATATATTCCTTCATTCCGCGGCGGACAAACAGTTCATTTATTCCCTCGGCAACAGAACTTAATAACACCCCTGGTTTAACCTTTTTTATGGCTTCTTTCCGCGCTTCAGAAACAAATTTCCGAAAATCTACAATTTGAGGGTTTATTCTACCGTTGTACAATGTTCTTGTCAAGTCAGAACAATACCCCTCCGCTTTAATGCCGAAATCTACCAGAAGATGTTCATTCTTTTTAAACCGTCTTGTTGTAGGCACGGCGTGCGGATAAGCAGTATTTTCTCCGGAGGCGGCAATTGTTTTAAAGGAATTTTCATATCCTCGCGCGAGAATTTCCGCGTCAATCATTCCCGCGATTTTTTGTTCGGTCATACCGGGGATAATGCATCGGCTAACTTTTTTCCAAATGCGAACGGTTTCAATTGCCGCTTTTCTTATGATTTTTATTTCCGAGGCGGTTTTTATTTCTCTTATTCCTTCAAGAATACTGTAAAAGTTTATCTGTTTCGCGCGCGAGGTGATCTTTAGATCCGGCACAAACTTCAGCAAATCGTTATATCTCTCAACGGTAACATTCTTATCGTTAAATCCTAGTTTTTTAATTCCTTTACTTTTCATAAAATCCGCGAGATTCCGCGCGGGTGATTTTTCCGAACTTACGACATGAAGACTTTTCGCCTTTATAAATTTCTCTCCTAAAGTTTTATTCATGCCGTCTAAGAAATAAACCGGCGCGCCTTCGGCAGGGACAAGTATTAACGCGCCATGTGTAAAAAAACCCGCGAGATACCTTATGTTGACAGGCGAAGAGACTAAAAGCGCGTCGATGTCATAGAGATATAGTTTTTTTTTGATTTCGGCAAAAACGGATGTTGTTTTACGCATTTCGCCCGCCGCCTATGATCGTTAAAAGCGCCTTAACCCCAAGAATATAACTGTCTTTTCCGAAACCGCTTATCTGCCCCGTTACGACGGGAGCAATCAGAGATTTATGTCTAAACTCTTCCCGCGCGTAAATATTCGAAAGATGGATCTCTACGGATGGCAGATTCTTTGCTTTTAACGCGTCATGAATTGCCACACTTGTATGAGTATACGCCGCGGGGTTTATTAAAATTCCGGAAGCCTTTGTCCGGTTTATCGCGTCAACGATATCTCCTTCATGATTCGACTGATAAAATTCGATTTTAGCCTTGGTTCCCACCGCTTTTTTAATGTCGCGGTTTATCGCGTCAATAGTTTCATCCCCATAAATCTCATTTTCCCTTTTACCTAAAAGATCCAAATTCGGTCCGTGTATTACAAGTATCTTGACCATATATACTCCCCCTTTTTATAATATCCCTCAAGGCGCTCACATGGATGCGCCTCTACGAAGCCCGCGCTGGTTAATTGTCTTGCGGCTGAACGGCTAACCGCTCCTTTGCGTGGCCCTTTATACTCCACCACAGATATATTATTCCTCCTATGATACTCACAAGAAAAAGTGAAGCCAATAAAAGCATACTTACCGTAAACGAATTTTCTTTTCCAGCTAAAGGAGAAAAAAGAACGACAATCGCCCCTTCTCTGAACCCGAGTCCGCCCAAAGACGGTATCATGCCCACAAACAATACGACCGGCATTATTAAAAAAATACTCCCCGTACTTATTTTCACCCCCAGAGCGAGAAAAAAAAGATATACCGTAAAAAAATACAAACATTGCGCCGCGAAAGACAGAAAAAGCGCTTTCGTGATAACCATTTTTCTGTTTCTGTAATCGTGTACTATCTTGTACAGTTTGTTTATGCCGGCGCCGAGACGAAAAGCATGAAATTTAAAAAAAAACCGGTCAACTTTTTCGGCAATTTTTTTATTCGTAACTACGATAAACCCAACAGCGCCTACCGTAATGAGGGCGGCCGTTAAACCCCGAAGACCTGGAATTTGCAGTTTCCCTCCGTTAAAAATAAGCGCGGCGGCCGAAATTATTAAAATCGTGTAAAGCCCTATGAACCGATCCATAAAAACGCTCATATAGGATCTGACTTTGTCATAAGCACTCACCTTTGAGGCATAGTGCGCCTTTATTATATCACCGCCAACGGCAGTAGGCATAAAATTGTTGAAATAATACCCCACACAAGTAAGTTGAAAAGCTCTCCTAAACGATATATACAACTTTTCGCCTTTAAAAACAGTTGCCAGACGGGAAGAAACCATAATAACATCTAAAGCTAAAGCGATAAGCGCCATCCAAAGAAAAGCGAAATTACATTCGAGAATGATTTTCCAAACATCACGAATTTTCCCTCTCATAAACCAAAATAGCAACGATAGCAAACCTAAACTTATCGCGATACGTAAAAAACCAAACACTTTTTTTTTCATTGTTTCACCATATACTCTTGAGCCTTTTCCTTAAATCTTTCATATTTTCTTCAGCGGCAATTTCACCCTGCTTTATTATGATACTCACTTTGTCGAAATCGAATTGATCAATATCTTTTAGTTCCGGTTTTATCGCGATGTCAGCAACCCCGGACTGATACATGTTCAGCTCCTCTCCCATGATCTGTAAGGACTGAACCAACGCCTGCAAAGCATTTTTAATTTTCTGTTTTTTTACGGAAAATCCGGGATTAACCGCGACAATAAACGTCCCTCCCAATTTCTCAGCGGCTTTGGTTGGAATACTATTGCGGACACCGCCGTCAGCAAGCATCTGACCGTCAATGTCCACGGCGGTAAATATTCCCGGCCAGGAACAACTGGCACGAATCAATTTAATTAAATTTCCTGAGGTATGCATAAACTCCTCTCCCGTTTCAACATTAGTCGTCGTCAGCGCGAAAGGAATTTTTAAATCATCAAAAGTACTGCCGTCAACCATCTCGGTGATAATCTTTTCCAGTTTATCTCCCTTGATCAACCCTGTCGGATAAAACCCCAGATCCACCATGTTGGGCCAGTTAAATCCTAACGAACGCCGTTCCAGTTCTTTCGCCAGCATCCCGGTACAATATGCCGCGCCGATCAAACTGCCGATACTGGTGCCTACGATCACATCAAACGGCATTTTATCCCGCCCGAAATGCCGTTCAAACACCTTGAGAACCCCAATATTCGCCAGCCCGCGCGCGCTCCCGCCGCCTAAAGCCAAAATCACTTTCTTTCTTTTAAATAACCCCATTTTACCCCCCTATTTATCAGTCTTTGAACATCGATCATTAGCCATTAATTAAAAAATACAAGATCCCTTCTTTAAAAACAAGCCAACTCCCACCTTTTTTGAAAAAGACAAGCCGAGTCCTTCTTTGAAAACTACCCATTACCCATAAGTCTCCTGGGGCACATGCAATGTGCCCCTACGGGTAATTTTATTTGAGCGCCCATCGTAGGGGCACATTGCATGTGCCCGTTCGAGTTGCACTGTAAAACAGACTTCTGTCCCTGTCCGTTATATAAATTCACGGGTAATTTTATTTGAGCACTCATCGTAGGGGCACATTGCATGTGCCCGTTCGAGTTGCACTGTAAAACAGACTTCTGTCCCTGTCCGTTATATAAATTCACGGGTAATTTTATTTGAGCGCCCATCGTAGGGGCACATTGCATGTGCCCGTTCGAGTTACATTGTAAAACAGACTTCTG
>Ga0114918_10004175_pt1 | contig 12593 bp, 11 predicted proteins | sample LantaG_FD_87015 | JGI IMG/M metagenome (GOLD analysis project Ga0114918, IMG submission 87015) | Deep subsurface microbial communities from Baltic Sea to uncover new lineages of life (NeLLi) - Landsort_02402 metaG | ecosystem: Environmental > Aquatic > Marine > Oceanic > Sediment | place...
GAGAGAGAGAGAGAGAGAGAGAGAGAGAGAGAGAGAGAGAGAGAGAGAGAGAGAAGGGGAAAAAAACCGACGAGCCAGGGGAGGAAAAAAAAACGCTCGCTCGCTCTCTTCAATCGTCGCCCCCCTCCATTCTTCATTCCTCGCCCCGTCTCTTCTCTCTCCTCTCTTCTCTCTCCTCTCTTCTCTCTTCTTTCTTCTCTCTCCTATCTTCTCTCCGTCGAGCGACAGCCAAGAGCGATCTTCTCTCGCTAACACGCCGCTCTCTCTCCCCATCGGAGGCGCACTGAGCGCGTGAGAAGAGCCTTCGCCTGAGGCAATCCCTTTTTGCTCTCGACTTTTTTCTTCCCTCTCCTCTCGCCGCCCTTTCTTTTCAACAAGTCGATGAGAGGCTCGACGTCTACTGCCGTGACGGCCGTCCGGCTACCTTCGGGTGCGTTTGCGGTGTTTGATTATTTGTCGGTCAGCGCAAGAGCGAGGCAGAGACTCGCGCGCGATAGATAGAAGAAAGAGACGCGCGAGAGAGAGAGCGAGAGCGAGAAAGGGGGTGGATCACCACTGCTCGCCGCCGGCGACCGGCGAACAGGCTTCGGACGGGGACTCTCCTCAACCTCCTCCTCTCCTTCCTCTGCCTCCTCCGCTTTCACGCGCCTCCCTCGCGTGCGTGCGCGTCCTCCGCCCGATCGCGAAAAGGAACAAGAGGCTCACTCTCCCGATCTCCTCTTTTTCTCTCGCGACAAAAAAATAAAAAACAGCGACCGACGCCCCTCGAAGCGACCTCTCGTCGCCGCCGGGCTCGCTCTCCGCCGCCGACGCCGCGGCGTTCCGGGCCTCGATGGCGACGGGGGCCCTGGGAGACCAGAGGGGCGGCAGCTCGGACGCTGCTCCCGCCAGGAGGGACTCTTCGGGGAACGAGGCCTCGACGGCGGCTGCCGTCGCTGGCGCCCTCGAGAAACCGGACGCCTCCGCCGCCGCGGGCGCGACGCGGGGCAGGGGCGGAGGCGGCGAAAGCAACGGCAGCGACAACGACGACGCCGCCTCGGCCTCGGCCTCCGGCTCCAACTCCTCCCGACGAAAGGGGCGGTCCTCGTCCGGCGGTGGCGGAAGCGGAGGAGGAGCAGGAGGCGGCGGAGGCGGAGGCGGCGGAGGCGAAGGGGGCAGTGGCGGGGCCAACGGCTCAATCCTGCGGCGCCTTTCGGGCAGCTTTGGCAGCCGGAGGAGCGGCGAGCACTGTCGCGGCGCCGGAAGCATAACGGGCAAAAATAGCGACGGCGGCGACGGCGAAGGCGGGAAAGACGCGGGCGGCGGCGGCGGCGGCGGCCCGCGGGGCGTGCGGTGGCTCGACGACGCCAACGGCGGCGCGCTGGTGGCCGTGCGCGAGTTTGAGGCGTCGGACGACGGCGGCGACGGCGGCGCGGGGGACTTTGGGGGCGGCGGGGCGCAGGCTCGCTGCTGTTCCTTGATGTGAACTTTTTGCGATCGGTTGTTTTTGCGCTTTTCGCCCCCGCGCGTTTTCTTGCCCCTTTTTCCGAAAATTGTAAAACTGAAGTATAGAGAAAAACAAACAAACAGGATTGCTATTCCCCCAAAAAGAGGAGTTTTTTTCTTTTTTTTCTTTTTTCAAATGTTCGTTTTTCTCTCTACGTTCTACTCCTGCTCTCCCTCTCTCTCTCTCTTTTCACCACCTGGGCAGCCCTCCAGCGTCCCACAGGTCCCTCGGGCACGTCGAGCTCGACACGAGGCCCCCAACCGGCTCGGAGAACGCCGCGGAGACCCTCCTCGCGAGCCCGGGGCCCGGGCTCCCGACGTCGGGCGCCGGCGAGCCCGCGCCGCCCGGGCCCCCCCGCCGCAGCAGCTCCCGCGCGCGCTCCCTCGCCCGCTCCGCGGCGGCGGGCGAGGACCCCTCCGCGGCGTCCGCGGCGGACGCAAGGAGCGTCGCCGCGGTCCTGAAGCCGTTCTCGTCGACCGAGACGATCCTCTCCGCGACGAGGCGCAGGCACGAGAGCCACCGCTCCCAGACGGCGCCCGCGGCCCCGGCGCCCCCCTCGGCGCCGGACCGCTCGAGGAGCTCGGCGAGCCGCAGCAGCTCGGGCGCCGGCGAGGGGTGGACAACGGGGAGCCCCAGAGACGACGACGAAGACGGAAAAGGGGGCGGGCTGCTGCTGCTGCTGCTTGAAGGGGCGGAGGAGGAGGAGGAGGAGGAGGAAGAAGAAAATCGCTCCGCGGAGCTCCAGGCCTCCTTGAGCAGCACGCACTCCTCGAGCAGCGCCCTCGCCCGCGCCCGCTCGCCCGTCGAGCTCCTCGACCCGCGCGCCAGAAGCGTCTCCGCCAGCGACGAGCTCGCCGCGATGCGCTCGGGCAGAGGAACGGCGGCCGCGCGCTCCGCCGCGGAGCGCCTGGCGGTCTCCTCGCGCGAGGGGAAGTAGGCGTCCGCCGCGGCGGCGCGCTCCGCGGCCTGCCGCTCCCGCGCGCGGGCCGTCGCGCGCCGCTCGCGCGCCCCCCGCGAGGCGTTCCGCTCCGCGAGGTCGGAGAAGGCCCTGCTGACCCCGCGGGCTCTCTGGAGGCCCCCGGCTGCCGCGGAGGAGCAGGCGGCCGAGAACCAGCGGGCGGGGCGTTCCAGGGAGTCGGGCGGGGCCCGCCGCGTCGAGAGCTCGAGCAGCGCGAGGAGGACCCCGTCGAGGTTTGAAGGGGAGGAGGAGGAGGAGGAGGAGGAGGACGCCGAGAGCTGCTCGCTCGGCATCGAGGTCCTCGAGGCAAAGGCGGCGGCGTCGGCCGCCGCCGCCGCGACGAGCGCTGCTCCCAGCCCCAGGCCTCGCATGTCGGGGGCAGCAATAGTCGACGGCGACGGGGAAGAATACGATGAGCCGGAAGAGGGCGCGAGCGCCTCCGCCTCGACGTCCTCGGCGAGGGCCGCCAAGGCGGCGAGGGGGGCGTCGCCTCCGCCTCGGCCCGCCGCTCCCGCTCGCGGCGCCGTCGCCTTTTCGATGGCGCTCCCGAGGAGCGAGTCCCAGCTCCTCGGGTCGTCGCGAGGGAACACAAAGTGCTCCGTGCGAGCCTCGAAGGAAGCGTCAAATGCCGAGCGGAGGCGGAGGGGCTCCGTCGGCTCCCTCCCTCCCTCCCCGCCTCCCTCTCCTCCGGTCGCCGCGGCGACGGCGGCGGCGCCGGCCTCGTCCGCCGCGGCCGCGGCCCTCAGCGCGGCGACGCGCATCCAGTGCCTCCTCTCGGGCTCGCTCATCGAGTGTTCGCCCCTGTCCAAGATACCTCCGGGGAGCGTGGCCGCTCCCAAGAACGCGTCGACGGCCTCGACGGCGGCCCGCGGGCAGACCTCGCCCGCAGCGGCCGCGGCGCCGGCCGCCGTCGCCGCCGCCCTGGCCCTCGCCCTCGGCGCCCCGCCGACGACGGTCTCGGCCCTGGCCTCGACGACGACGGACGCCGACGCAGAAGAAGAGGAGAAGGAAGGAGAAGAAGGAGAGGACGAGCCCCCGAAGGCGGCGGCGGGGAAGTTGGCCGTCGAGCTCGAGGGCAGCTCGTCCCCCGCCTCGGCAGGCCGGACCCTGACGCTCCCCTCGACGCGGACGGCGAGCCTCGCCGAGGCGGCCCGGCGCCGCCGGGCCCTGCGCTCCTCCTCGGCCTCGAGGGCTTGAGCGCGGGCGCGGGCTGCTGCCGCGGCCTCTAGCTCTGCTTGGAGCCGGGCGGCCTCTGTTGTTGCAGTGGTGGTGGAGGGGGTGAGTGTTTTTTTCTTCTCCTTCTTTGTGTCTTCCTTCCCTCTCCTCTCTCTCCTCGTCTCCTCTCCTCTCCTCTTGTCGCAGCCTCTCACCTCTCTCAGCTCGCTCTTGCGCCGCCAGCTCCTCGGCGACCTTCGTCGCGGCCTCCCTCTGCGCGGCCCTCTCCTCGGAGAGCTCCTCGGCCCTCCTCGCCGACTTCTCCCTCGCCTCGGCCTCGGCCTCCTCAAATCGCCTCCGCTGCTGTTCCGCGACGGCGCGGAGCCGCCGCTCCTCTTCTTTGCGGACGGCCTCGGCCTCTTCCATCAGCGCCTTTTTTTCTTCGGCCCGCTTGAGGGCCTCGGCCTGCGCGCGGGCCACGGCCCTGCGGGCCCCGGCCGCGCGCGCCGCGGCGGCGGCCTCGGCCGCGAGGCGCGCCTCCGCCGCCGCCTCGGCGTCGGCGCCCCAGGCCGCCGCCAGCCTCCCCTGCAGCGCCTGGAGGTCGGCGGCCCCTTGTTCTGCCGCGGATCGCCTCAGGCGGGCGGCGAGCAGGGCGGCGAGGGCTAGTAGGGTCCCCGCGGCGAGGTCGAGCGAGCGGGGCGGAGGAGGCGAAAAAGCCGAAGCAGGAGGAGGGGGGCGAACGGCCGGAGGGTGCACCGAGAGGAGGAGCTGATGGCCGTGGCGATGATGATGATGGCTCGGAGGAGAGGCATCGGCGCTGCTCTCCTCCGATCCTCTCCGGAAGGAGGCGCTTCGCACGGGCGCCGGAGGCAACGCGCTGGCTTCTCCAGGAGCATCTTCACCTTCTTGCGCTCCGCCTCGCTCGCTGGGAAGCGCCGAAGGCGCCTGGAAGAGGAGGTCGGGGCGCCTCACATGGCGTCGTCGCCGATGCCTCGAGGCATTTGACAAAGAGGCGTTCGGAGCTCTTCGGCTCGCGCTTGCCGCTGCTGTCCCTTCTGCTCCCGCCGTGCCGCAGCTGCAGCTGCGAGGGTGAGTTTGCGGAGACGCTATCAGCGACGCCATCTCGCGGGGCAGCGAACCCCCAGCGGCACGCCCCGAGTCAGTTTTCTCGAAGAAAAAAACTGACTCTGCCTCAAAACCTTTGCTCCACCCTCGGAGTTCCGATTCGACGAGAAGGGGCCATCAATCGAAAAGCAAGAGCGCCTGTTTCTGGCCTCATCTTTACTTGACTGGCTCTCATCTTTCTCTGAGAGCATTATCGCATCCTCAGAGTCGCTCGGGAGAAAGGAAGGGCGATAAGATACAGGAAACAGAAGAGATCTCGGCGTCGAATCGATTCCGTCGTCGTCCTTTTTCTTTTTCGACCTCGACGTCCTCCTCCGTCCGTTCTTCTATACTCGCTCGCTCGCTCGCTCGCTCGCTCTCTCTCTCGCTCTCTCCAACTCTCTCCCAGCAGCCATGGGCCTTCAGGGGTACGTCGGCGACGCCTCCGACGCGCGCAAGATCCGCGGCCTCGAGGCCAAGCGCGCGGCGGACAAGGAAGCCCTCGAGAAGGCCAAGGCAGAGGCCGAGAAAGCTTCGAGCAAAACAGCGCTGCGCGAGTTCGGCGCGGGCGAGTCCGAGGCCGCTGAAGCGGCTTTCAAGGCGGGAACCGTGGGCCTCGTGACCCGCGAGCAGTTTTTGGCGACGAGGGACAGGGCCGAGGCCGCGGCGAAGGAGGCCGCCGAGGAGCAGAAGAAGAAGAGAAGGAGGGAGACGATGAGTTCGGCTGGAGGTGGAGCAGGAGCAGGAGGAGGAGGAGTGAGCGCGGCTGCCGCTGCCGCTGCTGCCAAGCGCGCTGCCGCCCGAGGGAAGCTTTCGTTTGGAGACGGAGACGGAGACGGAGACGAAGATGACGAGGATGACGATGGCGACGACGGCGAAGACGAAGAAGACGAAGAGAAAGAGGAAGAGGACGCGGAGAGGAGAGGAGGAGAGGCGGCGACGGCGGCGGCAGCTGCGGCGGCACACGGCGGCGACCACGGCCCTCCTCAACCTCCTCCGCAGCAGCGCCGCCGCCTCGCCAAAGACCCCACGGTCCGCACGGACTTCCTCCCCGACGCCGACGAGGAGGTGCGCGAGGCTACCCTTCGCGCCGCGCTGCTCGAGGAGTTCGAGGAGCAGCGCGAGCGCGCCAGGGCGGCGCCGCTCGAGGTCGTCTTTTCTTACTGGGACGGCGCGGGGCACCGGCGGCAGACGACCGTGGCTGCTGGTTCCACTATCGGCGCCTTTCTGGGCAAGGCGAGGTGAGGAAATTCGGTTCGTGTCCCCGTTATGCGGCGAGGTCGGAGAGAAAGGAGGAACACAACGAGAGAAGGAAGAGTCGCCCCTTTTTTCCAAACCTTCCTCTCTCATCATCACCGTCGCTAAAAAAAAAAAGCAACAAAAACTAAATCCAGGGCTCTGCTCGCCCCCCAGTTCCGAGAGCTCCGCTCCGCCTCGGCCTCGGACCTGCTCTACGTGAAGGAGGACTGCATCCTCCCCCAGGACGTCACCTTCCACGAACTGATCTCGCGGAAGGCCCGCGGCAAGAGTGGGCCGCTGTTCCACTTTGACGTCCGCGACGACGTGAGGCTGCAGAGCGACGCCACCAAGGAGAAGGACGAGAGCCACGCGGGCAAGATCGTGACGAGGGCGTGATACGGGAGGAACAAGCACATGTTCCCGGCGTCGAGGTGGGAGGTGAGGATGTCCTTCGGGAAGAGAGAAAAGAGTCGTTTTTCTTTTCCTTTTTCTTTTTTCGGGGGGTCGGGGTCTGGCGAGTTGGCGGGGGAAAAGCTTCTCACCTTCTCTCTCCTTCTCTCTCGACTCGCTTTCTCCTTTTTACCTTCGAAACTTTCACAAAAAAACAGGTGTGGGACAGCGGGAAGGGGTACGGGGAGTACACTGTCAAGGGGAAGTAGGAGGGAGAGGGAAGAGGGGGCAGAAGAAGGAAGGAGGGGGCTGGGCGACGAAGGAGGAGAAGGATGAAAATTTTGCAAAAAACGATGCACCTCCTTTTTCAGTCACTTTACTCTTTTTTTTCAACCCGTTTCTTTTCTCTCGCTCGTCGTTTCTCCCCCCCAACCGTTCTCCTCCCGAAAAAAACGCCAATGCTGCGACGGGGAGCGGCCGTGCTCCTGCGCCGCGGCGCGCGCTCGTTCGCCGACGACGCTGCCGCCGCCGCCGCGGGAGACGCCTCTGGCGAAATCAGCAGGCGGACCTTTCTCGAGAAATTCGCCCCGCTCGTGAGCTCCACGACGGCGCCGCCGAGCTTCCCGACCGACTTCCTGCCCAAGGAGAAGGCCGAGGAGACGGCGGCGACCGCTGGCGTCCCGGACAAGCTCAAGTTTAGCTTCTACTTGCCCCACGGCCAGCCCATGGACAGGCAGCCGGTGAGGAAGAGAATGTTTTTTTCCCTCTTTCTTTTCTTCGGCTGCGGCGGCGCCCTCGAGAACTCGATGCTGTGCTCCGGTTTTCAGACACGAGCGATGCTCTATCACTCCAGCTCTTTTCGCCGACGCATGCAGCCGCTCGCGCTCCTGCCAAAGGGGGAAACAGAGAGAGAAAGAGAGTCGGTAGAAGGGCTGGGCTGCGCTCCGAATCTGGAAGGAGAGAACAAACTTTGCTCGCTCGATTCCGTTCGTTTCCTCGATGGGGGGCGACGCCCTGCGGCGGCGGCCGTCGTCCAACTCTTTCCTCGCGCTCTCACGTTCTCGCCTGCGCACTCTCTCTTCTCTCTCCCGCGTCTGCACTCGGGCGAGAGAGAGAGAGAGAGAGAGAGAGAGAGAGAGAGAGAGAGTCGGAGAGTTGCGCACGTACAAGAACGAAAAAGAGACGGACGCCGAAGCGAGCGAGAGCGAGAGAGAGCGTTGAAGAAGACGAGGCAAAAGACGAGTCTTTGGCCTCTTCTCGCTCTTCTCTGCCATCGTTCCGCCCTTTTTTTCCCTCACCCCCTCCCCCTCGACCTCCCCCCAAACGCCTCGACCCCAACCCCCCAACGACAGGTCGACCTCGTCCTCCTCCCCGCCGTCACGGGAGACTTCGGCGTCATGCCCGGCCACGTCCCCACCGTCGCGTAGCTCCGGCCGGGCGTCGTCGCCGTCCACTCGGAGCTCGACAAGGAGGTCGAGAAGTACTTCGTGTCGTCCGGGTTTGCCTTCGTGCACGCGGACTCGTCCGCCGAGGTCTGCGCCGTCGAGGCCGTCAGGGTCTCGGACCTGGACTCCGACGCGGTCAGGGCGGGCCTGGCGGACCACACGGCCAAGCTGGCGGCGCTGCAGGCCAAGGGCGACGACTACGAGATCGCGGCGGCGCAGGTCGGCGTCGAGGTCTTTTCGGCGATGAGCGCCGCGGTCGGCGCGTGAGGGACGAGGAAGAGAGTGGCGCCCGCGGTCTCTTTTGTTCTTTTGTTCTTTTATTTGTTTTCCTCTCTTCGAGAGGAGACGGAGAGCGTGAGGTCACCAGAGAGAGAGAGGGGGGGAGAGAGAGAGGGGGAGAGAGAGTTTCCAAAATGTAGTTAAACAAGAATTTTACCCTTCCCCACGAATCCAAAACCTTTTTTGGGCGAGGAAAGCAGAGGAAAGGGAAGCAAAGAAACACGCAAGCTCGACATCACTGCATCTGCTTTCGGTCGGGCTCTCTCCCCTCGGCGGCCGGTTCTTCAGTCGTTCAAATACAGAGATGGGAGAAGGAGGAGGACACACGGGGGAAAAAAAACCAAAATCAGCTCTTCCTCTTTTTCCTGTCGCTGCTCCCCTTCTTCGCGCCGCCTGCCTGCTCCTCCTCCTCCGCCTCTTCCTTGTCCTCCCCCAGCTCCACCCTCGCCCTGCCCAGGTACTTGAACAGCATTCCCCTCTTCTCGCAGGCCACTATCTCCCCGCGCACGGCCAGGACCAGGACGCCGGCGCGCGCCGCGGAGCGCAGCGCGCGGCAGTAGCCCGGGTCGCAGGCCTCGCTCGGCGAGAACGCCGCGCAGTCCGCGCGCTGGATCAGAAAGACGATCGCCGCCCTGCGCCCGCGCGCGGGCGCGGACGAGGAGCCGCGGACGACCTCCTCGAGGTCCCTGGCGTGGCGCTGGGCGCGGAGAGAGACGGTGTCGGGGAAGAGGGCGAGGCGAGAGGGAGGAGAGGGAGGGGAGGGGGGCGGAGGAGAGGGGGGAGAGGGGGGAGGAGCGAGGGCATCTTCGGCGAGCGTGACCGACTTGACCTCGAGGACGAGCTCGCCGCCGAGCTCGTCGCCGCACTGCAGGAGGAAGTCGGCCCTGGACACGGCGGCGGCGGAGGAAGAAGCCCCCTTTTTCCTCTTGCCGCCGTAGGAGACCTCGGCCGCGATGCTGCCGTCGCCGGCCCTCAGCCTCGGCAGCAGGGCGACGCCCTCTCCTCCGTGTCCCTCCTCGCCTCCCGCGCCGCCTCCTCCCCCGCCGCCGTCGCTCAGCACCCCGGCCTCCAGCAGCGCCCTCACGACCTTGTTCGCCGCCGCCGAGTGCACGCCCACGAGCGGGCCCCCCGCCACCGGCCGGATCGCCTCGAGCGTGTGCTGGTACTTCCTCCTTCCGAGCGGGTCGTCCGCGACGGAGACCCACGCCTCGGCGTCGGGGCACCGGTCGAGCAGTCCCGTCATCGGGCCCGTGTTGGGGCAGTGCACGGTGACGAAGCGCTCGCCGCCGCCGCCGCCGTCCGCGCCGTCTCCGTCGCCATTCTCGTCGTGCTCGTCCTCGGGTAAGACGACGTCGGCGAGGAAGCGCTTGTAGCGGCGCAGGAGGCGGCACTTCCTGATCCGTGGGGTCGAGGAGACGGGGACGAGGAGCTCGGCCGTCGAGGTCGAGGCCGGGGCCCCCGAGGAGGGGCGATCGGTCGCCGAAGAAGAGCGCATTGAGGCAGCTGCTGTCGCCGCCGCTGCTGCTGCTCTCCGCGTTCCCTCGCCTCTGGTGTCGTTCCTGAGAGTCACCGGAAGGGCCAGGGAGAAGCCTGGGCGGGGATAGCAGCAGCGCCGCGCCAGGAGTGGGAGCATGCGAGTCCGGTGAGAGGGGCAGAAGAGGAGATCTTGCTGCGAAGAGTGCCTGTCGATTTTTTTTCATTTTTCGTTTTCGTTTTTTCAAAGGGTGGGGGGGGAAAGAAGAAGAAAAGCTATGCTTGACTGGCTCCGCCTCCGCCTCTTCGGGGCCGGCTCGCCGTCTCCCCCGAAAGCATTTAAAACAAAATCGAGCTGTGACGTGGCCACGCAGACCGACGGAGAGCTCCTCCTGCTGCTGCGGCAGCAAGCGGTAAGAGAGGGAGGAGACTTTTTTTTAAACGTTTTCTCCTTTTGACCCTTTGGAGGGGCACTCTCCGTTTTTTTCTTCTCCGTTCCTCTCTCTCTGACCTTTTTTCCGTCGTCGAGTCGAGTTGCCCTACAACCAAAACCAGGACCCGGCCTCTCCCCAGTCCCCGGAGCCGGCGAAGCGATCCCTCGTCGGAGGAGCAGCGGCGGCAGAGCAGCAGAGCAGCAGCAGCAGCAGCAGCAACGACGACAACAGCCACAGCCAAGGCGACGGCGACGGCGACGGCGACCGCCCCTCCCGCTCCTCTTCTTCCACCTCCTTTTTCTCCCGCTTCTCTTCTTCGTCTCCTTCTCTCTCCTCCTCCTCTTCGTCCTATTTTTCCGCGTGCTCAGACCCGTCGATTCCCCTCTTCGCAGCGATCCCAAAGGACGGAGAAGAGACCTTCGAGCAAGAGGCCACCGAGCGGCGAGAGCTGCGGCAAGCAGAGGAGCGACGGGCCGAGGACGACGAAGAAGAAACGGCGGCGGCGGAAGAGGCGGCGGAAGAAGAGGCAGCGGCAGATGCTTTGCCCGAGGCCCTCGCGGCAGTGGCGCTCGCCCTCGCGGCCGCCGAGTTCTCTCCCGCCCGCCGCTCCGCCGCGCAGCTCGCCGAAGCTGCCATGGCCACTTCCCCGCGTTCTCCTCCCTCTTGGATTCCGCCCCCTTCTCTCCCTTCCCCTCGCGCCCCTTCTTCGGCGTCGGCGTCTCCGTCGCCTCCTCCGCCTCCGCCTCCCGCTCCTGCTCCAGGTGCTTTTGCTCCTCCTCCCTCCGTCGCTCCTTCCTCTCCCGTCCTGTGCGAGCCGCCGCTGGTCCTCCCGATCCTCGCGGGGCTGCTCCGCTCCCTGTTCCGCATCATCCGCAGGCGCTGGATGGGCGCCTCGAGGCGCCGCCGCCGCGAGACCGCGGGGGCCGCAGGAGCCGCGGCAGCCGCGACGCCCACTGCCGCTGCCGCTGCCGCCGCCGTCGCCGCCGCCGCGGGGGCCGCCGCCGAGGACGTCGAGCCCGCCGACAGGCCGTGGAAGGCGTATCCGCCGTGGTGTGCCAGCTTGCTGCCCCCGCTGCCTCGGGAGCCCGGGGGCAGGAGGAGGACCCCGCGCGCGGCCAGGCTCCGCGGCGCCTGCTGCGTCGCCGCGGCCGCGCTCGAGGAGGTGGTGCTCGAGGCAGCGGCCGCGGCGGAGAGGGCGGAGGCGGCCGAGGGCGGCGAGTGGCCGAGGGCCGCCGCAGAGGCCTTTCTTTCTTTTAGGGACGCCGCGAAGTTTTGGGCGATGGTTTGAAATGGTTGTTGTTTCAAGAGAGAGATGAGAGAGAGAGAGAGAGAGAGAGAGAGAGAGAGAGAGAGAGAAGAGAAGTTGGATGATTTTTTTTTCTAGGTAAAAAAATTGCCCACCTCGGAAAACACTTTTTCCCTCTACCTTTGGTTCCTTCTTCGAAAAGAAGGAACGGGCAGCGTCTCCATGTGGAGGGGTCTACCTCCCCCGAGCGAAGGCTCCGAGGGCTCCTGGGCCACCGCAACTTCGTCCGCGAGCTCCTTCGAGGACCTGGGGAACCGCAGCGACGTGCAGGCGGTGAGGAGAGAGAGAATTTGAGTTTTTGATTTCATGTCGTTTTCTCTTCGCGAGACACTAACCCCCCGGCCAAAACAAAAACCAAAACGCCACAACAGAATTACCACGCCTTTTCCTCGTCCTCGGAGGAGGAGCCCGAGCTCGAGCCCTTGGAAGCGGGGCGCGTGATCGAGCGAGAGGCGCTTCGCCGGAGAGAGAGGGACGAAGAGCAGGACGACGAAGAAGAAGAAGGAGAAGGAGAAATCTCGGAGAGGGGCGAAGAGCAGGACGACGACGAAGAAGAAGGAGAAGGAGAAACCTCGGACTCGGCGTTCGCTTCGAGTGCTTCCTCCGATTCGGGCGACGACTGGGACGTGCTTTTGGAGGAGGAGCTCGAGCTCGATCCCCTGGAATTCGAGCACCAGCTCGCGCTTGAGCTCGAGCGGGAGGCGCTTCGCCGGCAAGAGGGGGCCGAAGAGCAGGACGGAGACGACAGCGAGGAAGAAACCTCGGACTCGGCGTCCGATTCGGGCGACTACGGAGTGCCGGCGAGGCAGCAGCAATGGCAAGAGCAGCGGCAAGACCAACGGCAAGAGCAAGAGCAGCAGCCAGCTCCCCCCGCTCCTGCCCTCGCCCTCCCTTCCCTGTCTCGGCCCGTCGAGGAACTGGCCGCAGGAGTCCCGTCTCTGTTCATCGGGCCGCTGTCGAGGGTCTGGCGGACGAGGAGGGCCGGCGCGGCGAGAGCCGCTGCCCTCGCCCATGCAGCGGGCGGGGCCGGAGGGGAGCCCCCGCCGCCGGCTCCTGTCCCCACCCCCGAGGCGGCTGCCCCTCGCACGCCTCCGAGAGCGGCTCAGAGAAGAGCCTGGGACGCCGCGAGGACGCGAGGCGCAGTCGCAGCCGCGCTCGCGGCCGAAGCGCTCGAGGAGCTGCAGGCCGACAGAAACGGCGGGGCCCTTCCGCCTCCTCCTCTTCCTCCTCCTCCTCCTCGTCCCCCCCCCCCCCCCCCCCCCCCCCCCCCCCCCCCCCCCCCCCCCCCCCCCCCCCCCCCCCCCCCCCCCCCCCCCCCCCCCGC
>Ga0114918_10004178_pt1 | contig 12589 bp, 7 predicted proteins | sample LantaG_FD_87015 | JGI IMG/M metagenome (GOLD analysis project Ga0114918, IMG submission 87015) | Deep subsurface microbial communities from Baltic Sea to uncover new lineages of life (NeLLi) - Landsort_02402 metaG | ecosystem: Environmental > Aquatic > Marine > Oceanic > Sediment | place: Baltic...
CTCAGCGGCCCTCCCAGCCCCGGGTCGGCATATCCCTTATTTCTACTGGTTTGGGGGGGGGGTGGGGGGGGGGGTGGCGCTGGGGGGGGGGGGGGGGGGGGGGGGGAGCGCGCCGCGCCCGCCCCCCGACACGCCAATGCTCTTTCGCTGCCTCTCTCACGCGCCGCCCCCTCCCACACGTCACCCTCTTTCCTCTCATCAGATGCTCATCAAGGGCGTCCGCTCCTTCTCGCCCGACAACACGACCGTCATCGAGTTCTACAAGCCGCTCACCCTCATCGTGGGCGCCAACGGGGCTGGGAAGACGGTAAGAGAGGAGTGTTTCGTGTGTGTCGTGGCACGCGCGCCTGTCTCCGCGCCCGCTCCCACGCACCCTCGGTGTGTGTGCCAGGGCGGTGCCGAGGCATCGGAGGGGGCGAGGGGTGTGTCCGAGGTGGCGAGCGTGCCTGGGCGGGGCGTGGGAAAACCGATGGGGGGCACGCCGCGCGCCGGCGCGCTCGCTCTCCCCACCGCTTCTCACCTCCCCTCGCCTCTCTCTCTCAAAAGACCATCATCGAGTGCCTGCGCCAGGCCACGACGGGCGAGCTGCCGCCCAACACCCGGTCCGGCCAGTCCTTCATCCACGACCCCCGGGTAAGAACAAGTGGAGAGGCAGTGGGGCGTGTGGCGACAGCCTGCGCGCCCGCGCTCCTGGCTCTCTCCTCTCGCACACCATCCCCCACTCATCTCATCTCATCATCTCATCACACACGCCCTCCCCTCCTTTAGATCGCGGGCGAGGTGGAGGTGAAGGCCCAGATTAAGCTGCGCCTGACGTCCCGGGCGGGCCAGGCCGTCGTCGTCGCCCGCTCCTTCTCCCTGACCCGGCGCAAGGCCGGGCTGCAGTTCAAGGCCCTGGACCAGACGGTGCAGACGTACGACCCGGTCACGCGCGCGAAAGCCGCGACCACCTACCGGTGCTCCGACATGGACCGCCTGGTGCCGGGGCTGATGGGAGTCTCGCCCGCGGTCCTGGACAACGTGGTCTTTGTCCACCAGGAGGATTCCAACTGGCCCCTGTCTGACACTGTGACTTTGAAGAAGCGGTTTGACGACCTGTTTGCGGCGACCAAGTACACGAAAGCGCTGGAAGCCCTGCGCAAGCTGCGCCTGGACCAGGCGGGGCAGGCCAAAGTGGCGCGTCTGGAGGCTGGCACGCTGGCGGTGACGGCGGGCGCGGCGGCGCGCCTGAAGGCCGAGGGCGTGGCCGCCCAGACCCGGGTGGAGGAGCTACTGGTGACGGTGGACGCCCTGACCGAGGCGGCCCGGGAGGCGGAGGCGGAGGCGGCACGAGCGGGGCTCGTCGCGGCGGAGGCGGAGGCCGCTTTGGCCGAGGCCGCCCGTGCGGGCGCGGCCGCGTCCGTCGCCGGGCGCGCGTCCACCGCGGCCGACGCGCGCCTGGTCGACGCGTACGGCCCCCGCGCGCCTGGCATTCCGCGGGCCGACCTGGTCGCGGAGCTGGCCTCTCTGGAGGTGTCCACGGCCGAGGCGCGGGCCTCCCAGGCCGCCGCCCGCCGGGCAGCGGAGGCGGCGGCCATGGAGGTCGAGGTGTGGAAGGGGCGGGTCGGGGCGCGCGACCGTGACGCGGCACGCGCGGCGGCCGCGGCGGACGCGGCCGCCCGGGCGACGGCCGCCCGGGACGCTGGCGCGGTCGCCGCGGCGCGCGAGGTCGAGGTGGCCCTGCCGCCCGACGTGCAGGCCGCGGTCGACCGCGCGCGCGCGGACGGCACGCCCGTGGAGCTGGGCCCCGCCGGGTTTGCGTCCCTGAAAGCGTCCCTGGCAGCGCGCGCGGCTGAGGCGGCCGCCGCCGCGTTGGACGCCCGCGCCGCCGCCGCGCACGCGGAAGCGACCGCGTCAGTCGCCGTGGACGCGGCCTCCTCCGCCGCCGCGGCCGCCAAGGCTGCGCCCCAAGCCAAGCGCGACCAGGCGGAGGCGGCCCTGGCGAACGCACGCCGCCTGCGGGAGGAGGCGACGCGCGCGACGGGGGGCGCGGATGGCGGCGGCGGCGGCCGCCTCATCTCCGTCGGCCCGGATGCGGAAGCCGTGGCCGAAGCCAAGGTCGCGGACGCCCGGGCCCGCGTGGACGACCTGACGGCGGAGGACGGCGGTGGCGGCATGGGCGGCCCCGGCCCGGACGGCCTGGCGGATGAGGTGCGCGCGCTGGACGCGCGCATCGCGGGCCTGCGTGCGGTGCGGGGCCGCCTGGCTGACCGGTCCGAGCTGGCCCAGAAGGCGGCCCTGGCCCAGGACGCGGCCCTGGCCAAGCGGGCGGCGGCGGAGGAGCTGGTGGCGGGCAACGGTGACCGCCTGGCGGAGCTTCTGGCGGCCGGACCCCAGCCCGGCCCTCCCCCGCCGCCCGGCGCCGTCCTCAAAGCCCGGGCCGAGGCCGCCCTGGGCGCGCTGAAGGCCAAGGCCGCGGATGCCGCCATGTGCGCCGCCGCCACGGACGGCGCCCTGAACCGAGCCCAGGGCAAGGCGGAGGCGGACCGGGCGTCAGCGACGGCCGCCGCGGCCGACGCAGCCAAGGCCGTCCTGGACCTGCGCTCGTCCGCGACGGCTGCCCTGGCCGCGGGCGACGCGGCCGACCCGACGTCCGCCCTGCCCGCTGACCCGGCCCAGGCGCCCGACATCCCGGCCCTGGAGGCGGCCGCCTCGGACGCGGCGACCGCGGCGGCGGAGCAGGCGGCGAAAGTCGCCATGCTCCCCACCCAGGCCCGCCACGCGTGCGCCGAGGCGGACGCGCATGCACACTGCTACCTGTGCCGGCGCGGCTTTGGGGGCTCCGAAGAGGTGGCGGCCTTCAAGGAGAGCCTGCAGGCCGGCATTGTGGGCGCGGCCGCCCGGGAGGTGGCGGAGCGGGACCGGGCAGCCGCCAAGAAGGCGGTCGCCGCCCGCCTTCGCGGCCTGCTGCCCCTGTACGAGCGGTGGGCCTCCCTGCGGGCTGCGGCGTCCACGCCCGGCGGGGGGGCCGAGGCGGCGGCGGCGGCCGCGTTGACTGTGGCCGACCGCGCCAGGCGCGTGGCTGACACCGCGGCGGCGGCCGTGTCCGCCGCGGAGGCCACGCTCCAGGACGTCGTTTGGCCCGCGGCCGCCCTGGCGGCCGACGCGGACGCGGCCCTGGCCGAGGTGGCGCGCCTGGGCCTTGGCGGCGGCGGCGGCGGCGGCGGCGGCGGCGCGGGCGCGCGCACGGCCGACGCGCCCACCCCGTCCGGCGCCGTCACCTCCGGCCTCCGGTCCGGCAGCACGGTCGGGCCACCCACGGTGGCGACGACGGCCGCGGACGGCGGCGGCACGCAGGCCATGGCCCGCGGCGGCGGCCGCATCCGGTCCGTGCGCGAGGCGGACGCCGCGCTGGCGGCGGCCGAGGCGGACCGGGCGGCCAAGGAGGCGGCCCGGGCGGAGGCGGTGACTGCGCTGGAGCAGGCCCGCACCGCCCTGGCAGCCGCCCAGCAGGAGCTGCACGCGGTGCGGGAGGCGGTGGCGGCGTCCCGGGCGGGCGCGGCCAAGCGGGCGGCCGCCGAGGCGCGCGCGGACGAGCTGGCCGCGTCTGCCGGTGCCCTGCGCACTGAGGCCGCGACCGCGGACGCGTCCGTCGCGGCCGCGCAGGCGGCCCTGGACGCGGCCGTGAGGGAGCGTGATGGCGTGCGAGGGGCGGGGCGGGCGGCAGAGGGCGCGGCGGCCGCGGCCGCCGCCGCCGCCAAGGCGGCCGTCGACCGGGTGGCCCTGCTGGAGGCCGCGGCCGACCCGGCCGGCGCGGGCGACCGGGCGGCGGGCGCGGCCGCCGCGGTGGCCGACCTGGTGGACGCCAAGGCGGCCCTTGCCGAGGCCGAGGCGAAAGCCGAGGCTGCCGCCTCCCGGGCGAACAACCTGGCCATCAAGGCCGGCTCCTCGGAGACCACCCGTCGCCGCCTGGCCGACTGCCTAGCGGCGGCCGACGCGCGCGACGCCCTGGCGGCCGCCGCCGCGGCCGCCGAGGCGGCTGAAGCGGCCGCAGCGGCCGCGGGCGACCTGAGCGCCCTGCAGGCGGCCGCCGCGGCCGCCGCGGCCGCCGCGGCCGCCGCCCGCTCCGCGGCGGACCGGGCGCAGGGCAGCCTGTCCTCCGCCCGGGACGCGGCCGCCCGGGCGGCGGCGGAACTGGCGGCCTCCCCTCAGGCCGCCACCGCGGCGGCCGACCACCTCGGCCGGGTCGCGGCCGCGCGCGCGGGCGAGGCGGCTGCCCGCGACCTCGACCGGTACGGGAAAGCCCTGGAGTCCGCCCTCCTGGCCTTCCACGCGGCCCGCATGCGGGACGTGAACGCCACCATCAAGGAGCTGTGGCAGAAGACGTACCGCCACGGCGACATCGACTACATACAGGTGCGCGCGGACGCGGAGGGCACGGCCGGCGGCGGCGGCGGCGGCGGCCGGTCCGGCGGGCGGTCGTACAATTACCGCCTCGTCATGGTGGCGGGCGGGGCCGAGCTGGAGATGCGGGGCCGGTGTTCCGCGGGCCAAAAGGTGCTGGCCTGCATCATCGTGCGCCTGGCCCTGGCCGAGGTGTTTGGCCTGGACTGCGGCATCCTAGCCCTGGACGAGCCGACGACGAACCTGGATGAGGCCAACGCGGCCGCCCTGGCGGAAGCACTGCGCGCGGTCATGGACGACCGGCGCGGCCAGGCCAACTTCCAGCTGGTCGTCATCACGCACGACGAGCGCTTCGCCCAGCTGCTGGGCACGCGCGACCTGGCGGACCACATGTGGCGGGTGCGCAAGGACGAGCGCCAGATGTCGGTCCTGGTGCGGGAGGATGTCGCGGGGTGATGGAAATGTATTGGAGGGTCGGGTCGGGTGTCTTCTTTTCTTTTCTGCTGCTGCCTCTCTTTCTTCTCTCACCCGCGCCCCACGCCCCCGCGTGCGGGCCGGGTGTGCCTGCTCTGCTTCTCCCTGTCTGTGCAAAAAATCAACATGCTTTTCAACAAACACCATGTTCACTCCTCCGGCGCCGCGCGCGCGACCCGGGGCAACAGGCGCGCCGCCGCCCGCAGGCGCGTCGCAGCGCCTTCCACCTCGGCCCCGACCGCCGAGAGCGCCCGGGCGTCATCCCCCCGCCCCTCCCCCCTCAGCAGGTCCCCCAGCTCGCCCGCCAGCAGCTCGCACCCCGTCGCCAGCGCGCACCCGCACCCCTCGCACTCCTCCTTGTCTTGGGGCGCAAACAGGGAGGCTGCCAGGTCGGAGGACGACCGGCGCAGCGCGGCCGCGTGCCATGCGAGAGACTCCCAGGGCTCCAGCCAGGAGGATGGCGCGCCGGCGCCGGCGGCGGCGGCGGCCACGGCCGCCCGGGCCGCGGCCTCGGCCCGCCGCATGAGAGCGGCCGCACCGTCCAGGGCGGCCGCGCCCGCCTCCGCGACGACCGCCTCCCGGGCGGAGATGGCTTCGGGGGTGAAGTTAACCATCGTGTCGTCGGTGGGAGGAGGAGGGGGAGGAGGGGGAGGAGGAGGACCGCCGCCCGCGCCTCCCTCTCCCTCATCGCTCTCGGCCAGGCCCCCACCCGCGACCTCGGCCGCCTCGGCCGCCGCGTCGGCGACCTCCGCCGCCGCCGCGCGCAGGGCAGCCAGCAGGGCGGCGCCGTCGGTGGAGGGACCGGCCTCTGCGGCCTCGCACGCCGCCAGCAGGGCGCCCGCCGCGGCGCGGGCGGAGGGGGCCGGGGAGGAGGCGAGCGACTCGGCCAGGGCCACCACGCCCCGGCCCACCGCGCCGGCTGCCCGTTTGACGGACGCAGCCAGGGACGGTCCGCCCGCGGCGGACGCGGCGGACGCAGCAGCGTCCAGGGATTTCACCGCGATCGCGGCCAGGTCATCGATCAGCGGGGCGGCCAGGTCGGGCGGGAGCGGGGAGGTGGCGGGGGTGGCCGCGGACGCGGCCAGCCCCGCCCGCGCACCCGCAGCGCGGAGGGCGGCTAGGCAGGCCGGCCAGGGCGTGGGCGGCGGGGATGCGGGCGCCGCGCCCGATCGGCCCGGGCGCCCCGGAATGCGGGCCAACGCTGCCGTCACGGCCGCCTTGGCGTCCTCCGCGGCACTGACTGGCGCAGGTGGGGGTGGCGGGGCCATGCTTTTCCTTCCCTTCTCACTCGGCCCGCGGCGGCGGCGGCGCTGGTCCCGGCTTCCCTCCGCAGGCCTCGAAGGCGGCGATCTCGCGCGCGCACTTGGTCCGGTTGTCCGGATCGCCCGCGTGCGCGTCGAGGCAGGCTTTGAGGGCGGCGACCTGGCAGGGGGTGGGCGAGGCGGGCGGGGCGGGCATGTGTAGAGAGAAATTGACACTGACGCGCCTCTTGCTTCTCCGACCTCCTCCCATCCAACCATCATTCCACCCCCGCCCGTCTAACACACACACTCGCTCCCGCTGTCTCTCACCCCCGCCCCCCACTCCCTCCACGGGCACACCCGCCGCACCGCTCGAGCACCAAGCCCCCCGCCCTCCCGGAATGCCGTCAGCGTGACGCACCCCACCCGCGCGCCCCGCCCCCCCCCTCCTCCTCTTCCCGCCACCATCATCACCTTCCCACCCTTCACCACCGCCGCGCTCGCCCACAGCTTGAACACAAAGGTGGCGGGCTTGATGGTGGCGCGCAGGACCAGGGATTCGGCTAGAGACAGAGTGAGCCGGCCCGGGTCCGCCCCGCGGGCCGCCAGCCAGGGCGTGCGGCGCACGCGGGCGGCCGCAGACGCGACCGACCGCTCCCACAGGCGCTGGGCGGCCGGGTGGCGGGCCGCGAGCCGCCTGGCGACGGGCCCCAGTGCCGTGTTGGACGGCTGCACCGCGTAGCAGGCCGCCCAGAAGGCGGTCGCCATGGCCGCGCCCAGCAGCTCGTGGACGAGGAGCGCCGCGGGCAGGTCGGCCGGGGCCAGGCCGGCGCGGGCGAGTTCGGCCTTGAGGCGGTCCATAGGGGATAGGACAACCGCTGTCGCCGTCTGGAGAGCACCCAGGCAGGGCACAGCTGGCGGGGCAGAGGCGCGCGGGCGCACGCGCCGAGAGACAAGGAAAGAGTGTGCGGAGCAAGAGACCGGGGGGCAGGCGCCGTTCTTGATGAATTGAATTGGTCGTCGCTCCACTTTTTCTTTTTGCGCCCTGCTGAGCGGGGGGGGTGACCATGCCATCCCTAGCTCCCACTACCCCCAGGGGCCCTCCATCATGCCCCCCACCTGCCTGCCCGGCCCGGTGGTCGCCCGGACGGCGATCGGCGCGCGTGTTTGCCGAGGCGCAGACGCCGGCCGAGGCCGCCGCCCCCTCAACCCGGCGTGCCGCTCTGCTGGGCGCCACCGCCGCCGTCACAAGCACCGCCCTCCTGGCCGGCCCGGCCTCCGCGGCCATCACCATCCCCGACCCTCGCGGCGCCCCGGCCGCCGCCGCCACCGTGGACGCCCTGGAGCTGGCCATCCCGCTGCGCCTGGTCGCCCTGCGCGGGTCCGTCCCGGGCGAGGCCCTGGCGGGCTTCAAAGCCTGCCTAGGCAGGCGGGGCGGGAGCGTGGCGCTCCAGCCCCGCCCCCAGCTGGCCGCCATCTTTGACGAGCTGGCGAGGCCGGAGGTCGGCGGCGCGAAAAGCGCGGCCACGGCGGACGCGGTGACGCTGGGCGACGAGTGGTTGGCGGCTGCGGTCGGCCGGGGCCTGGTCGTCCCCATCCAGGGCGCGCCCTCCTCCGCCTGGTGGGCCCGCCTGCACCCGACCTGGCGCCGTCTGGTGACGCGAGGGGCGGATGGAGGGCTGGCGTCTCCCAGCAAGGGCGGCGCCGTTTACGGCGCCCCGCTCCGGTGGGGCGCGGTCATGATGGGCGTCCGGGGCGACCGCCTGCGGGCCGCGCGCGCGCCACCGCCGGTGGAGTGGCGGGACTTGCTCCACCCCGCCCTGGCCGGACGGGTGGCCCTCCCCTCCTCCCCTCGCCTCTTTGCGGCCCTGTCCTGTGCGGCGGCCGGGATGGGGCTGAACCCGAGCGCGGCGGACCTGGAGGCGGGCCTGGGCTCGTCCCGCCGGGGCGACCGGGCGGGCGCGGCTGTCGCAGCCCTCGCCTCAACCATGGCGGCCCTCCGCCGGGCGGCCCTGCTGGTGTCGGACCGGGACGCGGGGCGGGCCCTGGCCGCGGGGGATGCCTGGGTGGTGGTGGGCGCGTCGCCCGACCTGCTGCCCCTGTCCTCCCGCTCCTCGGCCGTCTCCCTGGCCGCCCCGCCGTCCGGGCTCCCGCTGTGGGCTGACCTGTGGTGCGTCCCTGCCCTGACGGCCGCTGGGGGGGGCGGGGGGCGGGGCGCGGCGCCGGGCACGCCCTCCCCGCTGCTCCCCGCCTGGCTGGATTACTGCCTGAGCCCGGGCCGGGCGGACGCGGGGCGCGGGTTTGGGGCGATGGGCGGGGGCGCGTCGCCCCTGGTCCTGCCGCCCAGGGAAGGAGGAGGGGGGAGCAGCAGTGGTGGGCGGGGCCTGTTTGGCCGCCGCAGCCGGAACCCCCCCGCCCCTCCGCCGCCCGCCCAGGCGACAGCCCTGCGCCCGGGAGGCCTCCCTCCGGCCCCCACCCTGGCCCGGTCGGCCTTCCTGGAGCCGCTGGGCGGGGAGGTGGGCGCGATGGTGGCGGAAGCGATGAGGGCCGCGACGGCACGAGAGGAGTAGCGTGGCGGTGTGCTGCTGTTTCTCTCTCTCTCTCTCTTCTCTCTTCTTCTTCCTCTCATCTCTCAGTCTCCGGGGCAGTGGCACTCCCAGTTGACGTCCGTGTCGATGACAGTCACCACCGTCGTGTCCCGCGGGCAGGCCGAGAGGACGACCTGGACGTGCTTGGACCCGCGGCGGCTGCCGCCGGCCTCCGCGCCCGGCGGGAGGACGGCGTCCGCCACGAGCTTGGGGCACGGCCGCTCCTCCAGGTCCGATTTCAGCAGGTTGACCCGCCCCCGCGCCAGGGTGGCGCGGACCTGGGCCGGCGTGATGTGGCTGTGTGTGGACGGGGAGAGGGGTGAGTGCGCGCTGGACACGCCGGGCCGCGCAGCGGGGGGCCGCGCATAGGTGTCCTCAACTCACCACGCCCCACCCCCTTTCTCGGTCTCTCTCTCTCTCCATACCACACGTACTGGCACCCCATCCGGCACCGGGCGTGCTCCGAGTAGTGCAGCGGCTGAGCGGCCGCCGCTTTGAGCAGGCGCCCGCCTTTCCGCGCGGACGCAAAGGCGCGGGCGGCCAGGCCGAGACACGCGGCCAGGACAGTCGCGGCCGCGACGAAAAAGCCGGCGCCGGAGCGGGCGGCCCGCCGCTCGCGCCGCTCGTGCTTGCTGCGTTTTTTCTTCGAGCTCTTGCCGTCCTCGGTGCGAGAGGGCATACGTGATGCCCGACCCGGCAGGCCTGGGCGTCCACCGCCACGGCCTGGGCCGGAGCGGCGCATTTGTGTGTGCGTGTGAGCGTGTCGCGGAAGAGAGATGTGAGAGGCCGAGAGTGTTTCTTTTCGACCACCCCCCAAGGCCCGTGCTCATGCCCGTGCTCGGCCCCCGCCCCTCCTCTCTTCCCCCTCACGCCCAATGCCCCCCACCCGTGCAATCCATACATCGCCCCATTTGAGACACGTCTTAATGTGAAGAAGGGGGCGCGCGTCCATCATTTTTTACACGCAAGCCACGCGCTCCCACACTCCATTCTTTTTTTCACAGTCTCAGTCACGTGTGCCTGTGTGCGTCTGTCAGCTCCACACACACGCACGCACGGCCAGCGCCACGCACAGGCGGCGCTCGGCCACGCGCGCACACACACGCACACCATGGGGAGGGGGGGAGGGGAGACAGGGAGGCGCGGAGACTCTCCCTCAGGCGGGAGCACCTGCAGCCCCTTCCTCCCCCTCCGCCCCCTGCCTCCTCTCTCTCTCTCTTTTTGTTCTTATCTTTGTGCCGGTAAAATCACTCTCGCCATCACGCGCACACGAGGGGGAGGACGGAGGTTTTTTGTTGGTTGTTGACGGGTCTATTTTTGATTGGATGGGCACGTGGGATGCGTGGGTGGGCGAAGAAAAGGTCGCGCCTTTCCCTCCAGTTGCTCAGGGCGTGACGGCCGCGCCGACAGCGGCGCCGGTCGCCTTGGTGGCGCCCACGGCGGCCGCGCCCGACTCCTTGGTGGCGTCCACCGCGGTGGTGGCGCCCTCCTTGACGACCGTGGCGGTCGTGCCTGCCGTGTCCTTGACCGCGCCCGCCGCCTTGGCGGGCGCCGGGGCCAGGGCCTCGACGGGGGTGGGGGCCACCGTGGCGGCGGGGACGGCGGCGGCGGCGGCCGCCTCGGTCGGGGCCGGGGTGGTGGGGGCGGGCGTTGTCGCGGCGGGCGTGGTGGTGGGCGCGGCGGTCGTCGCGGCAGGGGTGGCGGCGGGCGCGGCGGCAGGCGCAGCGGCGGGCTCGTCAGCCGGGGCAGCAGCAGCCGCCGCGGCATCGGCGGGCGCGGCCGCGACCACGGCCGCCGCACCAACGCCGGCCGCCTCCTTCTCGGCCGCCTTCTCCTCCTTGCGGGCGGCGGGGCCCTTGGCCTTCTTGGCGATGGTGCCGCCCACCCACGTAGTCTCCTCCGAGTTGACGGGCGGGGCCGCCGGGTCGGCCACCACCTTGAGCGTGCACTGGCCCTGCGGGAACTTGTCGCCGTCCGCCACGCAGTGCGTGGCGGCGACGGACTTGGAGAAGACGCCCTGCTTCTTGGCGAGCGGGGTGGGGGCATCCGCCAGGTACAGGGAGCAGCCGGTGCCGCAGCCGATGGTGGAGTTGCTGTGTTGAGTGAAAAGAGGAAGGGGAGAGGGACGGGAGAGTGAAGGGGGAGAGGTGTCCAGTCGCGCTCGAGCTCTCTCTCTTCTCCCCGCCTCCCGCGCGCGCCCGTCGCGCACAAAACGCACCACATGATCCAGGTGTTGCACAGGTTGTGCTTCTCGCACGCCTCCTGGCACTCCTCGGGCGTGGTGACGACCTTGGAGTTGGCGCTCTTGGTGCTGTGTGTTGGCGGAGAGAGAGAGAGAGAACGTGAGCAAGCACAGAGAGCGGGTAAGAGGAAGCCGGCGCCGCACGACGCTCTCGCTGCTGCGCAAGTCCCGAGTGCCCGCCACATCCGCGCCCGGCCGCCCATTTGGCCTTTCCGCCCGGCAGCGGGCGGACAATCGTAATACCGCCACTCGGACGGGGTTCGCGTAGTGTCTGAGGTGCGGCGGCGGGCGGGACAGGCGGGGGGGCAGGCGCGCGCGCACACGCATCGTGTCTGTTGAAGGCCTGCGCGCGAGTCTTCATTCCGAGCCGCTTGGCGGGCCGGCGCACCCCCTCGGGCGGCGCGCCGAACCCACGGTGGGCCCGGGCGGCCTCGTTTTAGGCATCTGGTGGTAGCGGGGCGGGGCCAATTGGGCGAACCCGCCGGCGGGCGCGTGCCGGGCGAAGAGGCAGAGCGAGACGCGCATGGATAAAACTTTGCCGCCTCAAAAAAAAACTCACGCGACGTCCAGGACCAGGATGTCGCCGCCCAGGTCCATCGCCGAGATCTTGCCGGGGCCGGGGAAGGCGGCAATGGCAGCCACGGCCGCGACCGGCTCGGCGACGGGCTCGACAGCCTTGACGGCCTTCTTGGGCTTGACAGTCTCTTCGGGCATCATCATCGCCGCCGGCGCGGGCGCGGCCACCACCGGCTCGGCCGGCGCAGCCGCGGCCACGGGGGCGGCCGCGACCGGCTCCATGGCCATGGGATCGGCGGCGGCCGGCGCTTCAGCCTGGGCGGCGGCGGCGGCGGCAAAGGCCAGGACGGCGACGGAGACGGAGAAGAAGCGCATGGTGAGAGTCGTTTGAGGGAGTAGAGAGGACTGCAAATGAGCAAATGAGAGAATGAAAGAGAGAGTGAAAGAGGGGGGTGAGAGAGAGCGGTTTCTCTCCAGGAGGGTGAATTTCCGGGCGCACCTCACAAACACGCCTACACGCCTTTCTCCATCCCTCTCCCTCCCTCCCTCCCCCGGCACAAGCAGCATGCCATGCCAAGGAAAAAGGGAGGGGCGACGCAACGGCGGCGCGGGCGCGGCGGGGAAGCACACACATACGCACCCTTGGATCCTCGCAGAGGGCCCGGGGCAGGTTTTTTTAGTAAGCAGAGAACACTGGACGGAGCAAGGGCGCGCCTGTCCCCATCCTAGGCATCGGCCAAGGTAATAATAAGTCACGCAGTGGGCAGGCGGTGCAGCCAGCAGAGGGTAGCACACGCGCGCACACACCGCGCTCCCATATCTCCACATCCTTCCCCACACATTCACTTCACCCCGTCCGCTGGAAGCCGGAGGACGTCGTCATCGCCAGCCAGTCGCCGGAGCCTTCCTCGTAGATCTCCGGGTTGTTGATGTCGGCGTTCCACTTGAGGGAGCACATCTGGGGTGGAGAGGGAGAGAGGGAGAGAGCGGTGTGTGGGGGCGGGGCGTGAGAGAAAGAGAGAGAGAGAAAGAGAGAGAGAGAAAGAGAGCAGCAGGTTGGAGGATGAGGGGGGGGGGGGGGGGGGAGGAACCCCCCGCGGGGGTCCCTGGGGGGCCCCCAAGGGCCCCCTTTTCCCCCCCCCCCC
>Ga0114918_10004179_pt1 | contig 12587 bp, 7 predicted proteins | sample LantaG_FD_87015 | JGI IMG/M metagenome (GOLD analysis project Ga0114918, IMG submission 87015) | Deep subsurface microbial communities from Baltic Sea to uncover new lineages of life (NeLLi) - Landsort_02402 metaG | ecosystem: Environmental > Aquatic > Marine > Oceanic > Sediment | place: Baltic...
CCATCAGCTCCTATAGGCAAAGAAAGGTTGTTTTCATACCATACATCTGGAAGCGCATCTGAGGGCATTGTCTCAAAAGCAATAGTACTTGAGTATCTTATTACCTCTATATTTACATTTACAATTGCTCTTCTCTCCTTAATTCTTGAAGCACTAGCGCAAGCGTCAGGACCGGTTACCATTAAAAACTTTTGTCCTGTAGAAGTGTTTTCGTAAAATTGATAGTAATTGGTTAAATCAGATGTTTGAATATCAGATATTGTAGGGTCAGAAGTTCCTGTAACTAATGTTGAAAGGTACACATTTGTATATCCTTCAGGACTAGTAATGCTATCATCTACAAGAAAAGTCGCAATATTATCTCCATCCCACCAAGATTTAAAATCTGTATAAGTTTCAGTAGAAACAAACTCAGCGTTAAATATATTTGAACGAGATGGACAACCACCTCTACCAGTTCTTTTTTGAGATATTTCAATTTTAATTCTACTCCCCGCAGGTATAGTGTAATCTATATAAGAAGTAGCTCCTGTTCCTGATGGATTTGTAATATTTACAGGATAGTTTACTAATGGATTTTCCCATTTTACATCTGCAGTATCTTCACGAGGCCCTGGAATTACAAACGGACCTCCAGTGCTAGTGTCTGTTACTATAGAAAAGTTATTGGGGTTTAGTTTCATGTATGGCCCAGAAGGAACAAATATATTTATAGGGTTACCACTAACTGGGTCAGTTTGCCCAGTGGGTATAGTTAAAAATCCTTCTTCTTTTACTTCCTTTTCTAAAACAGTAGTGTATACACAATTTTGAGTAGGACCATTAACATCTGACTTTACTATAAGTCTGTCTCCATCTTCTACTTTATTTGCATTTTCCCCTTCTAATAAAAAATAGGCAGCGTTACTTCCTGGGTCTTCAAAATATATATTGCTATATATACTCTCATAATTTTCCTCATCTGGCTTGATAACAAACTTATATCTAGTAGCCCAAGATGGAGCTCTCTGTGTAGTCGGTATAGTGACTTGTATTGAGTTTTTTGTTGCCGAGTTAGCGCAAGGTATCTGAATGGTATTATTTGGGCTTACAAGCGCTGTAGATGAACGATTAAAATCATCCATATACACAATGCCAATCTCATATCCTCGATTACTATGAAGGCTCGTTGGATTTGCTACCTTTTGGTAAAACGCCTGGGCAAAATTTATAGAATAATATTCATAAACGTTATCAATAAAAATTGGAGAGCCTGCGTTTGGTGTATAAGCCATGGCTAATACCTGTATACCTATTTGAGTGCTACCAGGCGTAGCTATTACCGACAAAGGTTGGTTGTTCGCTGTTATACCACTTTGAGATTTAGTTAGAGAATCTAAATTTTGAGGTAAAGCACAATTAAATTGGTCTGTAAAAGTTGTTCCTGTACAAGAGTTTGCAACAGTTTGAATATTAGCGGCAGTTCCTATACGTTGTAAAAAATCTGCGCTTGTCGCTAATTCATAAACAGAGCCATACGAAGTAGGAAGAATATATGTAAAGGCTAAATCTACATTTGTAGTTGTTTCTGTAGGCAAAGGTGTCTGCCCACCAAAAGGGCGAGCAAATTGATTATGTTCTAATTTTAAATCTAAAGTAATTGCTGCTCCAGCAACTAACTCAACGCCATTTAAATCAACATATACTACAGAATTAGGAACTGTAACAGAAGTTGTTTGCGTGTCTGGTATTGTATAATTACCAGTTACTGTAGAATTTTCTAAAGTTGTATTGCCTATTTCCTCAGTAACTAGATTAGCCGAATATTCAAACTTAACCGGAGCGTTTGTAGAGTCCACTAAGTCGTATCCTTCTACATAGTTTCCATATATAAGTCTATTACCCATTACTGTTTGAGCTTTAGCCAACAATGGAACGTTATCGTAAAGTCTTAATATTTCAGACTCAGGAAGAATAGTAAATATTTTGCTATTGCTAAAAGTATATGTGTACTCTTGGTTATTACCATATCCTAGGTCATTCTTGTTTAATTTCTCAATAACCTTTATAGTAGAGGTATTAGATTCTTTAAACAGTAAATCTATGCCAACAACAAGCGGTCCTCCTGAATTAAAAGTAATAATACAGGCGTTTGTTGAGTTGGTCATTCCCTCATTTAGATAGCTGTTAAAGCTAAAATCAAAAGGGTTAGGAACAAATGAAGGCTCGCTAAATTGTGATGTAGCTGAATACTCACCATTAGCATATTTATATCTATACGCAAAGCTTATGAATCGCTCTTCTAAAAAATCATCCTCTCCTGCAGTAGTTATTGACTGTATAGCAGGAGCGCTTACTGGTGGTCTTTTTATAACCAGTATAGATTCAGCAGAAAATTGGTCTAAATATGAAGCCATTCTTATGTATTAATTGTATATGTCACATTATTAGTTAGTGTCAGCCCATTTATAATAACCTCTCCTATAGACTCTGGTTTCTGACTATCTCCATTCCCATCAATATAAGTAGGTAACAAGGCGTCTGAATAATTAGCAGACCACGTTCCACTACTTCCATCGCTACCTGTAATAGTTCCGCTTAAACTTCCCACACCTGGATTTCCAATTCCAGATACATTTACAAGTCCAATTGTAGTTTTGCCAGCGCCTGAATTTCCGGCAGAATCAAAAACAAATTGGCCTAAAGCTAATGTGTTAACATTTCCGGCTCCCTGAATAGCAAATCCTTTTGTGGAGGAAAATAAATTAGTTTGATAACAATCTACTCCAGGCAAAGGTATTTGAGTTGTTGTAGGGCTAACTCCAATCCCAAAAGCTGGAATGCTAGTAGGACATCCAGCCAATGTTGCCGTATGATATCCGATATAAACACTGCTGCCTTCATTACTTTGTCCAGCTGTAAATATCCATCCATTAGAAAAAACAGGACCTGGACTAGGCGTAGGCGTTGGGCTAGGCGGAGTGGGAGTAGGGTTAATGTTTATTGGATTCGCATAATTCTTTTTTATATTAATAAATCTAGGTGGATTGTAATTGTCTGTAAAAAACAATAAATCTCCCACTATATCTACACCCGTTATAAGATATGATGGATTAAAGTTTAATGTTGTATTTATCCCTGAGCCATCATCAATGCTAATTATGTGGTAAATAGTATCATTAGTCTTTACATTGTAAGAAACAATTAAGTCTAACTTACCAGTATCTCCCTCGACAAAAGTTGGGTCGTGAACAAACCAATAAATAGCATTATTAGAACCATCTTCAAATGCACCAATACATCTAGCGCCAGAACTTAAAGGTATATTATTTAAAAACTGCAGTGAGCTAAGTCTTGAATTACCCTTAGAATTTTCAACAGAACCAATCTCAGAAGCCTCTGTAGAACCTAGCCTTACATTTAAAGCATCTACATATTCTCCATTAGGAATAAGCCTTTCATCAAGGCTTTTATTCATACGTCCTGCAATAAAATTTCTTTGAATGTTTGCCATTTTATTTTATCCACTTATTCTGACCTCGTAGATTCATTAGTAATCTACCCGGATGAATATTACTTAATCTTATTTTTGCGTTTCTTAAAAGAGAAGACTTGTCTTTTCTAGCTCTGTTTACTACATATTCCTGAACATTAAACTTGCTGTTTAATATTTCGTACTTGATAGCAGCATAAATGTATTCTTCAAAAAGTTTATTTACAGTAACTAAGGAATCATTTCCGCCTTCCATACCATCAGAAATATATTCTAAAACACAATTTTCATTAAGCATTGTGGAATCAAAATTAATAACTCCAGCTTTTTTGTCTATTCTGTAAGTAGGGTTTGCATTTGCTGTTTCAGTATTTAAACCATAACGTGCGCCTATACTGTAATCAGAATACCAATTAGCTTCAGAGTTTTCAGAAGCATCGTCTTGTGCATTATTTTGATTTAAATATATACTATTTTGCTGACCGCTTTTTCTTTCAGTGTCTAAAGTAGATGCGTCTGTAACTACCGTGCCGTCACCATTAAAACTCAATGTTCCTGTATTACTTTGCAGATATGATACTGCTGAATTAACTTGTATATTTTCATTAAGAGGTCTAAGCCACCCATCTTTATAGAGAGACAATCTAACCCAATTAACATAATCAGATGGTAACACAAAAGTTAAGTTGTCATATACAGTTAGCTCTAACGCTTTTATTTCTTTAAATGCATCATAATTTAGCTCCTGTATTGCTCGCTTAGCGTAAAATAATATCTTATACCTTTCTTCATTATTAACTAAAGAATGATTTCCGGTGTACATTAACTGAAAGTTATTTACTATATCCTCTAAGCTAACGTACTGATAAGAACCCCAATTTGCATCGGTAGGAGCAGCTCCGCCATTTTCATAATACTGATATTGTGATAAGTATGCCATTATTGTTCTTGAGTTTCTTGTTGTTCTAGTGTTGCACCAAATCTGTAAACGTCACCCTCTCTAATTGATACACCTGTATATTGTAATATTCTAGCGACTAAATTATTTCCATCATCTATAGGTAATTCAAAGTCCTGATAGTCTGATTGAGACTGGTCAAATATTGGTTCTCCACCTGTAAGGGATATGTAGGTCCACTTAGGGTCTTTTGGGTATCTAATGTATTGAGAAACGACTCTGCCCACATCGGTTATTGTAGATGGATGTAAAGTTAAAGATAAACCCTCTTGATTGTATGCCGGATAAGTAGTTGTTGGCGCAGTAAGCATTGACTTATTAAGCATTGTTATTTTGTTGTTGTGCACAAATTCAGCCTCGTTTTTTAAATTACTTGGCTTATATACTGAATAAGATAATCCAAAGCTTGTCAAAGAAGCTATGTTTACCTGTAAAGATGTTTGACTAGTAACGGCAACAACTTTAAAATTAGTTACAACTGAGTTTGATATAACTACAGAAACAACATCACCAACAGACACACCATCTGTTTGAAAGGTAGCTGTTGAATCAACTAAAAAATTACCTCCGTTAATTCCTGTGGTTACACCAGATGAAGTAACATTACTATATATCAATATCTTGTTTAGTAAATAGTATTCATGACCAGTAGTTGCGCTAGTAGGCGCACTGTAAGTATTGTCATATAATTTAGATAAACTGCTAGTAACAGAAAAAGTATCTATAACTTCTTCATATCCTTTAGTTATATCAGCATATCCTGTTCCAGAAACTCTTGAGTTTTCTTTATTTACTTGACTGTTGTATCCCAAAAAATACTCATCAAAAATATCTAATTGAGCTTGTTTTGCAAATAGGTTAAAATCTGATGGTGATATATAACCGTAGTTATTCTTGTTGAGGATAGCTAAAACTGTATTTCTAACAGAATTTATCATCGGTTTCTTTTTTACAAAGATAAGCAAAAAAAAAGAGGCCAATTATTTTGACCTCTCTTTACATAAAAGCTTTATTTTTAATTTTCTAGCATTTTTTCTAGCATTTTCAACGCCTCTATGCCATCGTCACTTTGTAGATATGAAGCCACAATATACATTGGGTCTTCTCCAAAAGGAACAGTTAGCATTTTAGTTTTATTAGAAGAAGTATTATACCATACTTCTTTTTGTTTATTTCTAAAACTTAACAATCCTTTGTCAAAAAATAATTGAACATTAGATTGTAATTTAAGCATAGGGTCATTAACCATTTTCATGAATGAGTAAGGGTCGTTTTTAGCGTACACTAAAACATCTCTCCTCAATTCTGAAGTACTAACCTTAGAAGTGTCTCTTCCTAAAAGAACTCGTGCAACATTTTCTAATTGGTCTACACTTAAAGACTTAGCTTCAATCAAAGCATCAACCTCTAAATTCAACTGTTCAACAACTTGCTGAGCGTCTTTTTCTTCATTTACCTCAACATATTTTTTCCCGTTAAGAGGGTGATAATACAAAAACTCTTGAAGAACAGGATTTGTTTTAGGAACTCTTAAAAATCCATCAACAAAATCAACAGGCTCTCTAACTACGTTTCCGTCTTGTTCGTCTTCAAAAGGTGATTTCTGATTAGAAGAATATCGAAGAACTCGGTTAACACCTTTTTCTTCATCAAAATATAAAAGTGGTTGTCTTCTTGAGCCACTCGCTGGAAGTAAATATGATAGCGGAGCGGAATCTCTTGTTAGCTTGTAGACCTTGTCTACTAATACTTTAGTTTTTTTCATTATATAAGATTTAATTAAATTTAAAAAAAAGGGAGGCGGTTAAACCTCCCTTAGTAAATACTACTCTTGGAATAAGAAGAAGTTGTTTGCACCTAAAGTACATACAGCTCTCTCAGACAAGAAGTGAACTTCCATAGCGTCTAAGCTTGAAGTTGCAGCACCGCCAGCAGAACCTGTAATCCAAGTTTTGTAACGTCTGTCTTCAGTCTCAGAAGCACGGTAACGAACGTGTAAGAATGGTCTCTTAGCGTTTTTACCTAAAATCTGGTCGTATACTGTAGTAGAACCAGCTGGTACTAATAGTCCGTTTACACGTCCTGAGTTAGCTCCAGTAGGAAGACCACCACGCATAGTTGGGTCATTTAAGTATTTCCAGTCAGACTTGTAGAAGTCATATCCTCTACGGAATCCTGTGAAACCTAAGTTTAATGCCATGTCTTTATCATTGTCAAATAAACCATAAGATGTTCCACCAGCTCCATAAGAGTTTTGAGCAGCTAACATATCATCGATGTCAAAACCAAAGTCTCTATCTACGAAAATAACATTCTCTTCGATTGAACCTTGCTTGTCTAAGCGAGAAATGATTGCGTCAAAATCTGCAAGTGCAGCAGGATTTCCTCCACCCCACACATTACCACGATTTTCTACAACGTAGAAGATACCTTCAGAACCTTTGTTTCCTACATCTCCTGCAGCAGCAATAGCTCCTGAACCAGCCTCAGCAGGTACAGCTTCAATCATTGCAGTCTCTAGGTAGTCGTCAAAACGTAAACGAGTTTCGTGCTCAGACTTCAAATACCATAGGTATCCAGAAGCTCCATTTTCAGTAGTTACTTCTACCCATCCAATTTGCGCCATGTCAGACCCGCTTACAGCGTACTTGTCTTTGATGATAATTGGAGAGTTATCGAAGATAACGTCATCAGCTTCTAAAGAACCAGCCATTCCATTAGTTCCTTTTTTGAACTCAGAACCATAAATGAATACAGTATAAGTAAGTCCAGCTCCACCAATTTGTCCAGCTGCTTCGTAGTAAGCTACGTCAAAAGTACCAGCCCCAGTGTTTACTGAAGTAACAATACCTTTGTTTAAGCCAGCTCCTGCATTATCAGAAAGAACAATAGTTTGTCCTACTCTAATAGCAATACTTCCACCACCTGGCACTAAAGTATCATTCACAGTAATAGTAGCAGTATCTGCTCCTGCTGCTGCTCCTGAAGCACAGTTAATGTATTTAGTGTGTAGTCTTCCTTGTTCTGCCCATTTGATAAGGTCAGAGTTAGAAGGCATTTCAGCTCCTACTAAACGTAGAAACGATGCAACGGTACGATTACCGTATCTTTCAAATTCCTTCTCATAAGTATCAGGTAGATACTGATTTAAGAAATCGAAGTTAGTTATGTAATTTGTAGCCAAGGGCACTTGTTCTGCGCTTGGCTGTAAAGCGAACCCGGGGGTTGCCTGAACAGCTCCTGCCATAATTTTGAATTTTTATTTTTTATTAATACTTCTAATTTTTAAGCCTCGTCCCGAATCAGGGTTAACTGACTTGACTTGAAATCCTCCCTTATTGGTTACTTCTGGAGCTCTACGTTCACTCATGTTTATATTTTTAGTTTTACGTAAAACATCTTCGGTTGCCTCAGACTTGCCTTGCTCATAAAAGAAGTTGGCAAATTTGTCGGGGTTCATTGCAATTGCTAAAGCTCGGTGGTATCCTCCCGCATCTTTCATTAAACCATCCTCGTCCAAATACTTATTAATAAAGTTCATTGGAGTCTCTTGGTTTTTTTTGATAGACTGAGTATCACCTGGAGAGTAAGTCACTGTATTGTCGCCTAGCGAAAATTCAAAACCTTTGAAATCTTCAGTAAAAACTTCGTCAGTTTTTTTAATAAACCAACTACGTTTTGCATCACTCTCTTCCTGTTGAGTTTTAACAGATTCAATATATTGCTTATAAGCTTGAAACTCTTCATTTTCGCTTTCAGAAGTAGCTACCGGGCTCGACTCAAGTGGCTGCTTATACATTTCCTTCTGCTCATTAAAGTATTTCTTCGCTTTAGCAATAGTTTTTTTCTTTGCTAATTTAGCCTTCTTGATTACCGCTTCATCATCTAGCTCTTCGTCATAAGAATAATCCTCCATAAGAGAATCAATATCTTCTGCATCTAAACCTTCGCCTTCAGTAGCAACTAAGTACTCTCTTAGCAAAGAGTCAGGATTCATAGAATCAAAGTCTCTTTGTAATTTTACATAGTCTTCAATTCCTCTTCCTGTTTCTTTTTTATACTTAAAGTAAGAAGCCACATCTTCAGGAAGCTCTTCAGATTCCTTTCGCTCTGTCATTAATTCATCAAATGAATTAATCTCCTTACCGTATCTTTTTCCAATATATGAAAGAACATCATCCTCAGATAATTCTTGAGGAGTTTCTTCTACTTCAGGAGTGTCTTCAACAACACTTTCTTCAGTAGTGTTTATTTCTACTTTGGGAGTTTCTTCTGACGATTCAGAAGGCTCACTAAATTTCTCTTCATGTTTTTGAAGAAGTTCATTTTCAACTTCTTGAACTGACTTTTCTTCAACGGCATCAACCGCTCTTACTTTTAATTCCATTAGATTATAATTTAAGTTACAAATTTAATTAAAAAACAAAGACGTTTTCTTAGCATTACCTAGGCTCAAACTCAGATAAATCAAAGCCATCAAGGCTGTCTTCATTAGACTCAAAATTTTGAGGAGGTAAATTATTTTTACGTTGTGTAATTAATTTAGACTGCTCAGTATTTTGTTGACTAATCCTTTTGCTTTTCGCTTCTTCTCGTTGGTTTTCCCTTTGAGACAAAGCATTTTCATCGATACCTCTTAGCTGCAAGTTGTAGCTAAACTCTTGCTGCATAAGCTGTGATTTAAGCTGCGCTTCCATTTTATTCTTTTCTATTTCAAAAGCCACTTCAGCCTGCTTGATTTTCATTTTAGACTGGGTCTCTAGCTCTATCTTTTGCATAGCTGTTTGCGCTGCCATTTCTTGAGACTTTAATTGCTGCTGAGAAACCATAGCTTGTTGTTGCATTTGCATTTTCTCATCACGCTCTTGCTTGGCTAATCTTTTTACTTTTAATAATTGATTAGCTAGTTTAAGGTTTTTAATCTCTCTAATATCAATAGCATCTTCAAGATTAATATCTCCCTTAGACAAAGCCATCTGAATATTCTGCTCAAGCATTGCTTTTTGCTCTTCATCCGGAGAAAGCTCTATAAAGACACCAAAGTCATAAATGTATAAATCAGATATTTCACCTAATATACTTACGTTATACTTACCTATCTTATTTATAAAGTCTTCTTTAAAGTCTGAGTATTCTAATATATCAGCAACTCTATAGGTTAAAGCCTCTGCTAGACTTCGGTATATATAAAGACTACCATCTAAGATATGCCTTGTGGCTGTATTAGAATTTAATGCAGCTAACTTCTGAACACCGACTAAAGCTTCAGGAGATGGTGTAGAACCGTCTCTCGCTTCATTTAAGCCTGTTACAGAGCGAATCATGTTTAAGTAGTGGTTATAGTTAGCTATAAGCATTTGTGTCTTAGAAGCGCCTGAATTGCTTGTAAGCTGCTGTATAGGAATTTTACCTTGATTGTACTCTCCATCTTGGGTATAACTTCTACCTACAACACTACCTGTTTGAAAGTATAATCGTAGTGCATCTGAAGGGTCATATGAAGAGCCTGTTCCTAAATCAACTTCATTAATACCATCCGCATCAATATAAACTCCATCGGGTACAGTTCTAGCAATAACTTGCTGTAGCTTTAAATGAGTTATCTGTATCAAATCAGCAAACGGAATCATTCGTCTAACCAAAGACTCAATAACTCCTTTGTACATTCTTGGTGCAACAGCAACATAATTAGGAAGTGCGTGCTGAGAAGTAGACTTAGGTCTTACCATGTTCTCCGCTAACTCCCATTTCAATAAAATGTTAGTGCCCATAACCATAACGCCATTATACCAAACGTCAATAGTTTTTTCTATTTTTTCAAAGTTACTCTCTTCAAGCATTTCTGCTGGTGGGTTAAAACTGTCGTCCTTTTGTATCATCTTAGAACCACCTCCCTCAAGTATTCTTTTCTTATAAACCATCTTCTTAGTGGTCTTATAATTAAAGTACATAAGCGTACAGGTATCTCTATAAAAAATATCATTCTCATAAAACTGAGCTACATTATAGTAGTCGTACCAGCTTTGACTGTATTTAGATATTTCCTCTAAATCATCTTTTGTTAGAGAAGGGTCTATTTTAAGAAGCTCTCCAATTGGAAGCGTTTTAATCTCTCCCCAATAAAAACAATCCTTAAAGTGAGGGTCTTCGGTATAACTATAAACTACATTAGCTGGGTCTACATAAGATATCTGCACACCAGCTCCAGGGAGGAACTCGTGTTTAGCTACAGCCATACCTATAACAGTAGAATCGTAATCTAATTGTTTACGAATATCATCATAATGATTTTCCGCAAACATTGTGTCTATAGCTTCTTCTTCAGCAATTTCAATCGCTGGCTTATAGTTTAGGTTCATATATAATGAAAGCTCCTCATCAGAGTTAGGAAGCTCATCAGGGTCCATTATAAAAGGGTCTACACCAGTTTGCTCTTGAATAGTAGTCAAGATGTCTTTAGCCGCCATCTGCCCTTCTATCATATCCTGATACTTACTTCTCTTTGATTGAGATAATGCATCTTGAGCATAAGCTTTTACCTTAAACTCTCGGTCTTGCATTCCATTGACAACAATGTCAACAAACTTCGGAAGTATAGGAACTGGAGTCCAATCTAAGTTTAGATAGGACAAGTCTCCATCAATTGCCAACTCGTTTTTATATTTAGCTACAGACTGTTCGCCTCTAGCGTAAAGTCTTAGTCTGTGAAAATCTCTCCACTGATTATAATATCTACATTGGTTACCGTCTTTTTTAAACCATTCGTATTGAATGGCTTGTCCAATCTGTAAACCAAATTCGTCAGTAGCCTTTTCAGCATCTGAAACAAATTGACTTGGAAAGCCTGTAGATGCAATGTCTATTGTAACATCCTTCATCTATCTAATTAATTCACTTAAAGTTCCTTTATTTGTATACCTTGCAAAGTTAAGGTTTATTTTTGATTGTTTTTTCTCCACTTGGTACATGTGCTTTTGGTTTGCCATGATAGCTAATCCTGAACTAATACTAGCATCAAACTTAGTTCTGTTATTAATATCAAACTTTGCCCAGTCCTCTAAGGTTCTGATAAACAACATACTGCCCATCTCGTTTTCACCCCTAAATGTGCCTTCTAAATCTAGTCCTATATTTTTTTCTATGTATGATTCTATAGCGGCGGCGTGAGACTGCTTTACATCTTCAGAACTGTTAGGTATGCCGCCTAGCTCTTTTTCTGTTTTTGAAAGTTTAGATATGTGCTTGTCGGGTCTGTTCATAGAAAATCCCCTATAGCCTCTATTTTTAAAATGATACAGTAAACGAGGTTTGTTATTTTCTACAAGTATAGGCATACCATAAAACACGCAAGCCATTAATACTTCTTCAAAAAATATCTCAGCCGTCTGCGGTCTAGCAACATACTGTAAGAAAAACTCATTCGCAGGAGCTTCCTCCATGCTAAACTTAGTAAGCCCATGTAGCGCTCCATTAGAACCTCCACCTCCTACAGTTCCAGATATATCATATGAGTCACATCCAAAAGCTCCTATGTGCTCATTTCCCGGATACCTTACGCCATTTCTTGTAATAACATTATTCTGTAAAGGCTTTGACGGTATCCAACTTATTAAAAACCTACCACGTTTATCTGGACTAAATAAAACCTTAGTATCTTTTATACCGTTCTGCCAGTAAAAATTACCTCTTGTTAAGTGGTGTTCCATTATTAAAGAGTCGTTGTAGTCTATCTGCTGGTATATCTTTGTGAGGTTAAATAAAGAAGACTTGCTTTCGTCTCTAAAAGCGTGAGACTCCGTTCTAGGAAATTGTCTGTAAAATTCATTTAAAGCATCGGCATCAGACTTTAAAGACTCTACCTCCGCTTGCCAGTAATCAATAGCACCATTGGTTATCCACTCTCCATCTACACCTCTTGTTTTTTCATTAGGTTTTCTTAAAACAGGATGGCCGTAAATATCTATAAAGCCCTCCATGTTCCACTCCATCGGGATGAAAAGTGAATACATACCACTTTTGGTTTGACCATTTGCGTTCCTTGTATTTACATTAGAGTCTTCGTATAGCTTTTTGAAATTGCTACCCCCTTTATCTAATGCATTGGAAGTAGAACCCATTAAACACTTTCCTATAATTTTGCTACCTAAACGCAAACAA
>Ga0114918_10004180_pt1 | contig 12586 bp, 13 predicted proteins | sample LantaG_FD_87015 | JGI IMG/M metagenome (GOLD analysis project Ga0114918, IMG submission 87015) | Deep subsurface microbial communities from Baltic Sea to uncover new lineages of life (NeLLi) - Landsort_02402 metaG | ecosystem: Environmental > Aquatic > Marine > Oceanic > Sediment | place...
CCTGGGGCCCTCACCCCCAACTTCCCGCGCCCCCGCGGTTTTTTTTTTTTTTTTTTTTTTTTCCCTTTCTCTTTTTCGTCGCCCGCGAGCTGGCGGCGGTCAGCGACCGGAAAATCGAAAAAAGGCACACGCCGTCCCATTCCGGTGCCCCAAAAGCTCGTCGCTTTCGCTCCCCGGATGGGTTTGTTTCCAGTTGCACATCTACTATGAGACCATCCCTCATCTTTTCAGAGTAAGAGAAGAGAAAAACAAGGGCCGGATGCGCCGAAGCGAGAGCACTCGATTGAGAGAGCAAAGGAATTCGATGGTCGGTGGAAGGTGCGCCTTTCTTTTCGTGCTCTCTCTCCCTCTCTCTCTCTCTCTCTCTCTCATCTCGCATCCTTTTGCCTCTCCTCTTTCCAATTGTTCCTCGCCCCGACACAGCGCGATCAAAAGATCGATCGATCCCAACAACTCACCTGTGGAAAAAAAAGAAGGCGCTCGACTGGAGAGAGAAAGAGATAAAAGATGGGGACGCCCTTGAAGTAGAGCGAGAAAGCTTCAACAAACTTTTTTTCGTTTGAAGAAGAGGAGGCAGAGAGTGAAGCGATTTTTTCACCCGTCGATTTTTTTCCTTCCGATTTTTTTCTTCTTCCCCCTCACTCGCAGATTTTTCTTAGAATTTCACCTAAACTCCCATTCCCTCTCTGTCGTCCTTCCGCACTCACATCCACAATTCCGATCCTTTCCCCTTAGCTCTAGAAGCCGGAGGGGCTTCGTGCGGTCCCAGCCGGAAGAGGACGAGAGTCGGAAGAGGGAGGCGGAGCGAGCGAATGCGCGAGGAGGGGAAGCTCGACGGCAGCGGCGGCGGCGGCGTCGGTGGCTCGTCGGCCGCCGCCGCCGCCGTCGCCCGACCCTCTTCTCTCCCTCCTCCTTCTCCGCTCCTCCTCCCGACGCTCTGGCCGCGCACCCCCGTGGAGACCCGCGCGCCGCTGGCGCCCTCCCTGGAGGATTTTGTCTACCCCGACGTGCTCGAGGCGGCGAGGCGCGGGGAGCTGCTGCTGCTCGGGAAGAGGAAGGAGAAAGGGGAGGGGAAGGCGAAGGAGGTTGCGAAAGGGGTCGGAGGAGGAGAAGCAGCAGCAAAGACGACGCTCGACCTCCTCCTTCCTGCTCCTGCTCCTCATTCTCTACCTTCCGCCGCGGCATCGGGCCCGCCCCCGATCTCGACGCTGCTCCCTCCCTCGAGAAGGAGAGAGACAGCAGCGACGACGGCGACGAAGAGGAAAGGAGAGGCGAGCGCTCCGCAGCAAGGAAGCGACAAGAAGAAAAAGACGACGACGACGACGACGCGAGTGCGAGAACGGCAACTTTCATCTTCGACGAAAACCAAAAAACCTCCTCCTCCTCCGCCCCCACCTCCCCCCCACAAAAAGGAAACCTGCTCCTTCTTCATGCAGGGCCGCTGCCTCCGCGGCCCCGCCTGCGACTTCGCCCACGACCGCGCCCCGGCCACGCGCCTGCTGAGGTGCCGCTACCACGCGCGCGGGGAATGCATGAAGGGCGCCGACGCCTGCGAGTTCTCGCACGACCTGTCGTCGGAACCGTGCGCGCGCCTAGTTTTACTAGGGAAATGCGACCTCTTTTTGGACAAAAGCAGGCGATGCGACAGGATGCACGACCTGAGTTCTTTGGAAAAAGAGGAGATCGACGCGCTGAGGGAGAGGTTCAGGCACGGGCAGGAGCAGCGGGAGAAGCTGGGGCAGAGGACGATAGCTGGGTGGAGGGGAGAGGGAGAAGAAGAGGGAGGGAAGGCGAGAGGGAAAGAGAAGGAACAAGGAGAAGAAGAAGAAGACACTCTTCTCCCTCTCTCGGCTGCTGCTGCCTCTTCCGCTCCGGTGGAATCGACGTCGTGGCTGCCGCTGGAAGAGGCGCGCAGCCTCGTGGTCCCTGCCGCAGTTGCGACGGCGACGGCGACGGCGGAGGAAGCAGCAGCAGGAGGAGGAGGTGGAGGCGCGAACGCAAACGCTTCCGCCGCGAACACAAACGTTCCTTTGGCGAAGGAGCCCGCGGCGGCGGCGGCGGCCTCGCAGCAGCTCGCCGGCCTGCTCGCTTCCGGGACTTGAAACTGTAATTTCGAATTTGTAAAAAAAAAAAAAATGAATATCAAAACTTGTACTTTGAAATCTCGAAGCAAAGGGTCGTTTTCTTCGGTTTTAAAAGAAGGAAGAAAGGGGAAACAAAAGAAAAACTTTTTCAACTCTTTCCGCCCCACGAAAACAGCCCGCTGAGGATTCCTCCTCCGCCCTTTTTCTCCCCTTCCGCCGCAGGCTTCTTTGCTCGAGGCTTCGAGGAAGCAGCAGCAGCAGGAGGAGAAGAAGAAGGGCGGCGAGGAGGAGAAGAAGCAGCAGCGGAAGCGGAAGCGCCCCCGCCGCGAGGAGGCGAGCGTCGGCGGTCGTTGCCGCTCGCGCTCCCTCTCCCGCCCCTATCTCCTCCTGCTCCTGCTCCTCCTCCTCCTCCGCCGCTGCTCCTCCTCGTCGTCGTCGCCGTCGTCCTGCTCTCTCCAAACCGCCTCAGGGGCGTTGAAGGAGGCGGAGACGGAGGGGCCGGAGGAGAAGAAGAGGGAGAGAAAGGCGTCGTCGCCATCGTCGAAGAACCCCGCTGCTGCTCGAGCGGCGACAGCAGCGCCCGCCTCGACACTTTCACGAGCCCGCGCGCGTCCCTCCCCGTGCACAGCACCTCCACCTCCTGCCCCACCGCCAGCTCGTCGGCCACGCTGTGGATCCTCCTGTGGGAGACTTCTGAGATGTGCAGCAGGGCCTGAAAGCCGCCTTCGAACTCGACGAACGCTCCGTACTCGAGCAAGGGGGGAACGACTTTGACCGTGTACTTCCTGCCGGCGACGACGCTCGAGCCCGTGAGGTTGCCCACGGCGGCCTCCATGGCCCTCTCGACCGTGGTATCGGGCGCATAGTACCGCGCCTCTGCTGCTGATGCTGCTGCTGCCGCAGAAGAGAAAGAAGAAGAAGAAGAAGAAGAAGAAGGAGCGTTTCGGCTTCCTCTGCTGCTACTGTCGACGTCGTCGACGACCGCCAGCAGCCCTCCCGTCTTGGCCTCGAGCGACCTCGAGGTTCCTCCACCGGTTCCGATCAGCTTGCCCACCTGGTCTTTCGGAAGAGGGACGGCGCCGAAGCGGCCCTTGGCTTCGGGGGCGCGGAGGGCGGCGGCGTCGGCGGCTGCCGCCCTCGCCGCCGCGGCGCCCCCGGCCGCTCTCATCCCCGAGGCGGCGACGGAAGCCGGGGCCCCCAAGCTGCCAGGAGACCAAAACTCCGCCCTGCCGGCGGTCCATCCCTTTGCCGTGGAGGAGACGTTGAAGGAGGCAGCCGACGAGGAAGCCTCGATGGCGTCAGGGTCGACGAGGAGCTCCCACGAGTCCTCGGCGGCAAAGTTGTTGTCGTTGTCGTTGTTTTTTGACGGCGACGACGACGACGATGACGACAAAGATTTCTTGCTTCCTCCTTTCCTTCCTCCCCCTGATCCTTCCCCTCGCACCCGCAGCGCCGCGACCGCCGCGGACCCCACCTCCCTGGGCATCGGAGCGCCGGCGGTCGCCATCGCCCTGCAGGCCGCGGCCAGCGCGGCGCCCGAGGGGTCGCCGTCGGACGAGAGGACGTCGAGCGAGAGGCGCAGCGCGAAGGGGGGCCTGACCCCGGGCGGCACTCCTCCGTTTCCGCTTCCGTTTGCGCTTCCGCTCGAGAGCGCCCCTGCCAGCGACCGCTCGACCCACGAGGCGAGCCTCCGGTCGGGCCACCAGGCACCGGGAGGGCCCGCGTTGCCCCCTCCGCCTCCTCCTCCTCCGCCGCCGCCCGAAGCCCTCGAAGCCAGAGAGGAGGGGGCCCCGAAAAAGGCGGCGGCGGGCGCGAGCGAGGGGCTCCCCCCCAGCGCCGAACCGCCGCCGCCGCCGCCGTTGGAGAACGAAGGGGCGGCTCCAAAGGGGGGCCGAGCGACGGCGGCACGCAGGCGCGGCGTGGTCGTCGCGACGCCCGTGGGGCCGATGACGGAGGTGGAACCGGAAGAGGAAGAAGAGGAAGAGGAAGAGGAAGAGGAAGAGGGATCGGAAGACGAGTTTGAGCTGCTGCTGCTGCTGCTCCCGCCGCTGCTGCTCCCGCCGGCGTAGCCCGAGGCCCTCCAGTCCACGGCGACGGTCGCCACGGCGGCGACGCGCGTGCTCTCTCCGACACCGCCGACCGCGGAGCCGTGCGCCGCCGGCAGCGGAGGCTCGGCGCTGACGCCCAGGTCCCGCGCGTCCCTGCTCCCACGCGGCGACCACGACCCCAAGAGAGCGCTTCCGCTTCCGTTGTCGCTTCCGCTTCCGTTTCCCGTTGCATTCCCGGACCTTGGCAGGCCCCTGACGGCCCTCAGAGCCACGGCCTCTGCCACCAGAGTCGGGAACCCGGCTTCGACGTCGGCCGGGCACACGCACCCGGAGCCAGGGGCCCGCATGGGGTTGAGCCTCCACGCGCCGCGGGCGCGGAGGTCGGCGAGAGCGAGGGCCCTGGCTCGCGACAGCGCTTCCGCGCGGGCCGCGAACGACGAGGAGAGGGATCCCTCCAGGGCCTCTGTGATGCGGGGCCTCGCCGCGGCGGAGAGCGCGGCCATCGCGGCCCGGTCGGGCACGGGAGGCGGCGGCATCGGCCTCGCTGCTGCTGTGGAGGAGGAAGACGCCGCCGCCGCCGAAGAAGAGGAAGAAGAAGATACCAACGAAGCCTCGAATCGCGCCTCCGCGTCCCGCAGCGCCGCCTCCAGCCCCGGGAACGCCTCCTCCGCGGCCCGCGTCGCGGCCCTCGTGGCCTCCTCCACGGCCTCCGGGGAGGCCTCGCAGGCCCTGAGGTCGAGCAGCGCGAGCTTCGGCTCCGAGGAGGAGGAGGAAGGAGAGGAAGAGGAAGAAGAATTCAAAGAAGAAGAGCTCGACGAAGAGGAAGAGCTCGAAGAAGATTTCGAGCTCGCAGGAGAAGAGGTCAGCGCGACGAGGACGTCCGCCTCCGCCGCGGTCCTCTGCCTCGCGTCGGGCCAGGCAACCGTCTCCAAGGCATTAGAAGGAGAAGAAGAAGCCACCACCACGGCCGCCCTGCCCGGCACCAGCGGCGCGATCACCTTGGCGCCGGCCGCGGCCGCCGCGACCGGCGCGGCGGCGAGCGCCAGCGAGACCGGGTCGACGTCCGCGTCCCCGCTGAGAAGGGTGCACGACACGTGCAGCGCCGAGGCCGCGGCGTCCTCCGGGAGCAGCACGCAGCGGAGGGCGGCCGAGAGAGCGGCCCCTGCGTCCGCCTCGGTGGCCGAGAAGCCCCCAACGCCGGAGAGCGCAAAGCCGCTGGCTACTCCCGCCGCAACAGCGCCCTCGTGCCCCGAGGCGTAGGGCCGCTCCTTGTAATCGACCACGCAGCCCCCCTGGCGGGCGCTGGGCATGGGCGTCGCCGACCTCCCCTCGCCCGGCGTGGCCCCCCGACGGATTGCCGAGGCCAGGAGCCGGGCCGAGCCCTGGCTCGCCAGCGCCGCGGCGCCGGCCGCCGGCGCGAGCGCGGCGCCCGCGGAGAGGCTTATAGTGAGCGTGACCGGAGGGCTCTTGTCCCCGCTTCCGGCCTTCTTCAGGGTGATGACGTGGTCCGTCGGGGAGGCGCGGAGGGACTCGGAGAGGTCGAAGGTCGGGCGCAGGAAGGTGGAAGAGGTTGAGGTCGAGGTCGATGATGAAGAAGCAGTCGTCGTCGTCGTCGACGACGTCGATGTCGATGTTGACGTTGATGTTGATGAAGAGGTCTGATGATGAGCCGCCGTCGAGGAGCTCATTGCGAATCTTCCCCCGCTTTCCAGCGCTCCCTGGCCCGCTGCGCACGCGGCCGCTGCGCCGAGAGCATGGCGACGAGCGTTCCCTACGATGCTAGCAGGTTGGTGCTCCAGGAGAGCCCTCCGGGAGCTCTCGCGGAGGAGCGCGCCGATGAGACGTCGCATGACAAAAGTTTCGACACCGAAAATTTCGAAAAAAAGTGATTCGGTTTCGCCTTTTTTTCCTCACTTTTTCTCTCCCTCCGACAGCAATGAAACACAGAAAGAGACCTGATCTCCAACGTTAACTATCGCCCTTGTCGCCCTTGTCAATTGCAATGCAGATCTCTCAGGCTATTCGAGCCGCGGCGCTGCGCCGCGGCGGGAAGCCCGCGACGAGAAAAGCGCCGGCAGCGTCGGCATCAGCGACGCCACGCGTCGCCGCCGCCGCCGCCGCCGCCTCGACGGCTTCGGATGTCGGCCTCGCCACGGCCTCTCTGGTCACTAGCGAACCCCCAAAACCACTCAAGAAGGTGGCTATGGTCTCGCTGGGGTGCCCTAAGAACACGGTCGACGGTGAGAGCACGGAGAAGCGTCCGGAACTGAGCAGATGATGGCGAAATTGAATTTTGGACGGAGGAAACGAATGCCAGCACGAAAAAAAAAAATCAATCTAGCCGCCGAAGAAGAGGGTTTTTTCTCTGCCCGGCGGCAACTGCCGCTTTTCTCTCTCTCTCTCGTGTCCCCTGTCACGATTGCGATACGAACGTGTCGTGACCTTGCTTGGACACTAAAAGAAAAAGAAAAGCTCAAAAGCGAAGGCGTCACCTCGAGAGAGAGAGAGAGAGAGCAAGGCATGGAGAAAGGCATCGGTTTTTTCTCTTCGACCTCCCCCTCCTCCTTCCTCTTTTCCCACCTTCACTCTCTCTCACCTCAAACACCACCACCACCGCCTCACTCACTCAACCCCCCCAGGCGAGGTCCTCCTGGGAGACTTGGCGCGAGCCGGCTTCCAGCTCGTCCAGGACCCGGCAGAGGCCGACGCCGTCGTCGTCAACACGTGCGCGTTCGTCGAGGAAGCCAAGGCGGAATCGCTCGACGCGATCATGGCCGCCGCGGCGCTGCGGGACGCCGCGAGGGGGGACGGCGGCCAGGGCGGGGGAGGAGGGGGGAAGAAGGGCGGCTCGAGGCGGGGCGGCGGGAAAGGCTTTGGGAAAGCCGCCGCTGCCGCCGCCGCCGCAGCAGCGACGGCGAGCGCTCCTTCTTCGGGCCCGGCCAAGGTCGTCGTCACGGGCTGCCTCGCGCAGCGCTACGGCGCCGAGCTCGCCGCCAGCCTGCCCGAGGCCGATCTGGTGGTGGGTTTCGAGCACTACGGGGGCCTGCCGGCTGCCCTGGCCGCGGCGCTGGGCACGAAGCTGCCGGCATTGGCGCTCGTCGCGCCGCCGGGCATCGACGGAGAAAACGAAACCTCGACCTCGACCTCTTCTTCAACCTCTCGAGTCCGCGTCGGCGAGGCCACGGTGCCCTTCAGGCCCGAGGCCGACCGCGTAAGGCTGACGCCCAGGCACTCTGCGTACCTGCGCGTGGCCGAGGGGTGCTCGCACGCGTGCACCTTCTGCGCGATCCCTGGGTTCCGGTGAGTTTTTTTTCTTTTTCTCCGTTTTTTTGTTTTCGGGTTTTTTCTCTTTTGGCGTCGTCGACCCTGCTCGTCCGCCTTTCCCCCTTCTGCTTCTCCTTCGTCTTCCTCCTCCTCCCCTCCATCAAGCTGAAAAAATCATCGTGATTCATCAAATCAATTACATCGTTTGTTTGCTTGTTCGTTCGTGGCGGCGTGTGCGTGCGGTGCGTGGCGTTTTTTTCTTCCGCTTTTTTTTGCTCCTTTTGGATCTTTGTTTCGCTTTCTCTCTCTCGATTTCCTCGTCCGCTTTCCCTCCCTCTTCCTTTCTACTCGTCCTCCTCGCCGCCGCCCTCCGCCGTCGAGAAGATGCCCTGCTTCGTCAGGATCACCATCGAGGCGTGCTCGCCTCCGCCTCCTGGCGTCCCTGCGAGCGCGCCCGGCGTGCCCCTAGCCGGAGTGAAGGCTCCGGCGCGGCGGCCGCTCAGCGGCGTCGAGAGCCTTCCGCCCCTCGCCGGCGTGCCCCCGCCGCTGCCCCCCCCTACGGTCGCGAACCTGTCGTGCATCAGCACCGAGTCGACCACGCTCTCCCCCTTCGAGAGCAAATAGGTCGGGGGCACCGTCGTGAGCCCGCCGGCGGAGCTCAGGCCTCCTCCACCGCGGCCGCCGAGCGTCGCCGTCGGCGTCGGACCTCCTCCGTCGCCGCTCTCCCCTCCGCCGCCGCCTCCTCTCTCCCCGCCGGCCCTGGCCCTCTTGACCGCGTCGAACGACCAGAGCACCGTGTGCGTCCCGCAGCTCGCCGCGATCCACCGCTCGCGAGGCGCGTCCGGCGTGGCTACCCAAGTGAATTTCCCCTTGGTCAGCGGCGCCCCCTTTGTAGCCGCCACGTCCTCGGGCCGCAGCTTGAGCAGGCGCGGCGCGGGCGCGCTCCTCCCCATCCGCTGCCTGAACGCCGACACGACGGTCTTGCCGTCCGAGGCGTCCACCCACGACGTCTTCAAGACCATGAGGTACTTGGCCGTGGTCGCCAGCGCCCACTTGCCGTCGAAAGTCACGTCGACAGATGTCACGGCAGCTCCCAGCCCGGGCAAGCTCGTTGCCGCGCGCGTGAGCGATCGATCGGAAAAGAGGCGCACCTGCCCGTCCGCGGACCCGACCACGCAGCTGCCGTCGCCGGCCGTGGCCAGGCAGGAGAAGCGCGTCCCTCGGGCGTAGTCCTTGCCCCCAGCCCACTCGACGACCGGGGAAGAAGCAGAAGCAGCGGAAGACGGAGAAGAAGAACCGTTGACGATTCCTTCCTTGGTCCGCATGTCCCATTTCACGAGCCTGTTCGACGCCAAACCCAGGAAGGTCGACCGCCCGTCGAGCTGCGCTCCCCTGGTCTCGTTGGCCAGGTCGTCCATGGGAACCTCCACGCCGTCCTTCTGGAAAGACCACTCGGAGACCACTTTACCGGTCTCTATGTCGGCGTCGAGGAGGCGGTCGGGCCTCGACGCGGAGAGTGCGGCGAGGCGGGTCTCCTGCCGCATCAGCAGCATCTTCCCCGGCGTGAGGTCGAGGTCAGAAGGGGTTCCTCCGGCGCCTGCTGCTGCTGCTGCGAAGGAGTGCAGCCTCGACGAGCGGCTGCCCCCCGTCCCGCTCCCTCCGCCTCCACTTCCTCCGGGAGGCGTCAGCACAAAGCTCACGGGCCCGCCCTCCATCGGCCTGACGCCGCCGGCGACGTTCCTCAGCGCCTCGATCCTCCCTCCCTCTCGCACCAGGTAGGAGCGCTCACCGGCACCGAGGCGGAGGCCGCGGATGCCGTCGGGAACGCCGCCGACGCGGGCTGCCGTGGGGGGGGTCTTGTCGTCAAAGTCGCTGTCTTCATCGTCGCCTTCGTCGTCGGAGTTAACCGCTTGCGGCATCTGTTCGTCGTCGTTGGCAGCCCAGGCCGCGGCGGACGCCGCCGTCTCCCCTTCCATCCCCAGGTTGAGCACGCTGTCTTCCCCGAAAGCCGCCGCCCTCCCTTCCAGCTCGCCGGGACGGCCATAAGTGTTCTGGAAGACGCACTCGTCGTAGCGATCGAGGAACGCGCGGAAAGACCTGGCGTCGGAGAAGCGCAGCGCGAAGACCGAAGGCGAGGAAGAGCTGTTGTTTTCCTCTTCTTCGTCGTCGTCTCCGTCGACCTCTACGGCCATTGTGACGCGGCGCTCTGCGGCGTCGGCCGAGTACTCATCGGAGACGGGCGCCGACAGCTCCCCGACCTCGAGGAACCAGCGCGCCGAGCCCATGGAGCCGCTGTCCTCGTCGGCGTCGAAGAACTGCGGGGACGCGGCGCCGTCGACGAGGTCCCAGGAGCCGCCGCGGCCGCCGTGGGCGTCGGGCACGAAGCGGTAGAGCTTGGCGGCGGGGGGAGGGGCCTGTTGGTTGAGAGGTTGAGGTGGAGAGGTTGATGAGCGCTGTCGTTTTTTTTCTTCTTGACGATTTTGCTGCCGTCGAAATCTTCTTTCGCCTCTTCTTCGCTTTTGCTCACCTCTCCGAGGGGCTTCTTGCGCTGTTGTTGAGGCGCAGCTGCTGCTGCGGGGACGACTACGGTGGGAGCGGGCGCAGCGGCGGGCTGCTGCTGCTGCTCGGCCGCAGCGGAGGAGGTGCTCTGCGCTGCGCCCATCGTCCGTTTCGCTCGCTCGATGCGGGGACCGCTTCTCTTTCCTTCCTTCTTCTTCTTTCTTCTTCTCTCTTGCTTTCGCGCTCTTCTTGCTTTTCACGCGCACGCGCTGCTGTGCAGGCTGCGGAGTCCTCTCTAGAGGAGCGAGCCGCGCTGTCGAGAGCGGCGCGGAGGCGAGAGAGAGAGAAAGCGAGAGAAAGCGAGAGCGAGAAGCGAAAGAGCGTCGAAGAAGAGGAGGAGAAAAAAAAAAGCAGCTGTTGTGAAACTGCTCTTTTTGCCCTCTCTTTTAAACCTCGACCTCGACCTTTTCTTCTTTTCTTCTTCTTCACTTGCTTCCATTTCCATCCCCCACTATTTCTTTTTTCTTTCCCTTTCTTTCCCACCTGGCCCTGCCCAGAAAGGAGAGAGAAACACAATGAGAGAGAGAGTTCAATTTCGAAACCTGGACGAAACAACTCCTCAAAACTCTAACATCGATTCCCTCGACTTCTTTTCGAAAACAAAAAACTCAAAAAACCTCTTCTTCTCTTCATCACAGCGGCACCTTCCGCTCCAAGCCCTGGGTCGACGTCGTCTCCGAGGCCCGCTCGCTCGTCGCCTCGGGCGCCCTCGAGCTCAACCTCGTCGCCGAGGACACCAACCAGTACGGCAGCGACAGGAAGGACGGCGCCTCTCTGGCCTCGCTGCTGCGCGAGCTGGCGGGGATCGAGGGCCTGCGCTGGATCCGCTTGCTGTACTGCTACCCTTCCTACTTCTCCGAGGAGCTGATCGACGAGATCGCGACCAACGACAAGGTGTGCAAGTACGTCGACATCCCGCTGCAGCACGCGCACAACCTGACGCTGCTGGCGATGAACCGCCCTCCCGCCGCGCACACGAGAGCGCTTCTTCAAAAGTTGAGGGATCGCATCCCGGGCCTCGCTCTCCGTACGACTTTCATCTGCGGCTTCCCCGGAGAGACCGAAGAAGCCCACGCCGAGCTGGTGGACTTCGCCAAGACTATGGCCTTCGAGAGGATGGGCGCGTTCGCCTACAGCCCTGAGGACGGCACGCCCGCTGCCTCGTACCCGGACCAGGTGGATCCCGGCACCCGGGCGGCGCGGCGCGACGAGCTCGTCTCTCTGCAGCAGGGGATCGGGGCCTCGTTCGCCGAGAGTTTGGTGGGCAAGGAGATCGACGTGCTCATCGACGGGTATGATGAGGAAGACGGCGAAGAGGGAGGATCAACGAGGCAGCTGATAGGCAGGACGCAGTGGGACGCTCCTGACGTCGACCCGCTCGCCTTTGTTTCTTCGGAGTGGCTCCACGACGCCGAGCGCCGAGAGAGGGAAAGTAGCGCCTCTTCTTCCTCTTCCTCTTCGTCGTCGTCGTCGGAGCTTCCTCCTCCTTTCGTCCCTTCGCGCCCGCCGCCGACCCCGGGGATGATGGTGCGGTGCCTGGTGACCTCGGCGTCGCTGTTCGACCAAGGAGGTGACGCCCGTCGAGGTGGTCGCGGACAGCTGGGAGGGCGTCGCGCGGAGAGAGGGGGAGGGGGAGGAAAAGAGCTAGGACTACCATTTTTGGGCGTCAAACGTATAGAGAGAGAAAGAGAGAATCGGGTTTTTCGTTTTTCGACTTGTAATCTTTTCCTTGCACCTCCTATTTCATTTTTTTGCACATCTCTCTCAACGTCTCAACGAGTTTTTTCGTTTGGTTTGATCATCTAGGGCAGAAGAAGGAAGAAAAACAGAAGCGATGCGCTAGGGGAAGCAGCAGCAGCAGCAGCGACAGGAGCGGCGTGGCGAAGAGAAACAAAGAGCAGCGGAGGCGAAGAGGAAAAAAACGAAAACAAAAGTTCCTTTAATTTCAAGTCTTCGAGGCGGCGCCGCGGGGCCTGATCCCCTCCTCCATGTCGCCCCTCTCCGCGGCCTCGAGGTTTTTCAGGACCTGACCTGTGGAAAAAAGAGAGACGGAGAAAGAAAGAGGGAGTGAGTTGTTTTTGAGTCGAAACGATAGAAGAGGAAGAAGAAGAAGAAAAAACATTTCCCCCCTTTTTTTCTCTCTTACCCCAATCGACGATGCCAGTCGCAGGGTCCTTCCCGTCTCCCAGGACAGCCTCGACGTACTTCATGCGGAGGTTTTTGTAGTCGAGGTAGTAGGAGTGTTCCTGGAGGGAAGGGAAAAAAAGGGGGCGTTGAAAGTTTTCGAGAAATCGAGGAAAAAAAGAGAAAACAAGGTCAGAAGAAGAGGTCGAGAGGTTTCGAGAGAGAGGCGACGGTGGCGTCTTCTCTCTTCTCGCCTTCCTCCTCCTCACCCAAACGTCGATCCCAAAAACGGGGACGTGGCCGGAGTAGCCCAGCTTCTTCATCAGGGGGTTGTCCTGGTTCGGGGTCGTCTGTTTTTTTTTTGAGGTTTTTTGAGTTTTTGAGTTTTTTCCCTTCTCTTTCTCTCTTTCTCTCTCTTGTTCTGTCTCTCTCTCTCTCTCTCTCTCTCCCCTCCTTTTCTCCTCCTCTCCTCCTCTTTCCCTCTTCTTTCTTTTCTGTCGTTCTTTC
>Ga0114918_10004181_pt1 | contig 12586 bp, 8 predicted proteins | sample LantaG_FD_87015 | JGI IMG/M metagenome (GOLD analysis project Ga0114918, IMG submission 87015) | Deep subsurface microbial communities from Baltic Sea to uncover new lineages of life (NeLLi) - Landsort_02402 metaG | ecosystem: Environmental > Aquatic > Marine > Oceanic > Sediment | place: Baltic...
GAGAGAGAGAGAGAGAGAGAGAGAGAGAGAGAGAGAGCGAGAGGAGAGAGAGAGAGTTGGATGGTTGGAAGCGGGGTGGGAGGGAGGGGTGGGGTTATCTCAGAGTCGGGGTTGAAGAAAGAGGAAGGGCCGATCGCATCCGGCGACGGCAGTGGTGTTTTCCAGCCCACCCCTGTGTTTGAAACGTTACCTCTTCTCCATCAAAAAGAACGCACCACGAGCGCCGTTCCCGGAGGAGGGACGACGACGTCACCCATGTGTCGAAAAAGAGACGAGTCCGCGAAGCGAGTTCGAGAGGGCGAGGAAGAACGAACAGGAGAAGATTGAGTTTCAGAAGGCCAAATGAGGAATCGGCCTCGACAGAGTGTTTCTTTCTCTTTGTCGATCACTGATTTTTTTATCAAACTCAAAACTCCAATCGCCCTCGCGCACTCGCGCCTCTGCCGGGTCACGTCAGTCCGAGAGAGATTCTTCGATCCGAGACCATCGCGTGGCCTCTCCAGCAAGTGCTCCATCTCCCAAAGAATCTCAAAACAAAGCGAAAAAACGCAATGGCGCCGAAGGCAAAAAAGCCAATCACGTCGGCCGACCTCGGCGCCGTCGCCGCGTCGGCGGCGGCCGGCGCGAGGCAGGCCCTGGCCAAGGGCGACCTCAACGGCGCGTCGGTCGCGATGCTGACGCTGAGCATGGCCGTCGCGAACCCTTCGATGGGAGGCGCAGGCTCCGGGGCGCACGTTCCATCGAGTGCCGCGGCGGCGGCCGTCCCGGCGGCGGCCGAAGTCTTGACAGCGGCGCTCGAGCGCGCCGCCGAGCACGAGGCGAGCGCCGACGGCGGGATCCCCCCCAACGACGACGCCCTCCGCGCCGCCGTGGAGGCCGCGAGCATCTCCGCGGGGTGCCTCTCGGCCCTGCATTTTGTCATGAACGATAGCGCCGAGGAGGAGAAGGAGAGCGGCGGCGGCGTCGGCGGCGGCGAGGAAGGTGGCGGGGCCCCCTCCCGCTTCGAGGCCCTAGAGCCGCTCGCCGCGCTCTCTCGGCGGCTCTTGCAGAAAATCGCCCTCGAGCTCTCGAAGAGGGGCGGCGGCAAGGACGGCGGACGGAAAGACGGCGCAAGCAAAAACCCGTGGACCTCCAAAGGCGCGCTCAACAACGCCGCCTCCTTCGCCGCCGCGCTGCTCGAGGGCTTTTACGGCAACAGAGTCGCGGAGGAGGGCGAGGAGCTCGAAGCGGCAGCGAAGGACGAAGAGAGAGAGGACGACGACAGGAGCGAGCTCGTCGTCGTCTCGCCGCAGGCCCTGACCTCCATCCTCGACGCTGCAGCGGTCTGCGAGAAGCAGAAGCAGGAGAGCATTCAGCTGCTCTCCGTCGATCTCGCGTGCGCGGTCACGAGCTCCTCGGCCGGCTCGGGCGAGAAGCTCGCTCGCTGGGGGAGGGAAGGAGAGGAGGAAGGTGCGACGAAGAGCAGCAGCGGAAGCGGATGCGGCAGCGGCGGCGGTGCTCCCGTCGTCGCCGCTCTCGCGAGGCTTCTGGGGTCGATTTCTCCTTCCTCTTCCGACTTCGCAGAGGTGCGCATCCGCAACCTCATGGCTCTCGCGATGACTCTCTCAGCCGAGCTGAGGCTGGACGAGAGGAAGGCGAAGAAGGAGAAGGAAGCGGCCGCCTCGTCCTCCTCGTCCTCGTCCCCGTCGGCTCCTTCTCCTTCGCCCCCCCCGGGGGCCCGCGCCCGCGCGGCCCTCGTCTCTGCCCCAGGGGCCCCGGCCGCCCTCGTCGCGGCGATGAAGCAGAGCCAGGATGCGGACGCCAAGGCCGTCGCGCGCGGCCTCTTTGAGGAGGTCGCGAGGGCCGAGGACAGCAAGGCCGAGATGGTCGCGGCGCTCGAGAAGTCGTCGGGCGCTGGCGTCGACAAGGGGGTCGCCGAACTAGCGCTGGCTTGAGAGGCTGTTGTTTTTTTCCCGTTTATCTCTCTCTGTTTCTCGTTTTCTCTCTTTCTAAAATGTTGCTTATTTACAGACGCACAAGCGGGAGGAGGGGAAAAGTGAAACAGGATTTGACGTGGAAAAACAAGCGAGCACGAAAAAGCTCGTTCTTTTTATTTTTCATCGTGTGTGCTCTTCCCAGCTTTTTATTTCGTTACCCTGCTTTCCTCCCCCCGTCTGAAAACCTCTAGCTCGTGTAAGCGCTTCCGCCACGCACCCCAGCATCGTCAGCATCGCCATCGGCATCCTCCCCACCGTCGTCCTCTTCGCTCGCGGCCATCCACACCTCGGTGTGGCGGCCCGAGAGGCGGAACGGCGGGTCGTACCCGGCGACAAAAAAACCCTCCTCGCTGCGGTGCCTCGGGTGCGGCTCCACGCCGTCGCGCTCGAGTGCCTCCCTCAGCCCGCTGGCCAGCGCCGCGATGGAGAAGTCGTCGACGACGAACCCGGCCTTGGAGGCGACGAAGACCGTCACCGCCGAGGCGTCGCGGACGTAGACGTCGTCCGAGGTTGGCTTCGGGGTCTCGGTCCCTGCCTCGCCCACGAAGAACGAAACCGAGTACTTGCTCTTGCAGAAGGGTCCCGCCCCGGGCACGACGTGCGTCAGCACGGGCGCGGTCATGTCGATCTTGCGCTGCTGCTCGTTGGCGCCCGAGATGTAGGCGAACAGCCGCTGGAAGCCCGTCGCCGTCCCGAGCGCGAGCGAGAACGCCTCGACGTCCGTCGTCACCCAGCGCGTGGCCTCGAGCCGCCGCGTCTCGTAGCCGGCGCTCTCGTTGAGGAGCCTGTAGCGCGGGCACTGGAGGTCGTGACAGAACCAGGGGGGAGAACTCGGCTTGTGGTTGTCGTGGCGGTGGTGCTTGAGGCGGTGGCCGTGGTGCCTTTTCTTCTTCAGGAGGAGGCTAGACGATGACGTCGCCGCCGACGTGTCAAAAACGCCATTCTTGATGGCATTTTTCGCGCCTTTCCTGCCGCACCCGGAGTTTGAAACTCCGGGGACTGACAGAAGGGAGGCCGCCGCGAGCATTAGAATGATTCCATAGAAGGTAAAGGCACGCATGGTCTATCGAGCGAGCGAGCACAGGTGCTCGAGATCCAAAATAGAAAAAGGAAGAGAAAAATAGAGAGAAAACTAGCGAGCGAAAAAAAACCGTTCCCTTAAAAAAAAAAAGGTTTTTTTTGTTTTGTGCCTCGCCTTCCGCAGAAGCTTTCAGAGTTTTGCGTTTTTTCCTTTTTCCAGTCGAGCACCCTCTGTTTCGCTTTTCCCCCCTTCTCCTTTGCACAGAGCAGTCATGGCAAAGAGCGATGCTGCGTCGGGCATCAAGATTTGCTGCATCGGCGCTGGCTACGTTGGAGGTGAGAGAAAAAACGTTTTATCGAGTCTTTGTTTCAATCGATGCTTCTGCTCTCGCGTTGTCGCTCGTCGGCAGCAGCCTTGGCGAGCCCGTTTTTTCCCACCGGAGGAGCCGCTGTCGACACCGATTCCACTCTCTCGGGGCGTAGGGCATGTCATATCCCTCCCGCCGAGGCCGAGATAAGCACCTTTCCGCGGCGCGGCTTGGCCCCGCTGAAAGGCGTCGCCTCTGCCTTGCCCTGCCGCCATCGATCGGTTCGATCGATGGCCAATTGCTGGGCTCTCGAGGAAGGGCGAAGCGTTTCCCCCCTCGGCGTCGGCGACGCTTTCGTGAGTTGCCCTCGCCCTCTTCTCGCTCCACGTGACGAGGCTGAATTTTCCCTACCTGTGCTGGGCTGAGACGGCTCAGAGAAGCGTCAGAGATGAAGGAAAGAGCACGAACTCTCGAGAGCCAATCAACGCCTCTCGTCCATCGAACCGAAATCCTTTTTGAATGGTTTCGCCCCCGCCGTGGCGACTCTGTTCTCCGAACTCTCCTCGTTTATTTTTTCGTGTGATCTCGGCGGCGGTCTCGAACGCCTCGCGGGTGGTCACGGGCGAACAGAGAGTCTGAGCAGGGCAGAAAAGAGCCATAGAAAACATTCTGTTTTTTTTTCTTTCGCACCAACTTCGCGCGCCACGAAAACGAACGCTCTCTCGACCTCGTCTCGTCCTCCTCACTCACTCCATCTTCCACTCCAACTCGCCTCGACACCAAAAACAAACACCCAAGGCCCCACGATGGCCATGATCGCCTTCAAGTGCCCCGACGTCACTGTCGTCGTCGTTGACATCAACCAGGCCCGCATCGACGCCTGGAACTCGGACGCGCTCCCGATCTACGAGCCGGGGCTCGAGGAGGTAGTGCAGGCCTGCCGCGGCCGAAACCTGTTCTTCTCGACCGACACGCACAAGCACGTGGGCGAGGCAGACATCGTGTTCGTGTCGGTCAACACGCCCACGAAGACGCGCGGCGTGGGAGCCGGCAGGGCGGCCGACCTGACGTACTGGGAGGGCGCCGCGCGCATGATCGCGGCCGTCTCGAAGACCTCCAAGATCGTCGTCGAGAAGTCGACCGTGCCCGTGCGCACCGCCGAGGCCATCGAGAAGGTGCTCACGCGCAACAACAGCCACCCGGGCGTGCGCTTCGACATCCTGTCCAACCCGGAGTTCCTCGCGGAGGGCACGGCGATGGAGGACCTGGCCAAGCCTGACAGGGTCCTGATCGGCGGGCGCGACGACGAGCACGGCCGCGCCGCCGTCGAGAGGCTGGCCTCGGTCTACGAGCGCTGGATCCCGACCGAGCGCGTGTTGCGCGCCAATCTATGGTCGGCAGAGCTGTCGAAGCTGACGGCCAACGCGATGCTGGCGCAGCGCGTCTCGTCAATGAACGCCATCTCTGCTCTGTGCGAGGCGACGGGCGCCGACGTCGAGCAGGTCAGCAAGTGTGTGGGCACGGACTCGCGCATCGGGCCCAAGTTCCTGTCCTCTTCCGTGGGCTTTGGGGGGTCGTGCTTCCAGAAGGACATTTTGAACCTGGTCTACATCTGCGAGTCCGGTAAGGTTTCGGTTTTTTTCCATTTCGGCTCCGGGCTTTTTCTTCCTCTTGCGCGCGTGCGTGCGCGCGCGCGCGAGATAGAGAAACAAAAAAAACAACTCACTCTTTACCCCCGTTCTCTCTCTGTCTCTCTCTCTCTCTCTCTCTCTCTCTCTCTCTCTCTCTTTTCCTCTTCGTTCACCCACTCCTCAGTGGGGCTGACGCAGGTCGCAGAGTACTGGCACTCGGTCGTCGCCATCAACGACTACCAGAAACAGCGGTTCGTCAGCCGCGTGATCGAGGCGATGTTCAACACCATCGCCGGGAAGCGCATCGCCGTCCTCGGCTTCGCGTTCAAGAAGGACACGGGAGACACGCGCGAGACCCCCGCGATCGACGTCTGCAAGGGCCTGCTGGCGGACAGGGCGCTGCTGGCCGTGTTCGACCCCAAGGTCACCGAGGCGCAGATCCACGAGGACCTGCACCTCGAGAAGTTCGCGTGGGACCACCCGCGCGGCGGGGCCGGGGCCTCGGGCCCCGACGCCAGCCCCTCAACGCCGCGCGCGCGTGACGTCGAGGTCGTCGGCTCGGCCCTCGAGGCCTGCAGGGGCGCGCACGCGCTGTGCGTCATGACCGAGTGGGACGAGTTCAAGGGGCTGGACTTTGAGAAGATCTACGCGTCGATGGTCAAGCCCGCGTTCGTGTTCGACGGGCGCAACGTGCTCGACCACGCGAGGCTGAGGGAGATCGGGTTCATCGTGTACGGAATCGGGAAGCCGCTCGACCCGTTCATCAAGAAGGACTAGACTCGAAGGTTTGGTGGAGGGAACGGGGAGAGAGAGAGAGAGAGAGAGAGAGGGATGAAAAGGAGGGGAAATTAAAAAAGTCTTCGTGTTTTTTTTTTCAGGGAAAAACAAAAAAGAGTTTTAAGAGTAGAGAGAGAGTGAAACAAAGACAGAGATTCGAGGATCGATTAAGAGAGAGAGGGAGGGTGGAGTTACTTTTTCATCAGTAAATATAGACAATTCCAATGATCATCACGAGAGAGAGGGAGGGAGGGAAAGGTCAGAAGCGAGGTTGCACAAGAAGAGAGACGGAAGAGAAAAAAAAGGCGCTTCGTTTTCCTTTCTCTTCACCTTTTTTTTTTCACTCTCAAAAAAAAGGCAGCAAATATGAACTTGTTCACCGCCGCGTCGAGCTCCGACGACGAGGAGAACGAGCACCCGCTGCGCTCGTTCATCCCTGCTGCTGCCAAGAGCCCACAGCCGATCTCGCCATGGAAGTGGGGCCTGCCCGGAGACGAGGAGGACGACGAGGAAGAGGAAGGAGGAAGAGAAGAAGCGAGGCAGCAGCGAGAAGCGGCGACGACGACGGAGACGAAAGCTTCCGCTCCCGCCGCCGGTACCGCCGCTGCTCGCAAGACGCCTTCGAAGCCTTTGGCGTTTCCGAAAGATGCTCATGAGGCTTCGCGAGGCGAAACAGAGCAGGTTTTGACCCATCTGGGCGGGAAAAGGCAGCTCGTTCTGCATCCGCCACCGGCAACGAAGGCGACAGCGAACGAGGACGAAGGCAACGACGAAGGCGGCGACGACAAAACACCGACCGCCGTGAAAAAGCCTAAAGCAAAGAACACCGCATCGTCGCCTCTTTTTTTTTGCCCCAGCGGCCTCCTCCAGGGCGCGCTCCCGCTGCACGTCACCCCTCGCGCAGTCAGCGCAAAAGAGGACACTTTCTTAGTCGAGATCGCCTCGAGGGCCTTCGACGTTGCCGGCGCGTCGGGCGTCGTCGGCAGGTGCCTCGCCGCGTCGTCAAAGGCAAAAGCGCCGGAATCCACGGCTTCTGCCTCTGCTTCTTCTTCTTCCAATGTCGCTTCTTTGGACCTTTTGGGGCAGGTCTACGACCTGGAAAAGGTGCCCTGCGCGTCGACGCTGCTGCTCGTGACGGTACCTCCCCCGCCGAGCGCCGCAGCGGCTGCGGCCAAGACGGCAAAGACAGCCGCGGCGGGCGGAGGGACCTCCGCTGCCGCTGCCTTCGCTCATCCTCCCTCCGGCGCCGTCGCAAAGGTCGACGCCGCGTTTTCGTCCTTCTTTCGCGCCGACAGACAGGGAGGAGAAGGCGAAGACTTCGACGGACCCGATGAGAACGGACGCGGGGGGCCCGGGTTCTATTTCGACGACGACGACGACGGAGGTCAGTTTGGCGGATGGGCTCCTTCTCTCGCCGCGCTGGGAGGAGGAGCTGCGACGAAGAAGAGGCCAGCCGCAAAGGCGAAGAAGAAGCGCGCGTCGCCCAAGGGGCGTGGCGGGGGCGGAGCGGCGAAGAAGAAGAAAGCCGCCGGAGGCGCCGGCCGCGGGCGAGGGAAAGGATGAGAGGAAGAGATTTTTTTGTTTAGAATGCTTTCAACTGGTGCTTCTCCCTCCTGCCATTTTTATGCAATTCTATATTACAGTTTCTGCGTGCGAATGAATACGCGAGTGGGGTAAAAGAGAGAAGGCGGAAGGGAATGAACGACGCACGGAAGGGGAAAAAGAAGAAACAAGCAAGCAGACTCTTTTTCCCCCTCCTCTCGACGCTCTCCTGTTTTTTAAAACGTCGGCTCCCCGTCCCCCGCATCGCCGTCGTCCCCGTCTCCGTACTCCTCGTCGTCGTCGAAGGCCGGGCCCTGAAGGTAGTCGTCGTCGTCGACGAAGCCGTCCTCGTCCTCGTCGTGGTAGCCGCCGCCGCCGCCGTGGTTCGCGTTGGCGTTGCCGGCGGCGGCGCTTCCGCCGGCCGCGCCGCCTCTCCGCCTCCTCCCGCCCCCGGCTGCCCCTCCGTCTTCGTCGTCGCCGTCCTCTTCGTCGTCTTCCTCGTCATCTCCGTCGTCGTCGTCGTCGTCCTCTCCCGAAGAGGCGTTCCCAGCCGTCGTCGCGGCAGCCGCCGCCGCGGCAGCCTGCCTCCCGCTGCGCCGCGGCATCAGAGCACCCGCCGCCGCCGCCGACGACGACGGAAGAGCTGCCGCGCCTCCTCCGACGCGTCGCGCCGTCGACCTCGCGGGAGGCCTCGGGGGCAGCGCCGCCACCGAGCCTCCGCCTGCAGCAGCGGCCGCGGCCGCGACGGCCGCCGCGCGGGCTGCAGCCGCGGCCCTCGCCGCCGCAGCCTGGACCGCCTCCACGCTGCCCCCGGCGGCGGCAGAGGCCCTCGCCGCCGCCGCGCTCCAGTAGCCCGTGCCTGCTGCGGCGGCCTCGCTCCCTCCTCCGCCGCCTCGCGCGCCTCCGCCTCCGCCGCCTCCTCTTCCTCCGCCGCCGCCGCCGCCGGCCCCGCTCCGTCCTCGCACGAGCGCCGCGGCTGCCCTCGCGGAGGCGGCCGCCTCGGCCCTCGAGAACAGCTCCTCGGGGAACAGCGCGGGATGGAGGGTGAGGAGCTGGGTCAGCGCGGCTCGCTGCAGCGGAGTTGAGGGCGGGGGCGGCGGCGGACCTGGCCTGACCCGCTTCCGGGAGGAGGCGGAGACCGGAGCTGCCGAGGCCGCTGCTGCCGCCGCCGCTGCTGCTGCTGCCGCGGCTGCTGTCGCGGCTGCGGCTGCGGCTGCGGCTGCGAGCTCCGCCTCCTTCTGCTGCCTGAGCTGCGACAGGAGGACCATCTTGCCCAGATTGATCGTGGGGCGCTGCTCCTGCTGGATCGGGGCGGGGGCAGCGGCGGCGGCGGCGGCCCGGGCCGACGGCGCCGTCGTCGCTGCCCCCCCTGCGGCTGCCGCCGCCGTCGCCACCGCCGCCGCCGTCGCGCCTTCGGCACCGGAGACGCACGACTTGAGGTGGCACGGCGACTCCTTCCAGCTTGTCTCGAGCCTGTTCCAGAGCTTGAGCAGGGCATCTTGTTCCTTTGTAATGGGCGCCGGGGGGGGGAGGTCGATGTCCTTTATTTTTATTTCATTTTGAGGAGGGAGGAGGTTGAAAGGGAGAGAGAGAAGTGAGCGGCAGTGGCATCAAAATCGAGCTTATCTTTTGCTTTCTTTCACCGCCAAACTACTCACCGGGTACAGCTTCGGCGGCTGCGCGACTCCGTCGTCGTCGTCATCGGAGTCTTCGATCACTTGGACGGCGGCTGCTGGAAAAGGAGCAGCAGAGGCGACGCCATTCGGGACGACACCACCGGCGATGACGGCTGCGGCCGATGACGCGGCCGCAGTGGTCATTTGTATGGCGGGGGGGGGGGGGGGCGGGGGCGGAGGGGGGGGCGGAGGGGTGGTTTTGGAGGGGGGGGGGGGGGGAGGGAAGCGCAGATTCGTATCTCGGAGTGTATAGAGCAAGCGTGTTCCGTAGTAGGAAAGAGCAAGAAATGAGAGAGCTCAGGCGCGACGGCAAACACGCTGCAGCGCTTCAGAGAAAGAAGGTGAAAAAAGTAAAGTTTTCTAGCCGCGGAGATTTTGCACTTCTATTTTATTTCCGAACAATCGGCGATGCTGGCTCCTTTGAAAGTCGCACGAGGCCTTCCCGTGAGACCCCGTCTCCGGCACAGGCGGCGACGGAGCTCAACGATCGCCAATGCGGTAACGCGTCGATTCGTGGAAACGTCGGACAATTGCGACCTCGAGGTCCTCGAATCCAAGGCTTCCCCCTCCTCTCCCTCATCTCCCTCCTTGTCGAACAAGCCCCCCCTGCTCTTCGTGCACGGCTCCGGCCACGCGGCCTGGTGCTGGGCAGAGCACTTTATGCCATATGCTTCTTCGAGGGGGTTCGACAGCGTCGCTCTGTCTCTGCGAGGCCGGGGGAAGAGCGGGGCCCCGCCGCCGGGCGCCAAGGCCGGTGGCACGCTGGAGTCGCACGCCGAAGACGTCGCCGCGGTCGCGGAGATGCTCGTGGGCGAAGGGATGAGGCCTCCGATCGTTGTGGGCCACAGTTTCGGAGGGATGGTGGTCGAGAAGCTCGCTCTGAGGGAGAGGGAGAGGGAGGAGAGGGAGAAAGAAAAGAGGGAGAAGGAGACGACGAGCGCCGCCGGTTCTCCTTCCGCTCCCGCCTCTGGCTCTGGTTCCGCTTCTTCTCTTCACTCCGCTTCTAGCTCTGCTTCTTCTCTTCTCTCCGGGATTGCTCTGCTGAACTCGGTGCCCCCCTCTGGGAACGCCGCGATGATCGGGAGGATCGCCAAAGATCGCGGGCTGTGAGTCGCCGTTTCTTTTTTTTAATGTTTTCTTTTGAATAGAGAGGGAGAAAGGTCAGGCGAGAGTAAAAACTGTTGAATTGAAAAACTCACTTTAAAAGAACGCCAAAAAAAAGACAGCTGGGTCTCCGCCAAGCTGACATACGGCTTCATCACCAGGGCGTACGCGAAGGACCCGGCGTTGTGCCGCCTGATGTTCTTCTCGGACGAACTAGCAGAATCCGAGGTCGAGAGGTTTGTGAGGCTGCTGCGCGAGAACGACGGCGAGACGCCAGTGCTCGACGTGAGGGAGCTCCCGAAGCAGGTCCCGCTCCCGGCCCTGATCTCGAATCCGTCTTTTTCTTCATCATCATCTCCTTCTTCTTCTCTTTCGTCTGCCGCTCCTTGGCCTGCGTTCGTGCTGGGCGGCAGGGACGACGCCATCGTCGACGAGCGGGCCTGCCTCGAGTCGGCAGAGTGGCTAGGAATTTCAGCCGATAGTACCGAAAGCGAAAAAGCAAATACTGAAAGCGAAAAAGCTAGTCGTAGTCGGCAGCTGGTCATGGTCGAAGGGCTTGCACACGACTGCATGCTCGATGCGCGCTGGCGGGAGGCAGCGGACGCGCTGCTGGGGTGGGCAGGGGGCGTTTGACGGTTTTTAAACGGCGGGGGCGTTGAGAAAAGAGAGAAGAGAGATAGGGAGAGGAGAGAGAAGAGAGAGGAAAAAAAACAATGGCCTCTTTTCTTCTTCGTCTTCCTGTTTTTCTGATCCATTCGAGCTGGAATACCGCTGTACCTTCGGCATTGTCTTATAGTAAGCCAGAGAGAGAGAAAGAGAGAGAGGGAGAGAGGGAGAAAGCGATATGTAAATGCAAGATAAATGGAAAAAAATACACAGAGCAAAAAAGAAAGAGAAAGAGAAAGAATGACAAGGGCTTTACTCTCAACAATCATCTTTTCTCCTCGTCCTCCTCCTCGGCGTCCTCGAAGCCCCCGCCGGCAAACGCCAGTAGGTCCTCGGCCCCGCGCGCTTGAGCTTCGTCGCTGCCGCCGCCCGCGTCCGCCAGGACGACAACCCTCGCCTCGGCGTTCTCAAACCATTTGGTCAGCAGCGCCGTGAGCGCCTCGCCGTGCTGCTGCTGCCGGTGACGAAGTTCTCCGCCGCCAAACCGAGGAGCGCCGACTGCCTGCGCGAAAAAGTGGAGGAAACCGGCGTGACTGACCACCGCGATGTGCCTCTCCGGCCTCGTCAGCAGCCATCTCGCAAACTCCAGCGCCCTGGCTTTCACCGATTCTTTTGGCTCGCGTTGGCCCGGCGGGGCGGCGTCGTAAAGCGGGTCGAGCTCGCTGTCGATCAGCGAGAAGTCAACCGCGGGAAAGGCCGCTCGCTTCTCAGAGGTGGATATGCGGCCATCGCAGGGGTGGAGGCCGCTCTCCTCTCGGCAGAGCTCGTGCGCCACGAAGGGCAGGTCGGAGAAGAACGCCGGCGCCGGCGCGACGCGGCCGGGCACCGCCGCGCGCGCTGCCATGACCGGCCGCCGGCCGCCGCCGCCGCCGCCGCCGCCTCCTTTCCCCTCGGCCTCCCGTCCGAAGATCGCGCTCGCGGTCTCGAGCGTCCTGGTCAGCGGAGAGACCACCACGAGCTCCGGGCGCGGCAAGAATGCGGCCCCGCTGGACCCGCTCTGTCTCGAGTACACAGAGCGCCAGTGCCTGCCCGCCGCCAGGGCCTGCTTCCAGCCCCTGCTCGTCAGGTGAGCGTCCCTGTACAGCTCCAGCTTGTAGCTCTCGCGTTCGCGCTCTCCGGCGGCGTTATGGTAGCCCTGGGCATGCCTGATAAGCGTCAGGACCTTCACGTTGCGGTAAGGGAGGAGGAAGGGAGAGAAGGGCGGGGCGAGCTGGAGATGGTGGTGAAGGTGTTTCGCCTCTTCTCCGATCGAAGCTCCATCATCCGCGCCGCTAGCCGCCTTTGGGGGCTCCTCTTCCTGCGCCGATGACGGAAAATGTGCAAGAGACGACCCCGCAGGACCGCTGGCGGCAGCCGCGACCGCCTCTGGGTGAGGCGGAGGCATGGTGCTTGTGGAAGGAGGAAAGAGTTATGTTGAACAATGAATGCAAAACAAGCCATCACACCGGAAGAAAAAAAGAGAAAAACAAAAAGACACCGACGCCGCAATCTTTCTCTTACATCAAGCCGCCCGCGTCGCTCCACTCGTCAACCGCGCGCGATGAGCGGACCCGCCGCGCGAACGCTCCAGTCGATGCTACTCTCCCGCGGAGTGGCAGCAGGAAGAGATGTTCTGCAGGGAGAAGGAAGGCGTTGCGGCCGAGAGCTCGCGTCGATCGCTCCATCGGCACAGCAAGCAACCTCCTCGACATCGCCGTCTCCGGCGCCGACCTCTTCGCCTCCGCTGCTCCTCTTCAACACCCTCCTTCGGAGGCACGCCAGCAGCAGCAGCAGCACTGCGCTGTCTTTCCCTTTCTCCTCTTCTGTTGCCCGCTTGACAGCAACGCTGACGAGGGGGAGTCGTCGCGAAACCGCGTTCAGCTGCGCTCTGCAGCAGCAGCAGCAGC
>Ga0114918_10004182_pt1 | contig 12584 bp, 12 predicted proteins | sample LantaG_FD_87015 | JGI IMG/M metagenome (GOLD analysis project Ga0114918, IMG submission 87015) | Deep subsurface microbial communities from Baltic Sea to uncover new lineages of life (NeLLi) - Landsort_02402 metaG | ecosystem: Environmental > Aquatic > Marine > Oceanic > Sediment | place...
TAATAAAATGAGGATATATTCTTTCTACATATAGATTTTGAGCTCCTGTTATAACTTTAGGAGATTTTCCAAGGAATTTTACTATATAATTATCACTAGTTTCATCTAAATTAAGTGTATAGCTAGACGCTGACCATGGACCAGTTGTTGCACTAAGAACAAAACTACCAGTCGGAGTTGATGTATTTCCACCAAATGTACCAGTTATACCACCTATTACTAAATCAGTTGAAGCTGAAAAATAGAAAGCATCTGTACTTGGATTTCTCTTGCTTCTAAGAACCGCAAGTGTTGATCCTGATTTAGCACCTCTTGCTTCAAGAGAAAAGGTTCCAGCACTAGTAATATCTGTCATAGCTGATGTATCTCCTCCTGTAACTGTCCAAACTGAAGCTGCCCAAGTAGAATCACTATTAAGAGCTGTTGCCATTTCTTCTACAGTAACACCACTATATCCAATACCAACACTTACACCATTAACACTTGTTACCGAAACTGCTCCTGTTGCCAATGCAGAGTTTGCAGAAAAAACAAGTGAATATGTAGGAGTTGCTCCTGTAAAATCAGCTACCGCAAATGTTGCTCCACTTATTGTAAATGAAGTTCCATAACTATCTGCAGTATCTGCTACAATTAGCCATGCTGGCGAATTGACAAACCCTGTTGTTCCCAACACCCTACTTATAGTTAATTCATCAGATTGTCCTAAAAATGCATTAGCGACATATGTTAGTGGATAATCTGGGCTTGTACCCCCAAATCTTAAGTTAAACTCATCTGTGCTGCTTACCTTAATAGCTTCGAAAGCAGGACCTTTTTGAGTTGCACCTGCTAAACCAAGCCTTGTTATACCTATTCTTGAGGCAAATACTGAAAAATCTTGTTCTTTAGTATATACTCCTGGTGATACAAAAATTGTTGCCATATTGTTTTTTTTTATAAATTTAAAACTAGTTTATTATAAATAGAGAAAAAAAGATGAAATTAATCTATTTCTCTGTAATTTTAATAGAAATTTTGTTTATCGTATTAACTTTCTCAAATTTCGTAGGGTCTATAAGTTTTCCGTAAATAGTTATTGGTACAACTATTTGAAATATTCTTTCTTGAGTAATATCATCAACCGTGTTTTCTTCGGAAGGCTCTCCGATCACAGAAGCTATATTATAACCACCAACTTTAAGATATCTTTCTCCATCAGAATACGCATCTTCAAAAATACACTCATAAAAATCATCTACATGCTGTATGTAATGAGTAACAAACCTTAACTCATATGAAACATCTACATATACAGGCTGTGGAACCTTCCACATATCAAACCCCTTCTGAGTTCCATTAAAACTAGGAACTTTAACAAATCTAAATTTCTTTTTCTTAGGAATAGTATATTTCATAGGAGAAGTCCCCCTCTTTACACTAGTTCTATACATTGCTATAAATGGTCTAGTTACTTCTTCACCCTGCTCATTTCTCATATCACCCCAATTCATTTTCCTCTCAGCCCATAATTCTTGCATAACATGAATAATTGGAACTTTCTTTAATTTACCTGTTTCGATCAATAAACTTAAATTTAAATCAGAAATAGATTGCTTAAGAGCCATTCCTAAATCTTCCAACTCAATTTTCTGAGGTAGATAATTAAAATTTTCATATTGTTTATCTAAATTTTTTCCTATGTTATCACTAGTAGACATGCAGTTTTTTTATAAATAGGGTAAAATATTTTTGCTTTTATTTTATTTTATCATATCTTTGTATTGCTTTTTTTCGCATGAGACACTGTTTTCTTCGGGGGTGTTGGTTTCAGACTCATGTGTTTTCATCCTAAAATGCAAGTTGCAGTTAGGAAAAAACAACTAAAAAACCCTTCTTCCATATTTAACAGTAAAAACTATTAAATATGTAAACCGAAAGGTTTAACTTCTTTTACTAAAAACAGCTAAGTAGTTGTAAATCAGTTAAGGGGGGAAAGAGGGGGGTTGAAGTTTTTTCTTATTTTTTTCCTAATCTGCAATTATATTATATACTATAACCTAATAGAGTATAGTAATCTATAAAAGAAAATTTCCTAGTATTTATAAATAAAAAAATGTCAGAAATAGTAAGCTATAGAAGAAAGATATATTTAAAAAATAAAGAAGCTGTTTTAAAGAAAACAGCTAAGTGGAAAAAAGATAATCCAAAAAAAGTAAAAGAACAAAAGAAGAGATATAGAGAAAATAATAAGGAAAAAATAAAAGCGTATAATAGAAAATATAAATCGGAGAAATTAATGAGTGATCCGCTTTTTAGATTAACTACAAAGATTAGAAAAGCTATTACAAATTCATTAAAAAATAAAGGTTATACTAAATCTTCATTATCTAGGGAAATACTAGGATGTTCTTATAAAGATTTTTTAATACATATCGAAAGTAAATTTGAGCCATGGATGAATTGGAATAATTATGGAAAATATAATGGTGAAATTAATTATGGATGGGATTTAGATCATATTATACCTCTTTCTTCAATAAGAACAGAAGAAGATATAATAAAATTAAATCATTATACAAACTTTCAACCTTTATGTAGTTATATTAATCGCAATATTAAGAAAGATAATATTTAAATTTTTATCTTCCTTTGAAAACATCTTCATCAACTTCAACACCCTTAATTGTAATAAAGTATTTTCTATCACCACCCCAAGAATGTTGATTTGATATTTGTGCATGACCATCATCAATGATTTTATAAAATTGTCCTTTGAATCCCATAAAATCACCCATTTTAACACCAGTTATAATCTCATTATCAGACTTTCTGGTTACTAAATTTAATTCATCTAAATGTTCAATATATACGTGAGCTGTAAATTTACCTAGTCCTTTTTTGGTTATACCACCTTTTACTTGTTGTGAGGGGTCTTCTACTTCAACATTAATTCTTCCAAATATTTCTATTTCTGGAAGCCATCTTTTCTGTATAGCTTCTCCGTATAAAGGGTGTACTTCTGTTTTATTTAGATCAATTCTATACAATAGAAAACTTTCTTGTAGGATAGTTTCTGTAATCTCTCTACCTGCACTATGAAAAAAAGCAGCTTCCTTTTCACCGAAAAATTGTCTTATTCCTTTGAGATTATTTTCATGCTCTTCAAATTTTTCTGGTTTTTTCCCTATTTCATTAATATCTGCCATTATTATTTCTTTTAATCCATGTTACCCATATAAATTCCAAGAGGTCCAAAAGAAAGACTTTTATTTACTGCTTCTTGTATTACAGCTCTTTTTTCCATTATCTTGTCGTAATTTAATTCTTCAAGTTGCAATTTTAATTGCTCCTTAAGGTTTCTTTGATCCTCACGTCCAGTAGATATTAGATCGTCTTTGTTAAGCGTTAATTGAGCATCTGGGATAGGTAATTCACCGTTAAACTTACCTCTTATACCAACACCTAAAACTTCTTTAGCTAAAGCTTGAGCATATTTCTTAACCCAAGTTCTTGCTACAGAATTTAATTGTGCATAAGAAATATAATTTAATTGTACATCTGCAGGTGTTGCTACTAATCCATTTCCTTGATATCCTGTAATTCCACTTGTATATGTGTCTCCAGTCCATCCAGGGTTTGCTGTAGTTCCAGAAAAATCAGGGTTTCCATATAAACCAGCTCTATCATAATAAGTATAAAATACTGTACCAGGAGTTCCTGCTCCACCACCAATACCTGTATTTACAGGTCCAGGAGAAGCCATACCTGATGTATTTCTAGGAGTAGGAAATAAACTTAATTTTTTTGTTCCATTTGGGCCAGGTCTTATAATATGTGAATATTCTGAACCTCTAACTCTATTTCTTAATTCAGCAGCTTGTGCTGTCATTATTGTATCAAACACAGGCATTACATGATATAAAGTATGTCCCGCAAAAGAAGCACCAAATTCAGTGAAAGCTATATTGGTGTTAGCGAAGGGGTCTAATCCGAAAAGGTTTATAAAACTTGGAGTAAACCATAAAACTTCATTTATTTCTCTATTAGCTTCTATGTAGTAATGTTGTGTTCCTGCAGTAAGAGTAATTGAATCTGTTTTAATTTCTCTAGTCCCATCAACTCCAACGCCAGCTTGCTCAGCTATTGCTTTACCAAAAGATTTTTCAAAATACAAACTATTTGATACGTATTTTAAAGTAAAATCAATTTCTGAAGGTAAACCAAGCATTTCACCTAATCTATTTTGCAATACCCAATTGTTAACCTCTGAAGAATATTCTTCAATAGCTTCGCAAACGCATTCCTCTATTTGATCATCAACAAGCTCGACATTCATAACAGGAGCTCCAACTTTTCTTCTAATTCTATTGAAAAGTTTAGTTTTTTCTGTAGATGTCATTCCAGTTAAACAACCGTCTGTGCAAAATTCCATAATTTATTTTTTTTTCTTTTTATAAACGATAAGGTCCTGGAGATTTTTTAGCTCTGAAACCTACAAATAATCCATTAACCACAGTACAACTTCCAACAATAATGTCGATATTTTGTCCAGGTGTAGCTGTCCAAGTAAATCCATTTCCAGTTCCGCCCATAGATTGAAGTTGTATAGTTCCTCCAGAAACACAGAATATATTGTGAACTGTTGTTGCAGTATGTCCATCACCCAATTCAGCAAGAGTAAAAGAATTTCCTCCAGATAAGATTATTGATTCATAGTTTTGATTATATGTTGCCATAATTACATTTTTTTATAAATAGGAAAAAAATTAAATAAAAAAAGAGAAATATTAAATTTCTCTTTTTGTTTTATTATACCAAAGTGTCTTGTAAATTAAAGACACAGTTCATATTTGAATTTTCCACAATCCCAAACTCTATCATATTTTAATTCTTGCATAATTTCCCATTCAGTTTTATTTTCATTGTAAATTTGGGGGAATTTATTTTTAAGAGAAGATTTACCGAATGAAAATTTATGATATCTTTTTAATCTATGGATTTTTTGATTAAAATAAGAATAGTCGGGTGCTAATGTTTTTACTAATTTGAAATTTAATTTTGTATATAAATTATTATTAATATTTAATGTCCATCTTCTATCAGCAAAACTTATTATTTTCTGAGGTTTATATTTTTCAATAAAGAATTTTAGTAATCTATTAGCTATCCCAGTGATTATAACTTTATATGAATTACAGAATCGTTTTAATTCATATAAATTTTTATTTTTCACTCCACTCATTTGTCTTTTATTATCAAAAGTCATAACAGAAACAAGTTCTTTATTAAAATATGCTCCTATATGTATATTTGATCTATCTCCTCCTTGTATATGATATTTTTCTAAAAATTTATTTTTTTCGATAGAAGAAATCTCTTTAATTATACATTTTCTTGCATGAATTATATCTCCTTCTATTTTATTAAATAAATATTTAAGCTTATTTTTAACGATCTCATTTTTTAAAATCCATTCATCTTCGAATATATGTATTAAACTATATCCTTTTTTATTCATTAATTTAGTTTTATTTAAGTGAAAGTTTTTTAATTTGCCACCGTAATTTTCGGAATGATATAGATTTCCATTAAATTCTATACCTATTTTATTTTTGTGATCTAATATATCTATCTCCACACCATTCAAAAACTTTCTATTATTATTATTATCAAATTTTAAATCTAATGAGTGTAAGAATTCTTTTAAAGATTTTTCTGGCTTTGAAACATATGAATTTTTTATGTTTTTAGTGGCTATTTCTAAATTAAAACTAGTTTTTTTAATAAAATTTTTTGAGTGATAATCATCGTTTGGAAAATTTAATTTATAATCAGATAAAGTTATATTATGCTTTTTTAAATGTGTATTTGTTAAACTTTTTAATTTTTTATTACATATTTTACAAATAATAAAATTATTGTCATTTGATAACATTTCTTTTTTATCTTTTTTATTTTTAATAAACGTTTCAAATAGATTTTCTTCTTCTGGAAATTGTTTTAGATATTTCTCTATAGAAATATTATGCTCTTTTAATAAATGTGTTGTATATTGTCCTGATTTATTATTTAAATCTTTTGTGGTCCAATTACAAAATTTGCATTTTTTAATTGTTAAAATATTTTTATCCTCGATGATTTCAAAAAACTGTTCATGCCAATATTTATTATTATTTGATTTATATTGTCTCCTTATAAAAGAAGATGGGATAATAATATTAGGATTTAATGATGATAAGTGTCGAGTCAGAGCACCAGAAATGTTTTTATAATCATTAAAAGTTTTTTTAGTTTGATTACAAATTGCTATAAATTTTTTGTTTTCCATATTTAGATATACGAAATTTATTATAAATAGTTTCAAAAATCCTAAACAAGGAGTTAAATTTAAGTAAAAAAAAAGAGGGTCTAAAAGACCCTCTTTCTATATAAAGTATTGATTTACTGATTAAACGTAAGTATTAACATTATCAATGATAATTACACCATAGAATCTGTTATTAACCATTTTCTTTGCGTAACGAGTCATAATACCTTTACGAGGTGTAAAGTCATTAGGATCAGTGATTGTTTGTGTTAATTGTAGAGGTATATAAGGAGCATACACATAACCTGCTTCCAAGAAAGTGTTACCTTTGTGACCTAATAATACAATATTAGAAGGCATATAAGGGTCTTTATAAACTACATAACGTGAACCTAAGTTACCGATTTTTTCTACACCCAAGTTGTACTTTTCGCTCTCTGGAGATGCTGAAGTGTCAACGTGGAAATATTCAAGATCGTCAAAGATTGCACCTGCCTCAGCAGAACAAACTACCCAGTTAGCTCCACCTCTAAGTGTTGCTTTGTGGATTTGAGCTGAAAGCTCATTGATTCTTGTAATAAGAGTTTGGTTCCAGTCTTTTTGAGTACCGAAGAAGTTAGCGTTATTTGCTAATCCATTATAGTCCCAACGAGCTTTGAAAGGAGCACCATTAACTAAGTCAATAATAATCTCTCTGTCAATCTCAGCAGCCACATGCTCTGATAACAATGCTGTTAATTCAGCTTCTGCATCAATTGAGTGGTATGCTTCAAGGTCTTGAGCCAATTCAGGAGTCCAGTGAGCACGTAATTTACGAGTTACCGTGTTTACAGTTACACTAGAGAATCTGATAGTGATCTCAGCCATTTCTGACTTACCTTCAAGGTCGTTAAATACCTCATAAGCAGGAGTTATAGTTACAGTTGCAGTAGCACCAAAAGTACCAGCACCATCATTTAACATTAATGTGTTAAAATCAGAACCTTGTACTGAAGCTGGTCTTACATCCATAATTATTTGTGCGTTATTTCCTGCATATTGGTCTTCTGTCCATGTTTGAATTTGTGAATAGAAAGGAACTTCTCCACCAGCTGCTACAACAAGTATATTAGAAGAACCTGCACTGTAATAAATATCAGTTGAAGCAGATAATCTAACTGTTGCACTTGATTGTTGTTTGCTAATATCAAAAGTTGTTCCTAAAGCAAATGTATGACTTTGAAGTCCATTTGTAAATGCACTATAAGCAATAGCTTCAGCACCATTTGTAACTGTATAACCAGTTCCGAAAGAAAGGTCGAAACCTTTGTTGTTATAAAATCTTTCGTAAGCAGTTGTAGTTGCAAAGTTTGGTCCAGCTTGGCCATTAGCCGTGTTAGAAGGAGCAACTTTACCAGCTGCAGCTCTATCAGCAGCTTGTTGTCTTGTAATTTGATCTTGTAATGTGTTGTCAGCTTGTGTGCCATCACCCCAAGATACTCTTGCGTCCATATAGAATAACAATCCAGAAGGAAGTGCTAAAGGCTGTACAGATACAATTTCGTTTGCTAATAATCTAGAGAATACACGTCTTACAATAGGAAATGCAACAGTGTCAAATCTACCAGCAGAGCTATCAAGAGTTACCTCGTTCAACATATGTTGAGCTTGGTTTTCTAGCAACTGAGCTATGTTAGATTTTTTAACACCTTTTGTACCTTCTAAAAGACCTGAATTTTCCCAATTTGTAACAATTGATTTTCTTTGTTCGGCAAGGTTTCTGAATATTGTTAATCCAACCTTACCACTGTTTAATAATTCACTCATTTTTTTAAGTTTTTAAGTTTTAAGTTTTTAATTTTCGTTAAGCGGTCTTAATCCTGCAAGTTCTTTCATTCTTCTAACCTCGTCATTTTCATAAAGAGATTCAGATTTACTTTGAATTGGTTTTCCAGTTGAAGAAGCTTTAATAACATCCGTTGCACTTTTATTTATTTTAAGATCATTTTCTTTAATGATTTTGTTATAAAGTTTTTGTGCATCTTCAGCTGTTTCTGCTTGATCAAAATTTTCTGAAAGTTTTTCTTTTTCAGAGGTAGTAAAACCACCACTTGCAAAGAGCTTATTCAGATAAGCCAATTTAGCGTTGAAAGTTTGCATTTCATCAAACTGCTTTCTTAATCCAATAAAAGAATTCTTGTAATCAGAGATTACAGCTTTCGTTTCATTGAGTTGCTTTTTTAAACTCTCGTTTTCCTTTAATAGCTCGTCTTTTTTAGACTCATTTTGAGCTTTATTTTCATTTACAGGCATACTTGAAGTTTGTCTGCTTCTATCTTCTGTTGATTTTGCTGGTCCAGCACTTGTTCCTACCGTTCTTTGAACAGTATGTGATACACCATGTGTTTTTACTTCATCTACTGGAGTATCTGATTCGTTTGAATCATCACCATCAATAATTTCAATTTCTTCATCTAATGTATCCAAAGAAACTTCATCTACAATTTCCAAAGTGTCATTATCTTCTAATTCTTCAATATTAAATTCGTCACCTAATTCAAAAATTATTTCTTCTTCTTCTGCCATTGGAACTTCAGGTTGTGGAACTTCTTGTTCTGGAGATTCTGGTTGCGGAGCAACTTCACCATCCATAGGCTCTTCAACTGGCATGTCTTCAATAACTTCAACATCCTCTTGTTGATCTCCTAAAAGTTTTTGAAAAATCATGTCGATTTTTTCACTATCATTTAAATTATCATCAACAGGAGTTTCTTCAACAGGAACTTCTTCCATAGGTTCTTCGGTTGGAATTTCTTCAACTGGAGCTTCTGGAGCTGCTACTGGAGCTTCTGGAACCATTGGTTCTTGTTCTAAAATATTTTCTTCCATATTATCTTCTGTTATTTCAATAGGTTCATTATCTAAATCATCAATACCATCCGTATGAATAATTTCTAATCCTTCTTCATCATCAGTTTCTGTTGCATCTAAATCCATAGGTTCAACTTCTACTTCATTTCCCTCTGGTTCTGCAACCAATTCATCAGTTTCTGTATTTTTTATATTTACTTCTCCTGATTCGGTGTCAATATCAATTTGAATATTTTCATTGACTAATTTTTTTAATTTTTCATCAAATCCTTTTTCAAATTCTTTTAAAGCAGCTTCAGTTGCAAAAGTTTTTAACTCATCATAGTTATCTTTTGCTTCTTGTAAAGCTGATTTATTTATACTTTTTGCTTCGTCTGACATAATAATAATTTTGACTTTTTTAATAAATATTGAAAAAAATAGTAAATTCCCTGATTTTTATAAATTTTTCCAAATTCCGCCGTTTAAAATTTCTTTTAATCTTGAATTTTTATTTATTTTATACTCTAAAAACTCATCTCTTTTTTTATTATTTAAAGGAGTTAATCCCCATTTTTCTACACCCTCTTTAAATAGAAATGCGCCAGGAGTCGAAGGAGAGGAAACAAAATCAAATGCAATTAATTCAAAATCATCTTGAACTACATCTTCTCCTCTTACTGATTTTACAGAGCCAACACCTCTTGAAGAAATTCCTAATTTAAATCCAGATTTTAATAAACCTTTTAAAGTATTTCCTTTATCAGTTTCTGCAAGTTGAACTTTTCCATATAATTCTTCACCTTGCCACCACATATCTATCACACGGTGGGAAACATTACTAAGACTAACAACTGCGCTATCTGGGTGATCTAATTCCCCTCCAGCAGTACCTTCCTCAACCTCAACCATATATTTAGTAGCTTCTCTTTTTAAAATATCATAAGGGTAAACTCTACCATTTCTATTAAGCGTATTTGCTTTTTGTAAAATACCACTTAATATTATTGGTGCGCCTTGTTTTTCAGCTTCTAAAATCAAATCTCGACTATTTAAATTGGTCGTTAGTTGATAATATTCCGATATTATATATTTTTCGTTTTGCATAATTATTTTTTATTTTCTGCTATTGCTGGAGAAGTAACTGCACCACCTTTGTAGTTTTTGCCACTTAGTTGTTTATATTGTTTTTGTAAAGAATCTAATTGACTTTTTAATTTTGCTAATTTACTTTGTTTCATAGCTTGGTCAGTCTTTTGAACTCCTTGTTGATAGTTTTGTTTTACATTTTGTGCCCCTTGCTTTACTCCTTGAGCCGCTTGTTGAACTCCTTGTTTTACTCCTTGAGCTGCGCTTTTACCAACTGCACCAATTCCACCTAACATTTTTCTTAGAAATTCATCTAATTGTTCTTCTTCTAAAGTTTCTGGATTTTCAAAAGTTTCATTAATAAGTTTTATTTGACTTTTTACTTTGTCTATTTTTTCAAGTTTTTTTACTTCTTGAATAATTAAGGCTTTAAGCTCTGATTGGTTTATTTTCATTACAAATAAATTTTATATTTTCATATAAATAGTCACAAAAAAAAGGAAGTTTAATTTTAAACTTCCTTTCTAATAAATTTTTAGTGAATTTTATTTGGATTTTTTGAAAATATCGAACTTTTTCGAATTAATTAAGGGATTTGAGTTACCAATTATATTAGATATTTTAACAGCTTCATCAAATAATTTTGTATCTTTTTTATTATTAAGAGGGAAATTATTCCCCTTATCTACATTAAGTGTATGCAAATATAATTCAATAGAAATAAAATTACACTTATCATTATAATTAAAATTATCTGGAATATTACTTATGAAAATGTTCTCTTTTTCATTTGTGAAGAATTTATTAGACTGGAGGAATTTTCTTAACTTTGAGTCAGGCTCATATATTTTATCTAAGTAATCTTTAAATATTGATCTTATATTTGGATTTAATAAATTTTTATTTATTGGTTTGGTCCAAAAACTTATATATAGATATATTGTCTCTGGACAACTCCTGTTGGCAACCGTTCCAATTTTAACATTAATATTTTTATTATTTATTAATGTTTCATCAACAACAATCTCTCTTGCGGTTCTTTTCATATAATTATTAAATTTTTTAAAATATAAACAAAAGATTGGGTAAAATCAAAAATTATTCATAAAAAAACCCCTAATTAAGGGGTTTTGTTAAAATTGTATTTATTTGAAAAATTATTCAGAAGTTTTATTAGATAAAGCTTCTTTAAGTTCGAAGAATTCTAAGATAATATCGTCTTTATCAATTTTACTTATTCCTTCTGTATTATTTACTTTTTTCCTACATTCTTGAAGAACTTCTATTGTTGAGCCATTTTGCTCATTCTCTAATTTTTCATTAATTAATTTAAGAATGTCTCCTTTTAACTCCTCAATATAATTATCTTTATGATCTCCTTCAGCTATAAGCATTTTGAAAACCTCTTTTTCACCTTCATTTAAATGTTCAAATCTTTGATTAAAATTATTAACAGCTATTTTTAAAATGAAATCTGAATTTAAAAGATGGGGGTTATCTGTTTTTTCTTTTGATTTATCATTTTCATTAACAACTTTTCTTGTTAAGTGATCTAATACAATTTCATAAGCTTTTTGATCTTCTGCTACATTTGAAGGATTAGGTCTCATATAAGATTCCATAAGAATATGAATGCTGTTGAATAGGTCATTGTTTTTACTACCATTAGATTCTACATGAGAATCAGCGATAAATTTCTTTCTTATTTGTTTGTTTTCATTTAAAACACTATTCCAGTCAACACCTTGTATTAATTTAAGGTTTTGATTTAAAAATCTTTCTGCTAATCTCTCTTTCTCGAAAGGTTTACAACCCTCTATACTTTTGTAAATCAAAAACTGTTTGTGTAAAATTGGGTTATTTTTTACTTCCTTTATAAAGTTAACTACAGACTTTTCATCATTCTCGTTTAAGAATTTTGAGCCTAGTATTCTTATTATAGAATCCCTTATACAGCCAAAATTTAAGTTTATATCTTTCATATGCGTACTGCTATTTAATTATAAATATAAAAAAAAATTGACAATATTAATATAGTTAAGATAAAAATTCGTATATTCGCAAATAATTTTCTAACATTTTAAAATAAAAAGAAATATGACAAACTACCTAAAAATCAGAGACGGTTTATATTTTGTAAATCAATCTTTTGAGAAAAAACAAAAAAAGGTAAAGGTTGTGGAACAAAATGTGCATCACACTTTTATCATTGATTGTTCTGGGTCCATGTATTATGAACTCCCTGCAATCAGAAAAGATTTATACAACAAAATCTCTACACTGTTAAAACCAGCCGATTCCGTTACTATTATATGGTTCTCTGGTCGTGGACAATATGGAGTTGTTCTTGAAGACTTCACTTTAAAAAGCAACATTA
>Ga0114918_10004183_pt1 | contig 12583 bp, 18 predicted proteins | sample LantaG_FD_87015 | JGI IMG/M metagenome (GOLD analysis project Ga0114918, IMG submission 87015) | Deep subsurface microbial communities from Baltic Sea to uncover new lineages of life (NeLLi) - Landsort_02402 metaG | ecosystem: Environmental > Aquatic > Marine > Oceanic > Sediment | place...
AAGGCGTCCACCTTTACGAGCACCCTATCAGCGGCGACGAGATTGGCCTTGTCGCAGTGCTCAACGGCGAGTGCTGGCAGACCGACAGCTACGAACCCGAAGACGCCGCAGCGGAGGCACTCGCGCACGTTGCAGGGCTCAGGGTGGCAACTAGGGGAACTTCCCTCTCATGAAACACGAACTAAGCCCCGTCTACCTCACGTACGCATTCTCGGAAGACCCCGAGGACAGCACGGTCGAATCGGTTTACCAAACCTGCTTGTGCGGCTGGATGAGCGACCAGATGGAAGACCGCATGAGCCTTCGTGATGCCGTAGAGGAACACCTAGACCGGCAACACTCGCTGACGTTCCACGAGGTTGAACTAGAGGCTATCGGCGGCGATGCCGCTCCGGTTGTCCTCTACGGAGCTTGCAGCTGCAACGAGTGGCAGTCCGACCCGATGGACGACCTTACCGCGCTGGATGATGTGTTTGACCGCCACATCGACGCAGCCAAGGAATCATTCGCACAGGGGCCGGAAGGGGCTTAGATGATAGTAAGGATGACTTCGGAGCGGGTGGTGAGTATTGGGAAACTGGTTCGGCTCCAGCGACGGACTGATCCCATGAGCCTAAGCAGCCCGAGCGAAAAAGGCATGAGAAAACTTATTGCTGAAATGTACTTCGAGATTATCGCACTACGATCCACCCACTCGACTTCGCTAGAAAGGAATCACACCTCATGAAACCCCCAACCGGGTTCTGCGCACATTGCCACGAGGTCCGCGAGCACGACGAAGCCACCGTCGAGGTCGTCACCGCCAACCAACGCACCGGCACTAAGGCCGTTCGCGGGCGTTGCATCGTGTGCGCCACCAAGATGTACACACTCATATCCAACGAAGCCGCTAGGAGCATGACGGCATGATGCGCGTACACATCGAACCCGTTGTCGTATTCCGCCCAACCCGCCAACTGCGCTACCGCCCGGTCGTCAACGTTCCTGGGTACGGCGCCGTTGTCGGCCCAGCGCTAGCAAGCAAGGGCACCGCTCGCAAGGCAGCAACACTCATACGCCAGGAGCTACGAGCATGAACGCACCGACCACCACCCTAAACAATGGCCGCATCATGGTCATGGCCCGAGTCAACCTCACGGACAATGGCATCGTCCGCTGCCCCTACTGCGCCACCAAGTATCCGTCCCACATCCTGGACGCCCACAACAACTCCACCCGGTACGTCCAGGCGCTCCTCGCCGGAGCCGCACCGCACATCTGCGTAGGGTGCGGCGGTCATTGGCTCCCCACGCTGTGGATCGACACGGTTGAGGTGTTCTGCCCGGAGTGCGGCGTTCCTATCCAAGGGCGCCGCTGGGGACGCCACGTAGAACACCACGAGTACCAGCACGCCGTCGATGCCACGGTCAACGAGATCGACGACCTGCTGCGCAACAACAAGGAAACACCATGAGCAGGATCGAGTACAACGAGGACGGGCCCCACATCTTCTGGGGCGGGTGGGCCAAGCGGGCGCTCGGCGGCAAGCGTGGGCAAGCAGCGCTCGCCGAGATCGAGCAAGCGTTGCTGGCGCTCCCGCACCACCGACTGATAGCCAATCACTGGGCTGCGAACGGAGAGGTGTGCCTGCTAGGAGCACTGCACGCCTACCGCACGCACGGAGAGACAGGCGAGTCGCTACAGAGCATCATCGACCGCTTCCAACCGGAGCCGCTGACGTTCACGCGAGACGCGAGCGGGGAGTACCCGCTGATCGCGTTGCTCAACTACGACCCCTCAGTCACCATCAAGATGCACTACAGCCCAATGAACATCTACCGAGGCGGCAGGGGCATAACATTATCCGGGGCCTACTACTCGTTTCCACTGCTCGATCCGTCCAGCAGGCGAATCGCGTTGGACGAGGATCGCATGGCCCTCTATGCCGACGACGACAGCGACGAGATAGACGCCCACGACGCAGCCCGGATGCTGGACCTGTCCTGGGTGTTCGCGTGGAACGCCATCGAGCACAACGACGAGCAGTGGTACGGCACGCCGGAGCAACGCTGGGAGAAGGCGCTCGCGTGGGTACGCCGTTGCCAAGCCGACCCGCAGAAGGCCTACCAGCTATGAACGATATGAACGAGCCGTACTACGACAACGGCAATGTGCAGCTCTACCAGGCCGACGCCAGGGCGCTGCCGCTCGCCGATGAGTCCGTCGACTGCATCGTGACCAGCCCGCCTTACTGGTCGCTCCGTGACTACGGAGTCGAAGGGCAACTCGGACTAGAGTCCACTCCTGGCGAGTACGTGGCGCACATGGTTGAGGTGTTCCGTGAGGTGTGGCGAGTTTTGAAGCCGACGGGCGTTGTTTTCTTGAACCTCGGTGACAGTTACTACTCGAACCCAGGGAACGGGAGAGGCGGTGGTTCTACGCTTGGCGGCGGGAAACCACATCTCGACGGTGCTCAGCGTGTCGCCGGAAATGGCAACGGTGGCTCCCTAAAGCCCAAAGACCTGGTGGGCATCCCGTGGCGGGTGGCGTTCGCGTTGCAGGACGATGGCTGGTGGCTGCGCTCGGACATCATCTGGAGCAAGCCCAATCCCATGCCGGAGAGCGTGACGGACCGGCCATCGAGCGCCCACGAGCACGTATTCCTGCTGGCGCAGCGTGAGAGGTACTACTACGACGCCGAGGCGATCCGGGAGCCTGCTGTCGGCTTGACCAGACACGACCTAACCGGCCCGGGCCTCATTGCACCAGGGCAGACGCCACAGGGGGGTAATCGCCATCGCGCTACCGACAAGGAGCGTGGGCACGGGCGACGCCACGCCGGGTTCAACGACCTTTGGGATGGCATGACGAAGTCCGAGCAGGGGGCGATGGGTCGCAACAAGCGCGACGTGTGGACGATCGCGACGCAGCCGTACGCAGAGGCTCACTTCGCCACGTTCCCTGAGGCGCTGGTCGAGCCGTGCATCCTGGCGGGCACCAGCGAGCGCGGCGTCTGTCCCGAGTGTGGCGCACCGTGGGCCAGGGTGGTTGAGCGCGTCGATACGGGTGCCACGCAGAAGTCCGCCGACGGCTGGGATACAGGAGCAGGCGCGCACAGCACGATCCATCGTGACGGGCGAGAACAAGGCAAGGCAGGCCAGCCCGTTATGGCGTCAGTCACCGTCGGCTGGGCGCCGACGTGCGAGCATGACGCCGCGCCGGTCCCCGCGATCGTGCTCGATCCGTTCGTTGGCAGCGGCACGGTCGCGGCCGTTGCTCAGCGGCTTGGCCGGCGGGCGGTGGGCGTCGACCTGAGCGCCGAATACCTGGCGATGGCGGCGAAGCGCGTGGGCAAGGTTTCCATGCCGATGGCGCTATGAACTACTACAACGACAACGACCCTGGCGTGGCCGCGAGGCTCCGCAACCTGATCGCGGCGGGGTTACGTTGATGTGGTGCTACGACTGCGGGTGCTACTACACGGTCAAGTGCCACTTCGACGTTCACCGTGTCGGCGAGCGTGGATACGCCTCGTGGGAGGAGTACCGGGCGGAGTGGATCAATCTGGGCATCGGTGACCCTGACGTGGCGATCGCGACACGGAGGTACAGGCGATTCGCAGAACGCCAGCTAACGATGCGGCTGAGTTCGTGATTGCGTTCGAAGAAACGAGAGGAGAACAGGAATGAGTAACGAACCCACGCCACGGCCTACACCAGAGATGTTGGACGCGATACTCGTAAGCGCCCACGCCGGGTTGCAACTCGGGCCGGAGCTTACGGACTACCTGCGGGCGGAGTTGGACGCGCTGACTGCGGAGCGTGATGAGGCTAGAGAGGATGTTGAGACGGGGCGACTCCTTCTCCAGAGCATGTCAGGTGACATGGATGAGCAATCGGAGATCGCCGCCTTCCAACATGCCCGAGCCGCCACCGCCGAGGAACACGTCCGCATACTTAGAGAGGCGTGTGACATGGCAGAGGACACGCTATCGAACGGGGACGGTAGCGAACAGGCAGTACGTGCGGCCCTCGACGCTTGCACCAACACACTCGCGGCAACGGAGGAGACGAAGTGAATGTTGACCTACAACCCCTGATAGCCGACCTGAAACGGATCGAGCACGTCGCCTGGGCGCGCACGTTCCTGCGCGGCGTCCCCGCCAATCTGCCCATGCACAAGAAGAAGGCGGGGCCTGATCCGTCGGTGTGCGCATTTTCGCAATCTCCCCAGACTACGCAATTCCACCCCACCCATTGCGCGGTCAGTCCGAAACAGTAACCTCGTTGACAGTCCGCAATAATTGCTGTACTGTTCGGCAGTAAGCAAATTGCAGCATTGAAGTCACGTAGATCAGTAAAAAAGAAGGATCACGATTTTGACCACTCCATCAATGTCCGCGCGGGTCGAGCTCCGCAACTGGATCGAAGATCAGGTAGCCGGAGCCGAAACCGTATCGCTGCCCGCACTAGCCGACGGAGCCTTGCTCGCTTTCATGGCGGACGACCATTTCAAGACCCGCTTCCTCAACGAGCATCTTCGTAACATCGTCTACAACCTCGCGCAAGCAACCCTGGCCGCAACACGCGGGTCCCACTACCGGACAACCTCCGGCGGCGGCATTACCCCAGCAGGGTTGCGAGCGAAAGCCAAACGCCACCCCGCATTCCTTACGTGGTACGAACACAGCGGATCCCGCCACATCAACCTGATGAGCATGAAGAAGTACGACCTGCTCGAAGCCGCACGCGAACGCACGGAACGCGGCGACCACGAGATCAAGCTCGCCAAACTCTGGCGTTCACTGGCCAAGTCCATGAGCAACACCGAATCGGTAGCTGACCGCTACACCGAGGCCGACATCAACGCTGTATGGGCACGCCTCCGATGAACACACCACACAACTCGACTATCCAGGCCAAACCACAACATTCCCTGCCAACACGACTTCACAGCCCGATTCTTTACCGTACGCCCCAACACGACGCCCCGGAACACCACGCACCAGTACCCCTCTTGCCAACACGACAAGACGTTACCTCCCCCGCCATGCCACCACGACAGTCCGGCCCAAGCCTGAACGCACCACGCCAACACGACTTCACAGCCCGGGACACCCCTCGCCACGCCAACGCGACTCTCCACCCTAAAACAGAACGCAACAACACGACTTGCCATACCACGCCTCGCCAACCCCCGCCAACACGACACGCCAACACAGCCCACTTCCGCGCCAACACGACACCCCATCCCTGGCCTATCCCTGCCAACGCGACTCCCCTCGCCACGCCAACACGACTGGCCACGCCACGCCCCGCCAAAACAACACGACATGCCAGTCCAGGCCAGTCCTTCCCGCGCCAACACGACGAACCGAACCGAACCGCCCCCGACCGCAACAACACGACGTACCCTTCCGGGACAGGCCACGCCAAGCCGACACACCCGCCCATGCCGCGACCAGCCAATACAACACGACTGCCCAGTCCCGCCCTCTCCGGGCCGCAACAACACGACAGCACATGCCGCTCCGAGCCCGGCCAACCCAACACGACAGCACAGCACAACCCGCGCCATCACTGCCCCCGCCAACACGACGCGCCAAACCAACCCCAAACGTGCCAACACGACAAAACACGCCTCGAAGGAACGCACCGCACCAATACCAGCCAACACGACATGCCAGGCCGAGCCGGGCCCGCCCAACACGACCCGCCAATCCACGCCTTGCCACGACATGCCACGCCAACACGACAAGCCCGTCCGACCCCTCTCTGGCCAACACGACACCCCAGTCCAAGCACCGACCAGCCCGCGCCAACACGACATGCCAGAACAGAAAGGTAAACCACCCATGACACCCCCTGTCTGCCGAGCCCCGCCCTAAACAACCCACACGACACGCCTGGCCGCTCCCCTCCCGGCCAACACGCGCCAACACGACTGTCCAAACCCGCCCTGCCCCGTCCATTCCAGCCCGACAGACCTGACCAACAGACGGTAAAACACAGTTAGCTAGGAAAAGGAAAAAAGAAGATGACCAGCGTATTCAGCAAAGAGAAGTCCGAATTGTTCACTACCTACCGCGCCACGCTCGAGTTCCGCGACCGCATCCTCGGCGGCATCCCCAAGGACACCAAGGTCATCGAGGCTTGGCTCCGTGCAAAAGCTGGCGTCACCGACGACGACGAGATCAAGCACATGATGGTACGCACGCTCCAAGATCTTGGCGTCGATGTCACGCCCGACATGACCTACGACCAACTCCACGAAGCATCCGACAAGATCGCCGCCGTCAAGCAAACCAACGGATTCAAGGTCAACGAAAACGGCCTGTACATCGAGGACCGCCAGGTCAAGGCCATGCTCAAAGAGGCCGTCAACATCCTCTACGCGGGCGAGCGTTGGGGTGCCACCAAGAAAGGCCCCCGATCGTTCACCGCCGAACGGGTATTCATTGGACCCGCACGCATCAACTTCCTTCCGAACGCGGAAGGTAAACCCGCTTGCGAGCCCGATGGCATCGAGATGCTCATCATCCACGCCAGCACACCGCAAGGCCCCCGGTCGTCGCTGTCCTACCACGAGTACATGGAGCGACGATCCATCACCTTTGACGTGCAGGTTGCCCGCGACTGCATCGAGAACAAGAACTGGCCGGAGATATGGTCACTGTGCGAGGAGAACGGCCTCGGCGCCGCCCGCTCACAGTCCTACGGTCGATTCGACGTGACCGCCTGGGACAAGATCAAGTAAGTAAACCCCAGTCCACCAGCCGGGGAGGGGAGGCGTCCTTGTGGCGACCTCGCCTCCCCGGGCAAAAGGTTGAACCAACATGCAAACCAACACGACAGGCCCAGCCAACACGACCCCACCCCAGCCAACACGACAAAACGAGCCGCTCCAGGCCCGATCTCCACGTCCCAACACGACTAGCCTCCCCAATCCAAACCTCGCCAGCACGACGACCCATGCCACATCCAGCCACGCCAACACGACTAGCCTCCCCCTTCCAGGCCGAAACAACACGACGCACCACGCCAACACGACAACCCACGACAACCCCCGCCAAGCCCTGCCTCGCCAACACGACATGCCACGCCCGCCCGATCCGCGCCAACACGACATGCCACGCCCGCCCGATCCGTTCCCTAACACCACGACACCACAGAACGCTACGTCCCTACCCCAAACAAGCCGACAGCACAGAGGCAAAACCCATGACACTCCAGCCGTACAACCCATCCTCCATCGTGGTGAGTGACGACGATATCGAGCACGATCCGCTCGACCAGGCCGACTACGAGGCCATCATCAGCTACTTCGCGCGGACCCGTCATGCCGAGTGGCTCCTGCTCACGCGCATCCTCCGCGCGACCGGGCTCCGCGAGGCCGAGGTCATGCGCCTAACAACGAGCCTCGTCGAGCACAACGGGCCCGAGACTCACCTCCTGGTCATCCGGGGCAAGCAACGCTTGAAGGACGGCAAACGTCCGAAGTACGAGCGCGTGGCGCTGCTCTACAGCGTCGCGATGGAACTCGATGCGTACATCGCCAGCCATCGGCTCCCGCCTGAGTGGCCGATCTTCCAGCACAAGGCACGAGCCTACCAATACGCCTTCAACAAAGCATGCCTCGCCGCGACGGGATCCGCGCACCACCCGCACGAGCTGCGCGGGCTGTACTGCGTCGACCTGCTTGAACAAGGCCAGCCGTTAGCCGTCGTGTCCAAGATGCTGGGGCACTCGTCGGAGGCAACAACCCTGAAATACTACAATCGACTCACGTCCAAGCAACGCAACCAGATCAATCAAGGAGTGCGCGCGTAATGGCTACTATCATCAAACCTGACGGAACAGTGACTCACATCTATCCCACCGCCAAGAACGGGAAGTTCAAGCTAGACCACCTGCAGGGGATCGTCGGCGGCTACATCGCTATCGTGTACCTGGACGACACTCGCGTCATGGTGGTCAACGAGTCCGGACACCTGGAAGGGCTCGACCCTAACGAGGTGGCCAGCGAGATGGCTAACGAAGGGCACGACGGATTCACCCCTCCGTACAGCCTCGTCGGCACAGCCGTTTACTGCACACGCGCCGAGGTAGGGGCCTGAGGCATGAACAAAATCAAACGGTGGCTCAAATGGATGTTTACATTGCCCGATGGGTGGACTCCACCGCATTGGGATCACGAGCAACACCCCCAACCGGGGGACGACGAATCGCAGAGAGGCAAGTGACGCCGTGAGCGTCGCCCCCTACTACCAAGACTCGCACGTCACGATATACAACGCGGATTGCAGAGACGTGCTGCCGACGCTGGAGCCTGTTGACCTCGTGCTGACCGACCCGCCGTACGGACTAGGTGCGCTCCCGCCTCGGGGCGGTGGCCGTGTTGGTACATTCGACTACGGAACGAGAGCAGTCATTCGGTGGGACACGTTCACGATGGGATGGTTGGATGATTTGCCGAGTGATATCCCTGTAGGGGTGTTCTGTTCAATAAGGCGATTGCCAGAGGTGATGACGACATTGGGCACTACCTCGGCGCTCTTTTATGTCAAGAGCAATCCCAGTCCTCTCGGGTCAAGCATAGAGGCTTGCGTAACCCGTGGAATGGCGACACGATCCCCCCAACATTTCGAGTCCTATAACGCAGCGAATGGACAGGAACATCCGACACAAAAGCCACTCGACCTCATGCGCTGGATTATCGGCAGGGAGCAGGCTGCCGCCATCCTCGACCCGTTCATGGGCTCGGGCACGACGTTGAGGGCAGCCAAGGACTTGGGCCGCAAGGCCATCGGGATCGAGATCGAGGAACGCTATTGTGAGATAGCGGCTAAGCGCATGAGTCAATTGGCGATGGAATTGGGATGACGATAGCCAAACCTACACGAAACGAGTAACGGCCCCACGTTAGGTGAGGCCGTTACGTTGAAGGCCGCTGCTCCAGCTTCTCGACCGCTGGATGGAGTCCCTCAATGGCTGCTGCCGCGTTACCGGCTTTGCTGCATGGGCTCTATCTTATCATTTACGCTATCCCATCAAATGACGGTCAAATAAGGAGGAACCCATGCTAGACCTACTGCCATTGCACATCTGGGTGTGGGTGAGCGTGATGCTCGCCTGCCTGGTCATCATCGGCACCCTGTCAGCGGCGTTCGTCGCGCTATGGGTCTACCAGGCCATGACCGAAAAGCATCTTGCACCGACGGAGCCCAAGGGTGTACCGTGCGAGCCAACCGATCAAGAAGTCCAGGAAGTCGAGACATAGGAACGGCCCGGAGCGGGATAAAAGAAGAAACCCACTCAAGGCCGTTTGAGCATACCGCGAATGCGGTAGACTCGCTCCTAGCAAAGGAAAGGTAGATTCCCATGCGTCACCGTCATAGTACAACATCCACGTGCGCCAACAACCCCGTGACAACGGGCAATGCAACGTGATATCGTTCGGCAAAAGAGCCGTCTCTCACCGGCCAGAAGTTGATTTATGTGAGAGTGGATCAACAATTCTGGTCGGTGGAGGCGGCTTTTTTGTTGCCTCGAAAAAGGAATAGCTAATGAGTGAGCGCGCATTCGTTGTGTGGAAAGAACGAGCCAGCGATGGCGTGGAGATGGTCGCGATATTCGCGGCAACGTCCGACGATACAACCCTCGGCGACATCATCGCTATCCTCGCCGAGCAGAAAGTAACCTACACCCACGAACAGATAGCAGCGAAACACTGCGTATCTAGTGTGGACGCCATGTTCGCGGTGATCGAACGACTCAAAGACAGCGATGACGTCTCAGTCCAGAAGTCCGTAACGTACACGTCGTCTAAACAACTACGGGAGTTCTTCGACGGAGCCGTCGAGGCGGCAAAGGCGCTAGACGATGCCAGTGAAACGACGTGATTAGTACAGAAACCGGACTGAATATGCTTAGGTTCTCCCCTGGGTCCCGGGGGAATGGCAGTGATACATCATCCGAGACCATCAACGACCTAGTACGGGCAGTAGCAACCGCAGCTAGAGTCATCGGCCCTGACCTCCGATGCATGGAACTCCAAATATCTCTCCATGAAGGAAGGCTTGGCACCTCCCATGTGGACGACTGTAACTGCCGCCTCTTATGGACGGCTGATCTTGAGACACGGATACGCGCCGCTGTCCATCGTGAGGACGCGCAACAGTTAGCAACCGAGGAGAATTTCCATGCTTAGCTCACGACCCACCGTATTCGTCTCCCATGAAGTCAAGCGCCGATGGCCAGGGATACCCCTGACCGCTCTGCGCTTCCTTATAGGAGGGGAGACCAGCGGACGCGACAACGCCGCATGGGATGCCGCCTCGTACATCAACGCTGCCCACGTACCCATCGAGCAGGCCAGAACGTTCATGGAATCCTTGTGGCGCACGTTCGACCAGCCATCCGACGACCTCTACCCGTTGGAGTTCGCCCTAGAGAAGCTTGACCGTCTCTACGGCGTCGGCGGTGGAGGCGTCAGTGGCGGATCACGCACCCGGCGGCACGGGCGACCCACGAAGGACCGCGACTTCCGCCACATGGAGTTCCGCACGTCCTCCGACCCCCTAGTCTGGCCCGAGGACATTTGGCATAACGGTGAGCACTCCATCGGGCGCGTGCAACGCTTATGGGACGCAGGCATCGCCGCCATGCCCCAGGGCATCGGACACGCGAAAGGCGGCAGCTCGCAGAACCCCAAGTTCAAACACCTCTTCGGCGGGATCCCCACCGAACACGACTGGCAGAAATGGTCGAAGGTCAAACAGTGGCGTGAAGGCAATACTGCCATCATCCTGGGACACCCCAAGAATCCCATCTACGTCATTGAAGTAGAGCAAGGCGATCGTGACTTCGACCGCGTGCGCCCATTCCTCCAAGAGACCATCGTGGTGCGATCTTCGAAGTCCTACCACATCTACCTCACCGCCCCCCTAGAGCCCAGTAGAGGCGGGTTCTACTCCAGTAAGGATCCCGACTTCCCCAAGTCCGCACGGTTCGAGTTCAAGGGTAATGGCCAGTACGTCCTCTCCGCAGGATCACTACACCCGTCCGGCGCCGTCTACCACCGTGTCGACGAAGCGGGCGACCAGATACTCCACGTCGAGAACTTGGACGGGTTCCTCAACACACACTTCCCCGAATTCTTCGACGACACCGCAGCAGCTATCGCCGCCGAAGAGGAATCGCAGTCGCAAGAACAGACCGTTGAGGTCCTGTACGAGGCTGGGATCGAAGAGCAGATGTCCGCGATCGAAAACCTCACCGCACGCGGAGCCAAGGCCTACAACGCACTGGCGCCGCTAGAACGCCCCTCATGGTGGGCGAAAAAAGCTGAGGACATGTCAGGCGAGGAGATGAGCGCCTGGGAAGAGTACAACCACCGACTCGACAACAACCTGTCGTTGGACATCCCTCGGAACGAGCTATCCCAACTGCGGAAGAGCGAGTACTACCCCATCCGAAAGCTCCACAATTCCTTCAACAAACTCAAGTTTGAATCAGTAAAAAACGTCGAGAAATATACCTTATCAGGCCAGGGTATATTTCTCAGCACACCCTTACTGGTACCGCTTCCCCATTGGGCGGTGTCCACGGCTGAGGTGAGACGCCTGTACCTCACTGCGCTGGGTGAAGCTAAGGCTGAGAAGTACGTGACGAAGCTCGACGAATGCGGACGCCGCATCACCGGCACGTGTGGGGAGCATGGCGATGTCATGGACTCCCACAGGCGTTGCAGGCTGCCTGAACACTGGATGTGCCTGTCGCAGACAGCGCTCGCCGTGCGCCAGATCGTGCTTCCCAAGCCGTTCGGCAAGGCCAAGTACCGTTCGACATGGCTGTCAGTGTTCACGGGGTGGGTACGTGACCCGATGTACCGTGACAAGGACGTAAAAGAGGCTATCGACAGTGCCATGAAGGTACTCAACGTGGCTATCCGTCGGAAGAAGTTCCCTCCAGGAACGCTCCTGAACCGTGCGCTGGCGGTGCGTCTTGGGCGTGATGGCGTAGAGTTGCACATCCGATTACTGACACTCGAATACAACGAGTGCGCGGGCATCGTTGATTGGTTGACCGAGCAGTTGGTGTCCAAGCTGGGCGCTGTGGTGTTCGGACAGAGCCCCGATCACGAGAATCAGGAGTTGGCGACGCTCCAGTGGATGCAGGACGCCAGCGAGTCGTTCGGCGGGTTCATAGAGGACGATCTGAGCGAGGATGAGCGTACCAACCTGTTCGTCGCATACTGGTACGGCACGCGGCGCCGTCACATGACGCAGGCGTACGAGCACTACAAGTTGATCCTGCGTCGCGAGGCGAAGCACAAGGATCCCGCAAAGTGCCCGGCCTGCAACGCGAAACTGACTTGGCGGCTGGTCGACGAGAGCCATCGGCCGGTCGATCTTGCTGAGTTGGGCTTCCAACCACCGCCAGGCCCCGACTAAAGTCGCTCAGAATCGCAACTCTGCACTACTTGACGCTACTTGATAGCGTAGGTAGACTCCCTTTATGGGAATCAAAACCGACCAACGAGGTAGCGGAATGACTAGCTACGCCATCCCGATAGAGCCCGAGTGCCCTGTTTCAGAGTGCGG
>Ga0114918_10004184_pt1 | contig 12579 bp, 6 predicted proteins | sample LantaG_FD_87015 | JGI IMG/M metagenome (GOLD analysis project Ga0114918, IMG submission 87015) | Deep subsurface microbial communities from Baltic Sea to uncover new lineages of life (NeLLi) - Landsort_02402 metaG | ecosystem: Environmental > Aquatic > Marine > Oceanic > Sediment | place: Baltic...
AAAGATTCGCCAGATCCGTTACCAGCGAGATTGTCGGTATATCGAGCAAAGCATCCTCCATAAAGCCGGCCCATCGGGGATCGTTAACAATGTCCGGGTCCATGCCGTAATCGATGACCTGGCCGTTAACGCTTCCTGTCGGCCAGCCGGGCCCCGGAGCCTGGCCGTTGGGTGATTGTCTTAAAACGTCGCTGATAAAGATATAGGTTTTCGTAACGACGTTCGGATCCTGATAGTTCGCCTTAAAAGCTGCGGCCCGGATGACAGTTGTGCCGCCGATTGTAAGAGGATTTCTATAGACGATGCCGGTATTCGACTTCGGCGTCGAACCGTCCAGCGTGTAGCGTATCTCCGTTGCCGGCGTGGGCGAAGAGAGCGTCAACTGAAACGGCGTATCGTAGAATCCATGCTCGACGCTGTATTCGACGTTTTGTACGACTTCGGCTTCAGCGGCACCAACTTCAAAGCATAAAAATAGAAATAAAACAGTAAATAAAGGTATTGACCCGATCCTCATCCTAAACCTCATAAATATGATTCTTTACCCTTCTTCGTCATTACCCCCATATAGATACTGTATTATAGCATATTTATGGACAAAAAGCTATGGCTGTGCCCGGCAAAAAAACCGTTCCTGTTTATTTACAGGCATTTACGTACAATTGCCGGCCAGTGGAAAGTCTAAGAGACAAGGCATATCTTGAAGCTTTCTCGGCGTTATTACCCGGCCAGGTGACAATCTTCGGTCTGGACAATCCCATTGCGTGTTTGTATAATACGAAAATACGATCGAGTATCATCAAGGACTGTTTTTTTGGAACAAACAGCGTGAAGAGCCAGCTTTAGCTGTTAATAGTACTATGATGAAATACAATATTATATTTTATATCGTGATTTTGATAATGCCGGCAGCATCCGCGAATCTCCCCTCGCTCGAAACCCTCAACAGCGGCGTTTTCACTCAGTCCTTAAAGAATCTTCCCGGCGAGTTTGACAATATTGAAGAAATCATTTTCGTACAGCGAGGCGGATACGAAGATCCGCACTGGTACGCGAATATCGGCTACTTCTGTGACAATGAAAATGATCCCGCTTATACGACGGGCGCACAGCTCTGCAAATTAAACTTAAAAACCGGCAGGATTATTGTTTTGCTGGAAACGGCCGAAGGCTGCATTCGTGATCCGAAGGTCCACTACGACGCGAAGAAAATCATTTTTGCCTGGCGAAAAGACGGCCTTAAAAATTATGATCTCTACGAGATTAACATCGACGGCACCAACATCCGCCAGATTACTTCAGGGCCTTTCGACGATTACGAACCCGAATACCTTCCCGATGGCGGCATCGTTTTCGTCTCCACACGCGCCCGGCGATGGGTCGGCTGCTGGATAACCCAGGTCGGCACAATCCACCGCTGCGACGGGGACGGCAAGAATATCCAGACGCTCTCATGCAATATCGAACACGACAACACTCCGTCTGTGCTGCCTAACGGACAGATTCTCTATATGCGATGGGAATACGTCGACCGCTCACAGGTGGAGTATCACCACCTCTGGACGATGAATCCGGACGGCACAAATCAGGAGATATACTACGGCAACGAAGTTTCATGGGGAGTATTCCTCTCCTGCCGGCCAATCCCCAACGACGAGCGAGTTATGGGAATCTACTCGCCCGGCCACGGACATCGCGATCATTATGGCTGGCTGTCGTTCTTCTCCAGAAAATATGGTCCCGATGATCCGCGCGGACTCGAACATATCATATTTCCATGGGGCAAAGGATACCTCGCCGATCCCTGGCCGCTCAGCACGGAAACTGTGCTCGCCGCCGAATTGGGCAAATCCCGGCTTGTTTTCGTTACAAAGAACAAAGACGACGATAAATACACGCCCCGCGCAATCTACGAAATAAAAAGCAACGACAAAAGAAAATGGCTCACCCAGTCGCCCCGTCCAATCATTGCACGGCCCCGTGAAAGAATCATCCCAACACGTTCCGATTCGACCAGCTCAACCGGAACACATGTAATGGTTGACATTTATAATTCGCAGAACTTAAAAGGAATCAAACGCGGCGAAATAAAAAAGCTGCTCATTATCGAAACACTTCCCAAACCCGTCAACTTCTCCGGTGGGCCGGACACACTAAGCTGGCTCGGCTCATTCAATCTCGAACGAATTCTCGGAACCGTCCCCATCGAATCCGACGGCTCGGCATATTTTGAATTGCCCGCGAACCGGCCGGTCTTTTATGTTGCTCTCGACGAAAATGACCTCTCGTGCAGACGAATGCAGAGCTTCACCTGTCTAAGGCCCGGCGAAACAACTTCTTGTATAGGATGCCACAACTCACGTAACCATTCGAACGCCAACGTCGGCAGCGCCCGCAGAATCAAGGCACTCCGACGCCCCCCTTCGAAGATCGAAAAAATCGAAGGTATAGCGGATGTGCCGGACTTCATGCGGGACGTCCAGCCGGTCCTCGACAAATATTGCATCGGATGCCATAACACCGAAGACCGAAAAGGACGCCTGTCTCTCGAAGGCGACATGGGAGTCACATGGTCGATCAGCTACTACTCGCTTACGATGAGAGAACAGATCGGCGACGGCCGTAACGGCCTCGGTAATCAGCCTCCTCGTTCTCTCGGCTCCAGCGCATCACCACTGCTTCGTAAGCTCGAAGGGTCTCATCACAATGAAAAAGCTTCACGTGAAGACTGGCTGAAAGTCTGGGCATGGACCGAGGCTGCCGCTCCATTTTGCGGAACTTACGGCGGTCTTAGAAATCAGAAACAGCAGAATACAAAGGTAGGCGTCTTCGCAAACCAGGCCGGCGGTGTTCTCCAAAAACGCTGCTTTTCTTGTCACAATCCTGATGGGAAAGGTCCGCAGAATCGTCTCGTCGAAACGTTTGATGTGGATCAACGAAGAAAGCTCGTAGATCGTCCCACCGGCCAATATGAACGTCTCGTTTTAAAGGACGACCCGGCACGCTATTTTTCATGGGACGTATTGATAAACGCAACCCGCCCCGAAAAATCCGCAGTCCTGCTGGCGCCCCTCGCAAAAGAAGCGGGCGGATGGGAAGCCTGTCCCGACGTATTCAAATCAAAAGACGATCCCGGCTATAAAACAATGTTAACCGCAGCGACAAACTGGCAAGCCGAATGGCAAAAATCCCACGCTTTCGGTTCACCCACCTTCCAGGTCAATCACCAGTACATACGTGAAATGGTGCGTTTCGGAATCCTGCCGGAAAATACTCACGCACAGAACGTAGATCCGTACGAAACTGATCAGAGATACTGGGATATGTTTCATTATAAGCCGAAGACATACCAAAACCGGATGGCGAAAAACTAAGCGCTGGTAATCCAGCATATTCGCGAAGAACTATAAAGCCGTAACATCAGGTCGGCGAGGAAAAGAACTCCCGATTCGAAGCTTGAGAACCTAATCCCGGATTGCCGGATCCAAAAAGTTGTTGCTCGATTCCCAATACTTTATGAGCATCAAGCATCGAGTAACGCATGTCTCACACGTCTCCTGCTGATCCTCTCAGGAAGAGACTATTGTAATTTAACGCATTATATGTTATAATACTATGTGTCGTTATAAAGCTTATCGGCTGTTGGCAGCGGTGCTTTATGGTTTGCTGGTCTGAACGAGAAGGGTTACTACTTGTATGAAATATTCGTGGATTCTTGCTGTTCTTGTGGTATTCAATCTTGCCCTCAATACTTCTACTACGGTCCGGGCACAAGAGGAAATCCGGATAAACGAATTTATGGCCGTGAACGATATCGGCCTTGATGACGAGGACCGGGATGAAGCCGACTGGATCGAAATTTACAATCCCGGAACGGATACGGTCAATTTGGACCGGTGGTATCTGACAGATGACGACAACGATCTTCGAAAGTGGGCGTTTCCGGAGGTGATGCTCGGGCCCGATGCTTATCTGGTTGTCTTTGCCTCCGGAAAAAATCGGATAGATCCTCTGGGAATATTGCATACGAATTTTAAGCTGAGTGGGAGCGGCGAATATCTGGGGTTGGTCCGTCCTGACGGCAGAACCGTGGTTTCTGAGTTCTTTCCGAGCTATCCGCCACAAGCCCCCGACGTTTCTTACGGCCCCATCGGTAGTAGTATCGAGACAGTGTTCTTAATGCCCGGTGCGCCGGCCAGAGCCCTGGTGCCCCGTAACAGTGCACTGGAACCGAATCCGCGGCAATCGGAGACATTGCGTCCCTGGGCACAGGAAGACCTGGATGATTTATCATGGCAGACCGGCTCAACCGGTGTAGGTTATAACTACCAGGGACTGATCGGTTTGGATGTCTCAAACATGCGAAACAGCAATACCACGGTGTATATCCGCGTGCCCTTTACGGTAGAAGATCCCTCGGCGATCCGGGCCTTGACCTTGCGCATGCGTTTTGACGACGGGATGATCGCCTATATCAACGGGCACGAGGTGGCACGGTACAATGCGCCGGCCCCGGGCACTGAGAGGTGGAACTCCGGTGCATCTACCAATCGGTCCGACAGCATCGCTGATAACCCGATTGATTTTCCTATCCCGCAATTCGACTTTCTCCATGTGGGGACCAACCTGCTGGCTGTGCAGGGGCTGAACTATCAGATGGATAGTTCGAGCCTGCTGATGCTTCCTGAGTTGCTGGCCACGATATCTACAGCAGACAGCTCGTTATGCCGGTATTTCCCGACGCCGACGCCCGGAATGCCGAACAACGCCGGGGTAGATGTTTTAGGGCCGATCATTTCCGATACGGATCACGATCCGCGCATACCCGCTGAAAACGATGACCTGCAGATCACGGCCCAAATCGATCCGTCCTTCGATCCCGTTGATACTGTTATGTTGCACTACTGCGTGATGTTTGCGTGGGAAGTGACAGTACCGTTAATGGATGACGGTACGAGCGGCGACAGCCTAAGCGGCGACGGTATCTACGGGGGGCGAATCCCCGCTACCGCGTTCGGTGCCGGACATATGGTCCGCTGGTACATTACGGCTACAGATACAGCCGGACGCGAATCGCGGTTCCCGACCCACAATGATCTGCTGAATTCCCCGAAGTATTGCGGGACCGTAGTGGATGACCCGAGCCTGACTAATCCGTTGCCGGTGCTGCATTGGTTTATCCTGAATCCGAACGCCGCTAACTCCGATGCCGGAACCCGCTGCTCGCTCTTTTACGACGGACAGTTCTACGACAATGTATTGATCAATATTCACGGTCAATCCAGCCGGGGTTTTCCAAAGAAGAGTTATGACATCGATTTCCATCCCGGGCAGAATTTTAAATGGGCCCAGGGACAGCCGCGTGCCGATGATATCAACCTGATGACGACCTATCCGGATAAGGCGCAGATGCGTAACATGCTGGCCTATGAGACATATCGGGATGCGGATTGTGCTTACCACTGGGTGTTTCCGGTACGCGTCCAGCAAAACGGCGACTTCTGGGGCACGGCCCACGCCATGGAGAACGGCGATGAAGACTGGCTGATTCGAATGGGCTTGAACGCCGAGGGGGCCCTTTACAAGATGTACAACATGTTCAACAGTGCAAGTCACGCTAATAGCGGTGCTGAAAAGAAAACGCGCAAGTATGAAGACAACACGGATTTGTCCGAACTCTACGACAGCCTGAGCCTCTCAAGCGAAGCACGCCGGCGATATCTCTATGACAATGTGGACGTCGCGCAGGTCGTCAACTTCCTGGCTGCACGCGCGATCACGGGAGACGTCGACTGCTGCCATAAAAACTACTACTTTTATCGTGATACGGGCTTCAGTAATGAATGGCAGATGTGGCCGTGGGACGTGGACCTGAGCTTCGGACGAGTGTGGAATGCCTCGCAGACTTACTGGAACCAAGAACTTATTCCAAATACGAGCCTGTTTGTCGGCCAGGGCAACCGTATGCCGAATGCCATTTTTGACTCGCCGGAAACGCGACAGATGTATTTGCGGCGCGTACGAACGCTCATGGATGAACTTCTAAAAGCACCGAACACGCCGGAGGACGAACTATATTATGAGCCGCGTATTGACGTGCTGGCGTCTCTACTTTACGAGGATGCGGCCTTAGACGCCGCTAAATGGGGCTCGGATGCCTGGGGGAACGGTTCAACGGCTCCTAATTACCCCCAATCGCTAATGGAAGCCGTCGAAGAGTTGAAGTACTTCTACCTGCCCGAACGCCGGCGTCAACTATTCAACGGCCTGGCCTCCGGGACACGTGAGTTGCCCGGTGCCCAACCGGCCGGTACGGTTGTTAATTTCGGGATTATTGAGACTAATCCTGCCGGCGGTAACCTGGATGAGCAGTATATCCAACTGCAAAATCCCAATGGTTTTGCGGTAGATATTTCCGGCTGGACACTAAGTTGTGGGCAAGATTCGCAAATCCATCTTTTTACGTTCCGCGGCGGCACGGTCATTCCGGCAAATGGAACTATTTACGTCGCCGCCGACCGGGTGGCTTTTCGCTCTCGAAATACAAATCCCACAGGCGGCCAGGCCTTGTTCGTCGTTGGTGATTTTAGCGGTCGGCCTGCAGCTCGAGGTGAAATTCTTAACTTGACCGACCGGCAGCAAGTGACGGTTGATTCCGTTGCAACACCCCACACAGGCAGATAGTGATAGCGATATGTTCCTGCTGAGGGATTGAGAGAATGCAATTCGATATTATCCATTTAGGAAAATGTCGCCGAATAAATCCGTGCGGTTAGAACTCGATAGCGGCACAGACAAATCGTCAGTCGCGGAGGAATTGCTTATGGATCTTGACGATTGCTCCCGGATGTGTGTTGACAAACTCGGGGATGTTCGCGGCGCGGTCGTGTGCCGTCAGATGCGCGAGGAGTACCGCCGGTGTGCTGCAGCCGTTCTCGTCAATATGGGTCAGGCATAGTTGTGTGTAGTCCGAGTAAGCCTTGGATGCGAAGACGAGCCATTTGCCGTTCGGTGAGAAGCTGTGCCATGAATTCATCCGCGAGGTGTTACAGCGGAGCCTGCGTGCGTTGCCGCCTTCTGCCGGTATGATGTACAACTCGCTGTCGGGCTGAAGCAGCATGTAGCTTTTCGCCCGGCAAAACACGATCCAGCGACCATCGGGGCAGTAGCGTGCAAAGTAATTGCTCATGCCGTTGTTGGATGCTCCCTCAACGGGTTCTGCCGTGCCCCCTTGGCCGGCGTTGAAAGGAATTCTGTACAGGTCGAACTGGAAGGGCTCGTCTGCCTCGATGAACTCTCTGCTTTCGATCGGGGTCAGCCATATATGGCCCTGGTGCTTGGTGTTTCGCAGATCGGGCGCTTTGGCCCGGGCGAAAACAATATACTCTCCGTCAGGGCTCCAGGTCGGATTGCTCTGCACAAAGTTGGGATCGTTGGCTCCGGGCAGATCGTGGAACCGGCCCGTTTCTCTGTCGAACACGCACAGGATACCTTTGACGGGAAAGAATTCTTGAGAAAAGGCCAACTCCGGCTTGGGAACAAAAACAAACAGGTCTTTAAAGGTGCTGACGACGTACCGGCCGTCCGGGGATATCTGCGACAGCAGGCCGTAGGTTTGTTCGGTGTTTTCCTGATCAGTCCAGGTGATAATGTCTTTAGAAGCCAGAACTGTCTGTTCCCTGACTGTTGTGATAGCGTATGAACCTTTTCTATTGGCAAAGTCCACATCCATCGCAAGCGTTTTGCCGTCACTGCTGAACGAGTGACAGTTGCCGCATACCGGAAGACCCTTCAGGACAACGGGCGGCGGCTTCGGCGACGCGATAGATCCGAAACGCCACCGGATGCCGGGCAGATCTTTATTCGCGTCGAGAAACGGCAAAGTGACCTCGCGATAGAACAAAGGCGCCTCGACAAGGTCTTTTGATGTCCTAAAGGACATCCGGCCCTGCGAGAGAATCCTTGCAGGTTCACCCGGATCAATGCCGAGTATGACGACTTGTGTCTCCTGCTCGAGTGACCTGTGCTTTATGTTGTCCCAGTCTTCCGGCCGGGGTCTCCATTGTTGCCGCCGCACCGGAAAGTGCGCCAGCGGGCTGCCGTCGGCAAACTCGATCCGGACCAGCCACGCTCGCGAGGACGGGACGCTGTCTTTCCAGCGGAACGCGGGCGGGATCATCTCGGGCGGAAACAGCGTTCCATTGAGGGGATACTCAATCGTGACCTCGCCGTAATCCGCGTGCTGCTGATAGACGGCAAGTATGTCTTCAACGCGGAATGCATTTGGCTGCAATGTTATATACAGAACGGCCACGGTGCCCAGCGTTGCCGCAACGATAACCACGCACAGGACTTTCTTACGCATCAGAATCCTTCTTATCCAGGCTGCCGCCGGCGTTAAGGCCGGCATAAAACCTTGAGCTGACATTTCTTATATCAGACAATCGATCCATGCTACCAGGTATTATAGCCTTGGTCAGAAATTCTTTCAATGGATTCGAATATATAAGATCTTGATATTCAAATTGGTGATCGCGAGATTTTTGTCTCTTGAATCATATATTTCTGAGTGGTATAATCGCCTCCGCATGACTTGGACAGCTTTATGCTTTATTAACCTTTACTCGGGAAGGGATACAAATGAAGTCAAACCAGGCTGAACAATCCTCAAATATGAATCAACATTACCCTCAATTACAGAAGAAGTTAATTTTCCGGGTTCTCGCTTCCTTGATCTTTAGCTCATTGCCTGCAATCGCCCAGCCTTCCGCCGGCCCGTATGGCCCGATTTGGCAACAATACAATTTACCACAAGTGGAGGGGCGGATTTATTATGTCGCGCCCGATGGACAGGCCGATGAACAGGGAACGACACTTGAGAAGCCGACAACTCTATCGGCGGCAATAGAGCGAGTCAAGACCGGCGATGCGATTATTCTGCGCGGCGGAGTCTATCGGACCGGAGGTCTGCTTTTGAACCAGGGGATCACCATTCAACCCTATGCGGACGAACATCCTGTCCTTAAAGGAACCATGGTCGCAACCCAATGGGAGCATCCAAAGGACGGATTGTGGAAAACATCCTGGTCCCGTTTGTTCCCTTCCAAACCTGCGGAATGGTGGCGACCACGGAGGTCAACGCCGCTTTACCTTTTTAATAATGACATGGTATTTATCAATGGCGAGTTATTGAATCCGGTGGGTGCCGTAGAAGACGTTAACGAGAATTCGTATTTCATCGATTACCATGTAGGACAAGTTTATATCGGCACCGATCCGGCAAACAAACTTGTCGAAATCACCGCCTTCGATAGTGCAATAACACGAACAACCGGAGACTGCCACGGCAAAAGTTCCGACGGCAAAGGTCCGGTGATTCGTGGAATCACCTTCACCCAGTATGCTTTCCGTGCGTTCGAAATCGAGGGCAAAAACCCGGAGGGATTGTCCGATGAGTCCAGCCACGGAAAGGACATGACAGGCATGACTTTGGAGCATTGCGCCCTGACCTATTGTTCCCGTGTGGGCGGCTACTTCAGGGGCGACCATTTAACCATCCGGCATTGTTTGGTGAGCGATACCAGTACGGAAGGGATCTTCATCCTGAGCTCGTCCGATGTTCTTTTGGAAAAGAATATCTTCAGGCGCAACAATATCGAGAATATTCAGGGATACTTTCCGGCAGCGGTGAAAATCTTTAACCAGTGTTATCGCGTGACCTGCCGGGACAACCTGGTCCTTGACCATCCCAATTCGAACGGTATCTGGTATGACGTCGGTAACGTTGACGGGGTCTTTATCAACAACTGGATTGATGGGACGGATAACGGCTTTTTCTTTGAAATCTCAAAAGGAGTCATTTGTGCCGGAAACGTCTTTGTCAATTGTCCGACCGGCATTAAAGTACTGAATAGTTGTGATGCCCGGGTTTATCAGAACACCATGGTCAATAGTGGAGTCACGTTCGAACGTACGGCCAGAAGCGCTGTGGGCGACCACTTCGGCTGGCATCCCAGCACCGGCCCGGACGTCGAAGAGCGGGACGGACACGTTTTTGTCAATAATCTGCTGACAGCGAATGAACAATTACGCAGGCCGCTTCTGCAGGTTCGCCAGCCGGCAAATATGTATGAACGACTCAAAAAGCCGCAGTTCAGTCAGCTCGATTACAATGTTTATGTACGTTCTAAGAATCCGGGTTCGCAGCCGGTGATTGCCTGGAGCCCGGTCGCTGCCGGCAATCACAGCGTGCAATTAAAATCACCGGACGGTTTACATAAATTACATCCGGAATTTTCGACCCATAGTCGGAATTTCGAAAATTATGACGGCCCATTATTTAAAAGTGCCGAACTTGGAAATTACGAATTATTAAAGGCATTCCCGGGCTCTGGCACAGCGTCTGAACTTCCGCCCGAAATCCGGGTGCTTCTCGGCCGGGAGAAACAGGATGTTCGTTTTCCAGGTGCATTTCCTTTATCCCCCTGAGCCTGAAAGGAAGAACATCGGCTATTTTAACAGCCCACGTTTACCTGTTGAAGTTTATGGTGACTAACGTCAATTATAAATTCTCTCTGACGACTGTTATCTCTGCGGTTCTGTAGTAACATCCTTCTTATTGCGTAAGCCCCTTTCGTTAGCTTGGTACTTAATTCCAGCCGGTCTTTAAAAATATTTAGCCCGCCGATTTACTCGGCGGGTTGTCTTTCAAATTAAATCATAAATAGTAAGCTTGTCCTGAGCGTAGTCGAATGGATAGTAAATTTATGGCTTAGCTATGACGAAGCCTTTTCCCTTTTTACTTTTTACTTTTTACTTTTTACTTTTAAAAAATGTACCCCCTATGGGGCAGGCGTACACCTTTAATTCTCCCCGTCCGTCCCTATTAAAATCCATAGCAGCAAACAGGAAGGCAGTCAATCATTATTTATATTTTAACGGGCTGTTGCCCAAATCTTACTTGCAAGACAGGTGTCACGTGGTAGAATATAGGCCATGAATCTACACGGAAAGGACTCCTGCTATGATGGGCAAGCAAACACCTCAAGAAGCAAAGCTATTCTATTACGATATCTGTCTGGAGCGGCGCATACCTCAAAACCATTTGCTTCGCAAGATCAAAGATATCCTTGATTTTGACTTCGTCTATCCAATCGTTAAAGGTTGCTACGGAAAAAATGGAAATGTTTCTGTCCCACCTCCGGTCATCATGAAGATGATGCTGTTGCTATTCTTATATGATGTGCGTTCGGAACGCGAGCTTATGGACACAATTCCGTTCCGTATGGATTGGTTGTGGTTTTTAGGGTACGACCTGGACGAGGAGATACCCAATCATAGTGTATTAAGCAAAGCCAGGGCTCGTTGGGGAACGGATGTCTTTGGACGTTTCTTTACACAGACCGTAGTACAGTGCGTCAAAGCAGGTCTCGTTAATGGCCGGAAGATTCATGTCGACGGCAGCCTTATTGATGCTAACGCCTCCAACAACGCCGTCATTAAGGGTCCCGAAGAACTCATTGCCCAACTCAGAGATACGCTTGATGGGGAGATATCCAAGCTGGATGAACCTGTCAATGAAACGACCGAAGTGACGAAACGATATCGGCGCAAGAACAAGAAACTACTCAACACCACGGATCCGGATGCAGCTATGGTGCGTAAAGGCAGCTTAAGCTCGCGTGCACGGTTCAAGGCTCACCGCGTGGTGGATGATCAATGCGGCGTGATTACGGCCACCAAGACCACTTCGGGAGACGTCGAAGAAAACACGCCGCTGATGGACTTGATCGACCAACATGAGCACAATGCCGGTCAAAAACTCGAGACCGTGGTGGCCGACACGCAATACGGAACGGCTGACAATTTCCGAAAGTGCCATGAACGTGGTATTCGCAGCCATATGGCAGACATGATGAAAGCCCAAGAACAAAGGGCTGGCAGCCAAGAAATCTTCGGCAGCGAAGCGTTCATTTATGATCCTCAGACTGACACCTATACCTGTCCCGCCGGACAGATAATGACGCGGCGTAAACATAAGAAACAACGCAAAGCTTATGAGTATGCTTGCGGCATGACAACATGTAAGGCTTGTGATCTTCGTGCACAGTGCACACGTGCCAAAGGCGGTGTCGCTCGCACACTGAAACGGCATTACAACCAAGAGGCCATTGATCAGGCAAGAGTACAATCGCATAGTCGAGCGGCCATACGGGATCGTATTCGTCGCCGTTGGTTAATGGAAGGCAGCTTTGGGGATGCAACTGTCCATCACGGGTTCAAACGCTCTCGTTGGCGCCGACTATGGCGCCAACAAATCCAGGACTTCTTGATTGCGGCCGTACAGAATCTCCGTCTCTTGGCACGAAAAGCGGTCTCGCCAAAGGCTGCTATGGCTTGTTCGGCAGCGATCTGCCGCATTTCTTATCATAAATATGCTTATGTTGCAGTCTGGAAGTGGGCCCTTGGGCCAGTGATGCATTTCGAGGGAAATATGATCGATGTCTCATCCAAATAACACGGAGACCCAGATGCATCAGACGTGCTAACAAGAAAGCCCTTTGAGCAACAGCCCGTTAA
>Ga0114918_10004186_pt1 | contig 12578 bp, 9 predicted proteins | sample LantaG_FD_87015 | JGI IMG/M metagenome (GOLD analysis project Ga0114918, IMG submission 87015) | Deep subsurface microbial communities from Baltic Sea to uncover new lineages of life (NeLLi) - Landsort_02402 metaG | ecosystem: Environmental > Aquatic > Marine > Oceanic > Sediment | place: Baltic...
CCGGGGGGCAACCCCCTCTCCCACCTGACCCGCCGCCTCCTCCGCACGCTCAAAAACGTCGCCGAGGAGCCCTCCACGGCAGAGCCTCTGGGCGCGGCGGGCGCCGTCGCTGCCCTCGTCTCTCACGCGGCCGCCGTCTCGGCCGCCGTCTCAGCCGCCCCGGCCTCTTCCTCGACGACGACGACGCCGGCGCTGCCTCTGGCGGCGGCGACAGGCCTTCGGGGCCTCGGCGGCGGGCTCGACGCCTTGGGCGCTCTTTCGTCCCTCTGCAGGGGGTGCCCAGCGAGGCTGGCCCAGGCTGCCGCCGCGGGGGGGGCCGCCGCCCTGGCCGGGATCCTGCTGCTCGACCTCGAAAAGGGGGGCGAGCGAGGCGAGGACAAGGGCACCACGGGGACGGCGCCGCCGGCGGAGAGGGGACGAGGCGCGGCGGCGGCCAAGGAGGCGGCGGGGGCGGCAGGGGCCGCAGCGGCGGAAGCCGCTTCGTCCTCGCGTCCTCGCTCCGGCCGCTCCGCCTCGCTGGCCCGAACGTCTTCCTCCGTCTCCTCGGGCGGGAGCAGCAGCGGCAGCGGCCGGTCCTCGAGGAGCAGCGGCAGCGGCCGGGGCGGTTCCCGCTCTGCCGCCCCGCAGCTCCCGCCCGAGGTCGTCGCCGCCTCGCTCGCGCGGGCCAGGGAGCTCTCCGTCCCCCTGCTCTGCGGAATGGTCCGGTGCCCCGGGAGGAGGGCTCGCAGGGCGCTGTGGGCGGCCAGGGGGGCCGACGCGCTGCTCGTGCCCATCGAGGCCGCCGCCAGAGAAGCGAGGGCCGCGGCGGGGGCCGCGGCGGCGGCGCGGGCGAGGGTCGAGGAGCTCGCCGGCAGGTTTTCCTCCTCCGCCGCGTCCTCGGCCCCGATCCTCGAGAGCCTGCGCGAGGCCGCCTCCGAGGCCTCCCACGCGGCGCAGCGCGCTCGGGCGGTCGCCGCCGGTGGCGAGGCCCCGGCCGCCCTGGCCGCGCTCGCGCACTGGTCGCGCCGCGAGAGGCGCAGGGTCGCCGCGAAGCTCTCGTCGGCCGAGGGCGCCTCGGCGCTCGCGGCCTCGCTGGGGCCGCACGTCGCCGCGGCGGAGGCTCGCAGGGAGGCGGAGAGGGCGGGGAGGGTGGCGGAGCTGGCCGCTGCTGCTGCTGCTGCTGCTGCTGCCGCTGCTGCTGCTGCTGCTGCCACCACCGCCGCCGCTGCTGCTGAAGCTGCCGGCGACGGCGGGTCCTCTTTCGAAGAGGCGCTGGCAAAGGCGCTCGGCCGCCTCGACCTCGGCCTCGCTTCTTCTTCTTCGCCGCCGAAGAAGCATACGAGGCAGCAGCAGCAGCAGCATCAGCACCAACACCCGGACCCCGCAGCGGCCAACGTGGCCCGGGCCTTGGGCCCGCTCCTGCGCCTGCTGGCCTCGGCGGGCCGCGTTCCGCGCGCTGCCGCGGCCGCGGGCCTCGTCGACGGCTGCCTGTCCCTGCTGTCGCCCTCCCACTCCCCCGGCGGCGGCCTGGCGGCGGAGCCGCTCGCGGCCCTGCCGCTTCTGGACGCCGTCGCTGCTATGTACGCCGCGGCCTCGTCCCCGAGGGCCTTTATCGCGGCGCACGGGCCGGAGGCGACGCTGAGGAGGGTGGCCGCGGGGTGCGGATGGGGCGGGGTTGCGTTTGGCGATGGCGACGACGACGGGGAGGAGGTCGAGCGCGAGGAGGGAGGGGAAAAGGAGGCGTCGGCTGCTGATGCCGCAGCTGCTGCTGCTGTCGGCGAAGCCTTGCGTTCTGCCTCTGACTCTGACTCCGATTCAAGATCCTCTGACGGCGACGAAGAACACGGCCATGGCTTTTCCTCGTCTCCTCCGCGGTCGTACTCTCCGGCAGCGACTGCTGCTGTGAAAGGAACGTCTCCGCTCCGGAGGAAAACCTCCCCGCCGCGGCCTCTTCCTGCTCCTCCGGTCTTCTCGACGGCCCTGACTGCCGGCGAGACCGAGGTCAGGGCCCGGGCGAACGCCTTGCTCAAAGCCTTTAGGATCAACGCCGCGCTTTGAGAGCTAGTTTCTTCTTCTGCGTGTACTATTTTTTGACCCGTAGCTTGCTTTTTACCCCTTGCCTTGCTTTGCCTTGCTTCTAAGCGTTCGCCTGTTAACCTGGACTTTCCACACCTGTGTCAAAAAGAAAATACCATTTTAAAATGCATGTTTACAAAACTAAAGAGGAACACGCCGCCGAACACAGAGGAGCGGGGATGGGGGGTGGAGGGGGGTGCAATTCCCCCAGCTCCCTTGTTTTTTTTTCTTTTTCTGAAGCTGTTATAAATTCAAAAAAAAAGCTGCGCCCAACACCACGAAAAAACAATACACGTCTCCTCTCTCTCTTTCTCTCTCTCTCCGGTGGTACATTATAAAACAAATTAAAAGAACGGCGGCGGCTCTCAGGAAATCGGCGCGAGAGCGGGCCGCGACTCGTCGAATCCCTCCGGCAGCGCAAGCTCCTCGCCTCCGCTCCCTCCCCCGGCGGCGGCGCCCCCCGCGGCGACGGGCCTCGCGACGCCGAGCGCCCTCCAGGCCTCGTCCACGGCCTTCTGCAGGTCCCTGCGCGGCTTGGCTGACCTCTTGCCGTACCCGCTCGCGAACCGGTCGAGGCTCCGCGGGCTCAGCCACGCGCAGTTGCCGTCGCCGAAGAAGACGACGAAGACGGACTCCGGCTTCCGCCGCAGCGCGAGCGCCGACGCCGGCGGCGGGCTGCGGACGACGGCGGGCCACCAGGGGTAGGACAGCAGCCTGGCCCAGCAGACCTCGTGGGGCTGGGCGCCGCGCTCCTTCGGGACGGGCGGCCCGGTGAGCCAGAAGCCCGGGGGGGGAGGCGGAGGGAGAGCTGGGGGCTGGGCGGGGTTTGCCTGTTCCTCTCCCTCCCCCTCTTCGGGTCGCTGCGGCGGCGGAGACGGGGCAGCAGCAGCGGCAGCAATCGCAGTCGCAGTTGAGTGGGGAGAGCCCGCACTCGCGTTCGCAGAGCCCGAGGACAACGCGCACGGGTTCTTCTGCTGCTTCGGGCTCATCGGCGGAGGAGGCGGCCGCGGCACTGGCGGAGAAGGAGACGCACACGCCGCCGCCGCACTTACCGCCGCCGCTCCCACCGCCGCTGCCGCAGGAGAAGCGGGCGCCGTTGACGCCGACGAGGTCTGCATCATCCTCATCGACGCAAACATCAGCGCCTCGTCCCTGTGGAGCCTCGAGGCCGCGGCCGCCTCGGCGGTGGCCTTGGAGAGGGCGACGGGCAGGAGGCCGCCGTTACAGGCCTCGTGCGAGGAGAGGCAGGAGACGCTACGGGCCCGCTTCATCTGCGGCGGCGCGGCGGGCGGCGCAGGGTGAGCGAGTTCTCCGTCGCCGCCGCCGCTGCCTCCTCGTCCCCCGGCCCCCGCGCCTCGCTCGCTATCAAACCTTCTTCTCGCGGCCGCCACCGCCGGGGTCCACCCGCTGTCGCTCTCCGCTCCTTCGTCTTCCGTGCAGTCGAGGGAGGACAGCGGCAGGAAGGCGGCGAGCTCCGTCTCCGAGGGGGGCGGGGGCGCGAGGTGGAGCAGCGCTAGTGAGCCTCCAAAGCGTCGCTCCTCGATCGAGTTTCGGCCGCCGACGTTGCTGAAGCGCCGCTTCGAGTTCCCCCCACCGGCTGCTACTGCCGCTGCGGCTGCGCCTGATCCTGTTCCTGCTGTCGCCGGGCGAACGAGGCGGCGCATCGATGCTGCTATTGCCGCTGCATTCGCGGCGTTGCTCGACTCGGCAACGTGCGCGGCGGCGGCAGCGGCGGCCGAGGCGGCGGCGACGTTGGCGAGCGCCGCGGCCTCCGCTGCGGCCAAGTCCCCAAAGCTCAGGCTCCGCCGCCGCCAGGGGTCCCCGCGGTGCGCCCCTGGGTGCGCTCCCAGGTCGACGAGCTCGTCGCAGAGGGCCGCCGCGGCCCAGGCGTCCGGGATGTCGGGCACGGAGGGACCGGCAACGCATTGGGGGCAAGGGCCGGCTGGCGCGCCGGAAAGCAGCGCGGCACGGGCCGCGGCCGCGAGCGTCGCCGAGCTAGGCGCGGCGAAGTCGCAGCGAAGAGGCTGCTGCTGTTGCTGCTGGGCGAGGAGGCCGGCCCCAAAGTTAGCCCCTGTCGCCCTGTAGCCCGCGACGGGGCCCGAAGGAGGGCCCGGCGCAGCGAGGAGGCTTCGGTGCTGCGCATGGAGCAGCGAGACGGCCGCCGCTGCCGTCGCGGCCTGAACCGGAGCGGCCGGAGCCACGCCGACGGGAAGGGTGACGGCGGCGGCGTACGGGGCCGGATGAGGAGCGGGGGAGGCGGCGGCCGTCGGTCGCGGGAGGTAGAAAGCGCTCCCGGGAGTTGCCGTGGCGTCCGCCTCTGCCGTCGTCGGCGTCCCTCCCTCGCCGCCGCAGCTTCCGCCTCCGCCGCATGCCTCGCTCCTCGGCGAGACGCTCGCACCGTACCGGGGGTCGGTGCTTCCTCCAAAGCCGCTCGGGTTTGTCCACTGGGACTGCGAAGCGACGCCGGAAGAATAGGAGCCGCCGCTGTTTGTTGCCGCCGTTGCGGCAAGCGGCTGCTGCTGCGGCTGCAGAGGAAGAGCTTCTTCCGCCGCCGTCGTCGTCTTCAGCGCAGCGAGCGAGGCCCCGTCGCCGCCGCCGCCCTCCCAGGGCCAGGAAACGCCGTCGAGGCCCAGGTCGGCGGCCAGGTGGTCGTTGTCGTCGGCGTGGTGCGCGTGGTGGTCGTGGAGCTCCTCCGCACTCTCGAAGGCTGCGGCGGCCGCCGCCGCGGCCGCGCTCGGCGAGGTCGAGGAAGCGGGAGGAGCAGCAGCGACAGCGGAAGCGTCGGCGGCTGAGCCGCTGTTCCCCCACTCCTCGACCGAGGAGTCGCCGGAAGCGTTGCCCCCGGAGGCGACGGGCGAAGGAGCTGGAGTGTGAAGAAAGAGGGGAAGAGAAGTAGAGGTTGGAAAAAAAATCCGAGAGCCGAACAAGAGGCAGGCGCGACGAGCGAGAGAGGCGACGAGGACTTCCTCCCGATCTCGTCACCTCAATCTGTCTCGAGCGACAGCGCCTTCTACAGACCCAAAAACTGGAAGAAGCCAGGCTCGGCATCCCGAGAACTCTTTGTTCTCACCCTTTTCGACTTTCGACGTGGGGTCCTCGAGCGGGGCAGCATGGAGCGACTGCATCGTTACCCTCGTTTCACGGTAGGTTTGTGAAGACTCGGTTGATTCCCTTTCGAGGTTTTTGCCTCTCGCGCGATTTCGGTCGCTTCTGCCCCTCGCCGACGAGAGAATGAGAATGTGTCGACCCGTGCGCGAGGAAGGGGGGCGATGGGATCAAAGTTCCGAGATCGCGCGTGGAAGAAGCGCGACCCGAACAAAATTGAGAGCGCTGCGTCAGCGAGAGCAGAGAAGCGAGCGAGAAAGTGAAGACTCTTAGAGCTCTTCGAGCTCGACCCAGACTTCAAAGTGAAAAAAAAACTCGACCGAAACGATGCTCCTCCTCCTTTTCTCTTCCTTCGTCCTCGCCTGCGCCCTCTGCCTCTACAACCGCGCCGTCATCGCCCCCATCCTGGAGAGAGTCGCGTGAAATAGATGCAGGGCAGCTGCGCGAGGGGTGTGCCGTCGCAGCTGCTCGACTCCTCTTCCCAATCAAAGTCGAAGAGACCAACGGCATCGTCGACGATAGGAATGAACGCCCGCTCCGACGACTCCTCCGCTGCCGTCGCGGCCGCCGCGGCGCTGGCTGAGGCCGTGGCCGCCGGGGGAGCGCTGCCCGCGAGCGCCACGGTGGAGGCTATGGAGGCCGGGGCCGCGCTGTCGCCGTCCCCGAGCCCGCGGGCGAGCGTCGATGCAACTAACGGAGCGTTCGCGTTCGACACTGCGCGGCTGTCTCGCTCCCCGCCGCGCTTCTCTCCGCCCTTGGGAAGCTCCGGGAGGGCGCTCGCGGCAGCGAAGCGCCCACCCAGGGCAGCAGAAGGAGAGATTACAATAGCCGATCCTTTGCAGCGCGAGCCTTCGCTTTCGCCCGAGCCAACTCTGTCGATTGCCATCAACAGCTCTGATGCCGCTGCCTCTGCCTCTGCTGCCGCTGCCGCTCTCGCCGCCGCGGAGCACGAGTCCGCAGCCACTGACTTTGTGCGCACCCGCCGCATGATCCAGCTGCGCCTGGTCCTCGAGATCGAGCGCAAGCTGAGACTGGTGAGGAGTTTTTGGAGCAGAGAAAAAACGTTTCCGATGCGAATTCGACTGCCCTCTCGACCCTCTCTCTTGCTAAAAAAAAAAGAAAAACAAAAAAAAACTCTCTCTCTCTCTCTTTAACAGGCCGACGAGTCCGCCGAGCTCAAGGCCGACCGCGACTCCATCTGCGGCGAGATCTTCTCCGACATCACGGGCGAGGTCGACGAGGCCTCGGCGGCGAGGCTGGGCATCCCGTGGCACGCCAACCGAGGCGGCGCTTCCTCCTCCTCCTCCTCCGCCGCCGCCGACCCGATCTCTTCCTCCTCTCTCCCCAGCTCCCCTTCCCTCCGACACACCTCCAACCAGAACGCGCTCTTCTACGAGGTCCTCGCCCCCTTCCTCGCGGCCAACCCGGCCCTCGCCGACGCGCTCCTCGGGGTGATGCGCCGCCTGTGGGGCCAGGCCTACGTCGCGCCCGTCTACGCCCTGCTCCTGCACCGCTGGCTGCTGACGCACCGGGACGCGGGGCTGCGGCGCCACAGGACGAAGCACGTGCACGTCCTGGCGATCGGCGCGCAGCAGCTGTTCTGGGCCGACGTGCACAGCGACGCGGTGCGGTTCCAGCCGCTCTTCGGGTGGCTCGCCGGGGCGGTGGCCCTCGACCCAAGGAGGGCCGCGCTCGACGCGCTGCCGCTGCAATGCCGCGCGGGCCTGCTCGCCGTCGTCGCCGCCTTTCTGCCCTACTACGCGACCTCGCCGAGGGCGTTCGCCGCGGCGCTCGCGGCGATGCCCAGCCCCAGGACGCTGGCGCCGCCGCCGAGGGGCTGCCCGCACGCCGGCGGCGTCGACCTGGTCCTGACCGAGGCCGCAGACATGCTCGGGCTGCTCAAGTCCGAGTCCTCCATCCTGGTCTGGCTGCGGTCGCTGCGGGGCGCCGCTGCGAGGCCGGCGCTGCTGTCGTCGCGGAGGGGCGGGGCCTCGAGGGCGGCGCGGCTGCGGCTGCAGTCGAGCCTGCACGCGTTGACGGCGAGGGGCGGGCCGCGCTACCTCAGCCCAAACGTGAGGGCGGCGGCGTTCGACGCGCTCGACGACCTGTTCCCTGCCGGAGCGGCGCCGCGAAGGCTCGTGGCCGTGCTCGCGGCCGCCTGGGCGAGGGCCGCGGCGCTGTGGGCGTCGACGGGCGCCGGGGCGGCGCTGGCCGCGGCAAGCGGCGCCGAGTTCTGGAGCCGCGGTGTCGCGAGCGTCGTCGTCGGCGCGCCGCTCGCCTTGCTGCGCGACTGCAGGAGGAGGGTCGCGGCTCGGGTCGACGATCTAATGCGAGCAAACGTCGTGGGTCTCGTGGTGATGCTCATTGCGGCGCTCGAAGGCTTTGTCGGGAGGGCGAAGAGGCGGTGGACGGGGGTGGCGAGGGAGAGGGCGCCGTGAGCAAGGAGAGGGAAAGAGGTTTTTCCTTTGTCTTCTTCCTATAGAATCCAAAAACACTTTTTAGCACTTGGGCTTTTACTCCCTTTGTAAATATGCTTCTCCCAATTCAGTTTCAGGGATACGAAACGTCGCTGGGAATCGTGGGAGGGGAGAGAGTTAGCGAGCGAGCATGAGTGGACGAGGACGCGAGGTTAGAGGAAGAAGGAACACGAAAAGAATTCCCAGATTTTTTCAACGCCTCGCTGCACTTCACTCTTGTTCTTCGCTTCGACAGGGGAAAAAAAGTGGCATCAATGACGACCTCTCAAAAGAAAAGGGCCAAGTTTATCTTCGTTCCGGCGCACCTCAATGAGCCGCTCGAGGAGTGGGAGGTGGAGTACACCGAGGAGCAGGCCGTCGAGTGCCTGCTGGATAAAGTCAAGGTGCGGAAGATATATGAGATGAGAGAGAGAGAGAGAGAGAGACGTCAACGTTGAATGCATCGCATTGGTGGCGGCTAGGCGTTGACAAAACGACCGTCGTGAAAAAATCTCGACCTCCACCTCCTCTTCAACAGGCCCACTTCGCCAAGCTCAAGAAGGGCCCCAAGACCCCCGAGCAGCTCGCGGCACAGCGCGAGGCCTTCCTACAGCACCTCCCTGCCGACCAGAGGGCGTCAGTCCCGGCCTCGCTGCTCGAGACCGCAACGGGCCTCGGCATGGTCGAGAACGTCGCCCTGCTGTCGAACTCGGCCGAGCACGACTTCGTGGGCGTCAACCTCTACTGCGACGACGAGGCTGGCGTGTACGCCGCTCCGACCAACGTGCGCGCCTCGGAGATCGCGAGCTGCGCCGGGAAGCAGCTCGACGTGAAAGGGGACGCGTTCCTGGCCAGGATCCGCGACGACGGCAACGACGTCTTCGAGAGGCTCGACTTCGTCCTGTCCGACGTCTCCTCCTCCGCGCGCTGGGTCAAGCAGGCCGAGGCGCAGAACAGGAAGAAGGCCGAGGGGGAGAGCGCGGCCTCGGCGATGAAGAGGCTCGGCGTGACCGGGGCGGGCGCAAACGGGGGAGGAGCTTGTTTGGCGCCGTCGTCGACAGCGACGGCGACGGCGAAACCCAAAACAGACACCCGGATCTCCGAGCTCTCGGCCTCCGCCGCGGCCCGCGAGGAGGGCAACGCCGCTTTCCGCAAATGCCAGTGGAAGGCCGCGGAGAAGGCCTACTCCCGCGCGCTCGAGCTCGCCGAAGCGAAAGCGGGAGACGACGACGACGACGAAAAGGACGCAGCCGCCGACAACGCCGTCGCCGCGGCCAACAACAGGGCGGCCGCTCGCCTGAAGCTCGGCGACAGCGCCGGCGCCCTGGAGGACGCCAACCGCGTCCTCAGGCTGAAACCCGCGGATGTTAAGGCGAGGCTCCGCCGCGCGGCGGCGCACGACGCACTGGGGGACGGGAAGAGGGCCAGCGAGGACTTCAAGTTTGTGCTGCGGCTGGAGCCAAAGAACACGCAGGCGCTGCAGGGGATGGAGAAGATCAAGGGGAAGAAACCCGCGCTGTAAAATTAGAAAATTTCGAGAGTAGAATGCCTGCAACACATTTGATGAGAGCGAGAGGGGGGCGCGCGGGGTTGGCAAAGGGAAAGGCGGAAGGAGAGACGTGAAAAAAAAGAGGAAACGAGACGTTTCCCCCTTTTTTTTCTCATCTCGAAAAGATAACTATTTTTTCTTTTTCTCTACAAGAAAAAGGTTACCCTGATTTTAGAACTCGACGAGGGCAACGACTCTCTGTTCACTCGCAGTTTGGACACTGAAAAGAAAAAACCCGAAAGGGTGACAACGAAGAACCAACGAACATGCCTACGCTAAAAAACGCTCTCTCTCTCTCTAACTCTCTCTTCTCTCTCTCTCTCACTCGGCGCCCTGCACCATCGAGTCGAGGGAGGACAGGCGGTCCACGTCGGCGCACAGCCTCGCGAGCCCCTCCTCGAGCAGCTCGCGCCCGACGGTGCCCAGCCCCTCCTCGAAGAGCTGCTTGGTCACTCTCGCCGTCTCGCCGTCCTCGAACTCGGCCGCGGCGGCGGCCTCGGCCGTCAGGGGCACCCCTTCGTCGGCCGGAGCCGACGCGGCCGAGAGCCCGTCGTTGTAGCCGGCGCGCGTCGGCATCTCCCGCAGCAAGGCGACAATCTTGGGACCGGCCACTAAAAAGTCGACTCCGGCGAGGGCGAGCGCGTCGTCGCGGCTCCTGACGCCGCTGACCATCACTTTCGTCGCCGGATGGAACTTCTTGGTAAACATCCAGATCCTGCGTCGTTTTCGAATGGAGTCGTTTTTTTTCTTGATTTTGACGAGGGGTGGGCGAAGGAGAGAGAGAGAGAGAGAGCCTTCGAACCGGACGGACCTGCCCGCAGGCGCTCCTCTGCTCGTCACCGACCTGCCCGGGAAGGGCAGCAGAGCAACTTACCGCTTGGCCAGCTCGATGCCCGGGTTGTAATCGGCGTCGGAGAAGCCCGAGTCCTCGCGCGGGCCCTTGGGGTTGCGCGGGAAGTTGGGGTGCGACCGGTACCAGTCGGCCAGGGCGCCGATGTTTGGTTGGACGATCGACACTCCGGCCTGCGCCGCGGCCGCGGCCTGCGCAAAGGAAGAAACCAGAATGACGTGCGTCTTCGTGCCCTCGGCCTCGAGCCTGCCCGCGGCTTCGATCCCCTCCCAGGTCGCAGGGATGCGGATCAGCACCTTTTCCCCGTTGACGCCGCGCTTCTCGTAGAGCGCGAGCAGCGCCTTGGCGCGCGCGACGATCGCGTCGGCGTCGCGGGCCACTCGCGGGTCGACCTCGGTCGAGACGGCGCCGGAGACGCGCTTGGCGAAAAGCGCGCCGACGTTGGCGAGGGCGGTGTCGATGCGGCTGGATTTCGCGGAGGGGTCGGAGAGGGCGCGCTCGATGGCGACCTGGGTTCGTGGTCGGTTGTGGGGTTTTGGACGAGGGGGAAAGGAAGGGAGGGAGGAAGGTGAGGTGGCGGGGTTTTGGTTGTGGGGTTTTGTAGGAGGGGGAAAAAGGAAGGAAGGGAGGAAGGTTGGGTTCGAGGTCGAAGAAGAAGAGCGACGCCGGGCGCTTCGTTCACCGTCAGCACGAAGCCGGCCCCTTCGACATCGAGTCACCAACTATGCGTTTGAGCACGGCGACACGCTTTCTCTTCGTCCCCCTTTCTTGCGCTCACGCGCAAGCGACATCATAATAGCGCGGCGCCACTGCTTTTGAGCTCAAGAGCGAAACGCGAGGCGTGAACCAAGCGAGGAAAAGGTTTTCCCAACGACGCCGAAGAACCGACGAGACGACGAATCGATGAGAATTTGCCTCAATCTTCCCGCACCTGGAACTCGCGCACGCCGGCAGCAGGATTGGCCGCGAGCCCGGCCAGCACCGCCGCGCTGACCGTGGCCGCCGTCGGGGCGTCGGAGGCGGCGGTCTTGCCGAGCAGGACCGTGTCGGGAACGACGGAAGTGACGGAGGCCAGCCGATCGAATGCCGTAGCGCCCCGCAGCGAGGGCGGGGAGTACGCGGAGACCGCGACGAAGGCAGCGGCCCGGCGCGGGCATCGGGGCGTCGCGGAGCGGAGCGGCGCGAGGGCCCTGGCCGCGAGGCTCTGGCGGGCCTGGAGGGCGTGCATGTCGTTTTTTCGATGTCGGAGGTAAGAGAAAGAGGGAGCGAAGAAAATTTGTAAGTCGGACTTGATGCAGCTGCTGCTGCTGCGGCTGCGGCTCATTCTCTCTCACTTCTTCTATCTCATCTTCTCCCTAACTTTTCTGATCTTCCCCTTCCCGCGAAAACCTTCTCCGCCTCGAACCAACCGCTATCAAAGCAACTATGGCCACCCACTCCGCCCCTCCGTGCTCCTCCCTGCCCCAGCCGCCGCCGCCGCTCTCCGACCTACTTCCTCTCGAGCAGCATCTCGACGCCGCGGCGGACGTGCTCTCCAGGGACCTCGCGGCCCTGAAGAGCGTCGTCACCGCTCTGGAAAAAGAGGCGAGCCAGGCCGCCGCCGAGGCCGCCTCGGCGCGCGAGCTGGCCCGTGCGGCTGAGGCCTCGGCCGCGGCCAGCACGGTGCTCAACTCGGAGCTGCGCGGCAGGCTGGTCTCGCTGGCGAGAGAGGCGGCCGAGGACTCGGAGCTGCTCGCCTCGGCGACGGACGCCGCCGGGCGCGTCCGCGAGGAGCTGGCGTCCGCGGCCGGGAAAGTCGCCTCGGCCGAGGCCGCGGCCGCCTCGTCCGAGGCCCGCGCGCGCGAGGCGGAGCAGCTGGCCCTGCGGGCCCAGCGCGAGGCCTCGGAGGCAGCGAGCGAGGCCGAGGAAGAGAAGCGCAAGTGCCACGAGGCGCTGGCCCGCGAGAAGACCGCCGTCGGCAAGTCCGCGGCGCTCGAGAAGAGGCTAGTCGACGAGAGGAAAGCGTTCCAGGAGTCGATGGCTTCCTTCGGCGCGGGAGGGCAGTTTGGGGGCATGTCGCGCGGGTGGGGGAAGTGAGGAATTCAAAGAAAGAATGGTTTTTCTGTTTTTTGTTTTCGACCTCTCGTTCCTCTCGACCCCGACCTCCTCGCCGCTCTTCACTCCTCCTTCTCCCAGAATCAGTCAACGAGGCGGAACAGACGAAATTATGGAAATAACACCTCTGTGATGCTCATTTATTTACAGGGGAGGAGGGCTGAGCAAGAGAAAAAAATTAGGGCAGGGAAGGAAGGGTGGGGCTGGTGGTTGGTCGGCCGGGGAAGAAGACAAATTGTTTTCGCGGCTCCCTCTTTTCTCTCCTCCGACTTCCAAAAAACAACAACAAAACGTTGCCCGCATTCTCCCGGCCCGCTCGTCACCTCGAGCAGCCGGCAACCTATGCGGTGCGTCTTCCCCCCCCCCCCCCCCCCCCCCCCCCCCCCCCCCCCCCCCCCCCCCCCCCCCCCCCCCCCCCCCCCCCCCCCCTCCCCCCCCCCCTGCCCCCCCCCCCCCCCCCCCTCCCCCC